>Ga0187766_10000732_pt1 | contig 18740 bp, 19 predicted proteins | sample 0216_QUI02_MP05__4_FD_132971 | JGI IMG/M metagenome (GOLD analysis project Ga0187766, IMG submission 132971) | Tropical peat soil microbial communities from peatlands in Department of Meta, Colombia - 0216_QUI02_MP05_20_MG | ecosystem: Environmental > Terrestrial > Soil > Wetlands > Peat ... | reverse complement strand
CTGCTGACTTGGTCGGCTGCGGCTGCTGCGGCCGTGGTGCTGGCGATTGGTGTATTCGTCGGTGTTGCAGGTCATTCCGCGACATCTCCGCCGCCGCAGGCGAGCGTGTCGGCGCTGCCGATGGCGCAGGTTGGGACCACCCATTTGGCCTCGACGGTGTCGGTTAGCAGCCAGCGCTGGGGGACCTACATCGACATGAAGTGTGTCTGCCTGGCTCCGGTGTATGCCCACCACGACAGGCTGGCGATGGTGGTGGTCGGTCGCGACGGCAGCCAAACCCGGCTGGCGACCTGGGTGGCAGAACCCGGTCACACTGCGACGCCCGCCGGCAGTATTTCGACGCCGGTTGATCAGATTGCCGCAGTGCAAGTGGTTTCCGCCGACAACGGCAAGGTGCTGCTGGAGCACTCGCTGTAAATTCCAGGATCGGGCGTGAACTGAAGCGGCTCACGGGCCGTGTTGGGACTAAAACCCGCCGTCGTCATCGCGGCGATCATGGCGCGCCCGATGCGTGCGTCGCGGCTGAGGTTGGCCACCGGGGGATTCGCCAGGACGTATCGGGTGGTGGGGAGCCCGATGATGAACGCGCCCATCAATCCGATGCGATTGTGGGGGTGTTCTGGGGTGGCGGTGATGAGTTTGGGCGCTGCCTGTTTGGCGAATATCTTCCGTAGGGTATCGGGGTATCGGCGGCGATCTGGCTGGTCATCGGCGCCCGTGGCAGTGCCACAAACGTGTGTGGTCTTCTTCCCATACCGCGAAGAACCGCGGGAAGAGGATGCCCGCGACCTCGTCGGGATCGACGCCGGAGCGGTCGGGCAGGTCGATGCGGAAGTCGGCGGCCTCGGCGAACAAATCCTGTTTGCTGCGGAAGTAGCGGATCACCAGCGTCGGATCGACGCCGACATCGGCGGCGACGGCGCACAGGGTGGTGCGTTCGTAGCCGCCGGCTCCGAAGCGGCGGCGGGCCGCGGTGAGGATGGTGATGGTATGGCACCACTGTATGTCAGCAACTGTTGACTTATGGCAGGCAGCTTCCTATGGTCTAAGTCACCAGATGTTGACAAAAGTCATTTGTTGAACCTCGGCCCGGAAGGGCAGGTGATCCGATCGCCAGGCGGTATCGGGTGCTCGACCACACCGTTGGGCCTCTGGCGGCCATGGGGGGCAGTAAGACGAAGATTTTCAGCCGCACGATGGCTAACGCCTACGCCCGCACCGTTGACTGCCAATCAAGCGCGCTTCCGCTCGCGGCCGAAAATCCGCCTCCGGCCCGGCGGCTCAAGCACTTGACACCGTCCCCCAGCAGGGACGCCAACCGGCGCATCAATCACCTCACGAATGGAGCACACCCATGAGCACATGCATCGACACCGACACGCTCACCTGGTCCATGGCACGGACCAATACCTGCGACGTACCCGGGTGCCGGCGCCAGCCGGTCATCATGGCGGGCGGCCGATGTCACCGGGCGTTCTGTGATCTGCACCTGGCCCCCGCTGCCGATTTGGCGCTGCAATTCCCGACCTTCCCTGGCTGGTATCGCGTCGAGCACATCACCACCAGCTGCGACGGTCAGGTCACCGTGACTGTCCACCCGCTCTAGCCAGCCAGCCCTCGCCAGATCGCCTCGATGAGAGGACCAACCCCACGACAACGCCGACCACCAAGCTGATCGACGTCACTAGCGATCTGTCCGCCGGAGGCTTCCAGGACCCCACGTCGGAATTAGCCAGGGCTCGCTCTGGATTCCGCCACGGCCGTGAACTGAACCGGCTAGCGGGCCGTATTGAGTTAGAGGCAACGTTACGAGTTAGGCAAGCAGATGCCGACAACCCACCGGGTGGTCGACCACATCGTCGGGCACCTTGCGGCAATCGGAGTCGACCACATCTTCGGCGTCGACGGCGCCAACATCGAGGATCTTTACGACGCCGCACATTTCCGTTCGGACATCACCGCGGTGCTGGCCAAGCACGAATTCTCCGCTGCCACCATGGCCGACGGATATAGCCGCAGTGGTGCCGGATTGGGGGTGGTGGCGGCCACCTCAGGTGGGGGCGCGCTAAATCTGATTCCCGGCCTGGGGGAGTCGCTGGCCAGCCGGGTCTCGGTGCTGGCCTTGGTAGGCCAACCGGCTACCACGATGGACGGGCGGGGCAGCTTTCAGGACACCAGTGGGCGCAACGGATCGCTGAACGCCGAGGCGCTGTTTTCCGCGGTGTCGGTGTTCTGCCACCGGGTGCTGACCCCCGCCGATGTGGTGAAGATGCTGCCCCGCGCCATCGCCGTGGCACGCACAGGCGGCCCGGCGGTGTTGTTGCTGCCCAAGGATATTCAACAGGCCTGCGTTCCCGTCAACGGCAGCGGTGGCTCTCGCCCGTCGCCTGGGCGGATCGGTGATCCGCATCCGATCGTGCGCGCCCTGCGACGCGCCAACGGACCCGTCACGATCATCGCCGGTGAGCAGGTGGCCCGCGATGATGCCCGAGCCGAGCTGGAAGAGCTGCGGGCTCTGCTGCGCGCCCGGGTGGCGTGCGTGCCGGATGCCAAGGATGTGGCCGGGATTCCGGGTTTGGGGTCGTCGTCGGCGTTGGGTTTGGCCGGTGTGATGGGTCATCCCGGCGTGGTGGATGTGGTGACCCGCAGTGCGCTTTGTCTGGTGGTGGGTACCCGCCTCCCGGTCACCGCGCGCGCCGGATTAGACGATGCGCTAGCGCCGGCGCGCACCGTGTCGATCGGCTCAGCCCCGCCGTATCTGGCATGCACACATGTGTTCACCGAGGATCTGCGCGCGTCACTTTCCTTGCTGATCCATGCGCTGTCCGGGCGGAGGCGGCCGACCGGGCTACGGGTGCCGGATATCGTGCCGCGCACCGAACTGAAGCCCCCAGCCTGCACCGGCCCCGGCGTGCGCTACCGCGACGCGATGACGGTGCTGCACACCGCGCTACCTGCCGGGGTCGACATCGTTGTCGACGCCGGTAACACTGGCGCGGCCGCGATCCACCACTTGCCGGTGCGCCGTGGCGGCCGCTTCCTTGTCGCGCTGGGCATGGGAGGCATGGGCTATAGCTTCGGTGCCGGCATTGGAATGGCATTCGGCCGCGCAAACAGCGGACGGCCCAGCGGGCGCACGGTGGTGATCGCCGGGGACGGCGCGTTTTTCATGCACGGCATGGAGATTCACACCGCGGTGCAATATGGGCTGCCGGTGACGTTCGTGCTGTTCAATAACAACGCCCACGCCATGTGCGTGACCCGCGAGCAGCTGTTCTACCACGACCTGTACAGCTACAACCGGTTCGGACCCAGCCGACTGGGCGTCGGGTTGACCGCGATGTTCCCGGGCCTGATGGCCGTCGACGTCGCCGACATCGAGCAGCTATCCGCGGCCCTGGACGAGGCGCTGACCGTCGACGGCCCATCGGCGGTCAGCATCGAATGTTCGGCCGACGAGATTCCACCGTTCGCATCGTTTCTCGGCCAGCTGACAACCAATCATGTTGCCAACCAAGATATCCCAACTGCAAAGGAGAACCGTACCGATGTCGCTGCCGGCGCTTGAAGACATTACGGCCCATACCGGCACCACCGATCCGATCGATGGACTGATCCGCATCGAGACTAGCCCACGGCAGAAGGCCACCCCGATCATTATGGAGATGATGCGGTCGGTCTACCCGCACGACGAGGTCTTCGGACAGTACTGCACCGTCAACGACTACATCGACTGCCCCCCGGACGAGCTGTTCGAGTACATGGCGGACACCCGCAGCCTCGAGGAATGGACTTACAGTCTGCGCGGTTTCACCCCGACCGACGAGCCTGGCTTATGGCTCGCCTACGACCGACTCGGTTCGGAAACCAAGATCTACACCCGCACCATCGCCAACGAACAGGCCCGCACCGTCGATTACCACTGCGCGTGGGACCAGGGCAAGCACCTGTGGATGATCTACCTGATGCGGGTAGTCGACGCGCAGGTGGTGCTGGACAAGCCGGGTTCGGTTGTGCTGTGGACCAATTGCCACCACCCGTTCTACGATCATAACCCCTACCCTGAGACCGCTCCACCACAACGGCCGGTCTGGGTCGGCGACTTCTGGGACATGTTCGGCGCCGGTCATCTGTTAGAGCTGAAGAACCTCAAGGCGATCGCGGAATACCGCCACCATAACGACCTGCCCGTCATGCCGATCTGGATGAAATGAGGGCATCATGAGCGCACCGATTGTCAGCCTGACCGACGTTTCCACCTACCTGCCTGGCGAGAAGATCGGCGCCGACTACTACGCGCGGTTCGCCGAATCCGACGAGTTACGTGACAATCTCATGTTCCGTGCACCGAAGTTCCGCCACCACGTCGCGCCAGACGAAACCGCGATCGACATGGTCGCGCAGGCCGCGGCAGGCCTGATCGAGCGACACGGCCACGACCTCATTGCGGGAATCGACGTGCTGATCACCCACACCCAGATGCCGGACATGCCGTTCTACGGTGCGGGCGGCGGCATCGCTCACCGCTTGGGTATGCGGCCCTCCTGGGTGCTCGACCTGCATAACGGTGGGTGTGCGGCGTTCGTTCTGGGGCTCGACGTGGCTCGTCAATTGCTGGCGTCGGGACAAGGCCGCACCGCGCTGATCGCGATCGCGCAGAACGCGGCCGGGCAGGTCTTCGACCAGCCCGGAGTACGCCGCAAGGCACAGGCGTCGGTGCCCGGCGACGGCGCCGCGGTCGGACTGGTCACGGTGTCGGACCGATCACCCATCCTCGATATCGAATGTCGCACCTACGGCGAATATGCCGGTGACATGACGCTGGCCATCGACCCGCCCCGCAAGTGGTGGCAGCCGGGGCCGGGTGAGGGCTGCATCGGTTTCACCGAAAGCAAGATCACCAAGGTGCTGGCCCGCGGTAACCGGCAGGTCCCCGAGGTGGCGTTGGCGGTCTGCGACCGAATCGGCCTGCACTCCAAAAATATCGACCTGCTGGTCACCAATCAGCCCAATCGGGTGTTCCTGCGCAATTGGCGGGAGGCGCTCGAGGTGCCGCCCGAACGCCATCGTGACACCTTTGATGAGTGTGGCAACCTGTTCGGCGCCGGTATCCCGGTCAACCTGGATCGCGCGATATCCGACGGCCAGATCGAGGCCGGCGAGGTCGTGCTGATGGCCGCTTTCGCGCACGCCGGCGATTTCGCCGGCGCGGCCGCGGTCCGCTGGGGCGGACGGCCCTGATGACCGAGCTAGCGCAGGCGAGTTCCATCACCGCTGAGATCCTCGGCGCGCTGCCGCAGGCGGTTGATCCATTCGCGTTGTCGCTCAACGAGAACCCGTTCCCGCCGCTGCCGGCGGTGCGGTCGGCGTTAGTCCGCTCTATCGACGCGGCCAACCGTTATCCGGAATTCCTGCCCGGACAGTTGCGCCGACTGGTCGCGTACCGGGTCGGGGTTCGCGACGATCAGGTGGTGCTGGGAGCGGGGGCGTCCGGGGTAGTGATGCAGGTGCTGCACGCGGTGACGCTACCTGGCGACCGGATCGTGCTGAGCCAGCCCACTTTCGACGGATACCCGATCTTCGCCGAGATGGCCCGGCTGACATCGGTCACCGTGCCCCTCGACAAGTACGGCCATCACGACCTGGAGGCAATGGCGGAGGCCGCTGCGGACGTGAGCGTGGTCGTCTTGTGCCGGCCGCACAACCCGACCGGAACGCTGGAGCCCGTCGCATATGTCGAGCAGTTCTTGGCGCGGGTTCCGAGTGACACCGTGGTGTTGCTCGACGAGGCTTATGTCGAGTTTGTCGCCCCGAGACAGCGTATCGACGGGCCGGAGCTGACCCGGCGCTTTCCGAATGTCGTTGTGCTGCGTACATTCTCCAAGGCCTACGGGCTTGCTGGGCTGCGTATCGGGTACGGGTTCGGGGCACCGGAGCTGGCCAGCATGTTGTGGACCATGCAATTGCCGTTCGGCATGAGTAACAGCAGTGCGGTGGCGGTGGCGGCTTCCTACGACGCCGAAGCGCAGTTACGGCAACGCATTCGGCGTATCGCCGCCGAGCGCAATTACCTGCGGCGACGTTTGTCGGCGCTGGGTGTCTACACCACAGACTCACACGCGAACTTCGTGTACCTGCCGTCGAGGGGTCGGCTGTGGCGCGAGGTGTTCGCCGACACCGGGCTCCAGGTCCGGTTCTACCCCGACGGCGGTGCGCGGATCACGGTCGGCAGCCGCGTGTCCACCCTGGCGGTGCTGGCCGCGGTGGGAAAATCCGCGACAATGACTGCGTGCTGACCCGGTTGCGCCGCAAGTGCGGTAAGAAAGGGTGTGGCTGCTTCGCGATCCGACAACCCGGACCCGATCGCTCAGGCGAGGGCCAACTGGAAGCGCGCCGGCTGGGGTGATGTGGCGGACGGCATGGTCGCGGTGACGTCGGTGATGCGGGCCCATCAGATTCTGCTCGCCCGCGTCGAGACGGCGTTGCGCCCCTACGACCTGAGTTTCTCCCGCTTCGAGCTATTGCGGCTGCTGGCGTTCAGCCGTACCGGGGCGTTGCCGATCACCAAGGCGTCCGACCGGCTACAGGTTCACGTCACCAGTGTGACCCATGCGATTCGCCGGCTGGAAGCCGATGGGCTGGTCAAGCGGTTGCCCCATCCCACCGACGGGCGGACCACCCTGGTGCAGATCACCGATCTGGGCCGCTCCACGGTGGAGGACGCCACCGTCACGCTCAACGAGCTGGTATTTGCTGACATCGGGATGTCCGCGAGCGAAGCGCAGGCGCTGGTGTCGTCGATTGAAACGCTGCGGCACAACGCCGGGGATTTCCAGGCCGGTAATGTTTTCCGCGTTGCCGGGCGAACCTGACCCGACCGCACCTGTCCGCTGTTGTTCGTGATCTGCTTCCGGTGTACGTCGAACCCGCCTAATGGGAATCGGGACGTTCTCGAGCTCCGGAAAATTCATTACCGACTTTCTGGATCGCCCAGCGTCTAAGCCGGGGTTTTCAACACCTCTCACTTTGGGTTGTTTCGGCGTAATTCACAGTTCGGCGTTGATCCACAGCGCGGGTTGCTCGGCGCCGAATGTGTGGGGCGTCTCGATAGTATTCGAACATGGTTTCGAGTAGCCGTGAGGAGATCGTCGAGGCCTTCGACGCGGTCTCCGGGCTGCTCGAGCTTTCGTTTGCGGTGTTGACCACCCCGGAACGGCTTGCGTTGCTGGAGCGCCTCGGACATGAGACGCCGCCTGCCGGTGCCTCGCCACGCACTGATCGCCGGGGTGCGCCAGCAGGCCAGCCCGGCCGAGCTCGGCGGCAAGCTGGCCCATGTGCTGGCCGATCGGCTGCACATCAGCCGCGCGGAAGCCAACCGGCGCATCGGTGAAGCCCACGACCTGGGGCGGCGGCGCGCGCTGACCGGCGAGCCGCTGCCGCCGCGATTGTCCGCCACCGCCGCCGGGCAGCGCGCCGGGGCGATCGGCGCCGGGCAGATCAGCGTGATCCGCCGGTTTGTTGAGCGGCTGCCCTGCTGGGTCGACGGACCCATCCGCGAGCGCGCCGAAGCCCAACTGGCGCGCCACGCCGCCGACTTTCGCCCCGAGCAGCTGGCCAAACTGGCCGACAAGCTCGCCGACTGTCTTAACCCGGACGGCAATGTCACCGACCAGGATCGGGCCCGGCGGCGCGGCCTCACGTTGGGCCCCCAAGATGCCGATGGCATGTCGCCGCTGCGCGGCTGGCTCACCCGCGGCCGCGCGCACCAGCCTGGAAGCCGTGTTGACCAAGCTGGCCGCCCTCGGCATGGCCAACCCCTACGACCCGGCCCGGTGCTGGATGGGGCGCCGTTGCAGCAGGCGATCGACTCCGACACCCGCAGCCCCGCCCAGCGCAACCACGACGCCCTGAACGCCGGATGTTAATTAGAGCACACCTGCAAGCCACGTCGGATGAGGCCTAACCGCACGTGCGACACGCAGCGCGTGCTCCCGTTCTATTCGTCGGTTTCGTTATAGGCTGCGAAGCGGGCACAAGGAGCTGGGTCCCACCTGTTTAGTGGGGTAGCCGGGCTTGCAGGCCGGGCTACGTCAGGGGTGGCCTCCCTGACGCCCCGGTTGCCCGATTGGCGGGGTGGCTCTTTTCCGTGTGCAGCGGGGGGCCACTCCGCCTCCTCATTCTGTAATTTAATGACACAACACTGCTATAGCACTGCTGTTATGCAGGCTAGCCCATCTGCACAACGATTGTGCATAGCCTAACGGGCGTGTCGTGCACAACGATTGTGCATAGCCTAGCGGGTGTGTTTCTGGGGATGTGCCGGGGCTGTGCGACGACCGCCGACAACCGACACCATCAAGGTCTAGAGCGGCGGCCGCCACGATGCGCGCCACGCCGCGATGCGCGCGATACTGGCGTCGGGAAAACTCGGTCAGCACAGCGGGCTACCGGCGTCCATCATCGCCACCACCACCCTGCGCGAGCTGGAGGCCGGTGCTGGGCGCGCGCTGACCGACGCCGGATCGCTGCTACCGATGAGCGAGGTGATCCGCCTCGCCTCCCACGCGCATCACTACCTCGCGATTTTCGACAAGGGCCGCGCCATCTGATTATATCACACCAAACGGTTAGCCTCACCCGGGCAGCGAATCGTGTTGTATACCAAAGACCGCGGGTGTAGCCATCCCGGGTGTGATGTGCCCGGCTATTTCACCGAGGTGCACCACGTGCGCGAGTGGGCCACCTGCCACCAGACCCACATCGACGACCTGACCCTGGGCTGCGGCAGCCATCACCGGCTGGTCACACCCGGCGGCTGGACCACCCGGAAACGCAGAAACGGTGACACCGAATGGATCCCACCCCGCACCTGGATTACGGCCAACCCAGAACCAATACGCTTCATCACCCGGAGAAACTGCTGCGCGACGACGACGAAGGCGACCCGTGAGAACCGTCGCGTCGGTCCAGGGTTGCGCCACAACGAAAACGAGCGGTACGGCCCATCTCCCCGCCGGGAACCTTCGCCTAGATCGATGGCAGCGGAATCGTGGCGGTGACCGCCGTCCCGGCACCAGGCCGCGACCGGATGTTCAGCCGGCCGCCGACGAGTTCGGCGCGCTCAGCCATCGACAGCACGCCGTAGCCGCCCATCGGGTCGCCGCCCAGCGGATTTTCGAAGGTGTCGAAACCCACTCCGTCGTCGACGATTTCCAGCCGGGCGGTGCCGTCGTCCACCGCAAACTTCAGCCGGGCCATCGTCGCGTGGGCGTGTTTGACGACGTTTTGCAGGCCTTCCTGCGCGATGCGGTACAGCGCGAGCTCGATGTGCTCGGGTAACCGGGCATCAGATAGGTCCAGTTGCAGATCCAGCTGCGGCATCGACCGGGCCAGGCTGGCCAACCCCCCAGCCAGGCCAAGGTCGTCGAGCACAGGCGGGCGCAGCCCGCCGATAGCGGCACGCGCCTCCTGCAACGTCAATTGGGCGAGCTGCCTGGCCTCGTCGAGCTGTTGAGAGGCTTCGACCGGATCGTCGCTGACGGCCCGCGCCGCGGCGTCGAGCCGGTACGACAGCGTGATCAGGCGCTGCGAAATACCGTCGTGGATATCACCGGCGAGCCGGCGGCGCTCGATCTCCTGCGCCTCGATTACTTGCTCGACGAACAACTCGTGTGCGCGTTCACGAGCCACCAGCTGCCGGTGCAACCGCGCCTGATGCATGGCGCCGGCGATCAACCGGCCGATGACAGACAACAGCTCGATGTCACCGTGGGTGAACTCACGGCGCTCGACGGTGTGCACGTTGAGTACGCCAACCAGACCGCCCGGGTCGGTTTCCATGGGGACCGACACCATCGAGGTGAAATCTCCTCCACGCAGCGACGGGATCGGCAGGTACCGCGGATCGGCCTCCTTGTTGTGGGTGATCACAACGGGTTCGCGGTGCCTTGCCACCCACCCGGAAATCCCGGAGCCCAGGGGCAACCGGATCTTGCCCACCTGCCCGTCGAACGGAGGCGTGGCGCCGGTAAGTGTAAGCGAGTGGCCGCTGTCGTCGAGGACGTGCACGAAGCAGACGTCGGTCCCGGTGGCCGCGGTGATCATCCGCGCGGCGGCCGCGGCCAGCGGTTCGACCCCGGGGCCGCTCGAGGCCGCCTGGATGAGTTCGCGCAGCAGGGCGAGCTCATGATCGGCGTCGACGAGATCGCGCACCGCGTTTGGTCTGCGTGCGGGGTTGCTCCGCTTGCTCGAGGTCGCCGGCTTGGATGTCATTGGTAGATGCCTTCGCGCAGCGCGGTAGCTACCGCGCCGGTGCGGTCGCTCACACCGAGCTTGCGGTATATCGACCGCAGGTGGCTTTTCACGGTTTCCTCGCCGATAACCAGCTTGTTGGCGATGCCGCGGTTCGATAGTCCGGTGACAATGTACGAGAGGATCTCGCTTTCGCGTTGCGTCAACCCCTGGCGCGCGCCCGGCCAGAACTCGTTGCGCTGCAACCGCGCCGCGGTGTCGGCCGCCCGGGCCGCCATCCCGGGATCGATCACGGTTTCCCCGCGGTGGGCCAGTTCGAGCTGGCGCACCAGGTCGTCGCCGCTGATGCTTTTCAACAAGTACCCGCGTGCGCCCACCCGCAACGCCTGGAACAGGTATTGCTCGTCGTCGTACACCGACAACATGACGACCTTGCGGTCCGGGTCACGTTCGCGCAGCGCCAGGCACAGGTCCAATCCGCTGGAGCCTTGCATACGGACGTCGCACAGCACGATGTCGGGTTGCAGGCTATCGATGACACTGATCGCGCGTTCGGCGCCTACCGCCTGCCCGACCACCTGCACCCTGTCCTTGAAGGCAGTAAGCATCGCCTTGAGACCCTCGATGACCATCTCATGGTCATCGACGAGCACAAGTCGCAAGGGTTTGATGGCGGGGGTCACCACCATGGCAACACCATAGAACTGTTATGCGCACCGAGGACCACCTGGTCCTGCATCGTCGCCGGGCCCGTCCGATGGCCCGGCTCCTCCTCGGGCCGTTCCGGCCCGCATCGTCGCCCGGCTGGGTCTAGATCGTCATGCCAATCCCCCTAATGGGGGACGACCGGTGGGTGGGGTCTGGGCAGGCTATCGGTGTGCGAACAGCGCCGATGGAGACACGGCCCACGCGGACATTCTGGTGGGACCGGGCACGTCCGGTGGACGCCGATGTCCAGCCCCTGCGCGCGGTGCTGTTCGACGCGGACACTGCGCTGGCCGACCTCGAACGCGACGCTCACCGGGTGGCATACAACGCGGCATTCACCACACACGGTATCGATATCAGCTGGGGCGTCGAAGAGTACGGGCGACTGTTGCGGATCCCAGACGGACCCCGGCGCATCGCGGTTGACCTTCGTGCGCGCGGCTTCGGTCGGCCCTCCGACGCGCTTGCGGCCCAGGTCTACCGGACCAAGACGGCGGTGTTCGGCGAGTGCATGCTCGACGGTGATGTTGCGCCCAAGCCGGGACTCATCGACTTGGTCATGAGTTTGTTCGTCGCCGGTATCTGGGTCGGCGTGCTCAGCACACACCGGCGGGGGTTGGTCGAGTCGCTGGTACGGCAACTGGTCGGTGAGGGGCTTGTCGAGACCATCGTGACCGGTGACGACGTGGACCCACCCGAGGAGGATCTCGAGCTTCACCGGCTGGCGTTGTGGGAGCTGGGAATAACGCCCGAGAGCGCCTTGGCCATCGTGGGTTCAGATCGGGAGTTGGAAGCGGCGACTGCCGCCGGGCTGCCCGCTGTCGTCGTCACCACCGATTACACCGCCCACCATGAGTTCATCGGCGCGGTCGCAATCCGTGCTGGCTACGACGATCCCGATCTGCTGCTGGCTGCCGGCTGCCAGCAGCTGCACAGGCGATGGTGGATCCACCAGAAGCGTTCCGGTTCCCCAGTCAGCTCCTGCGCAGCATCTCGATCACCGCGCTGAAGTCCTTGTCGGCGTTGTCGGCGGCGAATTTGGCGTAGATCTCGGCGGCGTGGCTACCCAACGGTGCCGCCGAACCGGTCGAGGCCACTGCATCCATCGCCAGGCTTAAGTCCTTGTTCATCAGCGCGGTCGCGAAACCCGGATGGAAGTCGTTGTTGGCGGGTGATGTCGGCACCGGGCCGGGTACCGGGCAATTGGTGTGCACCGCCCAGCAGTTGCCGGTCGCACCGGTGATGACGTCGAACAACGACTGCGCCGACAGTCCCAACCTCTCGGCCAGCACGAACGCCTCGCCGATCGCGATCTGCTGCACCGCGAGCACCATGTTGTTGCACAGCTTCGCGGCCTGGCCTGCTCCGGCTGCGCCGCAGTGAATGATCTTGCCCGCCATGGGTTCCAGTACTGGGCGCGCCCGCTCGAGTGCAAGCTCGTCGCCGCCGACCATGAAGGCCAAAGTGCCGGCGACCGCGCCCCGCACGCCACCGGAGACAGGAGCGTCGATCTGGGGAAGGCCGTGTGAGTCGGCTAACGCGTGCACCTTACGGGCGTCGTTGACCGAGATGGTGGAGCTGTCGATGAACAGCGCGCCCGATGCCGCGGCCGGCAGGACTTCGGCGTAGCAGCGCTTGACGAGGTCGCCGTTGGGCAGCATGGTGATGACCACATCGGCGTCGGCTACCGCGTCGGCGGCGCTGTCGAAAACGGCGACACCATTTTTGGTGGCAAGCGCCGCGGCAGTGGGCAATGGGTCAAACCCACTTACGAGATGGCCCGCAGCAACCAGGTTCGCCGACATCGGGCCGCCCATGTTACCCAAACCTAGGAACGCGATTCTGGACATCTTCGTCATCGGCCCTCCTATGCGGTGGCGCGGACCCGCGCAGCCTCGGCCCTGCCGATCACCACCCGCATGATCTCGTTGGTTCCCTCGAGGATTCGGTGCACCCGCAGATCGCGCACGATCTTCTCCAGACCGTACTCCCGCAGATAACCATAGCCGCCGTGCAACTGCAGGGCCTTATCGGCGACATCGAAACACGCATCGGTGACATAGCGTTTAGCCATCGCGCACAGCTCGACTTTGTCGACGTCATCGTTGTCCAGGGCGCTCGCCGCCCGCCACAACAACATTCGCGACGTCTCCAACGCGGTGGCCATATCGGCCAACGTGAACCGGATGGTGGGTTCGTCGAGCAGGCTGGCCCCAAACGCGTGACGGTCGCGGAGATAGGACGCCGCTTTCTCGTAGGCGGCCTGGGCGCCGCCGAGCGAGCACGCCGCAATATTGATCCGACCGCCGTTGAGGCCGTTCATCGCGATCCCGAAGCCGGCGCCCTCGCCGTCCATGCCGCCCAACATCGCGTCGGCGGGCACCCGCGCGCCCTCGAACACCACCTGCGCAGTCGGTTGCGCGTTCCAGCCCATCTTCTCTTCGTGGGCGCCGAAACTTAGCCCCGGAGTGCCTTTTTCGACGACGAACGCCGATATCCCGCGGGGACCCTCGGCTCCGGTACGGGCCATCACCACATACACATCCGATGCTCCGGCCCCGGAAATGAACTGCTTGACACCGTCGAGCACGTAGTCGCTACCTTGCCTGACGGCGCGGGTGCGCAATGCGCTGGCATCCGACCCGGCACCGGGCTCGGTCAGACAGTAGCTGGCGATGAGATCCATCGACGCCAATCGTGGCACCCATAGCTTGCGTTGCTCGGCGGTGCCGAACGCGTCAATCATCCAGGCGCACATGTTGTGGATCGACAAGAATCCGGCGACTGTCGGATCGGCGATGGCCAGTTGCTCGACAATGCGCACCCCGTCGAGTCGGCGCAGCCCACTGCCTCCCACGTCGTCGCGGCAGTAGATCGCCGCCATCCCGAGATCGGCCGCCTCACGGAGCACGTCCACCGGGAAGTGCCTAGTGGCATCCCATTCCAGGGCATACGGGGCGAGTCGTTTCTCGGCGAACGCGGCCGCCGTCTTGGTGATCACCCGTTCGTCGTCGTTGAGACCGAAGAATTGCATCGTGGCGCTATTTCATTGTCGGGATGACGAATTCGGCGCCATCCTTGATGCCTGATGGCCACCGCGACGTGACGGTCTTGACCTTGGTGTAGAACTGGATGGACGCCGGGCCGTGCTGGTTGAGGTCACCGAACCCGGAGCGCTTCCAGCCACCGAAAGTGTGGTAGGCCACCGGCACCGGGATCGGCACGTTGACGCCGACCATGCCGACCTGCACCCGGGAGGTGAAGTCGCGGGCGGTGTCGCCGTCGCGGGTGAAGATCGCCACCCCGTTGCCGTACTCGTGCTCCGACGGCAGCCGCAGCGCTTCTTCGTAGTCGTGGGCCCGGACCATGCACAGCACCGGCCCGAAGATCTCGTCGGTGTAGATCGACATGTCGGGGGTGACGTGGTCGAACAGCGTCGGCCCGATGAAGTAGCCGCCTTCCAGATTGTCCTCGCCGAATGCCAGGTCGTCGCTGCTGCGTTCGCGGCCGTCGACCACCACTTCGGCGCCCGCGGCCACACCTTGGTCGATGTAATCGCGCACCCGATTGAGCGCAGCTTCGGTGACCAGCGGCCCGTAGTCGGCCTTGGGATCGCAGCTATGTCCCACCCGAAGGTTGTTGATACGCTCAATTAGCCTGGCGCGCAACCGTTCCGCGGTCTGTTCACCAACCGGCACCGCTACGCTGACCGCCATGCAGCGTTCACCGGCGCTGCCGTACCCGGCGCCGATCAGCGCGTCCACGGCCTGGTCGAGGTCGGCGTCGGGCATCACGATCATGTGGTTCTTGGCGCCGCCGAAGCATTGCGACCGCTTACCGTTCGCCGCGGCCGTCGCGTAGATGTATTGGGCGATGTCGGAGCTGCCGACGAAACCGACCGCTTTGACGTCGGGGTGATTCAGGATGGCGTCGACGGCCTCCTTGTCGCCGTGCACGACCTGGAACACGCCGGACGGCAGGCCGGCTTCGACGAACAGCTCGGCCAGCCGTACCGGGACCGACGGGTCACGCTCACTGGGCTTTAGAATGAACGCATTTCCGCACGCAAGAGCGGGGCCGGCCTTCCACAGCGGGATCATCGCCGGGAAATTGAACGGCGTGATACCGGCGACCACACCGAGGGGCTGACGCAACGAGTAGACATCGATGCCCGGTCCGGCGCCTTCGCTGTAGTCCCCCTTGAGCAGGTGGGGGATCCCGATGCAGAACTCGATCACCTCGACACCGCGCTGAATGTCGGCGCGAGAATCGGCCAGCGTCTTGCCGTGTTCGAGAGACAGCACCTCGGCCAGCTCGTCGACATTCTCGTTGACCAGCGCGATGAAGCGCATCAGCACCCGGGCGCGGCGCTGCGGGTTCCAGGCGGCCCAGCCGTTCTGCGCCTCGACGGCGGATGTCACGGCGGCATCGATATCGGCTGACGATGCCATCGGGACTTTCGCCTGGACCTGGCCGATGTTGGGGTTGAACACGTCACCGGTGCGGCTGGACTGTCCGGTGGTGCGCTGGCCGTCGATGTAATGCGGAATCTGTGTCGTCATTGGTGCCCTCGGGGACGCGAAGCGAACGATCAAATACTAGGATATCATAGTAAATGTGGCCCCCCGAGCTGGCAAGGGCGGCATTCGACGGACCCGGGTAGCCGCGCTGCGCGCTGTAACCCCGAGCCGATATTGGCCAGTGAGCGGCATATTTTCGGCACAGCCACGTTGCTGGACGGATAGGCGATATGTGACGGCACACCGCGACTCCGCCAATCCGCGCCCGCACACCTTTCGGCCGTGAACGGACCTGTGGCTGAGGTTCATCGCGGTGCAGCATGTCGTCGCTGTCGGCGACGTGTCGGTCAGCCCCCGACCAGGCGAGCCACGGAGCCCGCTACGTGCCGGTAAAGGTCAGCGGATCATGGAGCACCCGGCTGCCGTCGTTGAGCTCGTTGAGTTTGTCCACGTGTTCGTCGGCCAACTCGAAATCGAAGACGTCGAGGTTTTCGACGACCCACTCGGGTTTCGCCGAGCGCGAGATGACCGCATTGTCGAGTTGAAGGTTCCATCAGACGAGCACCTGCGCGGGTGTGCGGTCGTATTCGGCCGCGACCGGCGTCACTGTCGGGTGATCGAGCAGCCTGCCGACCCCCAGCGGGCTGTAGGCCTGGGTGACCATGTTGTGCTTCGGATGGGCCTGGCGAAGTTCGGCCTGGTTTAGCCGCGGATGCAGCTCAATTTGATTGACCGCGGGCACCGTCGAGGTGTGCTCAATGACCGTCGACAGATGCTCTTTTGTGAAGTTGGACACACCGATCGACCGAGCGTGCCCCTCGTCACGGGACATGTCGTCAGTCGTCGTCACCTCACCCGCCTGCGAGGTTGAAGGTTCCCGGATTGCGGCCGAGCCGAGTGTCGTCATCGAGCGAGACGATCAGGCGCTGGACTCTCCTGCCGCTGAGGCGAAATCGCACCCAATCCGTGGGCGGCTCAACCACTTCGGTCACGGGAATGGTACAAAACGATGCCGAAACGGGCACGCAAGACTGCGCTGGGTTGGACTGTGCGCGACGGCGGTGATGGCGCGATCACCCGTATAACCAGCGGATTTGGGTGTTCATCGACGAGCGAAGTGATTGACGTCATACGCATCCGCACTGAGGCTGAATCGAATGCATCGAAATCGCCCGCAGTCCATGGGGATTCACCGACTTCGGTGTCGCGGATCCTACCCGGAATCGGATAAGCCATCTGATCAACATTTGTGTGGATTCGCTCACATGCGTGTGCGACCGCGGTGATGGTGCGATGAGCCGGTATCGTCAGCGAATCCGGGTAATCGCCAAACGACAACGGTGCGAAGAAATCCGGAGCATCTCCAACAGCGAGCCCTGGCCTGCTAGGCGCGGCGCAGGCCATTGATGAATGCCTGGGTGTCATCCCAGGTGGGTAGCAGCCCGGCGCCCTGCACTTGCTCGAGTGACGGCGCTGCCGCATCGCGGCCGGACATGCGAAGCGCGACCGCGTCGACCACCGGCCAGTCGATGGCCAGCGCAGGATCCGTCGCGCAGATGGTGTGCTCACGTCGCGGGTTGTATTCGGTGGAGCACAGGTACATCACTGTCGAATTATCCCGCAGTGCAAGGAAACCGTGGGCGAGGCCTTCGGAGATGTACACCGATCTCCGGTCGCGGTCGTCGAGCAGCACCGAGGCCCAGCGACCGAATGTCGGTGAGCCCACCCGGATGTCGACGACGACATCGAAAACCGAGCCGGAAAGGCAGGTCACGTATTTGGCCTGACTCGGTGGCAGCTGTGCGAAGTGCAGGCCGCGCAGCACGCCGGCTGACGACACGGAACAGTTGGCCTGCCGGACGTCCAAGCGGTGACCGGCGAACGCAGTGAACCCGCGGTCGGTGAGCCACTCGAAGAGCAGTCCGCGGGAATCGGAATGTAGTTGCGGGGTGATCTCCCAGGCACCCGGGATATCGAGTTCACGGGCTTTCATGTCACTGACCGCGCTCTTCGTATCGGGCCTCCACGGCGTCCTTCAACGGACCCCACCATGATTCGTTGTCGCGATACCAGTCAATGGTGGCGCGTAAGCCCTCATCGAAGTCGGTATGCTTTGGTGCCCAGCATAATTCGTCGTAGAGAGCTGACGGGTCGATGGCATAGCGCAGGTCGTGGCCGGCACGGTCGGGAACACGGTCGAAGTCGTCGGGGTCACGGCCCATCATCTGCAGCAGCGTCCGCAATACGGACAGGTTGTCGCGCTCGCCCTCGGCACCGATGAGGTAGGTCCGGCCGATCTGACCGTCTTCGAGGATCCGCCACATCGCGTCGTTGTGATCATCGACGTGGATCCAGTCGCGGACGTTGGCGCCGCTGCCGTACAGCTTGGGCCGCCGGCCGGTGAGCACATTGGTGATCTGGCGCGGAATGAACTTCTCCACGTGCTGATACGGACCGTAGTTGTTCGAGCAGTTGGAGATCGTCGCGCGGATGCCGTAAGACCGCACCCAGGCCCGGACCAGCATGTCGGCGGCGGCCTTGGTTGCCGAATACGGACTCGACGGATCGTAGGGCGTGGACTCGGTGAACCGCTGCGCGTCGTCTAGCCCGAGGTCGCCGTAGACCTCGTCGGTGGAAACATGGTGCAGCCGCACGGCGTAGCGCCGTACCGCCTCGAGGAGGGTGAACGTCCCGATCACGTTGGAGCGCAGGAACGGCTCCGGGTTTTCCAGCGCGTTGTCGACGTGGGTTTCGGCGGCGAAATGCACGACCACGTCAGAGTCGGCGACCAGCCGGGAAACCAGTTCGGCGTCGGCGGTATCGCCCTGCACCAACTGGATGTGGTCGGCGATGTCGGCCAGCGACTCTCGGCTGCCCGCGTAGGTCAGGGCATCAAGCACCGTCACCGCGTCGTCGGAATGCTCGCGCACGGCGCTGTGCACGAAATTGGCGCCGATGAAACCGGCACCACCGGTGACCAGCAGCCGCATGGTCAAACCCTAACCGAGCAGGGTGTTCAGCTGGCGGGTGTCAGCCCCAGCGGCCCGGCCAGTTCGGTCAGCGCGGCCAGCAGTCGGTCTTCGGGCCAACCGCCCAGCACCTGGATCGCTACGTGGTCGGCGCCGGCGTCCAGATGCTCGTTGAGCCGATCGGCGATGGCTGCCGGGGTGCCATAGGCCACCACCGCGTCGATCAGCTTGTCGCTGCCGGGCTTGTGCACGTCGTCCTCGGTGAAACCCAGCCGACGCCAGTTGTTGACGT
>Ga0187766_10000731_pt1 | contig 18741 bp, 7 predicted proteins | sample 0216_QUI02_MP05__4_FD_132971 | JGI IMG/M metagenome (GOLD analysis project Ga0187766, IMG submission 132971) | Tropical peat soil microbial communities from peatlands in Department of Meta, Colombia - 0216_QUI02_MP05_20_MG | ecosystem: Environmental > Terrestrial > Soil > Wetlands > Peat ... | reverse complement strand
GTGATTGAGCATGCCGAAGGGCACAAGATCCGCATCGCCAAGCCCATCGGCCACCAGGACAACAACGTGGCTGAGTACGTTGCCCTGCTGGAAGCCTTGCAATATGCGCTCGAACAAAAGGCCAGGACGCTGCGCGTCTATTCCGATTCCGAAGTGGTGGTACGGCAGATGAGCGGCGAGTATGCCTGCCTCAGCCCGCGTCTCTATTCCCTGAACTGGACCTGCCGCAAGCTGGCGCGCTCCCTGGATTTTTCCATCACCCACGTCCCTCGCGCCAACAACAGCGAAGCCAACTCGCTGGCCAACCACGCCGTCCGTACCCAGGCCGAGCCTCGCGCTTGGTGATCTACTAATACAGGTTTAACCTATGCGGGAGGTTCCGCCGGCCTGTACGGGGAATCCGGGTGTCCCGGCCGGTAGGAATGCCTGCTTAATATATGGCGACTGCGATCCATACTGCCCGTGGCCCCAAGCCGGCGCCGATCCCCCTGGGTTCCGCCGCTCTCACCTCGGAGAAATTTAGAGAAGAACTCGGCCGCATTGTCGAGCCTTCCCGAATCCTGACCCGCCCCATCGACCTGATCGCGTTTGCTTCCGATGCCAGCTTCTACCGCCTGATCCCGCAAGCCGTGGTTCTGGCGCAGGGGATCGCAGAAATCCAGGCGCTGTTTCGCTTCAGCCACGAGCGGCGCATCCCGATCACCTTCCGCACCGCCGGGACCAGCCTTTCCGGTCAGGCAGTGACCGACGGCCTGCTGCTCGAGGTGGCCCGCTACTGGAAAGGATTAACGGTCGAAGACAACGGCCGCAAGGTGAGGGTCCAGCCCGGGTTGATTGGTGGATACGTCAACAGCGTGCTTCGACCCTACGGCGTGAAGATCGGACCCGATCCGGCGTCGATCAGCACCTGCATGATCGGCGGCATCCTCTCCAACAACTCCAGCGGCATGTGCTGCGGGGTCAGCCAGAACGCCTACCACACCATCGACTCGATGACCTTCGTTTTGCCCTCCGGCACCGTCATCAATACCGCCGAGGCCCGCGCCGATGAAGAGTTCCGCGCCCGGGAGCGAAAGCTCGCCGAAGGGTTGCTGGATCTGAAGCGGCAAATCGAGGCTGACACGGCTTTGCGCGACCGTATTCGCGCCAAGTATCGCATGAAGAACACGACCGGCTACTCGCTGAACGCGTTCCTCGATTTCGAACGGCCGGTGGACATCTTCCAGCACGTGATGATCGGTTCGGAAGGCACTCTCGCGTTCATCGCCGAGGCGGTGCTGAACACCGTCCCCGATCTCCCGGTCAAGTACACCGGACTGCTGCTGTTTCCCAATCTGCACGATGCGGCTGCGGCCATCGTGCCCCTGCGCGATGCGGGCGCAGTGGCGCTGGAGATCATGGACCGCGCGTCGCTGCGTTCTGTGGAAGACCAGGCGGGGAGTCCGCCCTCCTTGCGCAAGCTGCCGGGGGAGGCCGCAGGCCTGCTTGTCGAACTCCAGGCGGCAAGCGAAGGTGAGCGAGCCGGGCTGGAATCGGTTGCGCAGCGGGCCATAGAGGGGCTCAAGCTGCTGGAAGCTGCGGTGTTCACGCATCAGGCAGCCGAGCAAGCGGCGCTTTGGAAAATTCGCGCCGGCCTGTTCCCGTCTGTGGGTGCGGTACGTAAGAGCGGCACTACGGTCATCATCGAGGATGTCGCCTTCCCCATCCAGCATCTCGCCGACGCCTGCGTCGACCTGCAGAAGCTCTTTCTGAAGCACGGCTACGACAATGGCATCATCTTTGGCCACGCCAAAGACGGCAACCTGCACTTCGTGATCACGCCGTCGCTCAACGATCAGAAGGCGATCGATCAGTACGCGCGCTTTATCGACGACATGGTGAAGCTGGTGGTTGAACGCTACGATGGCGCCCTCAAAGCCGAGCACGGTACCGGGCGCAACATGGCCCCGTTCGTCGAAGCGGAGTGGGGCGGTGACGCGTACCGGATCATGAAGCGCCTCAAGGAACTGGCGGATCCAGATGGTCTGCTCAATCCCGGCGTGATCATCAATTCCGATCCCAAGGGGCACCTTGCCGACCTGAAGCGCATGCCGGTGGTCGAAGACGAGGTGGATAAGTGCATCGAGTGCGGCTACTGCGAGCCCAAGTGCCCCAGCCGCAATCTCACCTTGACGCCGCGGCAGCGTATCGTGGTGCGGCGCGAGATGCAGCGTTTGAAAGACGCCGGCGGCAACGGCGCTTACGCAGCTCTGGATGCCGAGTTTCCGTACATGGCGCTCGACACCTGCGCTGTGGACGGGCTTTGTGCGACGGCCTGTCCGGTCTCGATCGATACCGGACAACTAACCAAACGTTTCCGCCGGCTGCGGCAGTCGAAATCGGCACAGGAGCGCGCAGTACGCCTTGCCAACAATTTCGCCTCCCTGGAACGCTGGATGCGTCTCGGACTCCGCCTCGGCCACATGGTGCAGTCGGTGCTGGGAACGGGAACGATGGTGGCGATTACGCGCGCCATCCGCTCCTTTGCGGGTGAATTCCCGCTGTGGAGCGCGGATGTGCCGTTGCCGGCCGGTCCTCGTCCCGCTATGGACCCAGCCGGGGCGCAAGCCATTTATTTCCCAACATGTATTTCGCGGGTGCTGGGCCGTCTGCCCGGCGAAACCACGGAGCAATCCCTGATGGAGGTCTTTGTCACGCTGGCCCGTCGCGCGGGCGTGCCAGTGCGCATTCCGCAGGATGTGGAGGGCGTCTGCTGTGGCGTGCCATTCTCCTCCAAGGGCTTCGACCAGGCGCACAACGTGCTGGTCAACAAGACTATTGAGAAGTTTCATCGCTGGTCCGCAGGGGGCAAACTGCCGATCGTCATCGACACCACGCCGTGCACCTACGGGATCGTCACGTGCCGTCCGCATCTCACGCCGCAGAACCAAAAGAAGTTCGACAGCCTGGAGATCCTTGACAGCATGCAGTTCGTGCACGAGCAATTGCAGCCAAAGTTGAAGATCATGCAGAGGGCGGAGTCGGTAGCGCTGCATCCGGTCTGCTCTGCGATCAAGCTGAACCTGGTACCCAAGCTGGAAGGGATCGCGCGCGCTTGCAGCGAGAAAGTCGTGGTTCCGTTGAACGCTGGTTGTTGCGGCTTTGCCGGCGACCGCGGCTTCCTCTTTCCCGAACTCACGGAATCGGCAACACGCGGCGAGGCCGGCGAGTTGAAGGGCACCCCACAGGACGGCTACTACTCCAGCAGCCGTACCTGCGAGATCGCCATGACCCGCGCCTCCGGTCAGTCGTATGTGTCCTACCTTTACCTGCTGGAGCAGGCGACACGCACTTAGGTGCACGAGGCCCGATCCCTGGAACGGTTGCGGTGCGGCTTTTCCACATTTGCACTAATTACGGGCATTGACGCGAACCGAGCCCGCAGTTAAGGTGAGCACCGTCGACGGCTGAAAGGGTTGGCTTCCTGATAAGTCGCCAATCCAAAGTAAGCTGGGTGATCAGTCCGGCGGGGCGACCCACACGGGCTGCCAGACCCGAAAAAACCGACAGTTGTGCGAGCGGCTGCCGGGGTTTGGTACCACGAAAGTGGTGATCGCATCAGGGGCTGTGACGGTGCATGATTCCACGTTGTTGACTCCCTCGCCGGAGTCGGCGGCTGGAACATAACCAATGTCGCAGCCCTTCTTATTTTTTGCACCGAGGACTTCTTCTCAGGTTGGATTCAGACGGGCAAGAGCGTCGGCCGGTACCGGCGAAGAGAGTTGGTCGCTATCGGCGGAACCGGCCGTCGTAATTTTCTTTCGGTTTTGCCATGCAAGCCCTTTCTTGCAGGCTTGCGAGGGGTATGTTACGGACCGCCGTCGGGACCGCCACCCCACACTGTGCTGCCAGCTTTCAGGCTCGTTCTGACCTTCATGGGAGCTCTCCTTTCCTTCAGAATTCGTTTCCTGCCCCGTTACTTTTGACTTTCCTTATTACGTCTGACACCTTGACATAAAGCAACGCTCGTGCCAGACGACCAGGCGCCACCATCGATCCAAGGCCGCAATCGTTAGTGATTGAAAATACGGTGGTTATGTTCATGACGGTGGCCAATGCTGAAGCCTCTCTGTCCGTTCCGAAACGGCGAAAACCTCGCATCCCTGTTTGGTGGCCTAGCATTTGTGTTAGGTCATGGCCCGAAACAGGCCACATTTGGCGGCTTGGGTATACTCATCGCGTGGCGAGTATTCCCAATCCCGCCGAGTCCCCTTCCGGAATCCGGCTGGAAGCGGTGAGTGGACCGGCGGAGGGCCGGATCTTCTCTCTTGACGAGGGAGAAGTCTCGATCGGCCGCGAACCCTCGAACCAAATCTCGCTGCTCGATCCCCTGGTCTCGCGCCGGCATTGCGTTCTCCGTCGCGCCGGTGCTGATGTACGCCTCGAGGATCTGGATAGCCGTAACAGCACCTTCGTGAATGGTGTGCCGGTGAAAGAGCGAGTGCTGGTTCATGGCGATCAGGTGAGGATTGGGAATTCGATCTTCGTCTTTCACGGGCCGCATGAGGACACCACCCCAAGCTGCTCTCTGCGCCTGGATGAGTCGGCTACTCCGGGCGGCCCCACGGTGATCCTGCGCAAAGAGAATGCGGTGTACCTGCAGCCGTCGCAGGCAGCGGCGAACCTGCCGGCATCGGCGCGCGTGGTCCGCGACCTGAATGTGCTGCTGAATTTCAGCCGCAGCGTAAGCGCGGTCGGCGACGCGGCAACCTTGCAGCAGAAAGTGCTGGACGCGTTATTCGAGGTGGCGCCGGCGGATCGCGCCGCGGTGTTGCTGCTGGAGGAGGGCGCTGAGGGATTTTCTTCTGTCCTGGGCCGCTACCGGAACGCGGGGCCGGAACAGCCCATTCAGGCGAGCCAGACCATTCTCAACCAGGTCATGAGTCAGAACGTTGCGGTGCTGGCGAATGACGTCGCCGAAGACGAGACCTATCGCGCCGCCGACAGCCTGGTATCACCCAGCGTGCGGTCGGTGCTGGCCGCTCCCATGGAGGCGCACGGCAAACTCCTGGGCGTGATTTACCTCGATGCCAGCTCGGCCGGTGTCCACTTCGATGCCGGCCTGCTGCAGCTCGTGCTGGCTTTGGGCAACATCGCCGGATTGGCCATGGAGAATGCGCGCCATCTGGAATGGCTGGGCGGCGAGAACCGGCGGCTGCAGCAGGAGTTGGACGCCGACCACGGCATGGTCGGCGAAAGCCCGCCCATGCGCGCCGTCATCGATTTCATTTCCAGGGTCGCGGCGCGGGAATCCACGGTGCTGATCTGGGGGGAAAGCGGCACCGGCAAGGAACTGGTGGCGCGCGCCATCCATGCCAACAGCAGCCGCGCCGACAAGCCCTTCGTGGCCATCAATTGCGCTGCCATCACCGAGACTTTACTGGAGAGCGAACTGTTCGGCCACGAAAAGGGAGCCTTCACCGGCGCAGTCTCGCAAAAGAAAGGCAAACTGGAGACCGCCGACGGCGGCACCGTTTTTCTCGACGAAGTGGGAGAACTGGCGGTGCCGCTCCAGGCCAAGCTGCTGCGCGTCTTGCAGGAGCGTGAGTTCGAGCGCGTCGGCGGGACGCGGCCTATCAAGGTGGACATCCGGGTGATCGCCGCCACCAACCGCGACCTCAAGGAAGCCGCGCGCGCCGGCAGCTTCCGCCAGGACCTTTATTACCGGCTGAATGTTGTCTCCATACGCATGCCCGCCTTGCGCGAGCGCAAAGAAGACATCCCCCTGCTGGCCAACTTCTTCGCCCTGCGCTTCGGCGAGAAGGTGAAGCGGCGCGTTGCCGGGATCTCTCCCAAGGCCCGCGCTTGCTTGCTGCGCTACGAGTGGCCGGGCAACGTCCGCGAACTGGAGAACGCCATCGAGCGCGCCGTGGTGCTGGGTTCGACCGAGTTGATCCTGCCGGAGGACCTGCCGGAGACGCTGCTAGAAGAGACTGCGGCCGAAGGCGAGCCGGTCACGGCGCTCCATGAAGGGTTGCGCGAAGCCAAGAAGGCGCTGATCGAGCGCGCCATCGAACAGGCCGGCGGGAACTACACCGAGGCCGCTGGGATCCTGGGCGTCCATCCCAACCATCTCTTCCGGCTGATCAAGACGCTGAACCTGAAGCCCAAGCGCCAGCGGCAGGCGTAAGAGGCTACTTCAGGCCCTTGACCAAATACAGGTTGGCCAAGTCGTGCTGGAACGTGCAAGCGACCGCTTTGCCGTCGGGAGAGAGAACTACGGGCCCCGGAGGGAAGAACTCGGCCCCGCTCTCCGGGACTTTCAAAACCCGCCAGGGCTGCCTTTGCCGGGTAGCGAGATCCAGGCGGTTAATGCGGAGGGTGTCCCCTTGCACTTGTGCGAGGAAAATAGAACGCCCGTCGGCGCTCCAGCCGACGACGCTCTCACCACCCTGGAGTTCGGAAATGGTCTCGGCCTCCCCGCCACCAACCTCGCCGATCACCAGCTTGTGCGGATCGACGACGACAAAGGATCGCCCCTCGGGCGATACGCGCATCGCCTGCGTCCCCTCCGGCGTCAGAGGTTTCGGTTCCTTGCCGTCCACCTGAAGAGCCCAGCTACGCACGGGTCGTCCGGACTGGTTGCCGGTAAACAACACCTGCTTGCCGTCGGGGAACCATTCGACTGATTGGTAATGCATGCCATCGATGTCCAGCACGCGTGGTTCCCCGGGGCCGGTGGGCAGCAGAAGCAACTCGGAACGCGTCTGCTGGTGCCGGATGCACACCACCCACTTGCCGTCGGGCGAGAGAGCGGGGTGGTTGCCGTAACCCAACAGCACGGCCGGTGATCCGTCTGTCTTGCGCAGGTAGATAGCGGAATTTCGCCCTTCCCCACTGCCGAGTTCAACGAACAGGAGCGACTTTGCGTCTTGAGAGAGAGCGAAGGCCTGGGAAGCATCGAGCCAGGCCAGGTCGTGTGGCGCAGAACCGTCAGGCGGAGCGTACAGGATCCCGAGCCTGGAGTTTACGGCAGTGAGCAGCACTCGACCGTCGCGCGCTACGTCCTGGGTCACAATGAAACCCGGAGCTCGCGTGAGGAGGCGCTGCGTGCCCGCAAGGTTGATGGCGTACAGCGCGGGATTACCGCCGGCGGCGGCGGCGGAAAACCAGATCTCATCCCCCTTGGGCGACCAACTCAGCCATCCCAGGCCGCGCCATCCGCGCGAGAGCACCTGTTTGGGGTGATGAGGCCCCACGATGCACACCGAGAAGTCTCCGACGCCGACATCGAATTCAAAGAAGGCGATGAGCTTGCCGTCAATTGAAACGCGCGCGGTCATGGGCGGGCGGCCTTCGGTCTCATGCAGCACCGTACCGATGGGGTACTCCAGGCGATAGCGTCCCGCCACCTTCCGCACCACGGCCAACGAATCCCCGTCCGGCCCCCAATCCGCAGCATAGACGTCCTCGAGGATCTCGCGGGGGGCGCTCCCGCCGAAAGGCACACGTGCGAGCGTTCCTGCGGGACCGTTGCCCAGCAGGATTGCCATCTCTCCCGCTGAGGAGACCGACAGCACGGTGCCCGTCGGGAGCTGCAAGGGTCGTGCTTCGCGATCGCCGGGGATCACCGAGTAAGTGGTGGGAGGACCGTTGTCCCACTCGGCCGTATAAACGACAGCCCCTCCCGGGGCAAACTTGGCGGAAGTTACGTCCCCACGGCGGAAGGTGAGCCGCTGGAAGGTGGGAGGCTCGGAGCGGAAGAATCTCGGCGCGAGGTAAGCGGTTGGCACGAGCGCCAAAATGATTCCGGCCAGGACACCAATCGCAAGCCAGCCCCTAACGCGGCGAGGGGCGGGCCTGGCTGCATAGACTCGCGATTGGACAGGGACAACGCCACTGGCATCCAGCTCGTCGCGCAGTTCCTCGAGCGCTACCTTCACGTCGGCCATCGTCTGCCAGCGCCGTTCGGGATTCTTCTTCAGGCAGCGGCTGATAATGCGATCAAGTTCCGGATGAACGTCCGGCACCGCTTGCGAGACCGGCTGCGGATCCTTGTACAGCACGGAGGAAAGCGTGGAGAGCTTGGAAGCGCCGGGAAATGCCTGGCGGCCGGTGATCATTTCGTAAAGCACCGAGCCAAAGGAGAAGATGTCCGAGCGCGCATCGATCTTCTTGCCATCGGCTTGCTCAGGGGACATGTAGGCGACGGTGCCGAGAATCGTGCCTTCTTCGGTACGCGGCGACGCCTCCGCGTGCACGGTCTCGGCGTAGGCGTCCGTATCCAGCGGCCCGGTGGTCTTCGCCAGGCCAAAATCGAGAATCTTCACCAGACCCTGCGGCGTAACCATCACATTGGAGGGCTTCAGGTCGCGATGTACAACGCCGGCAGCGTGCGCTGCGGACAGCGCGTCGGCGATCTGGATGGCGTACTTCAGGGCCTCGCGCACCTTCAGCCCTTTGCGTCCGATCAGCTTGTCCAGCGTTTCGCCCGCAATGAACTCCATGGCGATGTACTGAACTGGCTGGCCATCTACCTCCTGGGTGTTGATGTCGTAGATGGTGACGATGTTGGGATGGTTGAGCGAGGAGGCGGTCTTGGCTTCCTGCACGAAGCGCTTCTGCCGGTCAGGGCTGGCGAGCGCGGATGCAGGCAGAACCTTGACGGCGACCGGGCGGTCCAGGCGCGAGTCTACTGCCTTGTAGACAACGCCCATTCCGCCCGCTCCGATCTTCGACTCGATACGATAGGACCAGAGCGTGGTACCTACCATGGAGAGACCCCTTGCCCCCCGGGGAAGGGCTCATTCTAACGCAAACTTTGCGAATGTCACGGGTGGGCGATGACCATTACCGTGGATGCCCGTCCGAGCACGCAGTCCAGCGCCAGCCGCAGGTTTTCCGGATCGAGAGCGGCGAAGCTTTCGTCGAAAACAAGCACGTCGGACCCTTGCAGAAGCGCGCGCGCAATATAGAGCCGGCTGCGCTCACCGTGCGAAAGCTGCCATCCGCTTTCCCCGACCGTTTGCAACATTCCGGCGGGCATTTTCTCCAACAGAGGCCCAAGGCCGAGCTCTTGGCAAATCGTCTCCGCCTCCTGATGGTCCTTCTCGGTGAGCCAGCCGTCTTTGCCCATCAGCAGATTGAAAGCGAAGGTGCCGGTCAGCACGTGATTTTCGTGGAACTGGGGTGCGGAGGCGACGCGTCGCAGCCAGCCCTGCGAGCCCAGCGTCTGCCGGTCCAGGCCGCGGGCCAGCAGCAGTCCGGATTCCGGCCGCAGCATGCCGGTAAGCAAAGAAACCAGCGTGGACTTCCCGCTGCCTGACGGTCCTTCCAGCAGCAGCCGGTCACCGGCGGAGATACTCAGGTTGCAGCGCTGCAGCACCGGTTCGGGCTGGTTGGGATAGCGAAAGATGAGGTCACGCGCTTCGACCACCGCTTCATGCTGGCTGGCGGATTCCATGGTTGCGAGCGCGGGCGAGCCCGGCAATTCTTCGCGAGCGGCGGCCTCGAACAAGGGTGCGACCTGCTTCCAGGCGATGGCGGCCTCGGTCAGGTTCCACATGCCGGAGGCCAGACGCCGGAACGCGCGGTACGCGAGCAGCAGGCCGCCCACGCTGACCGCCAATGCCGCCGCCGGGCTGCCGGACACGAACACCGGCGCCAATCCTGCCACCCCGACCACCAGCCAGCCCCGCGGGACAACCGCCATCAACATAGCGCCACGGCGGTCCACTGCTTGGGAAACCGCCTGGTAACGCTCTAGTCCCTGATCTTCGGAGTCGTGCCAGCGCTCTCGCGGTTCCTGCGCCAGGCGCGTGCGATGGCCGACCATGCGCTCGACCAGGTCGTGGGTCATCCCGATGCGCGCATCCGTCCAGCGGCGCTCCTCTTGGAAATAGCGCCAGCCCAGCGCGGCAGCCATCGCAACCCACAGCACCAGCAGCAGCGCATGTCCGGCCCCGCCGGCGCCCGCTCCCAGCACCACGGCCGCCAGAACCAGCTCGATCACCGACACCAGCGCCAGGAAACCGCCGCTCAGCGCCAGCGACTCCAGCGCTTGAGACTCGATGACTCGTCCCAGCAACTGGCCTGCACCCTGGTGGCGGATCTCGTCCGGCTTGAGGCGAAGCGCGCCGCACAGCAGTCTCTCTTTCAGAATTCCGCCCGCGGTAATGGAGACCAGTCCCTGCAACCAGGTGATCGTTCCGCGGATAGGAACCAGGGTCAGCAGCAGCAGGGCCCACGCCAGTAGCAGCCCGCGGTCGAGACGCCCTTCCAGCGCGCCTAGGCCGACGATGAACCACGCAGCCAGCCAGAGCACGTATTGCATGAGGTGAGCGGCGGCCAGCATTCCCACGCGCTGTGGGACGCCGGCCGCGCGCAGTTGTCGCCCGAAGCTGGAGCCAGGGGAAAGTCGCAGCAGCCAGGCGTGGCCGATGCGCGTACCCGCAAAGCGTTCGCGCAGCAGAGCCGCGCGCGTGCGCTCGCGGCGGAGCCCGCGAATCGCGGCGGCGTCCAGCAATCCATCCAGGGCGCCGCTGAGCGGCGCTTCGACCTCGGCGCACAGTTCGGCGCGGATCACTTCCGCGCCCAGACGATGGAGCTCAAGATCCGGTCCGAGCGCTGTTCCCGCGTCCAGCAAGGCCAGCAGGCGGCCATCGGAGCAACGCAACAGCGCCGGAGCCGCCGTTGCCAGCTTGCGTTCGACCTCCGCGTACCGAATCTCAATCGGCTCGGCTTCCAGACCCAGGGCACTGGCTGCCGATTCGATCCAGAGCCCCAGGCGGCGAGGGTCGTCGGCGATGTTCGTCGGCGGCACGGGGAGTTCGATCTCCTTTGGTCGCAGGTCGCTGCGGCGCGCCAGCGCCTCCAGGGCTTCGCCGATGCGGGATGCCGGCCACGCGATCACGAGGAAGCTCCCTGGCTGCGCTGGCGCTCCACAGGCAGAGAGATGCTGCCGTTGTCGAGGCGCAGCCGGCGCCACACGCCGCGCGACCATCCGCTGAGCTGCACCGCGCGCTCCGCGTCGAGCATCGAGCGATAGCGCGACGCCGGCAGCTCGGCCAGCGCGTCGGGATGGTCGTTCTCAACGATCTTCCCGCCTTCGACCACCAGCACGCGGTCGAAAGCGCGGGTCTCACTGACGTCGTGGGTGATGCAGAGCAGCGTGACATCGCGCCACAGGCGGCGCACCCGCTGCAACAGTTCGCGGCGCTGCTCGCGGTCAAGCCCGCGGAAGGGCTCATCCAGGATGGCGAGGCGCGTCTCGGCGCGAAGCAGCGCGCGTCCCAGCCGCACTCGCTGGCCTTCGCCGCCCGATACCAATCCGCCGCCCTCCCCAAGGTGCGTTTCAAAGCCTTCCGGCAGCCGCTCCAAGACGCGCTTCAGGTCGGCAGTATCGATCACCTGCATCATGGGACGGGTGTCGCCATTCATGCATCCGTAGCGCAGGTTTTCGAAGAACGTGCGGTTCCAAAGCTGTACCGCCGGATCGACCCACGCGATGGCTTTGCGAATTTCCTCCAGGCGTCCGGCGAGGGGCGCGCCATCCACCAGCACGCTTCCCGTGGCCGGCCGCCACCAGCCCAGCAGAAGCCCGACCAGGCTGGACTTGCCGGCGCCGGAAGGTCCGACGATGGCGACGTGCGCCCCGGGCGGGACTTCGAGATTGATGTCCTCAAGGATGGTATGGCCGGCGGCGCGCACGCTCACATTCTCCAGACGAATGGCGGCGGCCTTTGAAGCTGTGGCCCGATCGGGTTCCGCCGCCTCCACGGCCGGCTCTTCCAAAGCGCCGAGCGGCTCCAGCAGACGCAACGTCATGTTGCGATATGCGGGATACTGCCACGCCACCTGCGCGATGTCCTGTCCCAGCACCGGCAGGTTCAGCGCCCAGTAGATGAGCAACAGCACCGCTCCGGCTTCGCCGCTGCGTCCCAGGTGCGCGAACAACAGCCACGCCGCGAGCGCAAATCCCAGCGCGTACTGTGCTGCCTCGGCCCACACCACGACCTGCTGGAGACCGATGCCGGCTTGTGCCCACTCGAGCAGCAATTTTCCGTGCTCGCGGCGCACGGCACGCTGCGCTCCGTGCACGCGGATGGGGACCAGTCCAAGCAGCGCATCCAGATAGTAGCGGCACAGGGCGCCGGTGTGAGTGCGGACGCGCAGGTCGCGCTCCATCACCACGGGTTGCAGCATCAGGGGCAAGGCCAGCGCCACTCCGGCCGCTGCGATCGCCAGCGGGGCGCTGCGCGGGTCGAGCCAGGCAATGCCAGCCGCCGTCAGCACCAGCTCGAAGCTGCTGCGCAGGAGCTGGCCTCCAAGCTCCGGCAGGTGCCGGATGCGGTGAATCAGGTGGCTGCGCTCGGTCATGTCCGACTTCAGCCGGCTCTGGAAGTAGCGGTCGCCGAGGCGGGGAATTTTCTCCAGAAATGCTCGTCGCAGTCGTGTCTCCAGATGCCGTCCCAGGCGCAACAGGCTGGTGGCAACCGGAAATTCCAGGAACAGCAGGCCCGCCAGGAAAAGGACCAGCGCCGCCATCGCGCCCATGCGCTGGCCCGAGAGTCCGAGGTCGCGTCCCAGGTCGAAGAGTCCGCGGAACAGAATGGCTTCGAGGATCACGCCGGCGCTCGCCGCGAGCAAAGCCAGCAGCACTAGTGAAGGTGCGAAGACGCCGTCCTCGCGCAGGAGCTTGAGCAACTCGCGGCCGGGACGCGCCGGCTTCTCCTCTAAGGCGGCCACCAGTTCGGGTGGAAGTTGCGCGGCATCCGGGGCCGTCTTTTCGAGGCGTCCGCGCACGCGCACCAGCACTGCGCCACGCAGCAGCAGTTCGTCCTTTCCGCGCGGTTGCACCGACCAGTACTCGGCCGGGACCAATTGATCGTTTTCGAGGAACCGTTCCAGCAGCCGCTGCGCCTGGCGACCGCGGCCGACGCCTCCCGATTCGACCATCGAACTCACCAGCCGGATGCCGGCATCGAGCGCCGCCAGCTTTTGCCAGGCCGGATCGGCGATGGCCGCATCCAGCAGGGAAGTCCCGCGAATGCCGACTTCCCTGAGACGATGCCGCATGGCGTCAAGCGACGGCTTTGAGCCCGCCCATTCCCGCCAACCTGCTGCCGGCACCGGCGTCTTGCCGACGTAAACATCGTCGAGAAAACGCTGGCTCGTGATCCAGCGTCGCCCGGTTGCAGGGTCCATGAGCTGCAGGAGCTTGCCATGGTGCCTCCAGACCACGACGAAGTGCGTGACCCCGCTGGGAAGCACTACGACTACGATGGCGGGCAGGGCGGCGGCCTCGGGCAGCAAAAGATGGTCGAGCGGCAGCATGATCTGCTCGGCGTCGAGGCCGAGTTGCCGTGCAACTTCTTCCATGGTGTCGATCGAGGTGCCATCCACGTCCGTTTGGCAGGCTTCCCGCAAGCGCCCGTAGCTGGCATGGATCCCGAAGCCTTCGAGCAGGCTCTTGAGGGCGGCCGGACCGCAGTCCATGGCCGATGCCTGCACCGCCTCCGGTACCAGGTAATGGCGTTGTATCTTCATGTTCCGATTACAGGGTTGGAGCAAAAACGCTTCGCGGACGTGTGATCAACTGGCCGGCGGTGCGCAGCGTCAGCGCCGCCGGCGTGACTCGCTCCACTTCCACCTCGACCGCTCCCGGAAGCCCGTGCTGCAAGGGAATGGCAAACGCCGGGCTGCGGGCGAGGCTCAGCTCCACGCGCACTCTGCCGTCGCGAATCTCGCTGGCCACCGTCGAGACCGTAGCGGCGATGCTGCCGTACTCCGCCCAGGGAAATCCCTCCAGACGCAGGCGCGCGGGCTGTCCCGGCCGGATGCGTCCGAAGGCCGCCGGGGGACTGAACTCAGCAATGGCACGCAGGCGTCCCGGTGGAAGGATGGCGCAGAGCCGGTCACCTTCGTTTACAACCGCTCCTGGCCTCAGCGTGGCGGCCACTTCGGCCAGTCGTCCGGAAATCGGCGCGCGGATCACCCGGCGCTCGACTTCATAACTCAGTCGCTCGATGCTGGCGGCAACCGTGGTCCGGTCGCCTTCCAGCTTGCGAATCTGGCTCTGCAGATTGTCGAGTTGGGCCCGGCGCTCGCTTTCGCGGGTGCGTAGATCGCGCTGGATGCGGTCGGGCTCAAGCTTGAGGCTGTCGGCGGCGTCGCGCAGCCGCTCCGCCTCCATCTTGCCGATATCATAATCGCGCCGCGGCACCAGGCCTTCAGCCGCCAGTTTCTCCAGGCGGTGCGCCTCGTGGTCGGCTGAACGAGCCAGAGCATCGGCCTCGCGGTATTTCGCTCCCGCCTGCTCAATGGCGACACGCGCCGTCTGCTGCTCGCGCGCCCGCGCCTCTTCCAACTGAACGACCTGCGTCTTCAGGGAATCGATCTGCGAAGCCAGCGCGGTCAGTTGCGTGCGCTGTTCTGCCACCTGAAGCTGCTCGGCATTCGCATCCAACTCCACCAGCACGTCTCCGGCCTGCGCCTCTTTACCCAGAACGAGGTTGCTGGTGACCACGCGCGCCAGCACCGGCGACTGCACGGGATGGGTTTCCTGGTCGACCTCCAGCCGTGCCCTATCCGTTACCTCGTAGCGCGCGACCCTGGCCAGGAAAAACCACGCCAGCCAGCCGCCCAGCAGGACGATTACACCCAGCAGCGCCAGCAAAGAACCGCGGAAGCTGTCGGCCTGAAGCGCGCGGAAGGTGCGTGAAAATGGCGTTGCCATCGGTTTCCCTGAGAGGAGCGGACACAAACACGCTGAGAGCCTGTAGCCCTCAACGCATGCGCAGGCCGGCTGCCGGTTGTTATCCGAGGAGTATACCCCACGTCACAAGGGGGAGAGCCGGGGAAACCTGCGTCGGCAGGGCGGTTTGGAGTGACCATCATGGTTCGAGCCGGGCCCTGTTTTCGCGGTGCGCCAGCGAGCCTATTTGATACACTGCTCGGCCCGAATCTCACCGCAGGAGGAAACCACGACCTTGGACATCCATCGCATACTGGCTGAGCTTAAAGCCGAACGTGATCGCATCGATCAGGCGATCACCGCGATCGGCAGCATCGGTTCCCGCCGCGTACGCAAAGGCAGACCTCCCGGGCGTCCCGCCGGTGGCAGGAAACGCAAGCGCCGGCTCACGGCCGAGGGCCGCAAGCGGCTCTCGGAGATGATGAAAAAGAGATGGGCGGAGCGCCGAAAGAAGGCTGCCTAATCGCTGCCGCACGAAAGCGCGGATGTGGTTAGCACACGCACGATGCCAGGCAACCGCGCGCCTTTTTCAGTGCGGTGTCCACTGCGGATGGCCGCCCAGCAGCCCGTTGACGAAACATATCTGATAGGCGAGGACTAGACCAAAGGCAAGGCTAATGAGGCCTGCGGCAACGCCGAGCCGGCGCGAGAAATTCTCGCGAGCGCTTCCCAGGAAGCGGAAGGCGGAGGCCAGGCTCATAGTGATCAGCATCATGCCGGCGATCGTGCCTGCGCCGAACACCAGCAAATAGGCGATCGCCCAGCGAGAGTCACGGATAGTCGTCAAAACCAGCAAAGCCACCGCTGCCGATCCCGCCAGCCCGTGCACCACGCCGATCACCAGGGGCCGGGCTTGCCGGTACAGGCTGAGCGTCCCCAGGCTGCGATCCAACCTCGCCAGCGGAGTCTCCTCCGGCGCGTGCGGGTGAACGTCGGGCGGGTGGCCGTGGGGATGGCTGTGCACATACTCTCCATGGCTGTGAGCGTGGGAGTGGACAATCGATTCCGCGCCGGATTGTCCGAGCTTTCCGGGTACGGCGCGCCAGAAGCTGGAGAGGTTCATCACTCCCAGCACGATCAGCATCAGCCCCACCGAAAGCTCCATGCTGAGTCCGATACGTGGCGGGATGACAAGGTCAAAGAGAATGATGGCGGCGCCCACCACGAAGATGGTCAGCGTGTGCCCGATCCCCCAGACGATACCGGTCAGCGCCGCCCGCGCGATCCTGCGCTGGCGCGTGATGATGGTGGTCACCGCAATGACATGATCGGGATCGGTAGCGTGCCGCATGCCGAGGAAAAACCCCAGCGCGATGATGGAAAGCAGGCTGATCATGTGCGCCTCGGATATTACCGCGATCCGAAAAATTCCCCGCCCCAAAATGTGACCAATGAACTTCGCAATGTGATGCAGACACGTCCCCTGCGCGCTGGATCGGGCGTAAACTGATTAGTTTTGGGGATGTCTTCTTATCCCCGAGGGAGGTTCTGCACTCATGAATAGATCCAAGGTCACCATTGACGGCAACGAGGCTGCGGCGTATTCCGCTTACCACACCAGCGAGGTGATTGCGATCTATCCCATCACCCCGTCGTCCAACATGGGGGAATTCGCCGACGAGTGGGCGGCCAAGGGCCAGACGAATATCTGGGGCGTGGTGCCCACGGTGGTGGAGATGCAGAGCGAAGGCGGCGCCGCGGGAGCGATGCACGGGGCGGTCCAGGCGGGGGCGCTGGCCACTACCTTCACAGCGTCGCAGGGCCTGCTGCTGATGATCCCCAACATGTACAAGATTGCCGGCGAGCTCACGCCGGTGGTAATTCACGTGGCCGCCCGCACCCTGGCCACGCACTCGCTCTCCATCTTCGGCGACCACAGCGACGTCATGGGCTGCCGCCAGACCGGCTTCGCCATGCTGGCCTCGAACTCCGTACAGGAGGCGATGGACCATGCGCTGATCGCGCACGCCGCCACCCTGGAGGCGCGCATCCCGTTCCTGCACTTCTTCGACGGCTTCCGCACCTCGCACGAAGTGGACAAGATCGAAGAGCTGACGGACGACGATATGCGCGCCATGATCGACGAGAAGCTGGTCCACGCCCATCGTCTGCGCTCACTCTCGCCAGACCGTCCGGTGCTGCGCGGCAGCGCCCAGAATCCTGACGTCTTCTTCCAGGCGCGCGAAGCCATCAATCCCTACTACCTTGCCTGTCCTGCCGTCGTGCAGAAGACGATGGACAAGTTTGCTCAGGTGGTCGGCCGCCGCTACAACCTGTTCGATTACGTGGGCGCGCCGGATGCCGACCGCGTCATCATCATGATGGGCTCGGGCGCCGAAGCCGCCGAAGAGACAGTCGAATATCTGAACGCCCACGGAGAAAAAGTCGGGCTGCTCAAAGTCCGCCTTTACCGCCCGTTCTCAGCCGAACACTTCCTGGCGGCCCTGCCGGCCAGCGCGAAGTCTTTGATTGTCCTAGACCGCACCAAGGAGCCGGGCGCGGCGGGTGAACCCCTTTACATGGACGTGATCACCACGCTGAGCGAGGCGCTGGCCTCCGGCAAGGGGCCGTTCAAGGCTATGCCGCGGGTGATTGGCGGTCGTTATGGGCTCTCCTCGAAGGAATTCAGTCCCTCGATGGTGAAGGCTGCCTTCGACGAGGTGAAGAAAACGCAGCCCAAGAACCACTTCACGGTCGGCATCATTGACGACGTTACGCGCACCAGCCTCGACTACGACCGCGAGTTCTCCACCGAAAGCCCGGATACCGTGCGCGCCGTCTTCTACGGCCTGGGTTCGGACGGCACGGTCGGCGCCAACAAGAACTCCATCAAGATCATCGGCGAGGACACCGACTTCTTCGCCCAGGGCTACTTCGTTTACGACTCAAAGAAAGCCGGCGCCATGACCGTCTCGCACCTGCGCTTCGGACCGCGGCCCATCCATTCGACGTATCTGATCACGCAGGCGAATTTTGTCGCTTGCCACCAGTTCTCGTTCGTCGAGCGCTTCGACGTGCTCAAGCTGGCCCAGCCCGGGGCCACCTTCCTGCTCAACAGTCCTTACGGGCCGGAGGAAATCTGGGACCACCTGCCGGTCACGATGCAGCAGGAACTGCTCGACAAGAAGCTGAAACTGTTCGTCATCAATGCCGACTCGGTAGCCGAGGAAGTCGGCATGGGACGGCGCATCAACACCATCATGCAGACCTGCTTCTTCGCCATCAGCGGCGTGCTGCCGCGTGAGGAAGCCATCGCCGCCATCAAGAGGGCCATCGAAAAGACCTACAAGAAGCGCGGCGAAGCGGTGGTGCAGAAGAACTTTGCGGCGGTTGACTCCACGCTGGCGCAATTGCACGAGGTCAAGCTGCCAGCACAGGCGACAAGCAAGCTGCACCTGGAGCCGCCAGTGCCGGCCGTCGCGCCGGATTTCGTGCAGAAGGTCACGGCGCGCATCATCGCCGGCGAAGGCGACCTGCTGCCGGTCAGCGCGCTGCCCATCGATGGCACTTTCCCCACCGCGACCGCCCAATGGGAGAAGCGCAACATCGCGCTCGAGATCCCAGTGTGGGACGAGCAACTCTGTATCCAATGCGGAAAATGCGTGCTGGTGTGCCCGCACTCGGTGATCCGCGCCAAGATCTACGATCCCGAGCTGCTGGCCAAGGCGCCTTCGGGATTCAAGTCCAGCAAGCCCAAGTGGAAAGAGTTCGAGACGCTGCGCTACACGCTACAGGTGGCCCCGGAGGACTGCACCGGCTGCACCCTGTGCGTGCAGATTTGCCCGGCCAAGAGCAAGACCGAGGTCAAGCACAAGGCCATCAACATGGAGCCGCAGGCCCCGCTGCGCGTGCCCGAACGCGAGAACTGGGAATACTTCCTGTCGCTGCCGGAAGCCAACCGCGAGCAGCTCAAGTCCGGCCAGGTGAAGGATGTGCAATTGTTCCAGCCGCTCTTCGAGTTCTCCGGAGCCTGCGCCGGCTGCGGCGAGACGCCCTACATCAAGCTG
>Ga0187766_10000729_pt1 | contig 18774 bp, 12 predicted proteins | sample 0216_QUI02_MP05__4_FD_132971 | JGI IMG/M metagenome (GOLD analysis project Ga0187766, IMG submission 132971) | Tropical peat soil microbial communities from peatlands in Department of Meta, Colombia - 0216_QUI02_MP05_20_MG | ecosystem: Environmental > Terrestrial > Soil > Wetlands > Peat ... | reverse complement strand
TCGGCCCGGGGCGCCCAACAACTCGGCGAACGTGACATTCCCGGCCGGCGTCGGCAGTTGCGTCGCGTTTGCCCGTCCTACGCGGGTCAACGTGACATTCCCGGGCGGCGTCGGCGGTTGCGTCGCGTTTGCCCGTCCTACGCGGGTCAACGTGACATTCCCGGGCGGCGTCGGCGGTTGCGTCACGTTGCCCGTCCGACGCCGGAGGACGAATGTGACCGGCATCGGGAGCAGTGTAGAGGTCAACCGTCCCCGGTCGCCTCGAGCAGCGTGGCCGTGTCGACCACCAATCCCATCTCCAGCTCCTGCGCGAGCTCGCGCGCCTCGCGCGCCAGGCTCCTCACCTCGCCCCGGTCCCTGGGGCGGCCGCGGCGCGCCACCAGCCGCGCCTGATCGAGCGCCGCGAGCGCGAGGCTCGGCGCGGCCCCAGCGCGCGCCGCCTGCTCGCGCGCGTCGCGGATGTGCCGGAGCGCGATCTCTTCCGGCCCGGTGACCGTCGCCAGTCGCCCCAGTGAGCGATCGACGGGCCACAGTGTCGATGCTCCCGGCGACACCACCCACCGCCCGGCGTACGGCTCGAGCCAGGAGTACAGGGCTTTGGCGCTGTCCCGCTCGTCCAGCTCCGCCGCGACCTCCGCCAGCAGCGCGAGCATCACCACGTGCGTGTTGTCGCGCGGCAAGCCGGCCAGGCCCGAGCCGGTGAGCCGCTCGAGCGCCGCGAGGCCCTCTGCGCGGCGACCGGTCTGGACGAGCAGCAGGGCGAGCGCGCAGTGCACCGCGACCATCCCCGGGTTACGGTTCGCAACCGTTCGCACCGTGTCCTCCAGTTCCGCGAGCCGGCCCTGCTGGATCCGGATCGTCAACAGCTGAGCCGTTGCGGCCAGCTCTGCGACCGTGCCGCGGACCCGGCGGGCGATCGCGACCGACTCCATGTTGAGGCGCTCGGCCTCGGCGAACCGACCGGCCGTGCCGGCCCGGATCCCATGAAACAGGGGCAAGAACACCATTGCCCGCGGCTGGCGCAAGTCCGTTGCCATCTGCTCGACGCGCGCGATCTCCTGATCGACCGCGGCGAACTGCCCCATCTCGAGCAACACGGAGATGCGCCAGTTGCGGATCAGGATCTCGAGCTCGCCGTCCCGCAGCTCGTAGCTGTGATCGAGCAGCTCGTCTGAGAGGGCGAAGTCCTGCTCGGCCGAATCCGGTCCCCAGCGGGCGAGCAGATAGCGGCCCAGCACGTATGCCAGCGTGCGCAGCGACTCGGTCGTTTGCAGGCGCTCACGTTCGGTGCGCGCCAGCGACAGCGCCTCTCCGGCGAGCCGGTGTCGGCGGGCAACCGCGTCGGACCAGTACAGCTCCGTCGCAAGCAGGCCCTTCACCGATGCGAGCAGCTGCGGCGAGCCCGCGTCCTCGAGCCTTGCCGCCGCCTCCTCCGCGAGTCGTAGCAGCGGTTCGTCGATCCCAAGCGACAGGCCCCAGATGCTCGATGCGAGTGCCGCGCGAGCGAGGCCCTCGGGGTCGTCGTGGGCGCGCGCCACGTCGGCCGCACGCTGAAGCGTCGTGCGCGCAGCCTGGGTGTCCCCGGTGCGCATCTGGGCCTCGCCGAGCGCCTGGAGCAGTCGGATCCGGTCGCCGGCCTGGGCCGGATCGACATACGCGAGCGCGCGGGTGTAGAGCGTCACCGCCTGCTCGTAGGCGAACGTGCGCGTCGCCTGCTCGGCCGCGAGGCGGGCGTAGCGTACGGCCCGCGCCGCGTCGCCCGCGGGCGCCGCCTCGAGGAAGTGGTGCGCGATCTCGGCCAGCCCCTCACCCGCGACGACGTCGTAGCTGCGCTCCAGCGCTTCGCCGATCGCCGCGTGCAGCGTACACCGCTGTCCCCGCGCCAGCGCCTCGTAAAGCGTCGCCTGGACGAGTCCATGGCTGAACGTGTAGCCGTCGGCCAGCTCTCCCTGCGGGCGTAGCAGTCCCAGTTGCGCAGCCTGATCGAGGAGCGGTAGCAGCTGTCTGGGCGCGATCCCGGCGGCAGCCGCGACGGTGCTCGCGCGGAAGCTCGTCCCGATCACGGCACCGACGCTAAGCGCCTCGCGCCCGAGCGGTGGCAGCGGTTGCAGTCGTTGCGCGATCGCGTCTCTGATTCCGGTCGGCAGGGGCAGTGCGCTCGAGGCGATGAAGGGGTCCTGAAGCCTGCCCTGAGCCTCCAGCAGGTTGAGCAGCTCGGAGACGAACAGCGGGTTGCCGCTGGTCACTTCGTGGATGCGCTCGACCAGCGCACTCGGCGGGACGTCCCCGGTTCGCGCGCCGATCAGCGTGCCGACGTGATCAGCGGCCAGCCCCTCGAGCGAGATCGTGTTGCCCCAGCCAACCGATTCCCGGACCAAGCTGTGCTCGAGCTCCTCGCCGCGATACGTGCCGACGATCAGAACGCGCGTGCCGCGAACGACGTGCGCGATGAACGCGAGCGCCAACAGCGATGCCTCGTCGGCGAAGTGGAGGTCATCGAGCACCACGACGAGGGCGGAGGTGCGTGCGGCCCGCTCCAGCAGGCGCACGAGCGCGTCGTAAATCCGGAAGCTGCCTTCCTCGACGCCGCTCGATGCCGGCGCGGACGGAGCGTCGGGAAGCTCGGCGGCCAGATCGGGCGCGATCGCGGTCAACCATCCGGCAGCCGGTCCGACGCCGCGGAGCAGCTCCGGCCCGTCCGTCCGGTGCGCGAGGCTTCGCACGACCTGAACCCAATGCCAGTACGGGGGTGCGGCGTCGCCCGCGGACCAGCCCGTCCCCCAAACGGCGGACAGGCCGCGCCGCTCGGCATGCTCGGCGAGCGACCGAGCGAGCGTGGTCTTGCCGATCCCCGTCTCCCCAGTGAGCAGCACGATGCTCCCCCGGCCGGCGAGCGCGTCCTCGAGCGCGGTCAGGAGTTCGTTCAGTTGCTCGATCCGTCCGACGACCGGCCGGCGATCACGCCGGCCGGGTGCCGGTGCCGGGGGCGGGGGGCGCACCGCCGCCGCACGCTCCCGACCGCGGGGCGGCGAGGAGCCTGCAAACGCGCCCGCGACCGCGGCATACAGCTGACCGGCGCTCGCGGGGCGATCATCCGGACTCTTGGCCAGCGCGGACGCGATCACACCGTCAAGCGCGCCGGGAAGTTGGAGGCCGCGGCTGCTCACCGCCGGCGGCGGGGACTCGAGGTGCCCGTACAGGACAGCGACCTCGGAATCGCCCCCGAACGGCACCTCTCCGACCAAGCACTCGTACACCATGCACCCCAGCGAATAGACGTCTGCGCGGGCATCGACGGCCTCGCTGCGGATCTGCTCGGGGGACATGTAGTGCACCGACCCGAGCGGTCGTCCCATCGTCCCGCCGGTCGTCTCGACCACCAGCTTGCTGAGGCCGAAATCGGTCAGGTACGCGCGCACTAGCCCTTGTCCGGGTTGGTGATCGGCGACCAGGATGTTGCTCGGCTTGACGTCCCTGTGCACGAGACCCAGCGCGTGGGCGGCATCGAGCGCGCCCGCGATCTGCTCGAGCACCTGCAGCACGACGCCGGGCGCCATCGCCCGCTCGCGCCGGATCCGTGCTCGCAGGTCGCTTCCGGCGATGTAGCGCATCGCGAGGAACAGCACGCCGTCGACTTCGCCGGCGTCGAAGATCGGAACGACGCTCGGGTGATCGAGCCCGGCGGCAATCTGCGACTCGCGCAGAAATCGTCGGCGGAACACGGGGTCGCCGGCGAGGTCGGGAGCCATGATCTTCAGCGCGACTTCCCGTCGGAGGCGAACCTGCTCGGCCCGATAGACGCTGCCCATCCCGCCCCGGCCAATCAGGGTCCCGAGCCGGTATCCAGCAAGCTCTATGTCACGCTGCACTTCCACGCCCCGCTTAGATCTTGGCATGGTGATGAGCCGAGCGCCCACAAGCGCGGGCAGCACTGGCTTCCCGTCCAGAGGCTGGTGGGTTTCCGCCTGTCGATACGATCGGCTCGCCGTTGATCGGCTCGCCGTTCGGTCTGATACACAGGTCAAGATCGCAAGCCATGCCCGATAACCCACTCGGCCCGGTCGCGCACAGCGCATCCGAGCTGAAGGAGATCATCTCAGCCGAGCGGCTCGGCAGCCCGTTCCTCGTCTGGCGCCAGCCGCACGATGGCCTCAGGGTTATGCCTCTGGACGCGAATCGCTGGCGGGTGACGATCGGCAGAGCGGCCGATTCCGACGTCCCGCTGACGTGGGACTCCGGCGTTTCGCGGACGCACGCCCTGCTTGAGCGCGTCGGCAGGGAATGGACGCTGGTCGACGATGGCCTGTCGCGCAACGGGTCGTTCGTCAACGGGACTCGCGTCCTCGCCCGGCACCGGTTGGCCGACAACGACCGCATGTGCTTCGGAACGACCGAGATGACGTTCCGGGCCGCGGGGCGGGGTGACTCGGTTCAGACGGTGCCCGCGATCGATTCCGTGGTCCCGATCACGCTCTCCCCGATGCAGCGCCGGGTGCTGATCGCGCTGTGCCGGCCGGTCCACGTCTCGGCGTCCGCGACGCCCGCGACGAACCGGCAGATCGCCGAGGAGGTGTTCCTCAGCGTCGACGCGGTCAAGGCGCACCTGCGGGTCCTGTTCGAGCGGTTCGGGCTCGGCGACCTGCCTCAGAACGAGAAACGGGCCCGCCTGGTCGCGACCGTGCTCGTGTCAGGCGTTCTCTCACCGCGGGAGTTCTCACCGCGGGAGGTCTAATAGTACTTTGTTAGGGTACCCACCGACTAACAAAGTACTACTAACCGCGGGAGTTCTGGCCGCGGGAGTTCTGAAGACGAAAGGCGGCCTGCGCGCGTTCGCGCGCAGGCCGCCCACTGCCCCCGGATCCCCGCAACCCGTCCCCCGCCGGACGAGTCAGCCCCACCGGTCGTTTGTGACGATTGCCCCCAGTTCCCTGTCGTGGATCTGCGCCTCGTGGAGAAGTTGTAACCGACTGCGTGAATCATCAACGGCATCGAGAGCAGGCACAACCACCCCTGGGGTGTGACCGACCACACCTCGAGAACTCCGGCCGTTCGGACCCGGCCGGCCGCTCGTGCCTGGGTCCCGACGCATTCATCGCCCGACCGGTTAATGACCGACGGGGCGCCACTTCCGTGACGCCCCGGCGGTTGAGGGAGGAGAGGGTGCTGCATTCGCCGGCGAAGATATGAGGCCGGCGAACCTGACCCGCAAATCGGCGCTCTCCTGACGCCGCGCGGGGGAAGTTGTCTGCTAGGAATCCGAGGCCAGCAGATCCTGAGCGTTCGCGACGAGCCTGTCGATGCGCGTGCTCACCAACTCAGACTGCTTCTCGAGATCCCTGCGCACTGAGCGTACCTGACGCTCGAACGTCCGGCGGTTCTGCTTCACGGTCCGCTCGACACGATTGCGGCGGTGGCGCAGCTGGCGCTCGACCCGCGTGCGCGTGCGCCGAACCTGGCGCTCCAAGCGGTTGCGCGCCGTCGCACCACGCCGCTCGTAGCGCCTCAGCTCGCGCTCGAGCCCCGCGCGCGTGCTGTACTTCGTCGCCAGGCCCCGGACGGTCGAGACCAGGTTGTCGCGCGCGAGCAGGCTCGCGCCGACCGGAACGAGGACCGCGCGCTCGGCGATGTCCTGGACCTGCTGCACAGCGGTTTTTGGCTGCGTCGAGGTGGTCGTCGACGCGTTGGCCGAGTTCCTCGAGGCTGCCGGCGTTCTACGTGTGTTCGCGGGCTTTCTCGCCCCGGATCTGCTCGTGCTCGTAGCCATCAGCGTCGTCTCTCCCGTAACAAATGAGGATATTACTTCTAAGTCTTTCCCGAGGATAAACCCCCGAACATGTGTTTGTAAACCGGCGAGCGGCGTTGGTTACAGGGCAGTCATCGCCGATCGACGGATCCGGGACTTCGGGCCGGGGCCAAGCGCGGGGGCGCGGTGCGCGCGAGCCACGCCATCGGCTCGTGCAGCTCGGCGAGGGTCGGGAGGTGCTCCGGCCCGCTGAACAGGCGCTGGAGCGCGTCGGGGCCCTGCTCCCGCACGATCGCATCGCAGAAGTACTTGCCGTGCTCGTACTGGCGCAGCTTGAGATCGAGGCCGAGCAGGCGCGCGAGCAGGCGGGACAGTCCTGATTGCGAGCGCCGTCGGCGGTCGAGCGCCGCCCGCAGCCGCGGCAGCGACGGGAGCAGGTCCGGGGCGACCGCATCCATCACGTGCTCGGCGTGGCCTTCGATCACGGCCATAACCGCCTGCACGCGGTCGAGCGTATCGCGCTCGGCCTGAGTCGTGACGATCGAGATCAAGTCGCCGCTTCGCAGCGCGCCGACGATCCGCCGGACATCTTCGGTGCTGGGGAGCCGCAGCTTGTGCGGCGTTTCGATGCGTACCTCGGCCGTCTGCAACAGCTCACGCACCAGCCCCGCCACGTGCGGGTGAAGCCACGGCACCCCGGCGAACTGGACCGCGTGCGTGACCTCGTGCAGCGCGACCCAGGTCATGAACTCCTGCTCCTCGGCGCCGAACGACTGCACCGCCTGACCCAGGTTGGGGAGCACGAACAACAGCCGTGGGGGACGGTCCTCGACCGCCTCGTCGAGCAGCACGAGCTCGTACTGGCCCAGGACCCGCTGCGCGAGGTAGCCCAACACCACGCCCACCTCGGTGCTGAGCAGCAGGCCGACCCCGATCTGGATCGCCGGCCTCAGCGGGCCGAGTCCCTTGCCCGCGCGCTCCAGCACCGGGTCGAGCAGCGCCCGCATCCCGGCGATGTTGCTCTCGACCCATTCGCGGCGGCCGATCCCCTCCGCTCTGGGCAGCGGCCGCGCGGGCGTCAGGCCCGTGTAGCTCGTGACTCGCGCCTCCGATTCCGCGGCCAGTGTCCCGAGGTCGGAGGTGGGCACGTGTTCGTCGCCGGTCCCGGCGACGAACACGGCGATCTTCTCAGCGACGATCCAGTCGATCACGGGACGATTCTCTCCAATTCCTGCAGCGTCTCGTCTGTCCGCGCCGCGACCACCGGCGAGCTCGGCGCCGCGTCGAGCGGCGCGCCCAGCGGCTCCTCGCAGCGCGGGAAGCTGATTCGGCCGCCGGCCTCGCGCACGATCAGCTGTCCCGCAGCCGCGTCCACTCCGCGAGCGCGTCGGAGCGTGACCATCCCGTCGAATCGCCCCGCCGCGACCTGGCACAGCGACGCGGCGATCGTTCCGAGCGCGCGCAGGCGGTAGGCGGTGTGCACGAGCGGCTCGATCGCACTCGCCACCCAGCGAGGGTCGGCCGCCTCGATCCCGAGCACCTCCAACCGGCCGTCGCGTGCGCGCCGCTCCCCGAGTGTCGGATCGAGCCGTTCGCCATCGAGCCACGCCCCCTCGCCTCGCCTTGCCCACCACTCCTCGGAGGGGCCGAAATCGTGCACGAACGCAAACGCGACGTCGTTCATCGTCTCGCCATCTGCAATCGCGACCGAGAGCGCATGGTGCGAGATCCTGCGTTTGGCGTTCAGCGACCCGTCGATCGGATCGATGATCACTCTGATCGCGCTGTCGCCGTAGTCGATCGCGCCTCGTTCCTCCGACAGCGCCACGAAACCGTATCCCTCCGCGCGGATCAGATCAAGCTCACCCAGCACGACCGACTCCGCGGCTCGGTCGATCACCAGCGTGCGGTCGCCGCCTTCGCCGCGGCCGCCCGTCTCCACGGCGCGCTCGGACGTGCTGGGAACGTCCGCGAGCATCCGCTCCAGTCCCGCGACGGCGCGCCGGCAGGCGCCGAGCCAATCCGCTTCGAGTGCTGAGCGAGTGCAGGCCATCTCAACCTATGCTGTCAGACGTGCCGTTTGGACCGAATGGGCTGCTTCCCGCTCAGCGCGAGGCCGTCACCCATCGGGGCGGGCCGCTGCTCGTGCTCGGGGCCGCGGGCACCGGTAAGACGCGCGTGATCGAGGGCCGCTTCCTGTGGCTGGTGGAGAACGGTTGCGAGCCGCAGCGGATCCTGGTGGTGGCGCCATCGGCGATGCGCGCAGACACGTCGCGAGCGCGACTCGAGGGCGCGATCAAGCGGGCCTACGAGCAGCTGTTCGTGCTCACGCCGGTCGAGCTCGCGGCGCTGATCGTGAACCGGGCGGGATCCGATGCGCTGTTCTCGACGCTCGGCGCGGGTGACCGCCTGGCGATGCTGCTCGAGCGGATCGACGACCTCTCGCTCCAGAACCACGACTTCGGCGGCAGCGTGACCGCGATGCTGTCGGAGTTCGTGCGGCGGATCGACCGCTTGAAGGCGGAACTGATCGGGGCGGAGGACTACGCGGCATGGGCCGCGACGCTTGCCGATCAACGGGATGCCGCGCGCGAGCACGAGTTCGCCGAGGTCTATCGGACGCACGAGCGGATGCTCGCCGAGGCGAACGCACGCGACGCCGGCGATCTCGTCCGAGACGCGGTTCGAATCGCCCGCGAGGAGCCCGGAGCCGTGCCGGCGGTCGACCACGTCCTGGTCGACGACGCCCAGGAGCTCGACCTCGCGCCGGCCTGCCTCGCGCGCGCGATCGGAGGATCGGAGCTGACCGTGGCGGGCGATCCAGGGCAGGCGCTGCGCCGCTTCCGAGGCGCGGGCGCGGCGAGGATGCGGAGCTTCGAAGGCGCTGACGTGCGCGTCGTCAGGCTCGAGCGCTCGCTGCGCTGCCCCGAGCGAGTCGTGCACGCGGCGTCGGCCGTGCTGGGCGAGCGGTTTGAGGCCTGCTCGGCGGGCGGCGAGGTCGAGTTCTGGCGCTGCGCAAACGATCGCGCCCAGGCACAGTCGGTGGCCGCCGACATCGAGCGCTTGATCGCGCACGAGCGCGTGCCCCCGGGAGCAGTCGCGGTGCTCGTTCCGGCCCTCGTGCGCGAGGGGCAGACCGTCGCCGCGGCGCTCGAGGAGCGCGCGGTGCCGCACCGCGTCGTCGGCGAGGCGGCGTTCTTCCAGCGGGCCGAGATCCGCGATCTGCTCGCATGGTTGCGAGTGCTCGCCGACCCATCGGACGCCGGTGCGGCCGTGCGCGCGCTCGCGCGGCCCCCGATCGAGCTTCGCTCGGTGGACATCGCGCGCTGTACGCAGATCGCGCGCCGGCGCAAGCTCGACATGGTTGCCGCCCTGGCGGCCGCGACCGAGTCCCCGCAGGTACCCCCGGAGGCCCGCGAGCGGATCCGCGTGTTCCTGAAGCTGTACCGCGCGTGCACGGCGGGGATCGACACGACCAGGCCCGATCTCTACGTCCACCGGCTGGTCGAGCGTCTCGGTCTGCGCCGCCAGCAGCTGTTCGCTGCGCAGTCCGACGTGGTCGAGCGGTTGCGGGCGCTGGCGCGGTTCGGCGAGCTGGCAGCCGCGCATGTGCAGCGAGCTCCGCAGGCGACGCCGCGAGAGTTCGCGCGCCAGATCGCCGCGATCGCGGAGTTCGGGCTCCCCGAGCAGGAGGAGCCCGAACTCAGCGGCGCGGCGGTGGTCCAGGTCGTCGCCCTCGAGTCGGCCGGCGGCCTCGAGGTCGATCACGTGTATCTGGTCGGGATCCACGCCGGCGTCGGCGGGCCGATGCCCGAGCGGATTCCCGATCCGTTGCTGCGCGAGCCGCTCCCCAGAGACGACGAGGCTGCTCGCCGCGCGGTCCTGCGCCAGCAGCTGTACGTGGGCTTGAGCCGAGCGCGCGAACGCGCCGTACTTGCGTACCCGGGGGCGAGCGATCGCGGAGCGGCGATGTCGCCGCTGCCGCTGGTCGAACGCGCACGTGCCGCGCTCGGGAGCGAGTGTGAGGACAAGCACGAGGAGCTGTTCGGCCCCGCCGAGACGCTGCATTCGACGTACCGGCTGCTGCGCGAGGAGCTGCTCGAGGGGACGATGCGCGCCGGCGGGCGGCTCGCCGAGCTTCGCTTCGACACCGACCTCGACGTCTCGCACGCGGTCGTCCGTTATCTCGAGCTGCTGAAGGTCGCGGCGCTGATCGCGCGACCCGAGGGGCAGAGCGTCGCCGAGGCGCTGCGCGACGTGAACACGCGGATCTTGCAGGCCGTCACCGCCGAGCAGCGCGAGATCTTCACCTCATCCGGGCTCGACGACTACCTGCTGGACGCCGAGCGCGACGCTCGCCGGCGGGCGCAGGCGATCGCCGCCCGCGACGAGCCGTCGTTGGAGCCGTTTCTCCCCAAGCGCGGGGACGGTGTCGTCCTGTCGGCGTCGGATATCGATACGTATCGAACGTGTCCGCTCAAGTACAAGTTCGCGCGCGTGTTCCGGATCCCGCAGGAGCCGACGGTGCACCAGCGGTTCGGGATCCTCGTCCATCAGGTGCTCGAACGCTTCCATGCTCGCGGCGACGGCGGCCCGGGTACGCTCGCCGAGCTGCTGGGCTTGCTCGACATCGGGTGGCGGCGAGGTGGATTCGGGGACTCCGATGAGGAGCGCCAGCTGCGCACCAAGGCCGCGGCGGCGATGACCCGCTACCACGAGCGCTTTCGAGCGGAGCAGTCCGAGCCGCTGTGGTTCGAGCGTCAGTTCACGTTCAAGCTCGGTCCGCACCTGTTGCGTGGCCGGGTAGACCGCGTCGACCGGCTGCCCGGAGGCGAGTACGAGCTGATCGATTACAAGACCTCGCGCCCGAAGAGCACGGCTCAGCTCGCCGAGGACGTACAGCTGTCCCTGTACGCGGTCGGCGCCCGCGAAGCGTGGCGCCTCGACGCCTCGCGCCAGGCGTACTACTACGTGCTCGACGATCAGAAGGTGGAGGTGCCGCTCGAGGAGGGCGATCGCACCGAATGGATCCGGGACGTCGCGTGCGAGGTCGCGCACGGAATCCTGTCCCAGGGATTTGAGCCCACGCCGTCGATCTCCGCCTGCTCGATCTGCGACTACCGGCTGGTGTGCCCTGCGGCGGAGCGCTGAGCCGTCAGGGCCCGGGGCTCTGAGGGCCCTCGCCGCCGCGCTGGCGCAGGAACCGCTGCAGATCGCGGGCGATCGTCTCACCCGACGGCAGCGGCCCCGAATCGAGGTCGGCCTCGCTGTTCGCGGCCTGTTCGAGCCGCTCGACGAACGCCTGCACGTCCGGATCGCTCTGGACGGCCGAGTTGACCTGTCGCTCGTAGTCCGCCACCGCGGATTCCAGGTCGGAAGCATCGACCGCGACCCCGACGAGCCCTTCGAGCTTGCGAACCAGCGCCAGCGCCGCCTTGGGATTCGGCGTCGCCGCGATGTAGTGCGGCACCGCTGCCCACAGGCTCGCGGACGGCAGGCCCGCATGCTGGAAGGCGCCGTGGAGGACGCCCACGATCCCCGTGGGGCCTTCGTACGACGATGCGCTGAGGCCGAGGCGAGCGACGAGCGCTGGGTCCGACGCGAGGCCGGTGACCGACACCGGGCGTGTGTGCGGCACGTCCGCGAGCAGTGCGCCGAGCGTGACCACGAGCTGGGTCCCCAGGGCCTCGGTCACCTCGACCACGACGGTGCTGAACTGGCGCCAGCGAAACGACGGCTCGCTCCCGGACAGCAGGATCAGGTCGCGCGGCGCACGCGGCACGCGCGCCTCGTAGAGCTCGACCGCCGGCCACACGATCTCACGCGTCTGGCCCCCGATCAGTCGGATCCGAGGGCGGGTCGCCTGGAAGTCGTAGAACTCCTCCGGATCGATCGTCGCGAACCGCCGGGCACCGAGCGACGCGCCCACGAACGTGAGTGCGCTCGATGCCGCATCGGAGGCGTCGTTCCAGCCCTTGAACGCGCAAATCAAAGCCGGGGCGCGTAATCCATCCGGCCGGTACTCCCATTGCAATGGCTGCATCCGGCTCACCGTACATCATGAGCGCATGCTGCCTTCCGATTTCACCGAAGTCGCGGTCAGCGCACTGCGGCCCGGGGAGGAGCTGCGCGGCGTATTTGCCTGCACGCGCAAGGATCGCCTGGTCACCCGCACCGGCTCGCCTTACCTCGCAGTCGAGCTGCGCGACCGCACGGGGACGATCCCGGCGCGCGCGTTTCAACACGCCGATGCCCTCGCCGGGCGCTTCGAGCGCGGCGAGCTGGTTCGCGTATCGGGCCGCGTGGAACGCTTCCGCGAGGAGCTCGCGGTCGAGCTCCTCGACATCGCCCGCGCGCGACCCGAGGAGGCCGATCCCGCCGACTTCCTGCCCGTTTCATACCGCGACCTCGATGAGCTCGACGGATTCCTCGAGCACCTCGCGGGCGAGGTCTACGACCGCCCGTTCCGGACGCTGCTCGACGAGCTGCTCGCCGACCAGCCGGTCCGTGCCGCGTGGAGGCGCGCCCCGTGTACGCGCGCCGGACATCACGCGTATCTCGGTGGCCTGCTCGAGCACACGGTCGCGGTCGCGACGCTCGCGCTCGAGCTGTGCCAGCTTCATCCTCGCCTCAATTCCGACCTGTTGCTGACGGCCGCCCTCGTTCACGATCTCGGGCGCACGCGCGAGTTCACGTACGGGGCGGAGCTCGGGATCACCGACGAGGGCCGCCTGCTCGGCCACGTGATGATCGGCGAGCGGATGCTCTCGGAGCGCAGCGGGACGCTCGACAGCGAGCGGCGGCTCGCGCTGCTGCACTGCGTTCTCTCCCACCACGGGCCCGGGTCGCTGCCGGGTGGGCGATTCGGGTCGCCCGAGGCGCTGGCGCTGTACCGACTGAACGCGCTTGACGCGAGCGTCAAGGAAGCGCTCGAGCACGGTCTGCCGGGCCTGCCGCGCCGCGCGCCGGAGCACCAACGTGGCTGACACCACGACGAAACCCAACCCAGGTGTTCAAGTGAAGACGCCGGCGGCGGCTAGTCCCGCATCGGCCCCGTTACCTCCAGCACGGCTTGAACGTGCGGCCATCCAGCGCCGGGCTGAACAGCGCGCCCATGATCCTGCGCTGATTGTCCTGTTTGCAAAAGCCTGGATACAGTGACGAGCTGTACTCGGCGTTGAGCACTGGCTTGCGCGCGGCGATGTACGAGTCCAGCAGGTTGCACTCCGAGTACTCGTTGCACTGCTCGTCGAGGGCCCCGTCAAAGTAGGGCTGAAGCTGGCGTGCCTGCTCGGGATCGTTCTTCTGAAAGACCGCCAGGCCAAGTGCGTGGGCGGTTGAAGCGACCCACTTGTCGTAGGCGAGCTGCTGGGCCGCCGTGATGTGGAAGCCGGTGCCGTTCTCCCACCCGTCCAGGTTGTCCGGCTCGAGCGCATCGAAGTGCTTCTGCTTGCACATCTTGAACCGGCGAGTCATGATCGGCTCCAGCACCGACAGGCGCCGGATGTCAAGCCAGCGCTCTCCCGGCCAGCCATTGTCCGCGCCTTGCACCGAGCGCGGAAACCTGCCCGCATCCGAGCGCCAGTTCTCCCACGTACCGACGTCGATGTAGCAGATCACGCGCTTGCCGGCCACGTGCAGCGCCGCAATCTCCCTTGCCGACGTGTCAAATCCGTCGATGTCGTAGGCTGCTTCGGGATGTGACAGGCTCACGGTGCCCTGAAGCTGCCAGTACCACGTGAGCTGCTGTGGCGGGCGCCAAACGTGCGCGCGGGGGTCTGACCCACAGGCCGTCAGCGCTGCCAAAGCGCTGACGAGTACCACGGTCGTACAACGCCGGGCAACCTGACAGTGCGACGCAAAGGAAGGCGCGTGCAACTTTCTCCACCCCGTCACGGTGTCCGTCGGTGACTTCCTACATCAAGTGTTCCGCCAGATATCGCGGTTCGACCGCTACCACCGCAGGTACCCGCGATGCATCTGTTTGAGTCTCGACAGATTAACGTACCGGGGGCCGGCCGCCTTCTGGCCTTCCTTTGGCGGTCGGCAAGCACCTTTCGTCCGCACATGTGACCTGGCGAGACGGCGCCTGCGAGCAGGGTACCCTTATGCGGTGACCAGCGGAGCGGTAAGGGTGATCGTCGTCGACGACCACGACTTGTTTCGGGGCAACCTTGTCGAGCTTCTCGAGGAGCGCGGGATCCGGGTGGTCGGCCAAGCCGCGCTCGCGGCCGACGCAATCCGACAGGCGAGCGAGTTGGACCCGGACGTGGTGCTGATGGACCTGAGCATGCCGGGGATGTCCGGGATCGAGGCGACGCAGCGGTTGGCTGCGGCGGCGCCGCTCGTGCGGGTGCTCGCGTTGACGGTGGTCGCGGATGATCGTCACGTGCTCGATGCGTTGCTCGCCGGCGCGTGCGGATACCTGCTCAAGGAGTCGTCGATCGATCAGATCATCGAGGGAATCAAGGCGGCGGCCCGAGGTGAATCGGTAATCTCACCGCGAATCGCGAGCCGACTGGTTCGGCGCTTGCGCGCCCCCGACGAGGCCGAGCATGGCCTCGGTGGAGCGGACCTGACCCCGCGCGAGCACCAGGTCCTGGAGCTCCTCGCGCGCGGCATGGACAACACCGAGATCGCGCGCGAGCTGAACTTGAGTCAGCACACAGTGAAAAACCACGTCTCGAGCATCCTCGTCAAGCTCCAGGTCGAGAACCGCATCCAGGCCGCGGTCCGGGCCGTGCGCGGCGGTCTGCTGTGATGCCCGCAGCGTTCCTCGTCCGCCGCCACGGACGACTGCCCGACATCGTGGTCTGAACCCACTGCTCCCCGGCGGCGCGAGACCGACCGATCGCGGAAGGACCGTGTGGGCTTGCGGGAGTTGTTGACGTTTGGTAAATTTACGACGGGCTTTTCTGAGGCGGAAGGCCCGAAGTCGATGGAGAGCTCGAGGCTCGGGGGAATCGAGTCGGTGATTGGGCGACCGACTGAGTTGGGGTGACGAAGTGAAAAGCCGGAGAGAGTCGGTGTTCGACCTAAGCGAAGCGGCGGTCGGACGTCCGCGAGGCGGACCCAGGTTGGCACACACGATTGCGCTGCGCACGCGACGGGAGCTGGCGTCGATCGTCGTGATCTTTGGAAGCGCATCTTTGATCGGGCTGGGCCTGCTCGCACGGGCCCCCGCGGATGCGCCCGCTGAGCGCGCTGCGATCGAGACGGCGATCACGCTGTTGTCGGTGTTGACCGTCACGCTGCTCGCGTTGCGCGTGACGCAGACTCGTCAGTTGCAGGACCGGATGCTGCTCGGGGCCTCGATCGTGCTCGCAGCGACGGACTTCGCGTTTTCCTCGATCCCCTCGCTCGTGGGCTCACGGGCGATCGAATCGGCGACCGGAGCGAGCCTCGCCTCCGGGATGCTCGTAGCGCTCGCGTTCGCGGCTGTCGCATTCGCGCCGAGCACCGGGGCTGGCCCCGCCCGCCGGCGAATGGTCGTCTGGGTCGGGCTGGCGGCGATCGGCACGATCGCCTTGGCGGCGCTGCTCGAGATCCTCACCGGTGGCCACCTGGGCCGCCCCGCGGCGCAGTCGGCGCCGGCCGCAGCCAATCCCGTCGCGGTCTGGTTGAACGTGCTCTCGGCCGTCATTCTGGTCGTCGCCGCAGTTGCGTTCCTAACCCGTGCCGGGCGACATCAGCGCCAAGGCGCGCTGCTGGCCGGCGCATCGTTCCTGCTCGCCGGCGCCAGGCTGCAGTACCTCACGATTCCGTTCGCGAGCGCGAACGCGGTGATCCCGGCCAGCGGACTGCAGCTGCTCGCATGCGGGTTGCTGCTGGTCGTCGCGCTCCGGCGACATGCGACGACGCGGCGGGAGGTCGCGAAGGCCGCGGTCAACGCCGAGCGCGAGCGGATCGCACGCGACCTCCATGACGGACTCGCTCAGGATCTTGCGTTCATTGCCGCCTATGGACAAAGGCTGCACGGCGACCTTGGGGCCGACCATCCGATGATCGTCGCTGCCGCGCGTGCGCTTGCGGCCTCGCGCGGCGCGCTCGTCGACCTGTCCGCATCGAGTGCGCCGTCCACGGCCACCGCGCTCAAGCAGGTGGCGGGCGAACTCGCGACGCGCTTCGGCGCGCGCGTGCACGTCCGCGTCGAGCAGGATGGCGTGCCGGTCGACGAACCCGGTCTCGACGGATCCCGCCGCGAGGAGATTGTGCGCATCACGCGCGAGGCGATCGTCAATGCGATCCGTCACGGAGGCGCGCACCACGTCGACATCTCGCTCGAGCGGCGAGGAGCGGAGCTGCGTCTGCGCGTCTCGGACGACGGCTGCGGGATCAGCGAACAGGGCCTGCACAAGCGGCATGGCTTCGGGCTGCCGACGATGCGGGCGCGGGCTGAAGCGCTGGGTGGGCGGTTGACCGCGCGCGCGAGCGCGCACGGCGGAACGGAGCTAGCGGTGGTCGTTTCGGAAGCGGCGGCGACAGCCGCAGACCGCGCCGGGTCGGTGAGCGACCGCGAGGGCAGAGGGCGATCGGGCTTGCGGCTGGCGCGGCTGTGGGAGCGCGTGCGTCCCATCGCTCCAGCGCACGGATCGCGCCCGCGGAAGCTCCGGGTCCCGCGCGGGCGCCAGATCAGCGTCTCGCGTCAGCGTCACGTGCGCGTCCACTGAGTGGAAAATAGCCCGTTATTGACCACCTGCTTTCCGGTGCGTCGCGATTTTCACCCGACCCGGGTCGGCGCGCCGAGGGGAACTAGCCCGCAACTTCGGACTCGCGCCCGGCACCGCGAGCACGGCGTGGGCGTGAGGCGCTGAGCATGTTCGTGTTCGGCGGGTCAGACGGCGAGTGTTCGGCGGTCAGACGGCGAGCGGAACGGCGCGCTCGCCAGCGGCAAACAGCTCCCGCAGCGCAACACGCAGCAAGACCGGATCGTGCAGCCCGGGGTGTCCGTTGCGCAACGGCCTCGAGATGCCCTCGACCTGCGCGCGCCCGAGCTGCTGCGCGGTGAAGCGAAGCTCCGCGCTCGGGTCGTAGAGCACGCTGTCGACGCGGACACCGTGACGGCGGATCGCCGCGAGGTGATTCCAGGCGCTCATCCCCGCGGTCTCGGCGCGCTGCGTCTCCAGATTGCAGAGCCATACGATCCTCGCCGAGGTGGCCATCAACGCCGACGCGATGTCCGGCAGGGCACCTACCGCGAGGACGCTCGTGAACAAGGATCCCGGCCCGAGCAGGACCCAATCAGACCCGGTGACCGCCTCGAGCGCCGTCACGGACACCCGCGGGCGCTCGGGGTTGAACCTGAGACGGCGGATCGTCGCGTTCGCGGCACCGATTGCAGACTCGCCACGGATCATCTCGCGACCCGCCTCGGCGAGCAGAGATACCGAATCGACCGTCGCGGGGACCACTCGTGCACGGATCCCGAGTTCAGCTCCGAGCCAAGCGACCGCCGCCTCGAGATCCCCAAACGCATCCGCGATCGATCGAATCATTAGATTTCCCAATGGGTGCCGCCCCAGTCCCTCGATCTCCAGCGACCGCGCGAACGCCCGCGCAAGCGCGACGTCGTCTCCGGCCAGGGCGATCAGCGAGCGTCGCAGATCGCCGACGGCGGCACCGCCGGCTTGACGGCGCAACTCCCCCGACGAGCCGCCATCGTCGGCCACCGTGACGATCACCGTCAGCGCATACGGATCGTCACGCAATGCCCGCAACACCGATGCGACGCCATGGCCGCCGCCGATCACCGTCACGCGCCCGTGCATGATCGCGAGCTACTCGACCGTCACGGTCTTCGCCAGGTTCCGCGGCTGGTCGACGTTCAGCGCACGGGCCCGAGCAAGATGGTAGGCAAACAGTTGCAGCGGAACGATCGCGAGCACGACCGCCAGCAGCGGGTCGGTGCGGGGCACGTACACGATGTGCTCGGCATGCTCGGCGATCTCCTTGCACCCTTCGCTGGCGACGGCGAGCACTCGGGCACCTCGCGCGCGAACCTCGGACAGGTTCGAGAGCAGCTTCGGGAGCACGGTCGTGTCCGTGGCCACGCAGACGACGGGCGTGTCCGAACCGAGCAGCGCGATCGGCCCGTGCTTCATCTCGCCGGCGGCGTAGGCGTCGGTGGGCACGTACGAGATTTCCTTGAGCTTCAACGCGCCTTCAAGCGCGACGGCGAGGCCCGCGAGCCGGCCGAGGTACAAAAAGAACGGGCTCCAGGCAAGGCGCTCCGCGAGCTCGCGGACCCCCTCGTCGACCGAGCTCACGACGGCGTCGACGCGCTCGGGGAGCAGGTCGAGCTCGGCGAGCAGCTCCGCCAGCGTCGCTGCGGGGAGCGTCTCCCGCGCGCGCGCGAAGTGGAGCGCGAGCGCGTACAGGAGCACGACCTGCGCGACGAACGTCTTCGTCGCGGCAACGCCGATCTCGAGGCCGGCGCGAGTGAACAGCACTGCGTCTGCTTCGCGCGTGGCCTGGCTTCCAGGTGCGTTGGTGACGGCGACCACGACTGCGCCGCGAGCGCGTGCGAGGCGCATCGCCGCGAGCGTGTCGGCGGTCTCGCCCGATTGCGTGATTCCGAGCACGAGCGCTCCCGGCCCGACGATCGGGTCGCGGTAGCGGAACTCGGACGCGACGTCGACCTCCACCGGAATCCGTGCCCAGCGCTCGATCGCGATCCTGCCCGCCAGCCCGGCGTGATACGAGGTTCCGCAGCCGACGACGATGATCCGACTGACCTGGCGCAGAGTCTCGGCCGGGACCATGCGCGGAGCCTCGGCTGGCGCCGTGCTCGGCGTCGCGGCCGCGGCCGAGCGGCTTGCCTCGGCGGGCACGGCGCGGGGCGTCGCGACCGAGCGCGCGTGGTCCTCGGCCGCGGCCAGGCCCGCGCGCCACTGCGAGAGCGTGTCCCGGATCGCGACGGGCTGCTCGTGAATCTCCTTGAGCATGAATGTCTCGAACCCTTCCTTCTCGCAGCGGTCCTCGTCCCAGTCGATATCGGTGAATCCGGGACGGTGCGGCAGGCCGTCGAGGTC
>Ga0187766_10000726_pt1 | contig 18816 bp, 15 predicted proteins | sample 0216_QUI02_MP05__4_FD_132971 | JGI IMG/M metagenome (GOLD analysis project Ga0187766, IMG submission 132971) | Tropical peat soil microbial communities from peatlands in Department of Meta, Colombia - 0216_QUI02_MP05_20_MG | ecosystem: Environmental > Terrestrial > Soil > Wetlands > Peat ... | reverse complement strand
GTCCCCGCGGGTGTACGGCACAGGGACCTCCAAGGAGATCGTGGGCCTGCTTTCGGACAACGGTGTCACGCTGATGAAGGATGGTGGCATCAGCGGGATGAATGGCGTGCTCATTGGGATGGCCGCGCTCCGGGGGCTGGAGGGCGCATGCCTGCTGGGAGAGACTTCAGGATACGTGGTGGACGCAGGCGCCTCAAAGGCGGTGCTTGAACTCCTTTCGAAGGTCCTGGACCTACCCATCGACACATCGAAGCTTGAAGAGAAGGCAGAGGAGACGCGCAAGGTAATCAACCAGCTGCAGGCGATGGCAGACCAGGCGAGGGAGACCACTCCTCAGCCGTCGCGCGAGCAGCGCCCTGGATACATAGGCTAGAACGGATAGAAGTTCGGGAACTTCACGTTAAACGCAGCGATCAGGAGGAAGTCAAGTACGAGCAGTATGAGCCAGGCGATGACCACGATTCCTATGGCGCCTAGCCAGGACGTGTGGAACGCACCCTTGAACACGGCCAGCCAGGCAATGAGCCCCAGGAGTAGCGCAAGCACATTGGCCGAGGGCCCTATGACCGCCCCCAGGAAGAAAGCGACTAGGATGAAGACCAGGTAATAGACGATGACGCCCCCAAGGGTGGCTCCCATCGCCTGGCCGAACCCAGCATTCCTGCCCTTGATCGCCCGCCCCGCAAAGTAGACAGGTACGGAGACAACAATCCAGAGGACGAGTAGCCCTATGACGTAAACTAGGAGGGAGAACAGATCCGTTGGGAAGTTGAAGGAGACCGTACTTGTCACCCCTTGATGTTTCCGATGGGCCTAAGGGCGACCACCTTTTTGGATATTCCTGCCCTATCCATTGTCTCTACGACCTCAGAGATGTCCTTGTAGGCCATCCCCGCCTCTTCCGCAAGCCCATCCATGGTGGCAGCCTTAACGTATATGCCGTGGTCGAGCATCCTCCGCTGCAGCTCAGCTCCCCTGACCTCCCTCTTGGCCGCGGTCCTGGACATCGTCCTTCCGGAGCCGTGGGCCGTTGAGCCGAAGGTCTCCTCCATCGCCTTCTGGGTCCCCACCAGGAGGTAGGACCCTGTTTCCATCGAGCCCCCTATGATGACGGGCTGCCCTATCTTCCTGTAGGGTGCAGGGACGTCGGGGTGCCCCGGACCGAAGCTACGCGTCGCTCCCTTCCTGTGCACCAGGACCTTGGCGCTGGTCCCGTCGTAGGAGTGGGTCTCGACCTTGGCGACGTTGTGGCAGACGTCGTAGATCAGGTGCATGTCGAGGGCTTCGGCGTCTCTGTGGAAGACCCTTGAGAATGCGTCTCGGACCTGGTTGACTATAATTTGGCGGTTGACGAATGCGAAGTTGGCGGCGCAGACCATGGCGGAGTAGTAGTCCTGACCGTCCTTCGAGCTGAAGGGGAGGCAGGCGAGGTCCCTGTCCCTCACCTCGATGCCGAACCTCCTCATCCCTGACTCGAAGTTGCGCAGGTAGTCGGTACAGACCTGATGGCCGAAGCCCCTGCTACCGCAGTGTATCATTACCATGACCTGGTCGTCGTGGACGATGCCGAACTCTCTGGCCATGTCCCTGTCTAGGTACCTTCCGGGGTCGACCACTTGGATTTCGAGGTAATGGTTCCCTGAGCCGAGAGTACCGAACTGGCTGATCCCTCTGCTGATGGCCTGCCTGCTCACCTTCGAGATGTCTGCCCCCTTGATGAAACCCCCTTCTTCGACGTGCTGTGGGTCGTCCTCCCAGGCCAGGTCGTGCTCGGCGCACCACTGCACTCCGAGAGACGTAATGTCCCCCATCTGGGGCTGAGCGAAGTTCTGCGAGCCCTTTACCCCGACTCCGGCAGGGACAAGGTTGAAAATGAGGTCCACGAGCTCCTTTATTTTCGGTTTGACCTCGGAATATCTCAGATTGGTTCGGATGAGTCTCATTCCGCAGTTGGAAACAACTATGCCATCGGCGATGAAGTTGTGGTCTTTGTGATCTAGGGTTAGGTCGTAGACCTGCCCAACGTAAGGGACTTCGTCTATGGAACTGATAGCGGAGAGGATCAGTCCGCAATTGCCAAACTCTCGCTTCTCAACGAACAGGTCGAACTTTTCGACATCCCACACCCTCGCTGACCCTCTGGTAGACCAGATGGAATGGCGCAGGAAGCTTTCACCGACGTGCTTGCTCTTCAGGGCACCGACAATCACAGCAGGCTTCTGGCCGGCCTCGTACATCTTCGAAGCCTCCTGTCGGGCTACGTTCCGTTCGGTCCTTACGGAAATCAGAAAATCGATGTACTGGGCCGCAAGGGAAGCAAGCCTCTCTTTGCCGGAATTGTAGGAGTATCCGACCGCAGAGAAGAAGCGTTTGAGGTTCGCTTCTGAGGCGTCTATAGATAGCCTGAAGCCTGTCGTTTTACCCCACGGGCCTTCGTATCGGTACCCTTCAACTTCGATTGGTTCGGCTGACTCGACACCCAGCGAAAAGAGCATCTCCCTGAAATCTCGGAGAAGCTCTAGGGCACTCTCGCGCAGACTGACCAGCTTGCTGACGCTAAAGGAAAGCGTGTTGAAATTGTATCCATTATGAGTGTGCGGCTTGTCAAGTTCGGCCCCGAAGAAAGCGGAGAGGAAGAGCCTCTTCTGCCACCTTGGGGCACGCATTATCCAGTCTGGTATTCGATAGTGGGCTGTGGTCTTCTTTCCGTAGGGCGCCCCCAGGGCCACAAGCATGGCAGAAAGGGCTGTGGAGGAAGCTTTGAGCGAGAATTCTTTGTAATCGAACTCTGAGACGCCATATCGGGTCTCGATGCGGTGGTGTCTCTCTCTTTTGTACATTGAAGACCTGAAGCCAATCGCCTTCAGGTCCTTCTTCAGTGAGACGAGATCTTCCCTTCGGCCATAGAATGCAACGTAATTGTTGACCTTGACCTTGGGAATGGTGCCATCCCCAAAGACCATGCCCAGCAGCTTCAGCAAAAGGGGGAGCTTAGGGGTGTCCGTGGAGACCTGAAGAAGGCCAATTTTCCGCAAGTGGGCAACCACCTGGGTTCGTGCATTGCCGCGGTTGCCAATCCCCATCGCTTCCATGGTCTTCGCGAGGGTGTGTTCATCGACGAGTGGTTCACTGCCCGGGGGCTCGTATTGCACCCCTTCAAAGCCGGTAGCAACCAGTTGGTCGGTCTGGAGCAGGTCATCAGCCAGGACCATCCCCCGCTGGGTCAAAACTGGATGGTCCCTAGTCACAAGGATTTCCTTACCCAGCTCGGTCCTTACCCTAACGAGGGAACTCTCCTCCCTTCTGCTTAGGAAAAGCAATGCCCTCGTGGGAGTCGTTCTTCCTTCGTCAATGGCGAGGGAAGTCAACCCATGTCGTCTGATGTCGAAACTACCGATAGTGTGCCATGCACCGTGTTCGTCCAGCAACTTGCTACTCGGGTGGAGGCAATTTACATCAAACCCGACGCCTCCGGGCGAAATAACACCCTTTTCGACGTCGAATGCGGCCACACCCCCGATGGGGAAGCCATACCCCCAGTGGGCGTCTGCCATGGCGTAGGAGTACCGGACTATCCCAGGGAGGCAGGCAACGTTAGTGACCTGCTCTATCACCCCCGAGTCCATGCTGTCAAGGAGCTTCTTGGAGGCGTAAATCCGGGCAGGGACGTTCATTCCCTGCTTGTAGGACGGGGGTATCTCCCATGAGACATCGGATACCTGCTTGATAGCTGGGTTGGCTGGCAAAACGATTCTGACCCTGTTTTCGGCTGCCTCGAAATTACTTCTTTAAGGGTTTGGAGTCAGATGTCGAGGACGACGGTCGTCTTCCAGGTCTTCCCCTCGTGTTTCACCCCGAAGAGGTGCATGGTGACTGCCTTGACGTCGTTCCTGAGGCGATGCCTCTCCCTGTCGATCTCCTCTCCCCTTGCGAGAGCCTCCAGAGAGGTCCCCTGGGGCGAGACCTTGACCCTAAACTCGCCGAAGAGGAGGGAGTCGACGTCCTTCATGACGATGAGCTCCGTCATGAAATCGTAGAGGAGGCGATCTAGGTTCTCAGACTGCAGAGACAGCTTGCGCTCGGTGGTTGCCCGAAGGGTCTTTGGATCGACCATGATGTCGGTGATTGCTAGCCCGCACGTCTCGAAGAGGCCGTCCACGCTGTCTGACGTGGCCTCGAAGGCGATGTCTGCGAGGGCTACGTCGGGGAGAAATCTGTAGGCCATGGACGGACATCTAGGCGCGAACGGGGATTATGCCGAGCTCCTTCCCCGCCTTCTCGAAGGCGCTTGTGGCGAAGTCTAGGTCTTTCTTCGTCAGCGCGGCGTTCATGATCGTCCTGATTCTTGCCTTCCCCTGGGCGACCATGGGGTACACGATGGGAAGTGCCAGTACGCCAATCTCGTAGAGCCTGGCGCTCAACCGTTTGGCTCTGCCGCTGTCTCCGACCATCACGGGGGTGATGGGCGTGGTGCTCTTCCCTATGTCGAAGCCCAAGTCTGTCAGTGCCTTCTTGAAATAGCGCGTGTTCTCCCACAGCTTCTGGACGTGCTGCGGTTCCCGCTCAAGGACGTCCACGGCAGCTATGCACGCCGCCACCACAGCGGGAGGGTGCGACCCGCTGAGGGTCCACGTCCTCGATTTGTTGTAGGCGAAGTTCACAAGGTCCCTGGTGCCCGAGATGTGCCCCCCTACGACGCCGAATGCCTTCGAGAAGGTTCCCATTTCCACCTGGACCTTGTCCCTGGAGAGCCTAAAGTGGGAGACTATTCCCCTCCCCCCTTCCCCAAGGACCCCTTCGCCGTGGGCGTCGTCAACGTACACCATGGCTCCGTGCTCCGCACCAAGGGATGAGATTCTGTCAAGGGGGGCGACGTCCCCGTCCATCGAGAAGACCCCGTCTGTGACTAGGAGAATCCTCCTGAACGGCGGGAAGATCTTCTCAACTTCGTCCAGGACCCTCGCCAGGTCATCGGCGTCCGAGTGCTTGTAGACCCTCCTCTCCGCCGCGGAGAGTCGGACGCCGTCGATAATGCTCCCATGGTTCAACTCGTCGCTGACAATCACGTCCCCCTTCCCGGCAAGCTGAGGGATGAGTCCCGCGTTCGCCGCGAAACCTGTTTGGTAGACAAGAGAGGCTTCAGCCCCCTTGAACCGAGCCAGACGGCGCTCCAGCTCCATGTGCAGGTCCATGGTGCCTGCGATCGGTCGGACCGAGCCAGAGCCCGCGCCGTGGGAGTCGACAGCCCGCTTGGCGGCTTCCTTGAGCTTCGGATGGTTGCTCAAACCAAGGTAGTTGTTTGAGCACAGCATCAGGACCTTCTTGCCGTCGACCACGCACCAGGGTGCACTGGGGCCGCTCAGGACCCTGAGCTTCCAGTCGAGCTCCTGGCTGACGAGGTCTTCATACTCCTGCCTGAGGAACGAGGTGGGGTCTCTCATTTGTATCAGTGAACGGACCCGACCGTGGAGTTAAACGTCTTTTCCCCCGCCGATGGCCTCCGGCGCAACCTGACGAGCATGTCGGCCACCATGCCCGGCATGTCATACTCCTCTTTCCACCCCCAATCCCCGCGCGCGGACGAATCGTCGATGGACCTGGGCCAGGAGTCCGCTATGGCCTGGCGCGAGTCCGGGGCATAGAACGCCCTGAACCCAGGAACGTGCTTCGCTATCTCCGCGGCGAGTTCTCCCGCTGAGAAGCTGAATGCAGCGATGTTGTATCCTCGGTGCAGCTTCACCCTCGCGGCGTCCGCCTCCATGATTCCCATGGCTGCGCGGAGGGCGTCGGGCATGTACATCATCGGGAGGATGGTGTCCTTCCCTAGGAAACAGGTGTATTGACCCGTCTGGATGGCGGAGTAGAATATCTCGACTGCGTAGTCGGTCGTCCCGCCCCCCGGCTTTGCCTCGCTGCTTATCAGCCCAGGATAGCGGACGCTTCTGACATCGAGCCCGTGCTTGAGCCAATAGTATTCACAAAGGAGTTCCCCAGCCACTTTCGTCACGCCATACATCGTCGTCGGGTTCAGCGCCGTCTCCTGGGGAGCCTTGACCTTCGGTGCGTCGGGACCGAAGACGCCAATCGAGCTAGGCCAGAAGACCCTACGGACGCCCAGGCGGACGGACGCATCGAGGATGTTCTTCAACCCGCCCATGTTTATGTCCCAGGCGAGGTCGGGATTTGCCTCGCCAACAGCCGAGAGTATGGCCGCAAGGTGATAGATTGTGTCGACCTTGTGCGCCCTGATTGCACGCTCGACGGAAGACAGGTGCATGACGTCCAGCTGCTCGAGGACGCCCGGCACGACCTGGGCGCGAGTGACGGCTTTGTCGGTCGCGATTATGTTACCATCTCCGTAATTCTTCCTCAGGGCAACAACAAGCTCGGAACCAATCTGCCCTGCAGCCCCGGTCACCATGATCCTGGGCGACATGACGGGCTGCTGCCGGTGGACGAGTTAAAACGTTGATGCTCTAGGAAAGGATCTTCATCGTGATAGTCGATACCACGCCAGGTTTTGATCTGAGATTGTCCGCGATTATGCTCTTGACGGTTGCATCATCGGGCCCCTCAACCATTACGAGGAGGTCGTAGAGGCCGTAGAGCTGGTAGACGGATTTGATTCCCGCCATCCCCCTGAGGGCCGTGATGCTGGCTTCCTCGGTGCCTGGGCTCAGATTGACTAGAACGATTGCTCTCTCCATGCCGGTGCGCATTCAACGGATGGGGCTGGGATTAAAGATTATGCCGCACGCTCAGGCGCAGCCACCCGATTAAGGGCATCTTCGAGGGGCATCAACTCCTCCCTGCCGCTCTTCATATTCCTGAGAGTCACCGATTGTGATTTTGCCTCCTTCTCTCCGACTACGAGAGTCCAGATAGCGCCAAGGCGGCTGGCGTCCTCCATCTGCTTCGACAGCGCCTTCGGGACCAGGGATGCTTCGCAGGAGACTCCTGCTTCCCTGAGAGACTTTTGGACCCTGAGGGCGTAAGGAGACGCGGGCGTTCCCGCGAAGGCGACGTAGGCGACAAGAGCTGGGGACCCGCCAGACTCCCCCAGAGACATGGCGGTGCGCTCTATCCCCCCAGCCGCGCCGGTCGCAGACAGGTCCGCCCTTCCGAATATCTTCGGGAGTGCGTCGTACCTCCCGCCTCCGAACAGGGAACCAAGCCTTGGGTTCTTGGTGTCGGCAGCCTCGAACACTATGCCGGTGTAGTAGTCTATTCCCCTGACGATGCTCATGTTGTATTCCACGTTACGAAGTCCCCTGGAGTCAAGGTCGTCGGCCAAGGTTCTGAGCTCGCCGACAGATTCGAGTTTCAGCTCGGACATCTTCGCGAGGACCTCGTCCGGCGAGCCCCGCAAGCGGCCGAGGTCGAGCACCTCTTCCACCTGTTTCACCTCGAAGCCTTTCGCCACGTATTCCGAACGAAGCTCGGCTGGCGTTTTTTTCTCCACCTTGTCCAGGGCGCGCATCAGCTCCACAACCCTGTCCTGCTCTCCGATGCCCAGTCGCCTTCGGATGAAGTCCTCGACGACCCGTCTGTCGCCTACCCTCACGGTAAAATCCGACAGTCCCGACGTCCGGAGGATGGCGGCGCTCGCGTCAATCACCTCGGCGTCTGCGCCCACCGACGGCGGACCGAACACCTCGAGGTCCCACTGGTGCGACCACCTATAGCGTCCGTATTGCGGTTCGTCATAGCGCCAGATCCCTCCGCTGGCCGCTAGCTTCACTGGGAGCTTCAGGTCCTTGCGGGAACAAACGTATCGGGTTATGCCGACGGTCAAGTCAAAGCGGAGGCCGATGTCCCTCCCCCCCTTGTCCTTGAACGAGTAGATCTCCTTGTCTACGTCCTCGCCGCTCTTCGCCCTCAGGGTGCTCAGGTGTTCCAGCGTGGCTGGCTCCATCACCCTGAAGTTGTAGAGCCTTGAAACCTCTTCGAAGGCCCTACGAACGCGGTTCTGGCGGGAGTAGCGCTCTGGCTCTACATCATCGACGCCTCTGGGAAGAGAAAGGTCCAATTCAGTCTGCCTTCTTCTTGAGCGACGAGAGCTGGGCAAGCATGGCCGTCAGTTGCAGCTCAGGCTGGGAGCCCTGGACGAGCCGGAAGTCGTACTCTGCGAGGATCGATATCGCCCGCGCCATGTCTGGGACCTTCAAGGAGCCAAGAGCTTCGTTGGCGAACCTCAGGAAGTCCCGCTCCGGGATACCGTACACCCTTGTGAGTTCTACCATCTTCGTCCTCGCACCTTCGAAGTCCCCCGCGATGGCTTCACCTATGATTTCTGCCACCCGTGCCTTGATGGTGGCGCCTGAAACCGACTTCACGGATTCCAGGGTGAGCTCCCCAGAAGCTGCGGCAGCCTGCATCAGGTTGATGGCCTGCCTTAGGTCCCCTTGCGTTGCCTCATATATCTCGCCGAAGACTGTATCCCCTGAGTGCTTCAGCTTCTCTCTTCTGGCTATTGACTTCAGATGATTTGCCACCGCCTCTTCTCCGTAGCGCCGGAATCGGAATATCGCGCACCTGCTCTGCAGGGGCTCGATGATTCCAGAAGAGTAATTGCAAATCAAGATGAATCGAGTGTGCTCCGAGTTCTCTTCCATTATCCTTCGAAGGGCTGTCTGTGCGTCATTCGTTGTCTCGTCTGCTTCATCCAATATGACGAGTCGAAATGGGACGCCTTCTTGCCGGTCTGTGTAGCGCGCGAATATCTTTATCCTCTGTCTGACCGTGTCTATCCCACGCTCATCGCTTGCGTTGAGCTCGAGAGTGTAGTCACGCCAATTATCACCCAAGATTTGTCTTGCAATGATCAGAGCGGTTGTGGTCTTTCCCGAGCCTGGGGGACCGGCGAAGAGGAGATGAGGAAGCTGTTGTTTCTTCTGGAGGAGTGCCTCCAGCCTCTGCTTGACACCCTCTTGGTCCACAAGTTCGCCGAGAGACATGGGCCTGTACTTCTCGACCCACATAAGGTCCTCTATGGGCATCCGCCTACTCCCCCTAGAATCGTTGCGCCCAGCAATTTCTGTCCTGCGTCGACCCTGGTTCTTATTTATCCGTTGGTCGGCAGAAAGGATGTCTAGGCGCTCGCGACCTTCATCCCGAGGTACATCCGCGCCAACTCCTGGTGAGACAGGAGCTCCTTCGCTGTACCCGTGAAGGCGTTCTTCCCACCGACAAGCAGGTATGCCTTGTCGCCAATCTCGAGTGCCCTCCTGGCGTTCTGCTCGACCAAGACGATGGTCAGCCCCCTCTCCTTCCCGAGCTTCTGGATTGTCTTCAGGACCTGGGTGGCGTACTTCGGGGACAGGTTGGCGGTCGGCTCGTCGAACATGATGACCTCCGGCTTCCTCAGGAGGGCCATGGTCATTGCGACCATCTGCCTTTCGCCTCCGCTGAGGTTCTGCACCTTAGACTGGAGGTAGGGGTTCAACTGTGGAAAAATCTCAAGCGAGTCCTTCAGTCGGGATTCGTACTCTGACCTGGAGACCATGTAAGCGGCCATCTTGAAATTCTCGGTGACGCTGAGCTTGGTAAACACGCTATCCGTCTGGGGGAGATAGGCCAGACCGTGCCTGGCGATAATGTGAGGTGGGTGCCCGTTGAGAGTTTTCCCGCCCATGGTGATGATTCCCTTGTATACGCTGGTCAACCCTGCCACGCTCTTCAAGAGCGTGCTCTTGCCGGAGCCATTGGGCCCCACGACGATGGTCAGCTCGCCGGGGAGCGCCTCGAGTGTCACGTCAGTGAGTATCTGCAACCTGCCGTATCCGGCCGATATGTTGTCGACTTTTAGCACGGCTCAGGCACCTAGGTAGGCCTCTATGACCTTTGGGTCTGCCATCACGAGCTCTGGCTTCCCCGCTGCTACCACCTTCCCGAGCGCCATGGCGGTGACGGCGTCGACGTAACTTAGAGCAATCTCGAGCCTGTGTTCCACGATAAGAAAAGTCACCCCCAATTCGTCTCGTAGCTTGAGGATGCGCCCGAATATCTCGTGGGCCAGCGTCGGGTTCACGCCCGATATCGGCTCGTCCAGGAGCACAACCTTTGCTTCGCTCATGAGCGCCCTGGCCAGTTCGAGGAGCTTCATCTGGCCCCCGCTCAGCGTGTTCGCCTGCCTGTCCCACATCGTGTCAAGGCCAAGCAGCTGCAGGACGGCATAGGCTCTCTCTGTCTCCTCTGTCTCCTGCTTTATCCAGGAACTCTTGAGAATGGAATGGGTGAACGTCTCTCCCGGATTCCCCTTCGCTGCCACCAGGACGTTTTCCATAACCGTAAGCTTCGGAAACAAACTGGGAATCTGGAAGGTCCTCGTTATCCCCATTGCGTACAGCTTATGGGCAGGCAGCGCCGTTATGTCCTTGCTCGCCATGGTGACGGTTCCTGAGTCAGGCTTGTAGAAGCCGCTGATGACGTTGATCAGGGTCGTCTTCCCCGAACCGTTTGGTCCAATCAGGATGTGCACTTCCTTTTCGTTGACGCCGAAGGTGACCCCGTCGAGGGCCTGAAGGCTCCCGAAGGACTTCCTTACTTCGTTCATCCGAAGTATTTCTGCCAAATCAGACCACGAAAAAGAGGAGTGGGGGACTCCTTATCTTATGCGGGGGCGTTGCCAGTTGTCCAGACCACTGAATCGGTGGCGTAGTCCCAGTATCCGGCGAGGATCCATTCCCAGGAGCTAGCTCCGTTGGAGACTACCTTCCAGATCTGGTATCCTGAGCCATCGAACAGGGTACGGTCGCCGGCCGCGTTCAGTGTTTCTGCGCCTGTAAGGCCGAAGAAGTGGTCAGCCACCGAAGTGAAGACGCTTTGTATGCATGTTCCGGAGTTGGCTCCGCAGCTGATGACAGATAGCGCCGCTACCCAGACGTCGTCATACCCTTCGAAGTCGTAGAAGGCTCCGCCACCGAGAATGGCAGCGCCCGCCGACGTTCCCGCGATTCTGTTGTAGAATGCTATTGCCTGCGAGTTGTTGCTGAGTACGCCGAACAGGGTCGAATACACTCCGACACTGGCTGCTATGCTGGCCACGCTGGTTGTCGAGTTGGAAAGGTCCGCGTTCTGGGCGATGCCGTCCATCCCGAACCAGGGCAGTTTGGTACCAAGTAGGTTCGGAGCCTGAGCCTTTGTCTGTGCGAGTATGCTGCCGTACTCCTGGAACGCGACGATGTAAATCGCCACGTTGGCAGCTCCGACCTGGCTGGACAGCGATGAATACTCGCTGCTCATTGTGGAGATTATCGATGTGAAGTCGCTTGTGCTGGTGTCGTACTTTGTTGGTCCACCGATTATTATGCTCGGGTCGTCTAGCTTAAGCCACGTTACTGTAGAGTTGGCGAGACCGTCGCCATAGGTATCGTCTCTGTTGACCACGATGACCGCCTTCGCTCCTGATGCCAGCAGTTCCTTGGCGTCCGCCTGTCCCTGGGCTGCGTCGTCAGGCGCAGTCCTGAACAGGTAATCGTTCGGGATTGCCAGTGCAATGGAGGTCGAAGACGGGCTGATCAGGACGATGTGGTTGGTATCTGCATAGTTGAGGATGCCCGCAGCTGCGCCTGAGTTGAGCGGCCCAACGACAACCTGGATACCTGCTGCGTACATCGCCGTCAGTTCGGATAGAGCTGTCGGCGTGTCTAGCTTGTAGTCCTGGTTGTTGAGCGCGAAGGTCAGGCTGCAGCCTGTCTGCTTAACATAGGCGTTTACATCCTGGATGGCTAGCTGCTCAGCAGCGAGGTCGCCCTTCCCCTGAGAAGACAGACCTCCGCTCAGGTCGTTAAGGGCGCCAATGGTGACTGTCTGCCCGTTGCAGAGTCCGGATGCCACAGAAGCGCTTGTGGTCACAGTGGTGGTGATAGTGCTTGTGCCGCCTGAGACTGTGGTTGTACCTGCACCCATTCCGACTGACGGTGCAATGAACACTCCGATGCCTGCGCCAATTAGAAGTCCCACGATCAGTATTCCGATAAGTGATGCAGTAGATGCACCTCTCTTTTTCAACGGTGCACCAGCGTGAGGGCGAAACTATTTTAACGCTTCCCAAGCGTTGAAGCGCGAGCCCTTCATACTTGGTACCTGAGTACCTGCTATCGGCCCTTGTGTACGCCTGCCTCTTCGCTATGATGGCAATGGGCCTTACTCTAACCTACATGACAACCAAGGTTCCCAACTTCGCCTTCGGCGACCTCGTGACATTAGGAATCTATTCCTCATACACCGCGGTGAAGGTGTTCAAACTGAACCCATACGCGGGAAGCGCTCTAGGCTTCGTAATGGGGGCGCTGGTCTCTGCCGTAATGTATCTTGCAGTCCTCCGCCCTCTTGCGAGGAGAGGATCTTCTCTTGTCTCGCTTATGATAGCGACGTTCGGAGTGGACATCGGGTTCGTTGGGATTTACGAGATATACACCAACTACCTCCAGTACGACCTGGGCCACATCGACGCACCCAACTTCTATGCCCTCCCCGACTTCAGCCTGGGAGGGTACGCAGGCGTCGATTTCGTCGCCCCTCTCTCAGTCGCAGTGATCGTCATTAGCATTTACCTCCTTTTCACCCGGACCAAGTTCGGTGTCGCAATGAGGGCGGCCGTGGAGAATCCGCCGCTGGCGAGGGTTCTGGGCATCAACGTTGACATGGTTGCCACCGTCTCCTGGATGCTGGCGGGGGGCTTCGCCGGTTATGCTGGCGGGCTCTTGACGCTGTTTCTGCCTGGCGGCACGGCCACAGGGTCGAACCTGATTGTCGAAATCTTCTCCTCGAGCGTCCTCGGCGGGCTGACAAGCATCTTTGGGGCGTGCGTCGGGGGGCTTATCATCGGTGGGAGCGAGATCCTAGGCACCCTCGGGCTCGGGCTCGGCTTCGGGACGGTCGGGGCAATAATCATCGCCGTAGTCTTCCTGCTCGGCGGGATTGTTCTCATCAGGAGGCCGAAGCTAAGGATGAAGGTGGCCGGGGGCATATTCGCCGCCCTTGGGCTCTGGATCCTCGCCGACATGGCAGCAGGATTCCCAGTGGATTTCATCTCTCAAGAGCTTGTTAACGGGTTCGGCCCGAACGTTACTCCGTTCCAGCAAGCCATTCCTCTGCTGATAATGGTCATAACGCTGCTGGTGATCCCCCAGGGCCTCTTTTCAATCAACTTCAGACGCCTAATCGGGAGGGAGAAGAGGTAAGCCATGTCAGGGCTCCCGCAGCTGATACTTTTCGGCATCAACTGGGTAAGCTTCGGAATTGATTTCATCACTTTCTATGCGCTCTATCTTGCCATCAGTCTGAGCCTGAACCTCGAGTTCGGGTACACGGGGATCCCCAACTTCGGCAAGGTACTCTTTATCGCCGGTGGCGCAGCCTTCGGCGGGTCCGTAGCCGGAAGGCTGGCAGCCTACATCCTCAACGTGGGGGCAGGTCAGGATTTCATTACGTTCAACGCCAAGATAATTACGCAGGTCAACGCTGAACTCGTGAACGATCCGACCCTGGCGGTTGAACTTGTCGTGATATCCCTGGCGGTTGCTGCCCTAATCGGAGGTCTGCTCGGCTTCCTCGCGTCCTACCCAGCGCTTCGCCTTCGGGAGGATTATCTCGGGATGCTTCTCTTGGGAAGCGCGCAGTTCTTCCAGGTCGTTCTGAGGACGTACACCCCTCTTATAGGAGGGTCTCAACCGATTTTCGTACCCGACCCGTACTCGTACTTCTCCACGCTCGGCCCCGGCTTCAGAGTCCTCGTGGCCATGGTAATCATGGTCGTGTTTGCAGTTGGCGTCTACCTCTTTGTCGAGAGGGTGGTGAGGTCCCCCATGGGTAGAACGCTGAGGGCAGTAAGGGACAACGAGGATGCCTCCGCCGCCCTCGGAAAGGACAACGCCAAAATGAGGAGGAATGTCCTGATAGTAGCGTCTGCCCTCGCGGCAATGGCGGGCGCACTCTATTCCTTCTATGTCGGGTCGGTCGAATACGACACATGGACGAGGTTCGCCTGGACGTTCTGGCCGTTCCTGATAGTGATAATCGGAGGTGTCGGAAACAACTCAGGGGTGGTCCTGGGGGCATTCTTCTTTACTCTGATATTCAGAGGGCTGCAGCAAATACAGCCGTACCTGCCCGCGTCCAACGTCTTCGACGTGAACTCAATCGCAGACCTGCTGTTCGCTTTCATGTTGCTGTTGATTCTCTTCCTCAGGCCAGAGGGAATAATCAGAGAAAAGTCGTCACACACTCTGAAGAAGGGGGTGCTGGGCAAGATTGTGAAGTCCGGCACTGCGGAAGAGGAGAAGAAGGAAGGCTTCGCCTCCAGGATTAGTTCTCGCTTCTCAAGACGTCGCGAAGGGGGCGGCCCGGCCGAGGACCCCCAACCTGAATCATCGAAATAGACGTAAAGGCCTCCCAACGTTTATTATCGAGACGGGTCTGTCGGCCCGACGCTTTGTCAGATGAGCAAATCGCCCTAAGGCAGATGCTCGAGCGGAGGGAGAGGGAATACCTGCTCGGTACCACGAGGGCGAGGATGAGGTCGTCTGTGGAGAACCTGGACATAGGGGACTTCCACATCGAACGACTGGGCGAAGGGGAGTCGGTCGACCTCCCAAGATGGGTGGCCGACGAGCTGGTAACCCAGGGTATGGCTGAGTCATCGGAGACGCCCTTCGAGAACGAAATCTTCAGCGCGCTTAGCAAGGAGAAAATGATGGGACCGTTGCAGTTGTCGGGTCTCCCGGGGGATTTCTATGTGAAGATGAGGAGGAGGCTGGGGGCCCTTTCCTCTGGGGTATCCGAGGGGAAATCGAGGAGGGATGAGCTGGAGAGGCTCAGGGCCGTTTGCTACGACCTCGTTGGGATCAGGCTCAGCAAGCTGCTATCGCTTTCGAGCTCGTCCACGCCGGCGACGTCTCTCGCCGAGAAGCTCACCCCGGAGGAGTCGGCGTTTTTCGCCATTTCCCAGTCGCTATCCAAGGAGTGGAAGGCCGGGCTCCTGGGAGGGGGGAAGTAGATGGCCACCCTCGCGAGCGGGAAGCTGTCGGAGCAGTTCGAAGACTTCCTAAAGTCCGTAACGGACAGGAACGGGAACCCCGTTTATAGATCGAAGATTTCGCAGCTCATTTCAAACGAGGGAAAATCACTCGTCGTCGACTTCGGCGACCTGGTGAAGTACAATAGCGACCTGGCCAACAGGGTCCTCCTCGAACCAGATTCCTCCCTGGGGTCTTTTAGAATCGCGGCGTTCGAAACGATGAGGAGCGAGAACGCACTCTACGCCGACAGGGTGAAGCGTGAGCTCACCGTCAGGCTGCGTAGCCTCACCGACCTGGTGCCTCTGAGGAAGGTGGATACTTCGTACATCGATCACATGATCGCCATATCAGGGATGGTCGTAAGGACGTCAGAGCTCAGGCCTATGATGACCGAGGCGGCTTGGGTCTGCCCCAGCGGGCATCTGACATACGAGATGCAGGACGACCTGGCGCTGAAGCGCCCCCCAAAGTGCGAGCTCTGCGGGGAGGCGAGGAATTTCGAGCTCGATAGGAGGCACAGCCGGTTCATTGACTTCCAGGTCGTAAGAGTCCAAGAGCTCCCCGAGGAACTCCCGCCGGGGCAGCTCCCTCAGTTCTTCGATGTGAACGTGGAAGGAGACATCGTGAACACGGCTAGACCCGGGGACAGGGTGGTCCTCACGGGCGTGGTGAGGGCCGTCCCCGACTACACTCTCGGGCAGGTGAGGACAAGGCTGTTCAGGTCCCAGATAGACTGCAATCACGTAGAGGTCAGGGGGAAGGAGCAGGAGCAGCTCCAGATCAGCAGAGAGGATGAGGAACTCATCAGGAAGATAGCAACCTCCCCCGATGCGTACGAGAGGCTGGTGAGTTCCATCGCCCCGGTGATAATAGGACACCAGCCAGAGAAAGAGGCGATTCTGCTTCTGCTCGTGGGAGGTAGCACGACGGTGCTCCCCGACGGTACGAAGCTCAGGGGGGACATTAACGCATTATTCGTGGGGGACCCTGGGACTGGAAAAAGCGAGATGCTCAAGTTCGCGTCTCAGGTGGCCCCTCGAGGGCTGTACGCCAGCGGAAGGGGAGCGTCGGCGGCTGGACTCACAGCGGCCGTAATCAGAGAGAAGAACGTCTTCATGCTGGAGGCGGGCGTTGTGGTGCTTGCGGACCTTGGGGTCGGGGTGATAGACGAATTCGAGAAGATGAAGCCTGAGGACCGGACGGCGCTTCATGAAGCAATGGAGCAGAACACGGTGACCGTAGCGAAGGGGGGGATCTACGCGACGCTGAATGCGAGGACCGCCATACTGGCGGCGTGCAACCCCGTACTTGGTAGGTACAACCCGTTCCAGAACATCACGGAGAACATAGGAACGCTCCCGCTGCCACTTCTCTCCCGTTTCGACCTCATCTTTGTATTCAGGGACCAGCCGACGCCAGCAGAGGACGAAAGGCTCGCCACCCACATCCTAGCAGTCCATTCGAAGAGGACGTACGCCACCCCGCCGCCGATAGAATTCAGCCTCCTGAAGAAATATCTGACATACGCGAAGCGTCAGTCTCCCGAGCTGACAAAGGAGGCTATGGAGAGGTTGAAGGACTTCTACCTTCAGCTCAGGAGGACTGGGGGAGCGGAAGACTCCATTCCCCCGACCCCGAGGACCCTTGAGGCTCTTATCAGGCTCTCAACGGCGAGGGCGAAAGTGCTGCTGAAGGATTCGGTCGCCGAGGAGGACGCGCTAGCCGCAATAGCGCTCATGAACAGGATGGTGGAGGATGTCCTTACGGACGCGACCACGAAGAAGACGGACTTCGGGATCCAGTTCGGAAAGCCTGCGGGCGAGACCAGGAACATGAGGGCTGCCCTCGAGATTCTGAAGAACCTGGAGGGGGCCGAAAAGAAGCCAGTCGAGCGGAGGCAGTTCAAGGAGGAACTGGTCAAGGCAAAGTTTTCAGACGAGGACGCGGAAAAGATGATACGGACGATGTTCAGGGAAGGGATGGTTTACGAGTCGAAACCTGGGTTTCTCAGGCGGCTCGGTGGCTAGACCGAAGGAGGCCGCTAGTTGAGGCTAGAAGAAGCCAGCGTGCCTGAGGAGCTGGTTCAGTTCTTCAGGGCAAAGGGGATTTCAGAGCTTTACCCACCGCAGGAGCAGGCCATCAGAGCCGGTCTCCTCGAAGGGAAGAGCCTCGTGGTAGCCAGCCCAACTGCGTCAGGAAAGACATTGCTGGCGCTTCTGGCGGCATACAGGAAGGCGAAGGAACAGAGGAGGAAGGTTGTCTACCTGGCGCCCCTCAGAGCACTGGCATCAGAGAAGTACGCCGAGTTCTCCGAAATGACTCGCTTCGGCATCTACACCAACATCTCTACAGGCGACTACGATTCCAGCGGCGAGTCCCTTGGGAGGTCGGACGTTATAGTGCTGACAAACGAGAGGTTCGACTCGGTCATGAGGCATAGGGTCTCCTGGTTGAATTCGGTGGGACTGTTCATCGCGGACGAGGTGCACCTCGCGGGGAACGAGAGCAGAGGCCCCACGCTCGAGATGATACTAACGAAGGCCCTTCACCTTGGGCTCGATGCCCAGCTGCTGGCCCTCTCTGCCACCATCAGCAACGCGAAGACACTCGCAGAATGGTTGCACGCGATACCCGTGGAGGTCGACTGGCGCCCGGTACCTCTTCGGGAGGGGGTCTACGACTACGGCAGAATCCTGTTCACTGACGGGGGGGAGCACCGGGTACCTCGGTCCACGTATGGCGCCCCCATCGACGTGGCGATGGACACTCTGAAGGAGGGAGGGCAGGCGTTGGTTTTTGCAAGCACGAGGAGGAGAGCGGTGAGCCTGGCCACCAGGGCTGCGGAACTGACCCAGAGGCAGCTTAGCCCGGAGGAGAAGAAGGCCGCGTCGGAGGCTTCAAGGCGCATTCTGACTTCGGGAGAAGAGACGAGCCTCAGCAAGCTGCTGGCTGAGGTAGTGGCGAAGGGGTCGGCTTTCCACCACGCGGGGCTTGAAGCAGAGCACAGAAGAATTGTTGAGGAATACTACAGGGCGAGGGCACTGAAACTTCTGGCTGCCACGCCTACACTATGTCTTCCGACAGGGGAGGAAATCTTCGGGAATCCAGGTCCTGTCCAAATTCAGGAATTGAAGGCAGAAGACCTCGTGCTGACTCATGGGGGCGTGTTTGAGAGTGTGATAGGGCCGACTGCAAGGCCGTATGAGGGCAAGCTCTTGCGAGTAACCCCGTGGTTCCAGCTTCCGATGAGGATGACACCAGAACATAAGGTCCTGCGTGCCACCCGAACCCGCCATTCGACTCATTCAGGCGAGGTAAATCACCATTGGTGGACCTACTCATCGCCCGAATGGACAGAGTCGAATAATCTCAGGATAGGTGACCTAGTACTATTCCCGAGAATTAAGGAAGAGAAGGAATTGCAAAGCCTTCGGTTGCCCGAAATTGGGCCGCTTGGTAATAAGACAGGAATCGTGGGTAAGCACTGGTCGCGCCTGAAGGTCAGTGAAATCGATCTGACTCCCCGGACGCTCGAGCAGCTTGGAATGTACGTCGCTGAGGGATATAGTGGTGAACAGGGCCAAGTGCATTTCGCTTTCAACACCGAAGAAAAGCAACTCACTCGACTAACTACCGACTGGTTCGATTCGCTTGGCTTGGTTTCCCAGGTCGTAGACTCCACGAGGCACAGGAGAGTTGTCTACGCTTGCTCGAAGCAAGTTTCCCATCTCCTTGTATCTATGTTTGGTGCCGGCGCGCCTGAGAAAAGGATCCCAAAGGAAATCGTGTTCCT
>Ga0187766_10000725_pt1 | contig 18828 bp, 13 predicted proteins | sample 0216_QUI02_MP05__4_FD_132971 | JGI IMG/M metagenome (GOLD analysis project Ga0187766, IMG submission 132971) | Tropical peat soil microbial communities from peatlands in Department of Meta, Colombia - 0216_QUI02_MP05_20_MG | ecosystem: Environmental > Terrestrial > Soil > Wetlands > Peat ... | reverse complement strand
CCCATGTTCGTTGGCCAGCTTCGACGTCGCCGCGATGTCCGTAAGAATCAGCGTGGGGTTCGTCGGCGTCTCGATGTAAACCATCTTGGTGGTCGAACGCATCGCCGCCTCCACCATTCGCTGCGACGACGTGTCCACGAAGGTGAAATCGATGCCGAATTCCTTGAGTAGCTGATTCGAAAGGCGATACACGCCGCCGTAGACCGCTTCGGAAACGATGGCGTGGTCCCCCGGACGCAGCAGCCGGAACACCGCGTCAATCGCGGCCATGCCGGAAGAGAAAACGTAGGCGTTCTGCCCGCCTTCCAGCTTGGCCAGGCAGCGCTCGAGGCCCTTGCGGTTCGGGTGATTCGTGCGCGCGTAGTCATAGCCGTTGCGGTACCGGCCGAACTCTTCCTGGACGTACGTGGAAGTCTGATAGATTGGCGGCACAATCGCCCCGGTTGTGGCGTCCGGCTCCTGCCCAACGTGGATGGCGTCGGTTGCAAATCCCATTCTCTTCACCTCTGGGCGCACCAGCCAGGGGGCGCCACGGGCCCGTTCGCCGTCAAGTACCGGGGTGTCAGGGAGTTGTCGAAGCTTGCCCGCGGTCAAGCGAAAGAGCCAAGGTCAGAAAAGTTACAGGAGCGGCATAGGAATATGCAAGGGCGGTTTCTGTGCAAGGTCCCGCCTTCCGTGATTTCAGCACGAGTCTTGACCTGCTTCGCCGGGCGATGGAGGATGTAAGAATGCGCCACGTAGCGAAAACCAGCCTGCTCCTGCTTCTCGCAATTGCTCTGTCCCTCCTCTCGACCGCAGGCGCCCAGGACAGAAGCCAGCCTGCTCCGAAATCCAAAGAACAAACCGCCCCTGCGGTGAATCGCCTCACCATCGAGGTGACCGGCGGCGACAAAAACGTCCCCGTCGAGAACGCCAGCATCTACGTCCGGCTGACCCCCGACCGGAAGGGGAAGAAGGACAAGAAGTTTGAGCTCAACGTGAAGACGAATCGCGATGGCGTAGCGCATGTGCCCGATCCTCCGCAGGGCAGGGTGGTGATTCAGGTCATCGCGGAGGGGTGGAAAACGTTCGGACAGGCGTTCGACATCTCCGACCCGCAGCAAACCATTCAGATTCATCTCGTAAGGCCGCCGCAGTGGTACTAGCGAAGCGGGCGCTGCCGTTTGCTTCTGCTCGCTGAGCATTCGGCTCTGCGCGAACACCGTCTTTGTGCGCGGCGCCCTCAAGCCTTTACACGTGAATCGGCCCCGTTGCCGGTGTACCGGTTCGAATCAGTGGCAATGTTGCACGGAAAGTGTGCAAACAGCGTCAGGGTCTTGATCCACGGAGAGTTATCGCCTCCGAAAAAAGCTTTTCCACATACTTTTCAACACAAATGTTGAAAACACCGTGAGTCGAAAGCTTCACCCGGGAATTCGGCATCGAATTTGCCCGTTCCCGCGTCTTTGACCTGTTTGAAAGCCGAGTGCTAGAGTACAAAACGGCATGACGATGCTCAGCGAAGAACGCGAGATGTATTTTTCGCTCTTTCAAATGCTGAAAGGGAATCTGTTTGTGCGGCCAATTCGCTCTGCGCTCACGGTCGCGGCGATCGCCATTCAGGTGATCCTGGTCCTCCTGATCGTCGGGCTGACTTCCGGCGTGATTTCGGAGTGGGGCAAGCGCGTCGAAGGTGTGGGAGCGGACATCCTCGTGCAGCCTCCGAACTCATCTATTTTCTTCGCACTCTCGAGCGCGGTCATGCAGGAGTCCGTCGGTCAGGATATTGCCCGGCTTCCGGGAGTGGACGAGGTGGCGCCAACCTTGATTCTGATGGAGCAGCGCCAGTTCTCTCTCGTCTACGGCATCGACTATCGCCAGTTCAACGGGCTGAGCCGCGGATTCCTGTTCCGCGCCGGCCGGCCCTTCGAAGGACCCGATGAAGCCTTGGCGGACGACATCATCGCGCAAACAAAGCACTTGAAGGTGGGCGACAAAGTGGCATTGCTCAACCACGAGTTCACCATCTGCGGCATTGTGGCGCATGGGAAAGGCGCGAGACTTTTTGTGCCGTTGCGGACCGCGCAGGAAATTACCGGAGCCGACAAACGGGTTTCGATGTTCTACGTCCGGAGCAAGGGCGATACCGAGGGCACGCGGGATGCGATTGCCAGGCTGCGCCCGCAGGACCAGATTCGCACAACTTCGGAGTATGTCACCCTGATGAACTCCACGAACCTCCCGGAGCTTCAGCCGTTCATTCGCACGATGGTGGGTCTGGGCCTGGTCATCAGTTTTCTAGTGGTGCTGCTCACGATGCACACCATGGTGATGGAACGCACGCGGGAAATCGGCATTCTCAAGGCGCTGGGTTTCTCCAAGGCGGCGATCGTGCGTCTGCTTCTCTCCGAAACTTTGCTGATCACCGCGGCCGGCTGCACCCTGGGGATCTTGACCACCTTTGCGACCCGTGCGATTTTGAAGGAGAGCTTGCCCAGCTTGCTCATTCTCATCTCGCCTGAGTGGATTCTCTCGGCCGTGGCATTGGCGCTGGCCGGGGCGGCGGCGGGCGCCATTTACCCGGCGGTGCGCGCCGCGCGCTTCGACCCGGTCGTCGCCCTGGCCTACGAATAGGCCGGCGTTGCGACCTGTATCTTTCCGCCGGGACAGTAGACGTAAATGAGTGTCACTCCAGATCGTGTCGGGCCGTACAAGATCCTGGCGCGGGTCGGTCAGGGAGGAATGGGAGTCGTCTACAAGGCTCACGACGAACGCCTGAGCCGCGTCGTCGCCCTGAAGGTGATCCGCGGCTTTCAGTCGGACCCTTCGCTCCTGCGCCGTTTTTGGAAGGAAGCGCGCGCCGCGGCGCAGGTCTCTCACCCGAACGTCTGCCGGCTCTACGACATCGCCGAGGAAGAAGACCATCTCGTCCTCGTGATGGAACTCATCGAGGGCGAATCGCTGGCGCAGCGCCTGCGTCGCGGCCCGCTGCCCTGCGATGAAGCGACGCGCACTGCCTTGCAAATCCTCTCCGCGCTGGACGCTTTTCACAGGGCCGACATCGTCCATCGCGACCTGAAACCCGGAAACATCATGCTGTCCGCCGACGGCGCGAAGGTGCTGGATTTCGGCCTGGCAAAGTACTGCGGCCCCGATTCGCTTGGGTCTGAGGACGATACCTCCGTCGACGCGACGGGCGGGCTGTTTCTCGGCACGCCGCGCTATGCCTCGCCCGAGCAGTTCCGCGGCCAGGACGTGGACGCGCGGTCCGACATCTTCTCCGCCGGCGCAATCTTGTTTGAGATGCTGACCGGCCAGCCGGCCTTCATGGGCGATTCTCTCGCCAAAGTCGCGGATGCCGTTCTCAATGGACCCCTGCCGGTGCTGGTCGGATCGCCTTCGCTGGCGGCACTGGGGCAGGTGGTGCACACGGCCTTGGCTCGCGAGCCCGGCGAACGCTACGCCGGCGCCGAAGCCATGGCGGCCGACATCCGTTCCTCTCTGACGATGGAAGGAGCAGACGCACGGGTGCGCGCCCTGCGGCCGCGCAGGCTCATCGTTCTCCCGTTTCGCATCCTCAGGTCCAGCGACGAAATCGAGTTTCTCGCGTACAGCCTCCCTGAAGCGATTACCGTCTCGCTCGCCTCTCTGGAGGGGCTGATTGTCCGTTCGTCCCTCGTCGCAGCTCGCTACCCGCAGGAATCCCTGGATCTGCGCAAGGTCGTCCAGGAAACGGAGGTGGATGTCGTACTGACCGGCACGCTGCTCAAAGCAGGCGACCAGCTTCGGATTACGGCGCAACTGGTGGACGCGGCCAGCGGAACGCTCATCTGGTCGCACTCTTCCCAGGCCCGGGCCGGCGAACTCCTGCAGCTTCACGACGAACTGGTTCGCCGCGTCGTGGACTCAGTTCTTCCGTCTCTCGGCGCCGCCAGCGACGAAGCCCTCCGCCAGGACCGCCCCGCCAGTCCGGAACTCTACGAACTTTACCTGCGCGCTAATCAGCTCAGCCGCGTGAATCTGCGCGAGGCCATCGAGCTCTACGAGAAATGCGTGAGTGCGGACGCTACCTACGCTGCCGCCTGGGCGAGGCTGGGCCGCGCGCGGTGGCTGTGGGACAAGTACGACCTCGGTTCGGCCGAGGCTCTTCGCGCCGCTGACGAGGCCCTGCAGACCGCGCTGCGGCTCAATCCGAATCTGACCATTGCCCACAACTACTACACCAGCCTGCAAGTCGATCAGGGCCGCGCGCTCGATGCCATGCGCCGGCTGCTCGACCGCGCCGAGCGCCGCAGGCACGACGCCGAGTTGTTCGCGGGGCTCGGCCACGCCTGCCGTTATTGCGGGCTGCTGCAGGCCGCGCTCGCGGCCCAACACGAAGCGAAACGCCTTGATCCCCAGATCGAGACCAGCGTGAATCACACCTACTTCATGCTGGGCGACTATCGGCGCGCGATGGAAACGTCCGACCGCGACTTCGGCTTTTCTGCCGGGCTGTCGTTCTTTGCCCTTGGCCGCCCCGAGGAAGCGCTCGCCATCCTGCGGGAGAGAGAACAGCAGATGTCATCGCGGCTCGGCAAGCTCTACCTCGCGTCCCTGCGCGCGCTTGTCGAAGGCAAGTACGAAGAAAGCCGCGCCGCCAGCGTGGCGTTGATGGGCGCAACCTTCCGCGACCCCGAAGGCATGTACTACCAGGCGCGGCAGTTGAGCTATCTTGGCGCGGAGGAGGAAGCGCTCGAGATGCTGGCGCGCTCGATCCGCAACGGCTTCTTCTGCTATCCCGCGTTCCTGAACGACCCGTGGTTTGACCGGCTGCGGGCGCGGGCGCCCTTCACGAAGCTCCTCCAGCAGGCTGAGGAGCGGCACCGGGAGGGAGCCGCGGTTTTCGCGAGCGCCGGCGGAAACACCCTGCTTGGAATCCGGGCCGCGGCTCTCTGAACTCTTCGCCGCTGGGGCTCAGTTGTCCGGGGCCCTGGACTCGAGTTCGTCCAGGAAGTCTCTCAGCGCCGCCACCGGCAAGCTGAGATGCACGTTTTCGCGCGGTGATTCGACATCGATCTGCAGCTTGCCCCCCCGCGTGCGGATCTGCGCGTGCTCGTCGCCGTCCCAGATATCGGCAAATTCCGCGTCCGGGTATTTGTGCAGTTCGAGAACGGCGACCTTCGCCGCCGGAAGAACGTCGCGGGCCTCGCGGAGTGCCCGGGCGCAGTCCCGCTGTGGCACGAAATGGGCGATCATCGGCAGCAGAGACGCCGGCAGGTGCAGGTGGACGTGGTCTCCGCCCGGCCGGTATTCGTCCACGGAGATGTGCATCACGCCGTCTCTCATCACGTAGCCCCCGGCCACCAGAACCGTGCAGCCGAATCCGAGCGCGATTTTTGATAGCAGCAGCATCGGTTCCTCCGCCTAGTCCGTCGAGCCGCTCTTCGCGTCGAGCCAAACGTGAACCGTGTTGCGGTCGTCTTTCACCGAAACCAGTTCCGTATCACCTTCCCGCGAGAGAACGCGCAGCGCCGCGACGATGTCCAGTTCGTCCTTCCCCGCGGACACCAGCGCGTCCACGACTTTCATCGGCACGCGGATCTCTACATGGTCCCTGCCGGCTTCTTTTTTGTCCACGTTGATCAGCAGGAAGCCGCCGCGCTTGGCCACGCGCACGTTGTCCTCTCGGCTCTGCACGGTGACGAACTCGCCGTCTTTCGACGTGCGCACCGCGTCCAGAATCGCGCGGAGGTCCACGCCGTGCACTTCGGCGGCGTGGATGCGGATGCGCCCCCCTTGCAGGCGGTCGTGGTTCACGGCGCCGAGAACCTTCTCCGCCATTTCCACCGGCACGTTGATGCGGACCTTTTCACCCTTTCCGTCGGTGCAGTCCACGCGGACGTGCAGCCACCGGTCGGTCTTGGATTCCTGGGAAGCGCTTGCGCTTTGCGCGGCATAGGCGGCCCCGCCGCTCAATGGGACGCCGAGTAAGACGGCGAAAAGCAAAGCCAGGGCGGCAGTCATGAAAGATCGCGACAGTCTGTGGGTCTTGCGGACACGCTCCATCATCGGTGAAGGCCTCCTTCGGGCACTTGCCGGTAGATACGAACGTCCAGGTCAAAAAGTTGCATCTTGTTGCAGGAAGCGCCCTGTTCCGCTGTCTGAAGCGCGGCTTGCGGGCGAGCGTGCTGCCCCACAGCCGCATATTGAAAAACGCCAGGCGAAGCACTACATTGGCGCCTGCGCGACGGTCTGGCGAGCCCCTTCCGAATCCGCCTTGAAAGGACAACCTATGAGGATTCCGCGCTTGTTGCTCTTCACTACGGTGCTGGTCTGTGCTTCCTCGGTCCGCGGCCAGGAGCCGAAGGTGTCTCCGGAAGGAGAACAATGCCTGGGATGCCACGGCTCCGCTACACCCGGGGCCGTGGAGCAGTGGCGCGGCAGCGCCCACGCGAAGAAGGGCGTGGACTGTTACGGCTGCCACCAGGCCATGGACAAGGACCCCGCTGCCTTTGTGCACTACGGTATCAAGATCGCCGTCATCGTGACTCCCAACTACTGCGCCCGGTGCCACACCAGGGAGGCGCAGGAGTTCGAGAAGAGCCATCACGCCCGCGCGGCGCAGTTCATCGGCTCGTTGGACAACATGCTAGGCGAAATCGTCGAGGGCGGCCCCGCGGCTATCAACGGCTGCCGCCAGTGTCACGGCAGCGAAGTGAAGTACACCGGCGACGGGAAGTTTGACGCGGCGACCTGGCCGAACAGCGGGATCGGACGCGTGAACCCGGATGGAAGCAAGGGAACGTGCGCCGCATGCCATGGGCGGCACGCCTTCAGTTCGGCGCAAGCGCGCCAGCCGGAGAACTGCGGAAAGTGTCACATGGGCCCCGACCACCCGCAGGCGGAAATCTACGCAGAGTCGAAGCACGGAATCCAGTTCCGGGCGAACATCGCGAAGATGAACCTGGAGTCAAAGTCGTGGGTTGTGGGAAAGGACTACTTCGCCGCGCCGACCTGCGCAACCTGCCACATGAGCGCCACGTCCGACCAGCCCGTGACGCACGACGTCGGCGACCGCATCAGCTTCACCCTGCGCCCGGTCATCACCACTCACCTCGAAAACTGGGAGAAGCGCCGCTCCGCCATGCAGAACGTCTGCTTCAACTGCCACGAAACGGGCTGGGTCGAAAACTTCTACAAGCAGTACGAGGGAACGATCCAGCTCTACAACGACAAATTCGCCAAGCCCGCCAAGGCCATCATGGACAAGCTCTACGCCGCCGGCAAGCTGACCCGGACGCCCTTCGATGAAAAGATTGAATGGGTTTACTACGAACTGTGGCACCACGAAGGCCGCCGCGCGCGCATGGGCACGGCCATGATGGGCCCCGACTACACGCAGTGGCACGGCTTTTACGAAGTGGCCAAGCACTTCTACACGGAGTTTATTCCGGAAGCGGAGCGGCTGATGCCCGGAGTGACCGCCGACGTCATGAAGAGCGACTACCACAAGTGGACAATGGGTTTGACCAAGGAACAGATCCAGCAGCAGATTGACTTCTACAAGGAGCGCTACAAGCAGTAGTAACGCCGGCTGCGCGGCCTTCGCCAGGAAAACCCGGGCCGCTTGACGTTGCCCGGGAGACAGCGTAGTGTCGCGCCCCCCCGGGGCCGAACCCGCGGCGGGGTCCGCGGGAAGGCGGTCAATCCGCGGCAAACGAGGTGGCGAAATGAACCGAACGAAACAAATCGTGGCGGTGGCAGCGGTGATGTGTGGGATCGCGGCGGCGCTCGCTCATGCGAAGGGAAGCGGGGCTCAGCAGCCGGCGGGCGCGAAGCGCACCGTTCTGCTGAGGCAGGACCTGGCGGGTTTCGCCGGGCATGAAGGCGTTCTGGTCATCACGGAGATTCCTGCGGGGACCAAGGAGCCGCGGCACATCCACCCCGGAGATACGTTCGTCTACGTGCAGGAAGGCGCGATCACGCTGACCCGCGACGGCATGGGGACGACAACGGTGAAGGCCGGAGAAAGCTTCGTCGTGCCGGCGGGGACGGTGCACTGGGCGGAGAACCAGGGCATGGCGGGTGTGCGCATGGTGGTGACGTTCGTGGTGGAAAAGGGCCAGCCGCTGACCAAGGCGGTGGAATGAGCGAAGGAAGCCTCCGGCATGGACCAGGGCTGCTGCGCTGTTCTTCAGGAGTGCTTGACAGAGAAGAGCGGCAGAGTTAGTGTTCGCGCGGTCCAACCCCTTCTGAGGCGTCTGAACCGCAGGTCACTCCGGGAAAATTGAAAGGGCCCGCGCGAGCGGGCAAAGGTGAACCGAAGCAAGATGAGGAACAGAATCATCGGTATGGGCGTAGTTTTGTGTCTTCTGGGAGCCGCCGGACTGGCAAGTCTGGCGCTGGGCCAAAGCTCGGGGGCCGAAAAGCCCGTGATATACACCTACGTTTCGGAATGGACGGTGCCGCGGGGCATGTGGGCTGCCTATCAGAAGATTGACGACGCCGACAACGAATTGCTGGGCAAAACGCTGAACGAGGGCACGATTTCGTCTTGGGGAAGTTTTACCACCTTGACGCACCAGGAAGGCGAGCCGACGCACGGAAGCTGGTTTTCCGCGCGGTCTATGGCAGCGCTGATGAAGACGCTCGAGGCGCTGCGGGCGACGCCCGGCGCGACGGACGCCGTGCTGGGCGCTTCGAAGCACTGGGATTTCATTCTCCAGAGCCGCGATTACAACTACCACCCGGGAACCTTCAAGAACGGCTACCTCCGCGTGGGCCGCTGGAACCGCCGTCCGGGCTCAAGCGATCCCGACGGTAAAATCATGAAGTCTACGCTCGTGGCCTCGCTCGAGAAACTGCTCGCGGACGGCGCGCTTCATTTCTACAGCGTCGATGAGGAGACGATTCACACCGAGGATCCCGGGACGTTCTGGATCGTCATCATCACCAACGGGCCGGAAGGGCTCGACAAGTTCAACGCGGCGATTGAAGAAATGGGCAGGAGCAACCCCGCCGGAATCGCCGGATTCCAGGGGCTGATCGAAGGCAAAGGGCATCGCGACTTTCTGGCTCGCGTGAATACCGTAACCTACAAATAGCTTCAAGCCATTTGCGAGCCTCTCCTCGGCGTGCGAAGCCGGGGAGGGGCAGGCCCAAGTTCCAAGTCAAGCAAGGAGGAAGACGATATGAATTGGAGATGTATGATTCCGGCAGCGTTGGGCCTTTCTTTGTGTGCGGCGGCCGTAGCGGAAGCCCAGCAGCAATCGGAGATGGGGCCGCCTCCGATTCTGGTGATTACGCGTGAGCTGGCCAAGGCTGGGAAAGAGCCCGCGCACGAGAAGTACGAGAGGAGCTGGGCGAAGACCTACGCCGACGCGAAATGGGCGGTCAACTACCTCGGAACGAGTGCCCTCACGGGCGAGCCGCGGGCTCTGTTCTTCAGCGGTTACCCGTCCCTGGCTGACTGGGAGAAGGACCAGCAGAATCTGGACAAGGACGCGGCGTTCAGCGCCAAGGTGGACGCCCTCACCGATAAGGACAACGAGTTTCTCCGCGAATCGCGCCTGGGTGTGTTTCGCTACCTGCCGGAGCTGAGCCACCAGGCAGCCGTACCGATTGCCACCATGCGCTACTTCGTCATCACCTCCGTCGTCGTAAAGCCCGGGCACGGCGACCACTTCTCCGAAATACGCAGAATGGTCAAGGCCGCGCATGAAAAAGCCGGTGTGAACGATCACTATGCCGTGTATCAGTTGGTTGCCGGCGGGTCGCCGGGCCACTACCTGATCATTGTTCCCATGAAGTCGCTGAAAGAAATGGATGAGGCCGCGGCGCTTCACGGCAAGGCCTACCAGGAGGCGATGGGGGAAGAGGGCCGGAGGAAACAGTTGGAGTTCCAGGGCCAGGGCGTTGAAAGCGCCGAAACCAACATCTTCGCTTTCAAGCCGGCGATTAGCTACGTCTCCAAGGACTGGATTGACGCCGACCCGGAGTTCTGGGCCCCCAAGCCGAAACCCGCGGCCAAGCCCGCTGCGAAGAAGGAAGCGCCGAAGAAACCCTAGTCCCGTCGTGGCTGCGCGAACCGAGGGAAGCAGCGGGTCTGCTTCCCTCGTTCAGCCGTGAACCCGGATTACCGCTTGAGCTTCAGAAAGAGCGCCGCTAGAGGCGGAAGCGTCAGGCGCAGCGAGCAAGGAAAATTCAGATAAGGTTCGTCCTGCGCGGCGAGGCCGCCGAGATTGCCGGCGTTTGAGCCGCCGTAGCCGGCGGAGTCCGTGTTGAGAACTTCCTCGTAGAATCCCGGCGCGGGAACGCCGATGCGGTAGTTTTCGCGCACCACCGGAGTGAAATTGAAGACTGCGACGAGCATGTCCCTGGGGTCGCGTCCACGCCGGATAAACGAAAGCACGCTGTTGTCCGCGTCGTTGCAGTCAATCCACTGAAACCCCGTCCAATCGAATTCCACCTGGTGCAGCGCCGGGTCCGCCCCGTAAAGACGGTTGAGATCGGCCACCAGCCTCTGCACGCCGCGGTGGGAATCGTACTGCGCCAGGTGCCAGTCCAGGCTCACCGCGTCGTTGAACTCCGCGCGCTGGGCAAACTCCGAGCCCATGAAAAGCAACTTCTTTCCCGGGTGGCCGTATTGCCACGCGTAGAGCAGGCGCAAGTTGGCGAACTGCTGCCACATGTCGCCGGGCATCTTGTGAAGCAGCGACGCTTTGCCATGGACGACCTCATCGTGGGAGAACGGCAGGACGAAATTCTCGCTGAAGGCGTACAGCATGGAAAAGGTCAGTTTGTTGTGTTCGTACTTCCGGTAAACGGGGTCGGAAGAGAAATACTTGAGCGTGTCGTTCATCCAGCCCATGTTCCATTTCAAGCTGAAGCCCAGCCCGCCCAGGTAAGTGGGCCGCGAAACGCCGGGCCACGAGGTTGACTCCTCCGCGATGGTGAGCACTCCCTTGAACCGGCCGTGCACCACTTCGTTCAGGCGCTTCAGGAAGGCGATGGCCGCTAGATTCTCACGGCCGCCGAACTCGTTGGGCACCCACTCGCCGGCTTTGCGGGAATAGTCCAGGTAGAGCATCGAAGCCACGGCGTCCACGCGCAGGCCGTCGAGATGAAACTTGTCGAGCCAGAAAAGCGCGTTCGAGATGAGGTAGTTCTGCACCTCGTTGCGCGAGTAGTTGAAGATGAGCGTGCCCCAGTCCGGGTGCGCGCCCTGGCGCGGGTCGGCGTGTTCGTAGAGATGCGTGCCGTCGAATTCCGCCAGCCCGTGCGCGTCCCGGGGAAAATGCGCCGGTGTCCAGTCCAGAATCACGCCGATGCCCGCGCCGTGGCAGCGGTCCACGAACTCCATGAACTGCGCGGGCGTTCCGTAGCGCCCGGTCGCGGCGAAGTACCCCAGCGTTTGGTAGCCCCAGGAGCCGTCGTAGGGATGCTCCATGACGGGCAGCAGTTCGATGTGCGTGTAGCCCATCTCTTTGACGTACGGAATCAACTCGTCCGCAAGCTCCAGGTAGGTCAGCCACCGCCGGTTTTCTTCCGGCCTGCGCCGCCAGCCGCCGAGATGGACCTCATAAATCGCGATGGGTGAGGCGAGCCAGTCCTGCGCCGCGCGCCTGGCCATCCACTCCGAGTCCTGCCACGCGTGCGTGTCCAGCCGCGTGACGATCGACCCGGTGGCGGGCCGCAATTCGGCGCGGAAGGCGTAGGGGTCGGCTTTGAGTGGGAGCACGCGATCGTTGGGGCCGACGATTTCGTATTTGTAAATCGCGCCCTCTTCTAGCTCGGGAACGAAAAGCTCCCAAATCCCCGACGATCCGCGCGGGCGCATGGGGTGCACGCGGCCGTCCCAGCGGTCGAAGTCGCCGACCACGCTGACGCGTCTCGCGCCGGGAGCCCACACGGCGAAGTGCACGCCGCGGACGCCCTCGACGCTGCGCATGTGCGCGCCGAGTTTTTTGTAAGTGTCGTAGTGCTTTCCCTCGCCCATCAGGTGCAGGTCGAGATCAGAGAGCAGAAAAGGAAAGGCGTAGGGATCCTGGATCCTGAATTCCTCTCCGAAGTCCGCGCGATAGAGGATGCGGTAGGAGCCGGGACGAAAAACCTCCGCCGAACCTTCCGGGAGGAACGCTTCGAAAAAGCCCTCCGCGCGAAGCCGCCGCGCTTCGATGGGTCGGCTGCTGCCTGCCAGGAGGATGCCGGCGGACTCGGCCCAGGGGATGAAGAAGCGCACCACGCGGCCCTTCCCGGGCTGAGATACGGCGTGCGGGCCGAGGAGCGCAAAAGGGTCGGCGTGGCGCCCGCGCAGCAGCGCGTCGATCTCCGAATCGAGGGGGTGCCGCGAGGACAGTGGAACCGCCGCGGGCTTCGCTTTCGGCACGGCCAAGAATTCCCCCTGGAGCCTGATTCCGCGCACAAAGCTGCGCGTCTCGGTCCATTGTAGAGATTCACTGGCGCGTTGCCAATTGAGCGGGCGCCCGGGCTTGCGCCGCGCGAAAGCCCGCGCTACATTCCCCGCAGCCGTGACGGCGTGGGCTGGCAAGGAGCGGCGCCGATTGGGAGGAGTCCGATAAAATGCGGCAACCGCTGCCGGGCATCGTCATTTTGTGTCTCGCGGGGATCATCTGCGCGATGAACATCGAAGCACAGGAACGCTGGCAAGGCCGCTCCATGGTGATCTCGAAGCATGGAATCGTCGCGGCCGAATCTCCCCTGGCGGCGCAGGCCGGCGTGCGCGTGCTTGAGCGCGGCGGCAACGCCGTGGACGCGGCCATTGCCGCGAACGCGGTGATGGGCGTGGTCGCGCCGATGTCCAACGGCATCGGAGGCGATTTGTTCGCCATCGTCTACGACGCAAAGGCAAACAAGCTCTACGGATTGAACGCCAGCGGCTGGGCGCCCAAGGGACTCTCCATCGAGCTGTTGCGCAAGCAAGGCCTGAAGGAGATGCCTTTGCGCGGAGTGCACGCCATCACCGTTCCGGGCGCCGTGGACGGCTGGCAGAGGTTGGCGGACAAGTTCGCACGAAAGAAGCTGGCGGAATTGCTCGCTCCTGCGATCCACGCTGCGGAGGAAGGGTTCCCGGTCACCGAGATGGTCGGCGGCCTGTGGGCGACGCAGGTGGACTTGCTGCGCGCGGATCAGGGGGCGGCCGGCGCCTACCTGCTGCAGGACCGCGCGCCGCGGGTGGGAGAGGTCTTCAAGAACCCGGATCTGGCTTGGTCGCTGCGCCAGATTGCCGCCCATGGGAGGGACGCGTTTTACAAAGGCGAAATCGCACGCAAGATTCTCGAGGTCATGAAGGCCCACGGCGGAACGATGACCGAACAGGATCTCGCCGGCTACTCGGGCGAATGGGTCGATCCGATTTCCACGACTTATCGCGGCTGGACCGTTTACGAAATGCCGCCCAACGGCCAGGGACTGGCCGCGCTCGAAATGCTGAATATCCTGGAAACGTTTCCGTTAGGCGAGTACGGGCACAACTCGGTGCGCTCTCTGCACGCCTTCATCGAGGCGAAAAAGCTCGCCTACGCCGACTTGAAGCGCTACATCGGCGACCCGCGGGGACAGAAGCTTCCTGTTGCGGCTCTGCTTTCCAAGGAACATGCGGCGGAACGGGCCAAAGAAATTGACCCGGAACACGCCAATTGCGACGTTGCCGGCGGCAACCTGCCCGGCGGCGCAGACACCATCTACCTGAGCGTGGTGGACGGCGAGGGGAACATGGTGTCCCTCATCCAGAGCAACTACGAATCATTCGGCTCCGGAATCGTCGCTCCCGGAACGGGTTTTGTGCTGCACGACCGCGGCGCGCTGTTCAACCTGGACCCCGGTACGCCAAATGCCCTCGCCGGGCGCAAGCGGCCCTTGCACACGATTATTCCCGCCTTTATGCAGAAGGACCAGACGCGCATCGCCTTCGGCATCATGGGCGGATGGAACCAGTCCCAGGCCCACGCGCAGTTCGTCGCCAATGTGGTGGACTTCAAAATGAATCTCCAGGCCGCGCTCGAGGCACCGCGTTTCACCAAGGCCGGCTTTACCGGCTGCGATGTCGCGATGGAGGGCCGCATTCCCCAGAGCGTCCGCAGCGACTTGGCCGTCAAAGGCCACAAAATCGATGTGCGCGGCGCTTTTTCCTCCGTGATGGGCGGGGGCCAGGCCGTCCTCAGGGATTTCGCTACCGGCGTGAATTTCGGAGCCTCGGATCCCCGCAAGGACGGCGAGGCCATCGCGCAGCTTCCGCCGGACTGACCCCGCTGCTCGCGGGGCGCAAGAAGTTGGCGCGGGCGCGGCGGGCAAACCATTTTCCTGCAGCGTCAAAGAACGGAAATGCAATGCACCTGGCTCGGCGTCATCAAATTCTTGGCGCTGCATAACTCCAACTGAATCTGTGGCTTGGACATACACTTGGAATGGAACATTCTTTGCTCCTCCCTTTGCCGACGGGCGGACATCCGAGGGCGGAGCCCGTACGGGAGAGGCAAGGTATGGCGCGGCTCAGCCATCTGGCAGGTTTCTTTGTTGGGGCCCTGGTCCTCCTTGTTTTTGCGCCGGCCGGCACGGCCCAGACCGAAGTGTCCGGCCGGTATAAGTGCACAGAAATGAAGATTGAGGGCCGGATAGCGCCGTGCGACGGCGCGCCACTGATCCTGAAGAAGGACGGGCACTTCGAGCTGCGCGGCTGGGAAGGCGACTATCGCGTCAAGGGCGAATGGCTCGTCCTGACGGCCCCGGAGAGAAAGTCCCGCGCGAAGATCGCCCCCGGACACCGCCTGATCTTCACTTACCCCTGCGGCAAAGACACTTGCGAAGTCACTTTCGAGCGCCGCGTTGCCGACCTCGGCAAGACGTCCCTCGGCTAACACTGAACCCCTTTCCATCGATTCGCCCTACCGCTCTCGCCTGAAAAGGTGGTAAATGAGGGGATGGCAACTTATTTGCCCCCGAGGGGTTCTATGTAAGCGGGAGCAGGGTCGCTTCCGTCGGTGCGCTTTGCGCACGAGCAAGGGGATACCATGAAGATCCGCCGTGGCCCTTTTCTGGTTGCCGCGCTTTTCCTTGCAGCCGGCCTGGTGGCGCTGCCAAGACTTGTAAGCGCTCAAGAGGCCCCCAACCCGCAAGATACGCCGAATCCGCAGGAAACCGGGAAGGCCCAGGTTCCTGATCCGCCGTCGCGAGTTGCCCGCATCAGCTTCCTGAGCGGCTCCGTGTCCTTCGAACCCAACGGCTCCGACGATTGGGGCAACGCGGTTCTGAACCGCCCGATGACCGTCGGCGATCGCATCTGGACCGACGCCGGCGCCCGCGCCGAACTTGAAATCGGCGCCGCGACGATTCACTTGGGCGAGCGCACCGCGCTTTCCTTTTTGAACCTTGACGACCGCACCGTCCAGATCCGCCTGGCCGAAGGCCATGTCAATTTCCGCGTCCGTGAGCTGGGAAGCGACGAAGTCTATGAGCTCGACACCCCGAATCTCGTTTTCACCGTAACCCAGGCCGGGGATTTCCGCGTGGACGTGAACGAGAACGGCGATGCCACCTCGATCGCCAGCTTCAGCGGCGAGGGCGAAGTGATGGCCGGCGGGCAAGACTACAAGTTGGCGGCCGGCGAGCGCGGCGACTTCCGCGGTCTCGAGCAGGTTCAGTTTACGAGCGGCCAGGCCCCCGAGCCCGACGATCTGGACCGCTGGGCCAACCAGCGCGACCTCCGGGCGGAGACCTCCGCTTCCGCGCGCTATGTTTCCCCGGAAACGCCCGGCTATGAAGACCTCGACCAGAATGGCTCCTGGCAGGATGTCCCGGACTACGGCCCCGTCTGGTATCCGAGCGTGTACGCGGGATGGGCTCCCTATCGCTACGGCCATTGGGTTTGGGTTTCACCGTGGGGCTGGACTTGGGTGGACGACGCTTCGTGGGGCTTTGTGCCGTTCCACTATGGCCGCTGGGCTTTCATTGGCGGCGCGTGGGGCTGGTGCCCGGGGCCGTTTTTTGCGCGGCCGATCTTCGCTCCGGCCTTGGTCGGCTTCTTTGGCGGGCCGCGTTTCGGGTTCGGTTTTGGATTTGGTCCTCCGGTCGCGTGGTTTCCGCTCGGCTTCCGCGAGCCGTTTTTCCCGTGGTTCCGCCATAGCCCGGCGTTTCTCGCCCGCATCAATTTCGCGGGCGCGTTTATCCGCGACGGGCGGGTCCTGAACCGGGGAGTCGGCGCCTTCAACTTCGTGCACGCGCGCAACGCCGCCGCCGTCACCGCCGTCTCCCAGCGCGCCTTTGTCAATGGCGAATCGGTTGGCCGCGCTTCCGTGCGCGTCAATTCCGAAATGCTGCGCGGAGCGCGCGTCACCAGTCTTGCCGGAGTGGGACCGAACCGTTTCAGCGTGATGGGAGCTGCGGCCCGCGGGCGCGTCTCCGTACCGCCTTCCGCGATCCAGAATCGCGCGGTGATGAGCCGCACCCTTGCTGGCCAGCGTCCGTCTTATGCCGCACGCTCCGCGAACCAGGCGGTTCGCCCGCCGTGGGCTCGCAACTCCGCCGCGGCATCCGGTGCTCGTTCGTCGCTCAGCCAGGATCGCGGCGCGGCAGGCTCGCGCTCGATGGATCGTCCGGCTTCATCCGGCCGCGCATACGATTCGCGGAATTCCTATGGCGGCCAGAACCGGTCTTACTCCAGCGGGCAGGCGCAGCGTTACGCCGCGCCTCCTTCAAGATCGTCTTACGCCTCCGGCGCGGCGCCCCGCTCTTACTCGCCGCCTTCGCGCGCCTACTCCGCTCCGTCGCGGTCCTATTCGCCGCCGTCGCGCTCTTACTCTGCCCCGTCCCGGAGCTACTCCGCACCGCACTCCTCGGGCGGAAGCTCTCACGGCTCATCGCACGGCAGCTCCTCCCACGGCGGGGGCAGCCGCGGCGGGCGTCGCTAACTCATCCTTTCTCGCGGGCGGTCGCGCCGGCTCAATAGGGTTGTCTTGATGCCTGCCTGCGAGCCAGTCGCAACTGTTCACGCTTCAAGGGGTTTAATAACCATGTTCGACGGCACAGGTTTGGTTCTTTCGCGTCTCATCGTCGCTTGCATCCGGTGGGGCTCCGTTAGGGTGCTAGACTCTAAAGAAAAAGTGCGGGCGGCGATGAGTGCGATCTTTCGCGGCCGGGGGCTCTGATACGGTTGGACTTCAGGAGAGACAAAACATGCGGTCAAACTGGCGAAAGTGCTTGGGCCTTGTTGCAGCAGCGCTGTTTGTTTTGGCGGTCGTTCCACGAAGCGCCTTCGCGGACGACCAGGATCCGCCGAGCCGGGTGGCGCGTCTGAGTTTTGTCCAGGGCCAGGTTTCCTTTAACCCCGCGGGTACCGACGATTGGGCGGGTGCGGAAGTCAATCGCCCCATGACCACCGGGGACAAACTCTGGAGCGACCGCGACGGTAGGGCGGAATTGCAAATCGGGTCGGCCGTGCTGCGCATGGGCGGCGAAACCGGCTTCTCCTTTCTCAACCTCAGCGACAACACCGTGCAGGTGCGTATGACCGAGGGGGTCCTCAGCATCCGCCTTTCCCATCTCGATCGCGACGACATCTACGAAGTAGACACGCCGAATATCGCTTTTACCCTCCAGCGCCCGGGCGAGTATCGCTTTGAAGTGAACGAGGACGGCAGCGCCACGGTCGTCAACGTCCGCGCCGGCGAGGGCGAAGCGACCGCCGGAGGCTCCGCGTTCACCGTTCACGAAGGCCAGCGTGTTTCATTCAGCGGGACCGACCAGTTGTCTTCCTCTGTCGAGTCGGTTGGCGACTTCGATGACTTTGACAACTGGTGCCACGATCGCGATTCTCATCAGCAGACTTCGGCCTCTTCCCGCTATGTCTCGCCTGATGTCACCGGGTACGAGGACTTGGACGCCAACGGCGACTGGCAGCCCGCGCCGGACTACGGCTACGTCTGGGTTCCGCGAATCGCGATGGTCGGCTGGGCCCCTTACCGCTACGGCCACTGGGTGTGGGTCTCTCCCTGGGGCTGGACCTGGGTGGACGCCGCGCCCTGGGGTTTCGCTCCGTTTCATTACGGACGCTGGGTTTTTTGGCGCGCCCGCTGGTGCTGGGTTCCCGGGCCCGTCGTCGCTCGCCCCGTGTACGCCCCCGCGCTCGTCGCTTGGGTTGGCGGGCCGCGCTTTGGAGTCAACGTGGGCATCGGCGCCGGAGTTGGATGGTTCCCCCTGGGCCCTCGCGAAGTTTTTGTTCCGGCGTACGCTGTCAGCCGCCTTTATGTGACCAACATCAATGTCACCAACACCACGGTGAATGTAGTCCGTGTCACTGAGGTCTACAACCGCGTGACCGTGGAGCATGCGACCAACATTACCTACATCAACCGCGCGGCCCCGGGTGGCGTCACCGTCGTTTCGCGTGAAACTTTCACCTCTGCGCGTGCCGTGCACACGAACCTGGTCCGCGTGGATGACCGCGAGATTGCTGCCGCGCAGGTGAACACCTTTGCCGGCGTCGCGCCGGGGCAGAGAAGTGTGCTGGGCGCAGGCCAGAGCAACGTGCCGCGTCCGCGCGCCTCGTTTTCTTCGCGCGCCGTGGTTGCCCGCACCGCCCCGCCGCCCCGCCCGGTGTCCTTTGCGGCCCAGCAGCGGGCCATTGAAGCCAACGGCGGCCGCCCGCTGAGCGGCGAGCAGCTCGGCCGGTTGCACGCCGACAACCAGGGCGGAAACGCGCCCCGGGACAACGTCCGGGTAGCTCCTCCCCCGACGCGGCGCATGCCCATCGAGATGGTCGGCCGGCCCGGCGGGAACGCTCCCACGCCCCCTCCCGCTTCGCCGGCGGTCCGCGATCGGGTTCGGGACGACCGTCCCCCGGCAGGACGCAAT
>Ga0187766_10000724_pt1 | contig 18837 bp, 18 predicted proteins | sample 0216_QUI02_MP05__4_FD_132971 | JGI IMG/M metagenome (GOLD analysis project Ga0187766, IMG submission 132971) | Tropical peat soil microbial communities from peatlands in Department of Meta, Colombia - 0216_QUI02_MP05_20_MG | ecosystem: Environmental > Terrestrial > Soil > Wetlands > Peat ... | reverse complement strand
CGCGGCTTTACCCGTCATTGCGGGTCGCGAGCGAGGTGTTCCTGATATCGTGCGCGACGGAGAGACCGGGCATCTGACTCGGCCGGGCGATGCGTCGTCTTTCGCCGACGCGGTGTCGAAGACGTTGCGGGATGCGCGATCGTGGCGGGTTATGGGCGAGCGAGCGCGGCGGACGATGCTCGCAGAGCATGACATAACGCTTGCGGCCAAGCGGCTCGATGGGATCCTCAGAGCCGTCGTGACGGAGCGTTGCCGGTGACGCGCCTCGCACTTATTCGCCACGGCTTGACCGATTGGAACGAGTCGAAGCGCATTCAAGGCCGCTGCGACCGGCCGCTCAGCGATGCGGGTGTCGCAGCCGTGGCGCGCTGGCGCCTTCCCGATGAACTTCAAGGCTTCGAGTGGGTCGCGAGCCCGCTATTTCGCGCGCGCGAGACGGCGCGCATTCTTCTCGGCGCCGAAGTCCCTGTCGAGCCGGCACTTACCGAAATGACCTGGGGTGCGTGGGAGGGGCGCCGCCTTGCGGACTTGAATGCTGAGCTTGGGTCTGCGTTTGCGGAAGCGGAGGCGAATGGGCTCGACTTTCGGGCACCCAACGGCGAAAGTCCTCGCGACGTCCAGGTGCGTCTGTCGCCATGGCTTTCGCGTATCGCGGGGGAAGTCCGGCCGGTTGGCGCCGTCACGCACAAAGGGGTCATCCGCGCGATCCTGGCACTCGCGACCGATTGGGACTATCTCGGCAAGCCGCCGGTGCGGCTTGATTGGAACAGCGTTCATGTCTTCCGGGTCGACCGGCGCGGCCGACCCGATATCGAACGCCTCAATATCGCGCTCGCACCGACATGAGCGCCGAGTGCGTATTGATCTACGTGCAACACCTGCTCGGCATCGGCCATTTGATGCGGGCAGCGACCCTTGCGCGTGCGTTTGCCGCGGCGGGGTTCGAGACGAACCTTGTTTCAGGCGGCATGCCGGTCGCCCCGCTCCCCCTCGCTACCGAGCAACTGATCCAACTGCCGCCTGTTCGGGCCAAGAATGGCAATTTTTCTCTCCTTGCCGACGAGGCGGGCAACCTTGTCGACGAGGCCTATCGCACGACACGGCGGGAACGCCTGCTGTCAATTTTGCGGGCCAAACGGCCGAACGTTCTGATCTTCGAGACTTTCCCGTTCGGACGGCGGCAAATGCGTTTTGAGCTTTTGCCCCTCCTCGAGGCGGCACTTGCGATGAAGCCGCGCCCGCTCATCGCCGCATCGGTGCGCGACATCCTGCAAACGCCCAAACCAGGACGCGCCGAGGAGGCTGTGGCGCTTGCAATGCGAGGGTTCGACCTGGTCCTCGTCCATGGCGACCCCGCTTTGGTAACATTTGAGGCCAGTTTCCCACTCGCTGCAGGATTGGGCGAGAAATTGCGCTACACCGGTTACATCGCCGGCCCCCCTGTCGCGCGCGGAAAGCCCGGGGATGCGGGCTGGAATGAAGTGATCGTCTCGGCGGGTGGTGGTGCCGTCGGCGGGGTGCTTCTTGCGACCGCATTCGCGTCTCGGCCATCGACGCGCCTGCGCGATGCAACGTGGCGATTTCTTGTTGGACGCGGTGCCGAGGATGCGGAACTCGAACGACTTGCGGCGATGCAAGACAACGGGGTCGTTGTCGAGCGGGCGCGGCCGGATTTCCGGCAACTCCTGGCCAATTGTCGCGTCTCGATATCTCAGGCCGGGTATAATACCGTGATCGATGTCATGAGCGCCGGTGCCAGGTCGGTTTTGGCGCCGTTCTCGAAAGACGGCGAGACCGAGCAGACGATGCGCGCTACGCGCCTGGCGCAGCACCATCTTGCCGCAGTCGTCCTCGAGCGCACACTTTCGCCTCGATCCCTCGCGGCCGCCGTCGACCACGCCGACGCCATGAAGCCGGATTTCGGCTGGATCAACCGGCGGGGTGCGGAGGCGAGCGTGCGCATCGTCCGCGAGGCACTTCGCACCCGACACTCGCACCCGGCGGCGGGCGTATAATGACTGCCGGTATCGCGAACTGGGATGGCCTGACGCGCGAATTGGATAAGTGGATTGCCGGGCCAACCGAACCGGGGAAGGGTGTGGTCGGGCGGCGCGCGACCCTTTGGTGGCGCGACGACGATGCAACCGGCCCGTCGCCTGCCCTCGGCCGCCTTATGCGCCTCAGGCGGGACTACGACCTGCCGCTGACCCTCGCGGTCATACCGGCCCGTGCGGATGCGAGGCTTGTCGCGTCAATCGAAGGCGAGCGGGCCGTTACACCCGTCCAACACGGTTTCGCCCATCAAAACCATGCCCCGAGCGGGGCAAAGAATGGCGAACTCGGCCCCGCACGACCCATCGCCGCCAACTGCGCCGACTTGGCCGCCGGCGCGCGACGCATGCGCGAGCTTTTCGGCACACGAAGCGTTTCAGTCCTGGTACCCCCCTGGAACCGCATAGATCGCGCTTTGATTGCCCATTTGCCCGGGCTTGGATTTCACGGCCTCTCGACATTCGGACCGCGGGCCGCGGCGGAGCCCGTGGCCGGTCTCGGCCAGGCCAATACCCACATCGATATCGTCGACTGGCGGGGCGGGCGAGGGTTCGTTGGGGAGGCCAAAGCGCTCGCCGTCGCAATCGAGCATCTCAAGGCCCGGCGCACCGCTGCGGCCGACCCCGACGAGCCGACCGGCCTTTTGACCCATCATCTCGCTCATGACGACGCGTGCTGGCGCTTTCTCGAGCGTTTTTTCGAGACAATCGCCGCACATCCTGGAGCGCGCTGGTTGGCTGCGGAGGAGATTTTCGCGCCCGACGGTTCCGAACGGTACGGTGCACCCCGGCGATCGCAATGAGCATCCATCGTTACCCGACCTCCAGCCTGCGCGCCGATTATGCGCGTGCAGGTTTCGGATTCGCGTTGACTGCGGGACTGACGGCCATGGCGTTGGCGGCACCGATCGTGGCAGCTGCGCTCGGCGCTTGTGCGCTTTTGTTCCTTGCGTTCGGAGTGAGGACTTGGCGTCGGCAACGAATGGTTGTTGCACTGGCGAGCGATGGCATATCGACCTCTGGCGTGCGCTGCGTTACCCTCCCTTGGGACGAACTGACCGGGTTGAGACTGCGTTATTACGCGACCAAACGCGATCGCACGGGCGGTTGGATGCAGCTCGACTTGGCGGCGGGGAGGAGGCGCTTGTCGCTCGAATCGACTCTTGACGGATTTGCCGACATCGTTCGGCAAGCCGCGGCGGCAGCGGGTGCGAGAGGCCTCAACATCGATAGGGCGACGCGAAATAATCTTTCCGCTCTGGGAATTGCGGCAGTCGCAATGGGCACATGATAAATCTTCTCACTGTCCGCGATCTCAAGGTGGAGTTTCAGGTTCACGGTGCGGTAATCCGGGCAGTGAAGGGGGTTTCGTTCCGGGTGCGGCCAGCCTCCACGGTGGCGTTGGTCGGCGAGTCGGGCTCGGGAAAATCGGTCGTTTCCCAAGCGATCATGGGCATCCTGCCGCGCAATGGACGAATCGCCGGCGGCGAAATCCTGTTCTCGGACCCGGCAAAGGAAGGCGAGACGATCGATATCGCCAAGCTCGATCCGGAATCCGAAACGATGCGGGCCATTCGCGGCGGGCGGATATCGATCATCTTCCAGGAGCCCATGACCTCGCTTTCTCCGCTCCATACCGTGGGCGATCAAATCAGCGAGGCTCTTTTTCTCCATCGCAAGGCGAGCAAGGCCGAAGGGATGGAGCTGACGAAAGATATCCTGCGTCTGGTCGGATTCGCCGATCCGGCACGGGCGCTCAAGACTTACCCCTTCGAGCTTTCGGGCGGACTTCGGCAGCGCGCGATGATCGCCATGGCGCTCATTTGCCGCCCGGCACTCCTGATCGCGGACGAACCGACCACCGCATTGGATGTCACGATCCAGGCGCAAATTCTCAAGCTGATCCAGGATCTCCAACGCGAACTCGACATGGCGGTGCTGATCATTACCCACGACCTCGGCGTCGTGGCGAACGTCGCCGAAGAAGTCGTGGTCATGTACAACGGCCAAGTGACCGAGCACGGCACGCTCGCTGATGTCTTTCGCGATCCGGAACATCCTTATCTGCAAGCTCTCTTGCGCGCCGTGCCCAAATTCGACATGAGCCCCGGGGAGCGGCTGGTCCCCGTGCGGGAAATCAAGCCGAAGACCGGCAATCTCCTTGCGGCGCGGCCCCCTTGGCCTGCGGGTGCGGATGCCGCGGGGCCGCTCCTCAAGGTTCGGGGCTTACGCAAGACGTTCCGGATTCGGCAGAGCGGCTTCTTCAACCTGAAGCCCGAGAGCGTCGTCACCGCCCTCGACGATGTCAGCCTCGAGATCAAGCGCGGCGAGTGCGTCGGGCTCGTGGGCGAAAGCGGGTGCGGCAAGACAACGTTCAGCAAGATCGTCACGCGCGCCCTCACGGCCGACGAAGGTGAGATCCTCTTCAACGATAACGGCACGATGGTCGACGTCAGGGCGCTCACGCCGAAGGAACTCATCCCGTTCCGGCGCCGGCTGCAATTCATATTCCAGGATCCCTATGGCTCGCTCAATCCGCGCATGCCGATCCTGGACATCATCGGCGAGCCGCTGGCGATCCACGGCATCGGCGATCATCGATGGGGGGTCGAGATGGTGCGCGAGCTGATGGAACTTGTCGGGCTCGACCCGCGTATGCTCAATCGTTACCCGCACAGCTTTTCCGGCGGACAGCGCCAGCGCATCGGCATCGCACGCGCACTGGCGCTCAGGCCGGATATGCTCATATGCGACGAGCCCGTGTCGGCACTCGACGTCTCGATCCAGGCGCAAGTGCTCAACCTCCTCAAGGACCTCAAGGATCAGCTCGGGCTCACCTATTTGTTCATTTCCCACAATCTTGCGGTCGTTGACTATATTTGCGACCGAATCGCCGTCATGTGCGCCGGGCGACTCGTCGAAGTGGCGCCTAGCCACATGCTGTTTCAACGCCCCGTGCATCCTTATACGAGGGCCCTGCTCGCGGCGGTGCCGTTTCCGGACCCCAACCACAAGCTCGATCTGTCCGCCCTCATGGAGGGGAAGGCCTCGATCCCCGCGGCATGGCCGGCCCCTTTCACGGCCGATCGCGGGAACCCGACGCGCCTCGTTGAAATCGCATCCGGGCACTTCGTGCGCGCACATCCGAACGCCGAATTGGGAGCGCTCGCGTCGTGAGGCGGATCGGCATCGCCGCTGTCGCGACCCTCTGCTTTGCGGCCATTTTTGAGCCGGGGACGCTCTCTGCATTCGAAATGCAGGAAACGCCCTCGCTGCGTGCGCAGGTTGCCGCCGGCACCCTGCCGCCCGTTGCCGAGCGCGCACCCAAGCAGCCGTTGATCGTCGACCTTGCCGCGAGCGGCCGCACCGTGGGCCGGCCAGGTGGCGCATTGCACGTGCTGATGGCGAGCGCCAAGGATACGCGCCTGATGGTCGCTTACGGCTATGCGCGCCTTGTCAGCTACAATGAGAAATTCCAGCTCGAGCCCGACATCCTCGAAAGCTTCGACGTGGATGGGGGCCGTGTCTTCACGTTCCACTTGCGCAAAGGCATGCGCTGGTCCGACGGCCAGCCCTTCACGACCGAGGATTTCCGTTACTACTGGGAAGACGTTGCGAACAACAAGGAACTCTCGCCCTTCGGCCTGACGCGGGAGCTTCTTGTGGGCGGGGAGCCGCCCAAGGTCGAGTTCCTGGACGATTACACCGTTCGCTATTCCTGGGACAAACCCAATCCCTTGTTCCTGCCGAATCTCGCCGCACCCGAGCCGCTCGAGCTTTACATGCCGGCGCACTACATGAAGCAGTTCCACCCCAAATACGCGGACCCCGAGAAGCTCGCCCAGATGATCAAGGCGGCGAAGCAGCGGGGATGGACAGGGTTGCACACGCTGCGCGGACACAGCTACAAGAACGACAATCCGGATTTGCCGACCCTGCAACCCTGGATCCTTACCACCCAAGCGCCCGCCCAGCGATTCATCTTCGTGCGCAACCCGTTTTTCCACCGCTTCGACCAGGCGGGGCATCAGCTTCCCTACATCGACCGAATCTATATGGACATCGTCGACGGCAAGCTCATACCGCTCAAAACGGAGGCGGGCGAATCCGACTTGCAGGCGCGCTATCTGCGTTTCAGCGACTACACCTTCCTGAAGCGGGGCGAGCAGCAGAACGATTACACGGTTCGCCTCTGGCGCACCGGTTTCGGTTCCCAAATGGCGCTCTATCCGAACCTCAACACGAACGATCCAGTCTGGCGTCCGATCCTGCGCGATGTGCGCTTCCGCCGGGCGCTCTCCCTTGGAATCAACCGCCACGAAATCAACAAGGTCATTTATTTCGGCTTGGCGATCGAGGGCAACGATACCGCACTTCCCGAAAGTCCTTTGTTCAAGCCCGAATACCAGAAAACCTGGGCCGTGTTCGACTTGAAGCAGGCCAACGCACTTCTCGACGAAATGGGCTTAACCGAGCGCGACGATTCCGGCATTCGCCTGCTGCCGGACGGACGGCCGATGGAATTGATCGTCGAGACCGCGGGCGAGAGCTCCGAGCAGACGGACGTCCTGCAACTTGTGCGCGACACCTGGGCGGAGCTTGGCATCCACCTCTTTGTCAAACCTTCCCAGCGCGAGCTGTTCCGCACCCGCATCTACGCGGGCGACACGCTCATGTCGATCTCGGAAGGTTTGGACAATGGCGTGCCGGTCCCCGACGAGAGCCCGGCCGAGCTCGCTCCGACCGAGGAGGTCCAACTGCAATGGCCGAAATGGGGCAACTACTATGAGTCGGACGGCAAGGCGGGCGAGCCGCCGGATTTGCCGGAAGCCAAGGAGCTTCTCGCCTTGAACGCCGCCTGGGAGGCCACATCGGATCCGGCAGAGCGGACCCGCATCTGGCACCGGATGCTCGAGATCAACGCTCAGCAGCAGTTTTCGATCGGGATCGTCGCCGGCGTGCCGCAGCCGGTCGTGGTCAGCAATCATCTCAAGAACGTGCCGGAAAAAGCCATCTACGCCTGGGATCCGGGCGCCCAACTCGGAATCTACCGGCCTGAGACGTTCTGGTTCGATACCGCTCCGGCGGAGACGGCGTCGCTCTCCGGCGCTGCACCCTGAGGATCGGAACATGACAGATGCCAAGATGACGGGCGGGGAATAACGACATGTTCGGTTACCTCACGCAGCGCCTGTTGATCATGATTCCGACGCTGCTCGCCATCAGCATCGTCGTTTTCATCATCATCGAACTGCCGCCGGGCGATTACCTTACGAGCTATATGTCGGAGCTGCAGTCGCAGGGCGAATCGGTCGACCCGCAGAAGATCCAGTTTCTGCGTGAGCAATACGGTTTGGACAAGCCGCTCGTGCAGCAATACTTCATCTGGCTTACGGGCATGCTGCGGGGCGATTTCGGCTATTCGTTCGAATACAATCTACCCGTCACCAAGGTGGTCGGCGATCAGCTGCTGCTGTCCTTTATCGTTTCATTCGCGACCGTTATCTTCGTCTGGGTTGTCTCGTTTCCTATCGGCGTTTATTCGGCGACCCGACAATACAGCATCGGCGATTACGCGCTCACGTTCCTCGGTTTCATCGGCCTTGCCACGCCGAATTTCCTGCTCGCACTCGTGCTGCTCTACATCGCAAACGCCTGGTTCGGCACCTCGGTCGGCGGCCTCATGGACGAGAAGTATCTCGATCAGCCTTGGAGCTGGGCCAAGGCGCTCTCGGTCCTTGCGCATCTTTGGATACCCGTGATCGTGATCGGCGCGTCCGGTACCGCGGGAATGATACGGCGCTTGCGCGCCAATCTGCTCGACGAGCTTCAGAAACAATATGTCGTGACCGGACGAGCCAAGGGTCTGCCGAACCGACGGCTGTTGCTCAAGTATCCGTTGCGCATGGCGCTCAATCCATTCGTTGCCGATATTGGAAATCTCCTGCCCCACCTGATTTCGGGTGCGGCGATAACGTCCATCGTTCTGTCGCTGCCGACCACCGGACCGATGCTGCTCCGCGCCTTGAGGAGTCAGGATATGTTCCTCGCGGGATCGTTCCTCATGTTCCTGGCGACGCTCACCGTCATCGGCGTCCTGTTGTCGGACATTCTTCTCGCGGTGCTCGACCCGCGCATTCGCCTCCATGGCGGGACGACGCGATGACCGTCGAGCGGCGCGACAGTCCCGACAGCGACAGGGGTCACGCCGTGGACCGTCTGCTCTCTCCGCGTCTCGAACACTATGTCTCGACGGCACCCTTCGATCCCTATGCGATCGAGGCAATGGCGCCGGGACAAGAGCGTTATTTTCTCGCGGGGCAATGGCGGCTCATGTGGTGGAAGCTCAAGCGCCACCGCCTAGCCGTCGTCTCCGGCATTTTCCTTGCCGTGGTATATGCCTCGATCCTCGTTTCGGAAATCCTCGCACCCTACAACCTTCGCACACGGCACACGGATTTTCTTTACGCCCCGCCGCAGGCGATCCACCTCTTCGACAACGGACGCTTCATCGGGCCGTTCGTCTACGGCTTCGACACAAGCCTCGACATGGAAACGCTGCGCTGGGTTTATATGCCCAATCCAACGCGAATCGAGAAGTTGCGGTTCTTCTGCCTCGGCGACGAATATCGATTTTGGGGCATGATCGAAGGGCGATTCCATTTGGTTTGCCCCGCAGAGGGCGGCACGCTGTTTCTGCAAGGTACCGACCGGCTCGGCCGCGACATGCTTTCCCGCATCATCTACGGGGCCCGAATCTCGCTCACCATCGGGTTGATCGGGATTAGCATCAGCTTCCTGCTCGGCCTGACCCTCGGCGGCCTCGCGGGGTATTACGGCGGTTGGACGGACAGCCTCATCCAACGCTTGATCGAGGTCATTCGCTCATTCCCGGAATTACCGCTTTGGATGGCGCTATCGGCGGTGCTTCCCGTGACGTGGAGTCCGGCGCTGATCTATTTCGGCATCACCATTATCCTGGGCCTGATCGATTGGACGGGACTTGGCCGGGCGGTGCGCTCCAAGCTCCTCGCCCTGCGCGAGGAGGATTTCTGCACGGCAGCCATACTCATGGGCGCTCGACCGCGGCGCGTGATCGCGCGCCACCTATTGCCGAGCTTCATGAGTCACCTGATCGCGTCCGCAACGCTGTCGATTCCCAACATGATCCTGGGCGAAACGGCGCTGAGCTTTCTAGGCCTGGGCCTGCGCCCGCCGATCACAAGTTGGGGCGTGTTATTGAACGAAGCCCAGAACATCAACGCAGTCGCCGTCTATCCGTGGATCCTGTTGCCGGTCGTGCCGGTGATCCTCGTCGTACTCGCCTTCAATTTCCTGGGCGATGGCCTTCGCGACGCGGCCGACCCTTATCGCTGACCCGACCCTTACCGCTAACGAGGTGCCGCTCGTAAGAGGCCAGGCGTCCAGGCGTCAAGACGAGGCCTTCGTGCGCGATGATCGTGCCGGGAAGCGCATCGTTCGCCGCCTTGGCGACGCGATCCATGAAGGCGTCATCGTGGGTCGGATCGTGGTGGAACACGACGAGTGTCTTGACGCCGGCACGCATGCTAATCCGAACGCCCTCCTCCCAGGTCGAGTGGCCCCATCCGGCAAAGCGTGGAAATTCCGCCTCGGTATAGGTCGAGTCGTAAATCATGATGTCAGCACCCTTGACGAGGCTGCAGATGTTCTCGTCGAGCTTGCCGGGAACGTGCTCTGTGTCCGTCACGTAGCAGATCGAGCGGCCTCGATACTCGACGCGATAGCCGATGGCGCCGTTCGGATGGTTGAGCGGTGCCGTCCGAATGATCACGCCCGAACGCGGTTCGAGATCCTCCCAGGGCTTGAAATCGACATATTCGATCGTGGCCTTCAAGACGTCGAGCGGTACTGGAAAGAATGGCGCCATCATCAGCTCGCACAGCACCTCGTACAAGCGATGCTCGGGCAGGAGATGACCGGCCCAAAACCGGAAGCGGTTCTCGCGCTTGAAAGCGGAGCTGAAGAAGGGCAAGCCCGTGATGTGATCGAAATGGGTGTGCGTAAAGAAAAGATCGGCGTCGACAACGCCGTTCGCATCGAGGTCACGCCCGAGGGGGCGCAGGCCGGTACCGCCATCGAAAATCAAGAGGTTCGGGCCGCACCGAATCTCGACACAGGATGTATTGCCGCCGTAACGAACGTAATCGGGACCCGGGCAGGCGATGGATCCCCGTACACCCCAAAACTTCACCGTGAACCGATCCGAATTCTCCAAACCAGGGTCTCCTCAATCCCACCCGCCACGATACACGCGCTTTTTGACGGCGGAAACACACACCCCGCCGTTCGGACTTTAGGGCAATCCCTTTAACTTGCCAGTGACGACGGTCACGGCACCAGACGATAGCCGCCCGGCTCGGTAATCAGAATCTCGGCCCTCGACGGATCGGCCTCGATCTTCTGACGCAGGCGATAGACGTGCGTTTCGAGCGTATGGGTCGTGACACCGGCGTTGTAGCCCCAGACCTCATTGAGCAGGACGTCGCGCGCCACCACTTTCTCATTGGCGCGAAAGAGAAATTTGAGGATCTGCGACTCTTTTTCGGTCAATCGGATGCGCCGTCCGGTATCGGTTTCCAGGAGGAGTTTGGTCGACGGGCGGAACGAGAACGGGCCGATCGCAAAAACGGCGTCCTCACTTTGGTCGTGCTGGCGTAGCTGGGCGCGCAGCCGGGCCAAGAGCACGCCGAGTCGAAAAGGCTTGGTCACGTAATCATTAGCACCGGCATCGAGCCCGAGGATGGTATCGGCATCGGTATCCGCACCCGTCAGCATGATGATCGGCGTTTTCAACCCGTTTCGGCGCATCAGGCGGCAAACTTCCCGGCCGTCCATATCGGGCAAGCCCACGTCGAGCAGGATCGCGTCGAAATAGTCGGTTCGCACCCGCTCGAGCGCATTGGCGCCACTCTCCGCTTCCGCCGTCTGGAATTCCTCATGAAGCTGAAGTTGTTCGGCGAGCGATTGGCGCAGGGCCGGATCGTCATCGACAACAAGGATTTTCTTGCCCGTCGATGTGGTCCTGAATTCCGGCGTCGTGATCGAATTGCGTTGCATCATCATTCACCGACCCTTGCAATTTCGGCAATACGCCAAACGCTGCCGACCCTCATGAAGGCAGAATATCGGCTTTTTGGCACAACCGCCACGCACATACCCCGCACCTTAGGCGCCCTGTTTGGCGCGCCGCAGCCCGTGTCCGTCTTCGTATTACGGTTCACCCGATATCTGACGGCGCACTGTCTGGAAAAGCTCGTGGGAAGGATCGGCAAATCGATCGACGATTGAGAAATGCTGATCCGCAGGCGCTGGCACGATGCCGAGCGGCAGGCCCGCCGCTCGCCATGCATCGCCGTAAAGTGCTTGCTGGCGCTGGAATTCGTCGGTTTCGCGGCCACCGACCGTGAGGATGAGCGGCGGCGAGGCGGACGGTAGGACGCGCAGTGGGCTATTGCGCTGCACCATATCGGGCGTAAGCCGCACGTCTGCATTGAGAAAACAGAGGCGGATCGGCTCAAGATCATAGATGCCGGAGATGGCGCACCCGCCCTTCAATGTACCGTCGGGCAACCCCCGAGCGGCCCAATCGGTCGAAAGCATCATCGCGGTCAGATGACCACCGGCCGAGTGTCCGGAAATATGGAGGCGTGCCGGGTCGCCGCCGAACGTAGCGGCGTTGCGATATATCCATCCGACGGCCTCGCGCACGCTCTCGGTCAACGCGTCGAGCGTCACTGTCGGGCAGAGCGGATAGCCGACCGCGACGAACGCGATGCCCGCGCGCACATAGGAGGTCGCAATCCAGCTAAACGCGTCCTTGTTGAGGGTGCGCCAATAGCCGCCATGGATGAAGATGAGAACCGGGGAGCGCTTTTGTCCGACTGGGAAGATATCGAGCGTTTGGCGTTCCCCACGGCCGTAAGGCACATCGTAGCGGCCGCCCAGCTGCGCGCGTGCTTCCTCGCTCGCTTTGGGCCACCGTTCAGTCCAGCGCGTGTGGTCCGGGACCGCGGCGCGGTTGTTGTATTGAGCGTCCAGTTGGGCCTGATCATAGTTGCGATATATCAGCATCTCGGGTTCCGAAAGGCGGCCGAGGACATTGGATCGAGCCGCGCCGTTGTCTATTAGACAAAGATTGAGCCGATGTCATTCCCAGGCAGGTCACGAAAGTATCGCCCGATACGGTGGCGGCTGCGCTTTTTCTCGATGCATCCGGCAGATTGGAGCCGGCAGATATTGCCGCAGCTCCGCGGTTTTCACGCCAAGTGATCTCTAATCATTTGAAAACAAACGATTTATCTTTGGCATTGGGTTTGCGAGCACGGAGGGCAACTCGAGGAAGGCCGGATGCCTGCTCCGCTCGTGATCCCCCCGCCGCCAACGGTTCCGCTTTTGGGCAGAGGTGCCGTCGCACCCGTATCCCAGCCGACATCGCAGCAAGCGACGCAGCCCGCCGCCCTAGCAGCGCCCGGCACCGGATCGAACCAGGCTTTCCCTCTTCCCGCCGCCACCGAGGCATCGCCGACGACGGCAACGGCCACCGCGTCGCCCAATGCATCGACGGCGCAGCCGATCCGTTACCGCCGCGTTACCGTCGCGGACGCAACCCTTTATCCCGAGCCGCTCCCGTCTTTTTCCGCCGACGTCGAAGCCGCCGCCGGCAAAGGTACGCCGGAGGCCCACGGCATCGAACGCTTTCTTTGGGGCAAGCAGGGATTCAGCTTCGACTCGCTTCTGCAATCGCTCAATCCCCTCGAATACATTCCCGTCGTGTCGAGCATCTATAATCACCTGACGGGCGACTCGATCGGTGCGGTTGCGAGCACGATCGGGGGCGGATTGATCGGGGGGCCGATCGGGGCTGCCGCGTCGCTCGCAAGCTCGGCCTTCGCAGCCGTCACGGGCGACGATATCGGCGGCCATATCATGACCGCCCTCCTCGGCGACAATAAGCCCGCTGCTGGAAAAACACCCGCAACCGGCGACGCGTCGATCGCCACGGCCGCCACAGCCGCCGCGGCGAATCCGCCGGCACCCGCACCGCTGCCGCCGGGTGCCCTCGAAGTGACGGGCATGCCGTGGCTGTCGGCCGCTGCGGCGAGCTCAACCGATGCCGGCAGCACTTCGTCCGGAAGCTTTGGGTCCGGTGGCCAAAGCACTCCTCCCGGGACCGCCAGAACGCCCGCCGCCGATGCAGACCCTTCGTCGAATGCAAATGGCCGGCCTCAGGCGCCGCCCGACTTCGCGGAACGCATGATGGAGGCGCTCGACAAATACCAAGCCGCCGCAAAGCTTCGCGAAACGGCGGCGGCACCTGGCGTCGACGTTGGCGGCTGAGCTTCGCGCGCATACCCCTTCGACTGAAAGCAACGGCGATTGAAGCACTGGCGATTGGAAGCACTGGACGGCTATAACCTTGACATGGATGTGCGAGTCGTCCCCAGCGGGCAAACGGTCTGGCAAGGGGTTGCATCGTGGAATGGGCAAAGCCGCCCTTGCGCGCTCGGACGCGCCGGTGTGCGTCGGGAAAAGCGCGAAGGCGACGGGGCGACACCGATTGGCGCATTTCCTTTTCGCCGCGTTCTTTACCGGGCCGACCGGATCGCGAAGCCCGTCACCGGTTTGTCCGTCGATCCCATCGGCGAGCATGATGGTTGGTGTGACGATCCGCGGGACCAGCGCTACAACACGCAAGTTCGCCTGCCTTATCCGGCAAGCCACGAGCGCCTGTGGCGCAACGACAATATTTACGACCTGATCGTCGTCCTCGGCCACAACGACGCACCCCCAGTCCCTTATGCCGGGAGCGCCATCTTCCTTCATATCGCACGCGACGATTTCTCGCCCACCGAGGGCTGCGTGGCGGTTCGCGTTGGCGACCTCCTGCGGATCGTGGCCCAAATCGGGTCCGGGGATCGCATCGTCGTTGAAGCTGCGCTTTAGTTCCGAGCTCTTTTCGTCCGCGGATTCAAGATGCCGATTGCCTCCGCAACATCGTTCTCCGGGAGCGTGCGGATGCGCTCGGCAAGAAGGTTAGCAAGCTCGGTTTTCGCGGGGGATAACCCCGCCGTATCGACGACGACACGGGGATGCGACAGCCGCGCAAGGCGCTGCAACTCTTCGGCGTCGTCCCAGATCAAGCCGAAATAGGCACAGATCTGCTGAACCAGCCCGGTCGATGGCCGGCTGCGTCGGCCATGCTCCAAGGCGGACAAATAGGCGGCCGAGAGCCGAAGGTCCTGCGCCATCGCGCGCAGCGTGACACCTTGTTTTCGTCGTAATTGCCGTACGCGCGCTCCGAAAGGAGTCATTGCCCGTGCACGAGCTAACGTTGTCGACGAAGGAGGACGTAAAGGGCGCCCCCGCCGCCATGCTTGGGCTGGGCCGATGCGAAGGCAAGGATCCGACGGCGCATCGGCTCGCTATTGAGCCAACGCGGTACGGCACCGCGCAAGACGCCGCTCTGCCGGCCCACACCACCCTTGCCTGTTATGACGATGAGACATCGTTTGCCGGAGCGCTGCGCATTTTCCACAAAAGACACAAGCGCGGCGTGCGCTTCCTCCTGGGTATGACCGTGGAGATCGAGACGGCCTTCGATGGGGAAGCCCCCGCGTCGCAGCTTATCGGTCGTACTCCTGTCGACACCGGCTGCCGCACCAGGGGCAAGCTCGGGAAGCGGCGGTTGAGTGCCGCCGGGACCCGCTTTTTTCCCGGAGGAAACGGCGGCGGGCCGCCGGTCTTCCCCGACGGCGGTTGCACGCCGCCCGCCCGGTGCTGACTCCGGCTTTGAAGGAGGCTTTTGTCGTTTGAGTGGTGTCGTACCGCGCATGGCACGGGACCACAGGGCATGGTCCTTGTCCTCGAGTGAGGGATGATCACCCTTTGCCTTGGCCATCGCCGTCCTCGGCCACAAGGATGATGTGGAGGCGGCGCGGCCCGTGCGCACCCATCTGGAGCTGCTGCTCGATATCGGCCGAACGAGAGGGGCCGGTGATGAAATTGACAGTGCGCGGCCAAGCACCGTCGCGCTGGGCGGTGCGCGCGCGATCCCAAGCATCTTCGAACGGCCCGACCACGCGGCTCTCGGTCAGTACCACGATGTGGTTTTCGGGGAGGAAGTTGAGCGTCGTCGGCGCCGTCGGGCCCGACAGAAGCATGAGCGTTCCGGTCTCAGCGATACCCGCGAAGGCGGGCGTGACGCTGGCGCTATCGCCCGGTGCTGCGATCCCGGTTTCGATTTTGAGGAGCGGGCGTGCGGTCCAAGAAAGCCCCGTCAGCGCCGGATCGGGCGCGAGCTTGATCTTGTGCGGCAGGTTGAAGCGTTTGAGGTAATCGATGACCGCATCGGGAATATCCGCATAATGCGCGACGCGCGCCGTGGTGGCGGCGGCCTTTTCCGCCATGTCGACGAAGAGGCCTATCTGGGCGCCATGGTCGAGGAGGGCACGTTTCGGAACCAGGTTGCGGCGATGTTGCGAAATTCGGCCGTCGACCGAGGCCTTCCGCACGTCGTCGCCGGCCTGCCGTTTGAGGGCTCGCCGGACGCCGTCCAGGATCTGGTCCCGCGCCTCGCTCATGTGCGGCCACTTTTGCGCTCGGCGGCCCAAAGCGACTGGAACGTCGGGCCCTCGGGGGCCGGCATGTCGCGCCCGCCGGTCCACCCTCGCGCGAGCGGCAAGTGCCGAAAGCTGCCGCGGCCGCGACCGAGAATGCCGAGCAGCTTCATCGCCATGCGGCTGCCGAAGTGGTAGAGGCGCGGGCGCTTGGCGAACCAGGCCCACAATTTGAGGCCGGTCCGAAACGGCTTGGGCGCCAGACCCTTTTCGAACTCCTTCTCCCGCCAATGGCGCAGCATTTTTGGCAGCGGGATGCGCATCGGGCAAACACTCTCGCAACGGCCGCAAAGGGTGGAGGCATTCGGCAAATCGCCCGCCTCGTCGATGCCGATCAGTGCAGGTGTGAGAACCGAGCCGATCGGGCCGGGATAGACCCAACCGTAGGCGTGTCCGCCGATCGTATTGTAAACCGGACAATGGTTGATGCACGCAGCGCAGCGGATGCAGCGCAAGATGTCCTGGAATTCCGTCCCGAGCAATGCGGTGCGGCCGTTGTCGACGAGAATGACGTGGTACTCGCCCGGGCCATCGAGATCCTCGCCCCGCCGAGGGCCGGTCGAGAACGTCGTGTAGACGGACATTTCCTGCCCGGTCGCCGACCGGGCGAGGAGCCGAAGAATCGTCGTCGCGTCTTCGAGGGTGGGAACCAGCTTCTCGGGCGTTGCAAGCACGATATGGGCCTTGGTCAGGTTCTGCGTGAGATCGCCGTTGCCTTCGTTCGTAACGATCACCGACGATCCCGTTTCCGCGATGAGGAAATTGGCGCCCGTTATGCCCACATCGGCAGCGATGAATTTCTCGCGCAAGATCTCGCGCGCCTCGGCGAGCAAATCGGCCGCTTCCTCGAGACGGCGGGTTTTTCCATATTGGCGATGATTTTCAAGGAAGGCGTCGGCGACCTGGTCCTTCGTCAGATGGACAGCGGGCGCGATGATGTGGCTCGGCGGTTCGTGACGGAGTTGAATGATGTACTCGCCAAGATCGGTTTCGACGGGTGCGATGCCGTTTGCCTCGAGGAACTCGTTGATCCCGATCTCCTCGCCGACCATGGACTTGCCCTTGGTGACGATTTTGGCGTCGAGGCGTCGGCAAATTTCGAGGACCGCCGCGCGCGCTTCATCGGCTGTGCGGCACCAGTGAAGCTGGCCGCCGCGCCGGGTCATTTCCGCCTCGTATCGCTCGAGATAGAGATCGAGGTTTTCGAGCACATGGTTCTTGATGTCGCGCGCCTGATCGCGCAGCTTGTCGAACTCGGGCAATCGCGACACGGCGGCCGCACGGGCCGCTTGAAAGCCGAGTTTGGTCATGGCGCGCTGAAGCGTTGCGTCGTTGATCGCCGCGTGGACGTTCTTCTTGAAATTGCGGCTCGTCGCTTGCATGGGGTGCCAGACCGGTTCAGCTTGTGAGCTTTGAGACCGTGGGATCGCCGATTGCGGGCGCATCGCTCATGCCGGCGAGCACTTCCGCGACATGGCGCGCTTTGACGTCACAACCCTCTCGCCGCAGCCGGCCCGCCATGTTGAGAAGGCAACCGAGATCGCCCGCAAGCAGCGTGCCGGCACCGGTCGCCTGGATGTCCTTTACTTTGTCCGCGACCATGCGCGTCGAAATCTCGGGATATTTGATGCAGAACGTTCCGCCAAAGCCGCAACAGATTTCCGCACCCGGCAATTCGGTCAGGGTGAGGTCGCGCACGGACGCGAGCAACCTGCGCGGCTGCGACTTGACGTGCAGCTCCCTGAGGCCCGAACAGGAGTCGTGATAGGTCACGCTGCCGGGATAGCGTGCATCGACTGCATCGAGGCCGCACACGTCGACGAGAAAGGAAACGAGTTCATAGGTGCGCCGCGCCAGATCGTGCGAGCGCTGCGCCCAGCGGGGCTCGTCGGCGAACAACTCGATATAATGGGTTTTGATCATGCCGGCGCACGACCCGGAGGGTGCGACCACGAAATCGAAGGGCTCGAAAGTCTCGATCACCGAGCGGGCGATGTCCTTCGCGTCCCCCTTGTCCCCGGAATTGTAGGCGGGCTGGCCGCAACAGGTTTGGGCGCTTGGCACCTCGACCTCGCATCCGGCCTCCTCGAGGAGTTTCACCGCCGCAAAGCCGATGGTTGGCCGAAAGAGATCGACCAGGCACGTGACGAACAACCCAACTCTCATTGATACCCCAAGGCCCTATTTTCTATTGCCGATTGTGGGCCGGCGCTGTCGTTTTCACGGCTAGAATGAAATGTCCCCAGGCGGTTGGCAAGCCTCGATGCTCGCCGCGAGTTCCGCCCCTTAGCGCGGTAGGAACAGATAATAGCTGCCTTGCGAGCGCATCACGCCGGCCATTGCTTCGGCCTCGGAACCGAAGCCCCAGAAGAGGTCGCCCCGAACCGGCCCCTTGATCGCCCCGCCTGTATCCTGGGCGACCACGAGCCTTTGGATTCGTTCGCCCTTTTTGGGGCTTTCGATATCGAGCCAGATCGGCACACCGTAGGATACGAACTTGGGATCGACGGCGAGGCTCCGCCCGGGGGTGAGTGCTACACCTTCGGCTCCCTTGGGGCCGTCGCCCGATATTTCGCGGAAGAACACGTAAGAGGCATTCTGGTCCATCAGGGATTTTGCTTCCGACGGATGCGCGCGGAGCCATTCCTTGAGCGATTGGAGATTGACCGCTTCAAGCGGCATGTCGCCGCGATCGACCAGGATTTTGCCGATCGAGCGGTAGCTTCGGCCGTTTTGTGCGACATAGCCCACGCGCACCACCGTGCCATCTTCGAGAATGACCCGCCCCGAACCCTGGATTTGCAGAAAAAACAGCTCGACGGGATCGTCGACCCAGAAAAGTTCCCTTGCCTTGCCAGCGATGGCTCCTGCCTCGATCTCGGCCCGTGTTGCATAGGGCTTGAGCGCGCCGCCCGAAACGTGCCCCGCGACGTGCTTTCCTTTGAGACTGTCGTCGAACTCGCCAAGATCGACGGTGACGAGATCGTCGGGCCGCCCGTAAAGCGGAACGGTAAATCGACCCCCGGCATGTCGCGATCCCTGTAATTCGGGCTCGTAATAGCCCGTGAACAAGCCGTCCGCCGAGCCGTTGTTTCCGGCACGAAATGGCTTCAACCATTTCTCGATGG
>Ga0187766_10000723_pt1 | contig 18838 bp, 14 predicted proteins | sample 0216_QUI02_MP05__4_FD_132971 | JGI IMG/M metagenome (GOLD analysis project Ga0187766, IMG submission 132971) | Tropical peat soil microbial communities from peatlands in Department of Meta, Colombia - 0216_QUI02_MP05_20_MG | ecosystem: Environmental > Terrestrial > Soil > Wetlands > Peat ... | reverse complement strand
GGTGCCCGGGGGCAGCGGGGAGATGGCGTTCGCGATGAGGCTGGCGCCCAGGGACCAGAAGAAGGCGAAGAAGATCCAGAGGGCCACCGTGGCCAATGCCGACGTGGCGATGCCCCGGAAGATCACCGAGAAGAGGATGGCCACCCCCAGCCAGAAGCCGATGTAGACGACGCTGATGACCAGGTACACGGCCAGGCGCGTCACCTCCTCCCACCCCGGCACCACACCCAGCACCCGGAGCCCCAGGCCCGAGATCAGGAGGAGGATCGCCACCAGCATGACGGCGATGGTGGTCACCCCCGCCAGGAACTTGCCGTTGATCACGGCGTCCCGGTAGATGGGCTGCGAGAGGACCTTGCTGAGCGTCCGGTTGGCCCGCTCGCGGTTGATGGCATCGAACCCCAGCACCATGCCGATGAGGGGGCCGAAGAAGGCGATGAACTGGACCAGCGAGAAGAGCGGTCCGGTCAGCGTGAAGAGATAGAGGAACAGCAGGGAGGGCCGCGTCATCCCCTCCAGCTCTCTGCGCATGCCGCTCCCCACCATGTAGGCCGTGACCAGGCCGACCATGAGGATCAGGGTCATCAGCAGCGTGAACCGGACGCTGCTGAAGTGGTCCTCCAGTTCCTTGCGGTAGACGGCGAGCAACCCGCGCACGCTCGTTCCTCCCTAGCAGGCTGCTGAAAAAGGCCCATCTGCGGCGTTGGCGCGCTCGCGCGCTCGCTGCGGCGTACCCGGAGTACGCCTCACTCGGCCCATCGCACGCCGCCTTGCATCTGGACCTTTTTGAGCAGCCTGCACAAAATCCGGCTTTCTTGCATCCTTAGGGCCTATCCCAAAACCCTTCAGTGACCCGTGACGGGGGCCAGCCCCGGCCCCGTCCTCGGCGCTCCGCGGGCCCGTCATCTCCTGCTGTAGGGCCTTCCCCAGCAGGCTGGGGCCCCGGCGCAATCGGATGGGCCTCGATGCTCGCGCCTGCGGGCGGCACCGGGGCATGACCCCCTAAGCGCTCGGAGTTCGAGGTTTTGGGATAGACCCTTATGAGACGCGGCCATCGGCCTTGGCGGCCTTGGCGTCTGGGCGGTTCACCGTTTCGGGCGGCCGGCGGCTGCGGCCTCCCCCTGTTCCTCGCGGAAGTAGCGCATGTAGATCTCTTCCAGCGTGTATCGCTCCTGGCCCACCCCCAGCTTCCGCCCGGCCAGCTCCTGGATGGGGCCGGCCGCCACCAGGGTTCCCTTGAGCATGATCCCCACCCGGTCGCTGATCCGCTGCACCTGCTCCAGCATGTGCGAGGAGAAGAAGACGGTGATACCCTTCTGGCGGCTCAGCACCTGGATGAACTCCAGCATCCGCTGGGTGCCGTCCGGGTCCAGGCCGATGGTGGGCTCGTCCAGGAAGGCCACCTGGGGGTCCTTCAGGAGCACCTCGGCGATGCCCAGGCGCTGGCGCATGCCCCGCGAGTAGGCGCCCACCCGCTTGCGCGCTTCGTCCCTGAGGCCCACCTGGTCCAGCACGGCCTCCAGCTTCTCCTGCAGGCCGGCGTCCCGCAGGCCGTTCAGCCGCCCCACGTAGCGCAGGTTGTCCAGGGCGGTCATGTCCTCGTAGAAGCCGACGTTCTCCGGCAGGTACCCCACCGCCTGCTTCACCTTGAGGGGTTCGCGGGTGGGATCGCAGCCGCAGACGCGCGCCGTGCCGGCGGTGGGCTCGCTGAGGCCCAGGAGCATGAGGAAGGTGGTGGTCTTCCCGGCGCCGTTCGGCCCCAGGAAGCCGAAGATCTCCCCCCGCCCGATCTGCAGGTTCAGGTCGTTCACCGCCACCTGCGCCCCGTAGCGCTTGGTGAGGCCGTGGGTTTCCACGACTGTCTCTACCATGGGGATACAGCTCCTTAGTCCCAACGCCGTTCGATTCGGTTGTCGGCCGGGCCAAATCCCCCCGTTCCCCCCTTTGGCAAAGGGGGGCGGAGGGGGGATTTAGCGGCGCCCGAGCCAGAGGAACAGGCCGCCCATCCCACAGATCACCACGGCGATGATGGCCACCCCGATCCAGCCCCAGGCGGTGGGGGCCGTGACGGTGACGCGAACTTCGACGTTCTTGCTGCTGCCCTTCTCGCCGTCGGCCGAGAGGCTCACCGAGTAGTCGCCCACCAGGGCGCTGGCCGCCGGCGTGATGGCCACATCGACCTGCTTGGTGGCGCCCGGCTCCAGGGCCTCGATCTTCTCGGGCTTGAACTCCACCTTCCAGTTCTCGGGTTTGAAGGACGACAGGCCGATATTGCGGTTCGGCGCCGAGCCCGTGTTGCGGACCAGGAGGGAGAGCGAGGTCGGCTTGCCCGTGACCGCGTCGGCGGAGAGGAGCCCGTTGCCGGTGACCGCGTCCAGCTTGTAGATGCCGGTGAGGGCCACCGTGAGCTTGCTCTCCACGCGGGACTCGCCGGAGCTGATCTGCACCAGGATGGGATACTCGCCGGCCGTGGCCTCCTTGGGCGGCGTCACCTCCACCGCCACCGTCTGGCTCTGGCCCCCCTTGATCCGCAGGCTGGAGATCTGCTTCGACTCGTAGCCCGGCTTGAAGTTGATCTCCCACTTGGGCGGGGCCTGGGAGGCGAGGTTGAAGTTGCGGTCGGCGTCGCTCTTGTTGGCCACGTCCAGGGAGAACTCGAACTTGGCGTCGCTCTGCCCGCGGAGGACGGGGTAGGAGGTGGTCACCTGAAGGTCCGCGGCGCCCAGCCGGCTCCGCTCGCGCGTGGTGATCTTGATGGTCTGGTCCGCCCTCAGCGCCCCGTCGGCGGTGGTACCCTCGATGCCGAAGGTGTAGGTCCCGGGGCCCACGCCCTTCTCCGGCTCGGCGGTGAAGGTGAGGGTGCGGGTCTTCCCGTCGGGCACCGAGACCCCCTCCACGGTGAAGCTGCCCCCCTTGAGAGAGGTTTTCCATCCCTTGGGCAGGGACGTGAACTTCAGGGCGACGGTCTCATCCCTGCGGCCCTTGTTCTCTACGGTGAGGTCCATCCGCACCGTCTCCCCCACCGGGACCACGACCTCGGAGTACTCGGTGGAGACCCCGATCCCGCGCTCCGGACGGTCCTTCCGCTCCCGCTCCTCCTGGGCGGCCCCCAGCGGCGGAGCCGCCAGGGCCACGCCCAGGACGGCCACGAGGAGCGCGGGGATCGCGCGTTGCCAGAGATTGCACCCGTTCATACAGTCACCCTCCCTCGCACATGGTGTGGGACCCCGCCGAACCCGGCGCGTCCCGGCGGCAGGGCCCCGTGGCCGCACGTAAGGTACATACCCTCGTCCCGCCGCGTCAAGCCGCCGGCGCGCTTTGCCGGGTCGCCGAAGAACCGCCCCCCGCCCGGGCCGCTCATACCTGCCAGGGGCGGACAAAAAGGTCCGGACGCAGGACGGCCGGGAGCGAAGCTCGAGCGCGCCAACGCCCCACCGGCTGCCGCCGTGTCGTCAGGGTGGGGACATGCTGAGCCTCCTCCGGCAGCCCGCTGGAGGCCGCCGCGCCGTCCCGCGGCCGTCCCGCTGGCCGGTTGACAGGGGCTGGATGGCGACCTATGTTCACCGCCTGTCCCGCGCCGGCGGCCCTGCGGGCGGCGTCCCGCCCCGCCGCATCGCCGGGACGCGCCCGCGGGCCACCGCCATGCGGCGGCTCCTCCCCCAAGGAAGCACGCATGGATCGAACCAAGCTCCTGGTGGTCCTCCCCGTCTCCACCGCGATGTTCCTGGGCGCCCTGGATGCCACCCTGGTGGGCACCGCCATGCCCACCGTGATCGCCAGCCTCGGCGGCCTGCACCTCTACGCCTGGGTCTTCGCCATTTACACCCTCACGGTCACGGCCGCCATGCCCGTGCTGGGCCGCCTCTCGGACCTGTACGGCCGCCGCACCCTTTTCCTCGTCGCCGTGGGGATCTTCACCGCCGGGTCCGCCCTGTGCGGCATGGCCCATTCCATCCTCCACCTCATCATCGCCCGCGCCATCCAGGGGGTGGGCGGGGGCGGGATCTTCGCCCTCTCCCAGGCCATCTTCGGCGAGATCTTCCCGCCGCGCGAGCGGGCGCGGATGCAGGGATTCCTGGCCTCCACGTGGGGGATCGCCAGCCTGGTGGGCCCCATGGCCGGCGGCCTCTTCGCCGATTACCTGGGTTGGCGCTGGGCCTTCCTGGTGAACGTCCCGCTGGGGGTGGCGGCGGCTGTGATGATCGCCCGGGGGTTGCGGGGCACGCTGCACGCCGGCACCCCCGGCCGCGTGGATTATGCCGGCGCCGCCACCATGTTCACCTGCATCGTGGCCCTCCAGTTGGGATGCCTGGAGCTGGGCGGGGGCAGGTCCCTCGCCGATGCTTTCGCCGGCGGGCTGCTGCTCGCCTCGCTGCTCCTGGGGGCCGGGTTCGTCGTCGTGGAATGCCGAAGCGGCGACCCGATGCTCCCCCTGTCCCTCTTCCGGAGCCGCCTCTTCTCCGTTTCCATCGCCAGCGGGGTGCTCGCCGGGATGGCCATGTTCGGGGCCATCTCCTTCCTGCCCCTCTTCGTGCAGGGGGTCCTGGGGCGTTCGGCCACGGCCGCCGGGTCCGTGATGATGGGGCTGATCCTCTCGTGGACCTCGGGAAGCGGGTTCCTGGGGCGGTACCTGAACCGGCTCGGCTTCCGCCGCATGATCGTAGGGGGAACGATTCTCATCACCGTGGGCTACGGGTTGGTCATGCGCTGGGGGGCCACCACGCCGCTGGTCGTGGCCGGCCTCAGCCTGATCCCCATGGGCATGGGGATGGGCGTCTTCACCATCACGTCCATCGTGGCCGTACAGGCGGCCGCACGGCGCGAGCACCTGGGGGCCGTCTCCTCGACGCCGTTCTTCTTCCGCAACATCGGCGCCACCGTGGGGATCACCATCATGGGTGCGATCCTGGCCAGCCACCTGCCGCCGGACATCGCCAGCCACATGTTATCCGCCGGCCCCCGGGGCCATGTGGCCGAGGCGCCCGGCCTCGCCATCTCCGGGGCCGACCCCTCGGCGGCACCGCTCCTGGCGGCGGGCCTGCACAGCGCGTTCCTCTTCGGCCTCGTCTGCTCCGTAGGGGCCTTCCTGATCTCCCTCTGGATGCCCAACGTCTCCCTCACCGATGACCCCGCCGGCTCCGGCGAGCCCCCCGAGCCCGCCCTCGATGTCGGCTGAGGCGCAGCCCCTATATCGGGCTTGGACGCACCTCTCACGCCCGTTATTCGCTCCGCAGGCCGAGTTGCGGATAGCCACCGGGGATTATCATATTGCCTGACCCCCCTCCCGCTCCCGAATCCACTCCTCCCAATTCCTATACCTCGGAAAGTAGATGCAAAAAAGATGGCGCTCAACAGCAGAAACGCGTAGAGGTCCGCCGAGTTGCCTGCCAACAAGAACAGAATGAAACCAAACACGGCTACCGACTCAGAAAGGGCCAGGGCCACGATGGACGCTGCGAAGAGCCGTTGGAAATTGTCGGAAGCCTCCCGTATCAGGGAAATCCTCGCCTGGGCCTTGAACCTGCCAGAGAGAAATCCCGTTCTCATGACCCGTATCATGAGGAAATTGTAGAGGGCGAGCGCCAGAAAGATATATCGGAGGACACCGATCCAAGGAAAGGGGGCAAGTCCCTTGAAAGGCGCGTTTGCGGCCCTGATCATCTCGGCCACCACGAGAAAAATCGGGAGGCTCGCCAGGGTAGCGATGCCCATGAACAGCATTGTCCTGTGCGCACGTCGCAGGTCGCCAGCCGATTGCGGAACCATAGCCTCCTCCGTCTGCATCGGGCTTAACGCAGAGCGCGACCCTCGCGACCCATACCGCGCGGGTTCGCCCGGGGCATTATAGCTGCCTCGGGCCGACGCGGAAAGGACATGCCCTGCGTGCATTCTCCCGGCGTGACCGCAATGCAGGGCTCTGTCCGCTCTGTCTCAGTTCGCGGCGTAGCGTCCCCGGCACGACGATGACGCTTGCCTCCGGCGCCGCGTTCGGGTATGCTCCGAGGTCGTTGGCCTGCCGCGGCACCTGCCCATCTCTCGTCCGGAGAATCACGTGACCGCATCACCCCTCGTCATCATCTTCATCACCGTCTTCATCGACCTGCTGGGGTTCGGGATCGTGATCCCCTTCCTCCCCCTCTTCGCCGAGCACCTGGGGGGGACGCCCTTCGCGGCCGCCCTGCTGGGCACGGCCTACGCGGCCACGCAGTTCATCTTCGCCCCCATCTGGGGCCGCCTGTCCGATCGCGTGGGGCGCCGGCCCATCATCGTGGGCACCCTGGCGGCCAGCGTGGCGGCCTACCTGTTCCTGGGGCTGGCGGGTTCCGTGGCCGCCCTGTTCGCCGCCCGCCTGTTGGCCGGCGTCGCCAGCGGGAACATCCCCACGGCCCAGGCCTACATCGCGGACAGCACGCCCCCGCACGAGCGCGCCCGCGGCATGGGCCTCATCGGCGCCGCCTTCGGCCTGGGCTTCGTGCTGGGGCCGGCCATCGGCGGGATCCTGAGCCGGCACGATCCGGCCCTGCCGGCCCGGGTGACGGCCGGGCTGGCCGCCGCCAACTGCCTCTGGGCCTATTGCAGCCTTCCCGAATCGCTGCAGCGCGGCGAGGCGGCGGAGGGCCGCTTCCGCCCCGGCCGGCTCCAGCGTCTCCTCCAGGCATTGCGGAGCCCGGGGCTGGCGCCGCTCCTGCTGCTGGTGTTCGTGGTGCGCTTCGGCTTCGCCGCCATGGAGTGGACCTTCCCGCTCTTCCTCAAGCGCCAGCTGGGCTTCTCGTTCATGCAGATCGGCCTCACCCTGGCCTACACCGGGGTGCTCATGGCGTTCACGCAGGGGGTCCTGGTGGGCCGCATGACGCGGGCCCTGGGCGAGCGCGCCCTGGTGGTGATGGGCACCTTCGTCATGGCCCTGGGCTTCGCCCTCGTGCCCCTCGCGTCCGGCACCCGGGGCCTCCTGGGGCTCCTGGCGATCCTGGCCGTGGGGGCGGGCCTGAACAGCCCGTCCCTCACCAGCCTCATCACGCAGACGGGGGCGGCCGACACCCAGGGCGGCGTCCTGGGGGTCAGCCAGTCGCTTTCCAGCCTGGCCATGATCCTGGGCCCAGCCTGGGGCGGTTTCAGCTTCGGTCACTTCGGCATCCACGTGCCCCTGCTCTCTTCGGGCGTGCTGCTGGCCGCGGCCTGCGCCGTCGGCCTGGTGGCGATCCCGCGGGCGCCGCTGGCGCGGCCCGCAAAGGCGGAGTGACCGTGGAGATGGCGAGGCCCCGCCTGATCCTCTGCGGCTTCGGCCGCGTGGGACGCGCCTTCGCCCGCCTGCTGCTGGACCGGGCCGCCCTCCTGCGCGAGACTTACGGCCTCGACCTTCGCGTGGTGGCCGTGGCGGACCTGGACGGCTCCGCCTGCCTCCCCGACGGGGCCGGGGCCAGCGGCGGCCTGCCCTTGGAGGACCTGGCCGTCCACTTCGAGGCGAAGCGATCCCTCGGCGCCTTCCCCGGCGTGGGCCGGCCCGGGTGGTCCGGGCGGCAGGCGATCGAGGGGATGGCGGCCGACGTGCTGGTGGAGACCACGCCCACCAATATCCAGGACGGCGAGCCGGCCCTCACCCACGTGCGCCTGGCCCTGGGCCGCGGCCTGCACGTGGTGAGCGCCACCAAGGGCCCGTTCCTGCGCCACCACGCCGAGCTGCGGGCCCTGGCCGCCCGCCGCGGCGCGGCCCTGAAGGTGAGCGCCGCGGCCGCCGCCGCGCTGCCCACGCTGGACGTGGGGCAGGTGGCGCTGGCCGGCGCCCGCGTGGCCGGCTTCGAGGGCATCCTGAACGGCACCACCAACTACATCCTCACACGCATGGCGGCGGACGGGGCGGCCTACGCCGAGGCCCTGGCCGAGGCACAGCGCCTGGGCATCGCCGAGCCGGACCCCAGCCTCGACGTGGAGGGGCACGACACGGCCAACAAGGTGGTGATCATCGCCAACACCGTGCTGGGGGCCGATTTCACGCCGGAGCGCGTCCGGGTGGAGGGGATCACGCGGGTCACGCCCAAGGCCATCGCCCGCGCGAAAGGGGCCGGCGCCGTCATCAAGCTCATCGGCCGGGCCGCCCGCGAGGGTGCCGGCCTCGTGGCCTCGGTGGGGCCGGTGGCCCTCCCCCTGGACCACCCGCTGGCCGGCGTGCACGGCTCCGAGAAGGCCATCACCTACCACACGGACACCATGGACCGGGTCACGGTGATGGGCGGCAAGTCGGACCCGCGCGGCGCCGCCGCCGCCCTGCTGAAAGACCTCATTAATCTTTTCCGCGCCCACTAAACGCGGACCACTGTTCCCGGTTTCCGGTTTTCGCTTCCCGGTCGGCCGGCGCGCCGGGCCGGCCAGACTCGAACCGGGAATCGGGAACTGCGAAGCGGGAACACCGAGGAGCGGCATGGAACCCACCGCCCAGTCCCAGGGCCTCACCAACGCGGACCTCATCGCCCGCACGTTGCGGGAGGCCGGCGTGCGCTACTGCTTCGGCATCCCCAGCGGGCAGGTGCTGCCGCTCATCGAGGCCATGCGCCGGGCCGGGATCGAGTACGTGCTGGTGAGCCACGAGGGCGCCGCCGGCTTCATGGCCGATGTGATGGGGCGCCTCACCGGCATCCCCGGCGCGTGCCTGGCCACCCTCGGCCCCGGCGCCACCAACATGACCACCGGCGTGGGCAACGCCTGGCTCGACCGATCGCCCGTCCTGGCCATCACCGGCCAGGTCCCGGCGGCGCAGCTCAAGCGCCGCGTCCAGATGCGCATCGACCAGCAAGACCTCTTCCGCCCCCTCACCAAGGCGACCTTCATGGCGGAGCCGGGCCGGGTGACCGCCACCGTGCGCGAGGCCATGCGCCTGGCGTGCGCCGAGCCGCCGGGGCCGGTGCACCTGGACCTGCCGGAGGACGTGGCCCTGGCCGCCCCCGCCGAGCCCCTGCGGGACCTCACCGTGGCCGGCGCCGCCCTGCTTCCTCTCACGGGGGTCCTGGCCCTGGCCGGCGTGGGGCGCGCGCTGCAGCAGGCCCGGCGCCCCGTGGCCGCCATCGGCTTCGGCGTCTTCCGCAGCGGCCAACTGGAGGCGCTGCGCCGCTTCCTGGAGCGGCAGAACCTGCCCTTCGTCACCACCATGATGGCCAAGGGGGCGGTGCCCGAGGACCATCCCCTCTGGGCCGGAGTGATCGGGCGGGCCCGCCGGAAGACCGTGGAGACCTTCCTGGCCCGGGCGGACCTGGTGATCGGCATCGGCTACGACCCGGTGGAGATCAACTACGAGGAGTGGATGCCCAAGGTCCCCCTGGTCCACCTGGACGGCGAGCCGGCCGATGTGGATGGGACCGTGAACGTGGCCCACCAGGTGGTGGGGGACCTGGCCTCCACGCTGGTGGGTCTGGAGACGCTGCCGCCGCGGCCCCACCACTGGAAGGGCGACGAACTCGCCGCCTTCCGCGCCCACCTGGAGGCCAGCCTCCGCCTCGCCCCCGGCGACGGCTTCCAGCCCTGGGAGGCCCTGGACCTGCTGCGCCAGGCCCTGCCGCGGGACGCCATCGTCACCTGCGACGTGGGGGCCCACACCCACCTGGTGGCCACCCAGTGGCGCACCTACCTGCCCCGGACGCTCCTCGTCTCCAACGGCTGGTCCTCCATGGGCTACGGCATCCCGGCCGCCCTGGCCGCCAAGCTGGCCTGCCCGGACAGGGAGGTCGCCTGCGTCATGGGGGACGGCTGCCTGCTCATGATGGCCGGCGAGATGGCCACGGCGCGGCGCCTGGGCCGCAAGGTCCTCTTCGTCGTCCTCAACGACAACTGGCTGGCCCTCATCAAGGTGAAGCAGGAGCGCCGGAAATACGGCCTCACCGGCGTGCAGCTCGGGGAAACGAACTACACGCCCCCGGACCAGTACTTCGGGGTTCCCTGCCGCGCCGCGCGCACGCCGGCCGACTTCCGCGCCGCCCTCCAATGGGCCCGCGCCGCGGACGGCCCCACGGTGGTGGAGGCCATGGTGCGCCCCGAGTTGTACTCCGAGATCCTGTACGGGTAGCGTTCCCCCGCGTCGCCACCGCTGGCGGCGCCCCCGCTGGGGGCCGGGAGGCTCCGGTGCCAGCATCCCCGCACGACCCCGGGCAAGGGCAGGGACAGACGGACCCCTGGGCCCAGCGCCTCTGGGCGCTCTACGAGGTGGGCCAGGCCATCTCCGCCTCCATGGATCCCGACCAGCTCATGGGCCTGGTGGTGGAGAAGGCCTGCACCCTCCTGGAGGTGGAGCGCGCCGGGCTGTTCCTGGCGGAGCCAGAACCCGGCGGCGGCCTGCTGCTGCAGTGCCTCCGGGCCCGCGGCCTGCCGGAGGAGGCCTTCCGGGCGCTCCGGCTCGGCCCGCGGGAATCCATCGGCGGCATGGCGATCGCGGAGGGCCAGACCCTCTGGACCGGCGACATCCTGGCCGATCCCCGCTTCGCGCTCACGGACGCCACGCGCGCCCTGATGGCCGCCAACAGCATCCGGGCGATCCTGGCGGCCCCCCTGATCGTCGGCGGGCGGGCCATCGGCGTGGTCGCCGTGTACCGGGGGGCCGGTGCAGGCTTCACGCCCGAGGAGGCCGACCTCCTCTCGGCCTTCGCCCTGCAGGTGGGCATCGCCGTGGAGAACGCCCGCCTTCTGGCCGCCAGCCAGAGGAGCCTCTTCCAGATCCGCGCGCTGTTCGAGGTGAGCAAGGCCCTGGCCTCCTCCCTGGACACGGAGACGGCACTGGACCTCATCGTCCACAAGGCCGGCGAGCTGATGGGCGTCTCGCACTGCATCCTGTGGTCGCGCGAGGCGGGCGCCCCGGAGGACGAGGGGGTACGGCCGCGGGCGCAGGCGGGGTTCGACCCGGCCGCCCTGGCGGGGCTCCTCATCCCGCCGGGCGAGGGGATCGTGGGGCGTGTGATGCGGGAACGCACGCCCGCCCTGACATCTGATCTCCTGGCCGACCCCTCGCTGTTCATCCCGCCGGCGCTCGCCGCCCTGGCCGGGCCGGCGGGGATCGGGGCGATGCTGGGCGTCCCGGTGGAGACGGGCCAGAGCTTCGTGGGCGTCCTGGCGATCTACGGGCCCCGGGGGAGCACCTTCGCCGAGGACGAGGTGACGCTCCTCTGGAGCTTCGCCGACATGGCCGCCATCGCCCTGGAGAACGCGCGCCTGGTGGCGGCCGACCGGGAGAAAGGCCAGCTGGAGGCCGTGCTGGCCCTGGCCCGCACGGCGGCGGACCGGATCTTGAACCCGGTGAACGTCATGACCCTCAACGCCCACATGCTGGCCCAGGAACTGCCGGAGGACCATCCCGGGCGGCGGCGGATCGAGCCGATCCTGGAGAGCGGCCTCCGCATCCAGCGCATCGTGGGCCAGATGAACCGGATCGCCCGGTACGAGGCCCGCGAGTTCGCGCCCGGCCTGATCGCCCTGGAGCTGGACCGGGCGGCCGAGCCCGACCCGCCCGAGGCCGGACCGGCAGAGCACAACTGAGCCCCACCCCCTTCGCCCGACGCGTTCCTGGAGCCAACCGCACTTCGACCGCACCCTCCGCGCCAGGGCTTGATGCCGTCTGGCGACTATAGTATTGTATGTTTATCTGATTATGGATGAGCAGCGTACTGAGAAACTCGCCTTTGCCCAGGCTGCTCAAAAAGGTCCAGATGCAAGGCGGCGCGCGACGGCGGGGTACCCACCGAAGGTGGGTCGGAGGCGTACTCCGAGTACGCCGCAGCGAGTGCCCGAGCGGGCCAACGCCGCAGATGGGCCTTTTTCAGCAGCCTGATAGGAGCGCGATGCCCCGCCTGCCGGACATCCAGCTTAAGGCCAAGCTGTTCCGGGGCCTGGCCGACCCCTCGCGCCTCGCCGTGCTGGAGGAGCTGCGGGAGGGGCGGCGCTGCGTCTCGGACCTGGTGCGGCGCACCGGCCTCTCCCAGCCCAACGTGTCGGCCCACCTGGCCTGCCTGCAGGACTGCGGCCTGGTGAGCCGGGCCCGCCAGGGCCGCTTCGTGTTCTACGAGATCGCCCACAAGGACGCCGTGGTCATCCTGGAACATGCCGAGGCGATCCTCGGCCGGGTGGGCGACCACGTGTACCAGTGCACCCGCTATGAGCTCCCCCGCAGGGCCCGCCGCCGCTAGCCCGACCGTCCGCTTCCGCCTGGCCGGCCTCACCTGAAGCCACTGCGCCGCCCGGCTCGAACGCGCCGTGGCGGGCCTCCCGGGGGTCACCCGGGCCGCCCTGAATTTCGCCGCCTCCACGCTCACGGTGGAGGGCCGATTCGATGCCAGGGCCGTCATCCGCGAGGCCGTGGCACACGACGGCGTGGTGGCCCGCCCCGAGGGGGTGCCGTTCGAGGCGCCGCGCTCGTGGATCCGCCGGGCCAACGCCCTCCGCGCGACCCTGGCGGGCCTGGGCCTGCTGGCCGGCTGGGCGGCCGGGTGGGCCGGCGCGCCCGCGCGGGTCACCGTGCCCCTCTTCGCCGCCACCATCCTGGTGGGCGGCTACACCACCATCCGGCGTGGCCTGCTGGCCCTGCCCCGCGTGCAGTTCGACATGAACGTCATGATGACGGGGGCGGTGATGGGCGCCGCGGCCATCGGCCAGTGGGAGGAGGGCGCCGCCGTGGCCTTCCTCTACGCCGTATCCAACTCCCTGGAGGCCTACACCATGGACCGGGCCCGCCGCTCCCTCCGGGCGCTGGTGGGCCTGGCGCCGCGCGAGGCCCGCGTGCGCCGGGACGGCGCGGAGCGCGTGGTGCCGGCGGAGGCCCTGCGGGTGCGGGACCTCCTCCTGGTGTACCCCGGCGAGAAAATCGCCGCGGACGGGGTGGTACGGAGCGGTGCCTCGGCCGTGGACCAGTCCCCCATCACCGGGGAATCGCTCCCGGCCGACAAGCTCCCCGGGGATCCGGTGTACGCCGGCACGCTGAACGGCCACGGGGCCCTGGAGGTGGAGGTGACGCGCCCGGTGGCGGACACCACCCTGGCGCGCATCATCCACCTGGTGGAGGAGGCCCAGGCCCAGCGCGCCCCGGCCCAGCAGTTCGTGGATCGGTTCGCGCGCTACTACACGCCGGCCGTGCTGGCCCTGGCGGTGGGGGTGGCCGTGGGCCCGCCCCTTCTCCTGGGCAGTCACTGGGGCCCCTGGATCTATCGTGGGCTGGCGCTCCTGGTGGTCTCGTGCCCCTGCGCCCTGGTGGTCTCCACGCCCGTCTCCATCGTCTCGGCCATCGCCAACGCGGCCCGCCGGGGGGTGTTGATCAAGGGCGGTGCCTACCTGGAGGAGTTGGGGCGCCTGCGCGCCGTGGCCCTGGACAAGACCGGGACGGTGACCCAGGGGCGCCCGGCGGTGACGGACGTGCTGCCCGCAGACGGCACGACGGCGGACCGGCTCCTCGCCCTCGCGGCGGCCGTGGAGTCCCGCTCCGAGCATCCGCTGGCCCGGGCCATTGTGGAGGCGGCCCACCGGCGCAGCCTGGCGATGCCGGAGGCGCGGGACCTCACCGCCCTCCCGGGAAAAGGGGCGCGGGCCTCGGTGGAGGGCCGGACGCTCTACGTGGGCAACGCGCGCCTCTTCGGGGAGTTGGGGCAGGCGTCCGCCCCCGCCTTCCGCGTGGCCGCCGGCCTGGCCGCGCAGGGGAAGACCGCCATGCTGGTGGGCGGCCTCGAAGGCATCCTGGGCGTGATCGCCATCGCGGACAGCCTGCGCGCGCAGAGCCGCGCCGCCGTGGCCGGGATGCGGCAGGCCGGGATCGCCCACGTCTCCCTCCTCACCGGGGACAATGCCGCCACGGCCCGCGCCATGGCCACGGCCCTGGGGGCCGACGAGGTGCGGGCCGACCTGCTGCCGGAGCAGAAGGTGGCCGCCGTGCGCGAGTTGCGCGCCCGCTTCGGCGACGTGGCCATGGTGGGGGACGGCGTGAACGACGCGCCGGCCCTGGCCGCCGCCAGCGTGGGCGTGGCCATGGGCGCGGCCGGCAGCGATGTGGCCCTGGAGACCGCCGACGTCGCCCTCATGGCCGACGACCTGGGCCGGCTCCCCTTCCTGATGCGCCTCGGGCGCGCCACCCTCCGCGTGATCCGGCAGAACATCGGCTTGGCCCTGCTCATCAAGGTCGTGGCCATCGCCGCCGTCTTCCCCGGCTGGCTCACGCTCTGGTTGGCGGTGCTGGGGGACATGGGCGCCTCGGTGCTGGTGACGGCGAATGGCATGCGGCTGCTGGCCCTGCGCCCCGACCACTCCCACGAGGCCTAGCAGGCTGCTGAAAAAGGCCCAGCATCTCTGCCCGCTGCCGACAGACCGGCAGCGGGTGGTGCGTTGGCGCGCTCGGGCGCTCCCTGCGGCGTACCCGGAGTACGCCTCAGTCGGCCCTTCGCCCGCCGCCTTGCACCTGGACCTTTTTGAGCAGCCTGCGGAGGAGTGCGGTTTTCAGGAACACCCGTGGCCAGCGCTTGGGCGCCCTCTCGCGGCCTTTGCCGGGCTTCGCCCTCAGAGGGCCCGCCCGATCCCCGGACACCCCTTTGGGCCCGTTCCTTGCTACGACTTGGTCTATAACTCCCTGAGGCGGGTGCACGGCTCCGCGAGAGGTGCTAAACTAGGCAATGATTTCGGGAATATTCGACCCCATGGCCGCGAGATCACGAGGGAACGAGGTGGACGGGAAATTTCCGTTGGATGAGCCGTCCTCGGCCGAGCCCTGGCGTGTCTTCCGCATCATGGCCGAGTTCGTGGAGGGCTTCGAGGCCCTGTCCCAGGTGCCGCCGGCCGTCGCCGTCTTCGGCTCCCACCGGACCCGGCCCGGGGACGAGCACTACGCCAGGGCGGAGACGCTGGGCCGCCTGCTCGCGGAGCACGGGTTCTCCGTGATCACCGGGGCCGGGTCGGGGGTGATGGAGGCGGCGAACAAGGGGGCCCTGGAGGCCGGCGGCGTCTCCATCGGGCTCAACATCGAACTGCCCGAGGAGCAGCGGCCGAACCCCTACGTGCAGCGCCTCATCAGCTTCCGCCACTTCTTCGTGCGGAAGGTGATGTTCGTGAAGTACTCCGTGGCCCTGGCGATCCTGCCCGGCGGGTATGGCACGCTGGACGAGCTTTTCGAGGTGCTGGCGCTGGTGCAGACGAACAAGATCAAGCCGGTGCCGGTGATCCTGGTGGGCAACGGCTACTGGAAGGGCATGCTGGACTGGCTGCGCGACACCGTGCTGGACCGGAAGTACATCTCGCCCGAGGACCTGGGGCTGTTCCGCTCGGTGGACTCGCCCGAGGAGGCCGTGCGTCTCATCGCCGCCTCCTACGTCCCTCCCCACTAACCTCCTCCCTGGCTTCCCTGCAATCCCCGGCCTGAGCAGCCTGCTGAAAAATCTGCTGGTGTCCAGGCTGCTCAAAAAGGTCCAGATGCAAGGCGGCGCGCGATGGGCCGACTGAGGCGCACGCCGGGTACGCCGCAGGGAGTGCCCGAGCGCGCCAACGCCGCACATGGGCCTTTTTCAGCAGCCTGTCAGGGGGTCTCGGCGGTCAGGACGATGCTGACCTGGCTGGCGCGGTTGGCCCGCTCGTAGCCGAGGAGGAACTGGCGCACCACCTCGGCGCTGCCCTCGCTCCCCCCGATGCTGATGGGTTGCCCGCTGGGCACCACCACTTCCGTGCTCGCCTCCACCAGCTCGATGGTGCCGCTGTCCGTGTCGCTCCGGTAGCTGAGCTGTGGCGTGATCCGGAGCCGGACCCGCCGGTTCGGCAGGATGGTGGGGCGGACGATGAAGGACGTCCCCACGTTCCGGAAGACCACCCCGGGGGTGATGTAGTTGCGCCCGAGGGCGTACTGCTGGAACCAGACGACTTCGGCCGCCTGGTCGGCGACGGTGATGCTGCCCTCGCCGCCGTCCTGGATGAGCAGGAAGGACCCCACGTTTCGCCGCGTGATCCGTTGAGTCTCCTGGAGCTGGACCTGGGCCGACCCGCGCGTCCCCCGCGGCCCCCCCTGCACGAAGGTGCCGCCCGGCCCGGTGCCCTGCACGATGGTGCCGCCCTGCAGGCTCTGCCCCGCCTGCCGGAACTCCACCGTGACCCTTACATTGCCGGGAGGCGTCGGGATGAGGCCCGTCTGCGCGTCCGCCCACCCGGCCCCCGCCGCCACCAGCGCCCAGGCCGTCATCCATCGCAGCTTGTTCCCCATTGCCGGCTCCTTCCCCTCGGTGCGGGATCCCAGCGCCAAGCACCTTAGAGGAGAGAACGGCGGTCGTCAACGCGGGAGCTTCGCCGGGAACGGCCCGGGCACCCCGACGGCGGGGCGGCGGGAGGGCGGCAAGTGGGGCGCGGCGGTGGGCTCAGCCCAGCAGCAGCTTGAGGGGATCGTTCACCTTCAGGGGGTCCGCCACGAAGAAGGCCTGGCCGTACTCGGCCCCGATGAGGGCCCCGAAGTAGCGCCCGAAGGCCTCCAGGCGGGTGGGGAAGAAGAGGGGTCGGTCGGTCCGCTTGAACTGGGATTCATGGGCGCTCATGGCCTTGATGGCCTCGGGGAACTCCTTGTCCACCTCCACGATGAAGGTGGGTCGTTCGAAGGGGGAAACCATGAAGTACATCATCTTCCGGATGGCGTGGGGCTTGCCGGAGGCCGGGTACTTCTCCAGGTGCGCGAAGTTGGCGGCGTGGGTCACCAGGTTGCCGGCCGCGATGTGGTCTCCGTGGCCCCGGCCACGCCCAGGGATGATGTCGAAGTAGGGGGCCAGGACGATCTTCGGCCGGTACTTCCGGATCATCGAGGCGACCAGCAGGCGCTGCTCGTGGGTGTCCGCCACGCGCGTGTCCCCCAGGTCCATCACCTCGAAGACGTCCACCTTCAGGCCCCGCGCGGCCGCCTCGGCCTCGCGGCGGCGCACGGGGGGGGTCCCGGCCCCCATGTCGCCCTCCGTGAGCACCACGATCCCGGTGGCGTAGCCCATCCCCTTCATCTTCAGGAGGAACGCCCCGCAGCCGATCTCCGCATCGTCCGGGTGGGGCCCGAAGGCCAGGAAGTCCAGCTCCCGCGTTGGGTGGGTCTTGTCGTCCTTGCTCGCGCTCATGGCTTCCCCGTCCTCTCGCGTGCCACGGGGCCGGACGCGCCGCCGTCGCGCGCCAGGGTCCGCCCCGGGCTATGTACCGGGCCCATCCAGGGTGATGACCTCGGCCGTCGGCGCGCCCCCCTGAACGTGCAGCAGCGCCACGGACCGCCGCAGGCCGAACCGGCGCGGCCCGGCGCCGCCCGGGTTCAAGAACAGCACGCCATCGTGCTCCGCGTTGTACGCCCGATGGCTGTGGCCGAACACCAGCACCCGGGCCTGCGCCGCGGCCACGGCCCTGGCCACCCGCGGCAGCACCGCGTCGGGGGCGCCGATCCGGTGCGTCATGTAGACGCGCAGGCCCCCCACCGTCTCCACCCGCGCGGCCGGGTGCCGCCCCACGGCGTGCGCGTCGTCCACGTTCCCGAGGACGGCCTTCACGGGCGCCACGGCCTCCAGCGCCCGCAACACCGCCGACGTTCCGATGTCGCCACCGTGGAGGATCAGCGAGACGCCCCGGAAGATCCTGAGCACCTCCGGTTCCAGGATCCCGTGCGTGTCCGAAAGGACCCCCACCGTCACCCCGACACCTCGCCGGGCCGATTCAGGCCGGATCCTCCACGCAGATGCAAGGGGGCGGGTGAGGGGGCGCCCGCCGGCTCAGTCCAGAACGGCGACGGCCTCCACTTCCAGGAGGTACCCCGGGTCGGCCAGGCTGCTGATCACCAGGAAGGTGCTGGCCGGCGGGTCCGCCGGGAAGTAGCGGGCCCGCACGTCCGCGATGATCGGCCGGTGGGCGAGGCTGGTGGTATAGGTGGTGATCTTGGCGATGTTCCCCATGGCGCCGCCCGCCGCCTCCACCACGGCCTTCAGGTTCGCGAACACCTGCTCGGCCTGCGCCGCGATGTCGCCCTTCCCGACCAGGTTGCCTTGGGGGTCCAGGGCGACCTGCCCGGCGATGTGGATGGTATTACCGTTGCGGATGGCGTGCGAGTAGGCCTTCACCGGGTGCACCGTGGTGGGGCGGATCACCTGCTTGGCCATGCCATGCCCTCCTGGGGATGACCGATGTCGAATGACCGATGGTCAACGACGGTGGACGCCGCGGACACCGTCTGCATCCGAGGGGAGCGAAGGCGCGAAGCGCCCGCACGTGTGGTCATTTGTCATCGATGTTGAGGGATGCCGTGGCCTGGATGGCGCGGTCCAGGATGATGCGTTCGTTGGCGTACGCCAGGGACCGCTGCGCCTGCGCCGCATCGAACCAGCGCGCCTCGCCGATTTCGTGGTCGTGATCCGCCAGGCTGCCGCCCACCGCCTCGAACAGGAAGTGATGCACCCGCTTGTGGATGCGGATGCCCTGGGCCCGCTCCGCGAACCAGTACTCGATCTCCCCCAGCGACCCTTTCGGCCGCGCCACCAGCCCCGTCTCTTCCTGCACTTCGCGGAGGGCCGCCTCCTCGGGTTTCTCGTGCGCCTCCACCATGCCCTTGGGCAGGCACCACACGGACCGGCCGGCGGGGCAGACCAGGGCGAACTCCACGTGGCCCTCGTGGACGCGGTACACCACGCCGCCCGCCGAGACCTGGCGCTTTACCGGGCGCCCCGCCCGCTCCAGGGGCCCACGCGGCGACCGATCGTCCGGCATGCCGCCCCCCGCCCCGTCCCTCCTGCGGACCGGGCGGCCGCCGAAGGGCGCGGCTCCCCCGCCCCCCCCCCCACACCACCCCCCGGGACCGCCCCACGTCCCGCGGGGGGCCCGACCAACGGAAAACCCCCAAGGC
>Ga0187766_10000722_pt1 | contig 18840 bp, 18 predicted proteins | sample 0216_QUI02_MP05__4_FD_132971 | JGI IMG/M metagenome (GOLD analysis project Ga0187766, IMG submission 132971) | Tropical peat soil microbial communities from peatlands in Department of Meta, Colombia - 0216_QUI02_MP05_20_MG | ecosystem: Environmental > Terrestrial > Soil > Wetlands > Peat ... | reverse complement strand
GGTAAGTTCCGGTCCCGCGACGGCGCGGCGCTGCACCTGCAGGGCGGCGCGCGCAAGGTGCTGATCTCGGCGCCGGGCAAGGGCGTCGACCTCACGGTGGTGATCGGGGTCAACGACGGCGCCTATGACCCGGCGCGGCATGACGTGATCTCCAACGCGTCATGCACCACCAACTGCGTGGCCCCGATGGTCAAGGTGCTGCACGACGCGTTCGGCGTGGAGCAGGGGTTCATGACCACGGTGCACGCCTACACCGGCGACCAGATGCTGCTCGACGGTCCGCACAAGGACCTGCGGCGGGCCCGGTCGGCGGCGGTCAGCATCGTGCCGACCACGACCGGCGCGGCCCGCGCCACCGGTGAGGTCATCCCTGCCCTGGCCGGGAAGCTGGACGGGGTAGCCGTCCGGGTTCCCGTGGAGGACGGCTCCCTCACCGACCTCGCGGTCGTGCTCGGCCAAGATGTCACCGCGGCGGCCGTGAACGAGGCGTTCGCCGCCGCGGCGTCCGGGCCGCTGGCCGGCATCCTGCGGTACAGCACCGATCCCATCGTCTCCCGCGACGTCATCGGCGACTCGGCGTCGTGCGTGTTCGACTCGGAGCTGACCCAGGCGTCCGGGAAGCTGGTCAAGGTGTTCGGCTGGTACGACAACGAGTGGGGTTACACCTGCCGGCTGGCCGACCTGGCCGCCCTGGTCGGCGGGCGGCTGTAAGTCGCGTCCCGGTAGGGCACCGGTCAGTAACGTCCACTACTTGACCGGCGCTCTACCGCAAATGCTTGACCGGCGCTCTACCGCAAAACGCAGCACCAAGAGGGCCGCCCTGACGGGCGGCCCTCTTGGCTGACGCGGCGCCGCGCCGCGGTCCGGGTCAGGTGCTTTCGATCTGGCGGCCGGTGATCCGGTCCGGGATGATGCGGACGTACACGTCGCGATCGCCGCCTGGCCACGGCCAGACCGCGGTGTCCCGTCGCACGTGATGGAGCTCGGCCGGGTGCGCGACGCGGTGGGCCTGCCCGCGTACCAGCACACTCCAGCCCTGGCAGAGCGCCTCGTCGAGATGGTCGACCTCGAACGCGACCTGATCGTCGGCGTGGCCCTCGATCATGCTGCCCTCGCTGGTCCTGATGACGATGGTGCCCGCGACCACGGCAAAGTTGACCGGGAGCACGACCGGACCCGAGGTCGTGCCGAACGCGATCCGCCCGACACCGCCCGGCGCGATCAGCCGGCGGCATTCGGCTGGCAGCAGCTTCGTGACGACGGGCGGCCGGGCCGAGCGCTGGGGCGCCGGCGGCAGCTGGGCCCCGGCCCCGAGCAGTGCGGCCGGGGTCGTCTGCAGCGCGGCGGCGAGCTTGCGCAGCACCGCGCCCCCCGGCCGGGCCGGGTATCTCTCCAGGTACTCCACGTAGCGCAGGCTCAGCCCGGCGCGGGCGGCCACCTGTGCCCTGCTCAGCCGCAGTTCGGCGCGCCGCCGTGCGACCCGCTTGCTCAGGTCACCCGGGTCCGGCGGCGACGGCCAGGCCCACTCCTCGTGCTGGTCCGGCCGGCCGGGCTCCTCGGGTGCCTGCCTGGGTACGTAGCTCACGCTCATCGGGATCGCGACGCCGCGGACCGAACGGGCCCACCCACGGACGTCGCTTCACCTCCTCGGTTCATCCAGCCGTCATGCGGGGCTGTCCCTCCTCCTACCGCCAGCCTCAGCGGCCCGCAGCCGGCCGGCGAGTGGCCTCCGGCACGTCCGGCCGGGACGTTGGTCCGTCGCACCCTGCCACGCTCAAGCCAGAACCGCCGCGGTCCAGGGTCCTGGCCGGCGAGTGACCTACGTCCCTGGCTGGCGGCGGGTGGCGGTGCCAAGCTGAGGGTGAGCGGTATCAGGAGATGGGTGGTGATGACCCATGATCGAGGTCACCGCGGCGGCTCTGGCCACGCATCCGTTCCTGCACGGCATGTCCCGCGACCAGCTGGACGCGCTCGCCAGGGCAAGCGGGGACGTCAGGTTCCCGGCTCGGTACCGGATCTTCGAGGACGGCGGCAACGCCACCCGCTTCTGGCTGATCCAGTCCGGTCACGTGTCCCTGGACCTGCAGGTCCCCGGAGAGGGACCGGTGGTCATCGAGACCATCGGCATGGGCGAGCTGCTCGGCTGGTCATGGCTGTTCCCGCCGTTCAAGTGGGCGTTCGGCGCCGTGGCTGCTACCCCCGTGGAGGCCTTTGAGTTCGACGCTCCGGCCGTGCGGGAGGCCTGCGCGGCCGATCCCGGGCTCGGGTACGAGCTCAACCAGCGAATCACCCGGGTGCTGGCCAAGCGGCTGCAAGCCACCAGGATCAGGCTGATCTCTCGTACTGGCCACTCGGCGGTCACGCGCTGACCTGGCGTGGAGCCTTCCCTGATCTGCCCCGCCGCTGGCCCGGTCCTGGCCCCGCGGCGGCTGATCGCGCCGCGGACGTCACGGACGAAGGTCCCCCGCCCGTGCGGCGTATGACTCTGATGACCAGCCGATGGCGGCACCAAGCTGGCCATGGAGCCGGCGACAGCCGCCCGGCCCGGAGGAGATCTGATGATGATGATGAAGACGATCGATGACCTGGCGGTCGCAGGCCAGCGGGTCCTGGTGCGTGACGACCTCAACGTGCCGGTTGATGGCGGCCGTGTCAGCGATGACGGCCGGATCCAGGCCGCCCTGACCACCCTGACCGCGCTGCTCGACCGCGGCGCCGGGGTGATCGTCTGCGCTCACCTCGGCCGTCCCAAGGGGCAGCCCGACCCCAAGTACTCGCTGGGCCCGGTCGCGGCCCGGCTGAGCGAGCTGCTCGGCCGCCCGGTGCCGCTCGCCGCCGACACCGTCGGCCCGGCCGCGCAGGCCGCAGTCGCCGCGCTGCGCCCCGGCGGCCTGGTCATGCTGGAGAACCTGCGGTTCGAGGAGGGGGAGACCAGCAAGGACGACGCGCTGCGCGGCGCGTTCGCCGACCGGCTCGCCGCCCTCGCCGACCTGTACGTGGCGGACGGGTTCGGTGCGGTGCACAGGAAGCACGCCAGCGTCTACGACGTGGCCCTGCGCCTGCCGCACGCCGCTGGCTGCCTGGTCCAGGCCGAGATGGCGGCGCTCAGCCGGCTGACGGCGGACATCCGTCATCCGTATGTGGTGGTGCTCGGCGGCGCGAAGGTGGCAGACAAGTTCGAAGCGATCGGCAGCCTGATCGGCGCGGCTGACCGGATCCTCATCGGCGGGGCCATGGCCTTCCCGTTCCTGGTCGCCCAGGGCCAGAAGGTGGGGACGTCCCTGCTGGAGCCCGGCCAGGTCGACCTGGCGAGCGGCTACCTCGCCCAGGCCGCCCGGGCGGGCGTCGCGATCGCGCTTCCGTCTGACTTCATCGTGGCGCCCGAGCCCGCCGCCGGCGCGCCGTACCAGGTCGTGACGGCCGACGCCATCCCGGGCGACCGGATGGGCCTGGACATCGGCCCGGAGTCGGCCATGGCGTTCGCCGCCAGCATCCGCGAGGCCAGCACGGTCTTCTGGAACGGCCCGATGGGGGTCTTCGAGCTGGCACCGTACGCCGGCGGCACCAGCGCGGTGGCCTCGGCGCTGACCGGCAGCGGCGCGTTCACCCTGATCGGCGGCGGCGACACCGGAGCGGCCATCCGCGCGCTCGGCTTCCCCGACAGCGCGTTCGGGTACGTCTCCACGGGCGGCGGCGCCACCTTGGAGTTCATCGAAGGCAAGACCCTGCCCGGACTTGCCGTCCTGGAGGACGAATGAACGCGGGGCCGGCCTACCAGCTCGTCGTGCTCAGGCACGGGCAGAGCGAGTGGAACGCCGTCGGCCGGTTCACCGGCTGGGTGAACGCCGAGCTCACCCGGGACGGCGAGCGGGAGGCCGCGCGCGCCGGGGCGCTGCTCGCGGCGCACGGCCTGGTTCCCGCGTTCGCGCATACCTCCTTGCAGCGGCGGACCATCCGCACCGCAGACCTGGCCCTGGCCGCCGCGGACCGCGACTGGATTCCGGTCCGCCGGTCGTGGCGGCTGAACGGGCGGCACTACGGAGCCCTGCAGGGTCGGAGCAAGGTCCAGGTGCTGCAGGAGTACGGCGAGGAGCAGGTCAGGCTGTGGCGACGCTCTTATGATGTCCGGCCCCCGCCGCTTGCCGCCGACGCCCAGTACTCGCAGTTCGGCGATCCGCGCTACGCTGGCCTGCCGCCCGAGGCCCGGCCCTGCGCCGAGTCCCTGCGCGATGTCTCCGCCCGGCTGCTCCCGTACTGGTACGACGCGATCGTCCCGGACCTGCGCGCGGGTGGCTGCGTGCTCGTCGTCTCGCACGGGAACACGCTGCGCGCACTGGTCAAGCACCTCGACTCGATGTCCGACGACCAGATCGCCGACCTGGACCTCCCCACCGGCATTCCGCTGGTCTACCAGCTCGGACCCGACCTGCGTCGGGTCGTCCGCGGCGGTCGTTACCTCGATCCTCGCGCCGCCCGCGACGGGATCGAGGCCGTCAGCAACCAGGGCCGCCTGGCGCCGGCGGCCGTCAGCACGGCATAAGGAGGATCCGATGGACAGCGGACACGCCACCGAGCGCTCGCGCATCGTGGTCGGGGTAGACGGCTTCGAGCCGTCCATGGCCGCCCTGCGCTGGGCCATTCACCAGGCGAGGCTGACCGGGGCCATAGTGGAGGCGGTGACGGCCTGGCACATCCCGGCCGGCACCGGTTGGCTGCCAGCCGCCGACACGCCCGACTACCAGGAGGACGCGTTCGACGTCCTCATCGAGGCGATTGCCCAGATGTACGCCATCGACCCCGATGTCGAGGTCTGCCCGCGCGTGACCGAAGGACCGGCCGGTCCGGTCCTGGTCGGCGCGGCCGAGGGAGCCGACCTGCTCGTGGTGGGCTGCCGGGGCCACAGCGGGCTCACCGCGACGGTGCTGGGATCGGTCAGCCAGTACTGCGTGCATCACGCGCCATGCCCCGTGGTGATCGTACGCGGAAAGCCCGGATGACCGCCGACCCGCCCGCGGCCCGCTACGGCTCGAGGACAAGCCGCGCCTTGGCCCTGCCGTGCACCACCGCGCCGCTGGCCTTGTTAACGCCGGCCAGCGGCCTGCCGGGTCTTAGGTCTCGGACCTTCGTAGGTCGCCGTCGTCAGCCGGCGCGGTGGAGGACGCGTAATGGCGGACGCCGATCCAGGCCGCGGTATCGGCCGGTGTTCCCGGGAGCTGGTGCACCGTGGCCTGGGCAGCGGCCAGGGCCGGGCGTGAGACGCGGTAGTGGTGGCCGCACAGCAGCAGGTCTGCCTCGTAGGGCCGGGCGGCGGTCGGCGGCATGATGACGCGGACGACCGCATTGGCCGGGCAGCAGCAGGCCCGGCCGGGCGGCCCGGCGGGCGCCGTGAGCGCGGGATCCGCACCGCCGGGTGCGGTCGGAGCCGCGGTGGTATCGCCTCTGGCCGAGGGGTGCAGGAATCTCGCGTTCATATCTCCAGCGTGGGCGGGACGCCCCTGGGCCGTTAGAGACCAAGCTCACTGCCTGAGATGCCCAAAGTCCCGCCGCCCAGCACAACCACCCGGTCTAACGGATGACCAGCACCGGCCGGTCGGTCAGGTGAATGACCTTGTGCACCGTGCTGCCCAGCACCAGGCCGGCCAGGTCGCCACGGCCTCGTGAGCCCATCACGATGACGTCGGCGTCGTGGTCTTTCGCGTCGCCCGCGATCTCACGCGCGGCGTAGCCGTACGCGGTATTCCTGACCTCGCCCCGAGCCTTCACGCCGGCGTCGGTGAGCACCTCAAGCGCCGCCGTGACCACGGCGTTGGCATCGTCTGCGGTCTCGTCCATCATGGACACTTTCCTGACCCCGGTCTCACGCTCCCTCAGGTGCAGGACCCATATGTGACCATCGGACAATTTGGCCAGGTCGCGGGCGGCGAGGACGGCCCGCTTGGATATGTCCGAATGGTCTACTGCCAGCAGAATCCTGTCGTACATAATCGTGTCCTCCAGGTTCAGGACTTGTTCGCAGACAGCTCGTTGTTCCCGCGTTCACTCTCACGCCGCCGCGAAACGAAAAGCCAGGACGAAGCGGCCTTGTCCGCGGAGGACCTTGGTCGCCAGCCGGCCAGGAGGAAAGGCCTAAGCCGGCCTCCCAGCGGACTAGCCCTATGATCCGTTGCACCCGGTAGGCGGAGCCCGAACCGGCCGCCAGCCGCTGGAGGGATACGCATGGCCAAGGGGCTGCTGACGCTGTTCGCCTGCGGCGACGTGATGCCAGGTCGCGGCCTGGACCAGGTACTCCCGTATCCCGGGAACCCAGAACTACGCGAGACGTACGCCCGCGACGCGATGGCCTACGTCCGCCTGGCCGAACGCGCGAACGGCCCGGTACCGCGGCCGGTGAGCTTTTCCTGGCCGTGGGGTGATGCCTTGCCGGTCCTGGAGGCCGTACAGCCGGATGTCCGGCTCATCAACCTGGAGACCAGCGTCACGCGCAGTGCCGACTTCGCGCCCGGCAAGGCGGTGCACTACCGGATGAGCCCGGAGAACCTGCCCAGCGTGACCGCGGTCCGCCCGGACGTATGCGCGCTGGCCAACAACCATGTCCTGGATTTCGGCCGGGCCGGGCTCGCGGAGACTCTCGGCGCGCTGGCCCGCGCCGGGCTGGCGGCCGCGGGAGCTGGGCCGGACTTCGCCGAGGCCAGCCGGCCCGCGACCGTGCCGGTGGCGGTGAACGGGGACGGGGAGGCGACCGGAGGACGCGTGCTGGTCTCCTCGTGCGGGACCGCCTCCAGCGGGATCCCGCCGGGCTGGGCCGCGACCGCCACCCGGCCGGGCGTGAACCTGCTGCCCGGCCTGTCCGTGGCGGTCGCCGACGCGGTGGCCGAGCGCGCCGGCGCAGCCAGGCAGCGCGATGACCTCGTCGTCGTATCCGTCCACTGGGGATCCAACTGGGGATACGGGGTGGACGGCGAGCAGGTCAGGTTCGCGCATCGGCTGATCGACGGCGGCGTCGACCTGATCCACGGGCACTCCTCCCATCACCCCCGCCCGGTCGAGGTATACCGGGGCAAGCTGATCCTGTACGGCTGCGGCGACTGCATCGACGACTACGAAGGCATCTCGGGCCACGACGAATTCCGGGACGATCTGCGGCTGCTGTACTTCGCGGACCTGGTGCCTGGCACGGGCACGCTCGCCGCGCTGCGGATCGTGCCCATGCAGGCCAGGCAGATGCGGCTGCGTCACGCCAGCACCGCCGACCGCCAGTGGCTGGCCCGTACGCTCGACCGGATCAGCCGCCCGTTCGGGTCGCGGATCGAAGGCCGGCCCGGTGGCACCCTCGAGCTGACACTGAGGACTTAGGGCCCGCAAACCGATAACCAATGCCCGTGACGCAGGCGACCACGCTGACCGATGCTAGGTCGGAAGGGCAGCCGGGATCGCGGTACGCGGCGCGCCGCGCCCGGCTGTTCATCGTGGCGGTGCGCTACACCCCCGGAGGTAGCGATGAAGGTGCTGGTCACGGCGGCCTCGATGCACGGGGCCACGGCCGAGATCGCTCAGGCGATCGGGCGGACGCTGTCGGAGCAGGGCCTGGCGGTGAGCGTGCTCCCTCCGGAGGAGGTTGCTTCCGTCGAGGAGTACGACGCGGTCGTCATCGGCAGCGCCGTCTACGTCGGCCACTGGCTGGACGCGGCGAAGGACCTGGTGAACCGGTGCCGCGACGCTCTGGTGACCCGCCCGGTGTGGCTGTTCTCCAGCGGCCCGGTGGGGGATCCCGCGGGCAAGCTGGCCCGCGCCATGGACACCGATCCCGTAGACGCCGTCGCGATCCGCGTGACCACGGGCGCGCGGGACCACCGGATGTTCGCCGGGAAGCTGGATCGCAAGGTGCTGACCCGGCCCCAGCGGGCCTCGCTGCTGGTGTTCCGCGGCCTGGAAGGAGACTTCCGCGACTGGGCCGTGGTCCGGCAGTGGGCCGACGGCATCGCGCAGCAGCTCACATCCGCGTCGCGAGCCTAGCCCGGGACCAAGGTCAGCCAGTGGGACGGGCCGCACCAATATCGTCGAGGATGGCGCTGGCCACGGGGCCTACGGCCGCGGCGACCGCGGGTGTCAGGCCGGGACCCTGGGCCAGGTCGGCCGCCTCGATCGCGTGCACGATCAGCCGCCCGGGCATCCGGTCAAGGGCCACCGCCAGGCTGATCGCGTCGTCCAGGCCGAGGCCGTGCGAGCTTGCCGCCCGGACTGGTCCGGGTCGCGGCCCGTCCACCACGAAACGATGGACCCGGCCCGGCTCCGCCGGCTCGGCGCGGATCGCGTCGACCACTACGGCCAGCGCCGCCCCGGTCCAGGCCTCGACCAGCCGGGTGGGCTCGCCGTCGGTAACCACGAGGCGCACGCCGGGCGGCACCCAGTGGCGCAGCCGGCTGACCACCGCGGGCCCCGCGCCGTCGTCGCGCCGGAACTCGTTGCCCACGCCGATGACCACCACCCGCCCGCCGCCAGGAGCTGAAACCGTAACCACCGTCCGTCCGGAATAGACAATGATCTTTCTATTGTGAGGTCGAGGAGGAGGCGCGCGTATCCGGGCCAGCCGTGCGAGCAAGGTCCCCGGTCGAATCGCCGGCTCGGGGGTCGGTACCGTCCTGGCGTCCTGCCGAGGACGATCGCGCGGCCGGCAGGGTGAGAATCACGGTCCGGCCTCCTGATGGGGTCCGCTCGGACTTGAGCGTGTCGCCCATTGCCTCGGCGAGATCGCCGGCCAGCCTGAGCGCCAGGCTGGCCGGGCCGCCGTTCTCGTCCGGCCCTTCGTCGGCGATGCTGATCTCGACCCAGCTGGCCAGCCGGGCGGCGGTGAGCACCGGTGGCGGCCCGGCCGGGCCGCGTTGCAGGGCATCGGCCAGCAGGCTGGTCAGGATCCGGGTGAGAAGGGCGGCATCCGCAATCACGTCGGGCAGGTCCTCGGCCATGCTGACCGTGATGTCCTCGCCGCCCGGTCCGAGATCATCTAGCGCCGCGGTCAGCACCTCGTCCAGGTCGACCGGCCGCAGGTAGGTCTCGACCGCTCCGGCGTGCAGCCGGCTGAGGTCGCTGAGGTCCTCGGTGAGCCTGCTCAGCCGGTCGACCGCGTGCGCTGCCTGCGCGAGCAGCGCCGCCCGGTCGCCCGGGCTGAGCGCGTTGCCCGCGTCCTCCGCCAGCGCCGTCAGCGCGGTCCGGGCGGCCGTGAGCTGCTCACGGGCGTCCTCACCGGTCGCGGCGAGCAGCGCGGTCCGGGAGCGCAGGTCAGCCGCGTGCCTGGCCGTCTGGGCTTCCCGCTCGTCCGCGCGCCGGGAGCTGATGCCGGCCACCATCTGGACCGCGCAGGACGAGAGAACTCGCATCTCCTCAGGGCCCAGAACGCGGCCCCGGGCGGCCAGCGTCATATTCCCGTTGACCGGCAGCTCCAGGTCGGCTCCGTGTCCTTCCGGCGGCCGCTCGCCCGCGCTGGCCACGATGTAGCAGCCGCTCCCGTCCGGGCGGTGTTCGAGCAGGCTGACCGCGGCCAGACCGAACATCTGGCGGATCTCCTCGAGCAGGGCGGGCGGATCGCCGTGTCCGCGCAGCACGGCGGTGGCCAACCGGACCAGGGCCGCCGCCTCGGCGCTTGCTCGCGAGGCTTGCCGCCGACGCGACCCGAACCCGGCCATCGCACCCGCCAGCGACCACCCGGACGAGCCCGCTTTCTCGCGGCTGACCAGGTGAACGTCGATAGGCCCGGCCCGGCGGGCCAGCCTGGTCGGGATGCTCTTGCCCGTGAACAGGGTGAGAACCCGGCCGCGCAGGCTCGCCCCGAGCACGATCTGAGTCGCGTTCTCGGCCCGCGCGAATCGCAGCAGCGTCTCAGGGACGTCTTCGCCCGGTACCTGGTGGAACTCGCCGCCGACCGAGGCGACCAGCGCGCGCTGCGTGTCCAGCGATCCGGCACGGTCGCCGTTCAGGCCGTCGTCCCTGTCCACGTGGACCGCGAGCAGCTCGCTACCCGGAATGCGGGCGGCGATCCTGGCGGCGCGCCTGATGACGGCCTCGTCGCCCTTCTCGCCCGCGATGGCGACCACGATCCGCTCCCGGGTCTCCCACGGCACGGCGATGCCGTGCTCGGCGCGGTACCGCTGCAGGCCCTCGTCGACCCGGTCGGCGACCCACAGCAGGGCCAGCTCGCGCAGCGCGGTGAGGTTTCCCGGCCGGAAGTAATGGGTCAGTGCGGCCTCGACCCGGTTCGGCGGGTAGATGTTGCCGTGCACCATCCGCCGCCGCAGCGCCTCCGGAGTCATGTCCACCAGCTCGATCTGGTCAGCGCGCCGCGCGACCTCATCGGGCAGCGTTTCGTGCTGTTCCACGCCGGTGACCTGTCTCGCCACGACGCTGAGCGACTCCAGATGCTGGATGTTCAGGGTGGTGATGACGTCAATTCCCGCGTCAAGCAGCTCGTCGACGTCCTCCCATCGCTTCGCGTTCCTGCTGCCGGGAACGTTCGTGTGGGCGAGTTCGTCCACCAGCGCGACTTGCGGGTGACGCGCGAGCACGGCGTCCACGTCCATCTCGGTGAAGACCGCGTCGCGATAGCTCATCGTGCGCCGCGGCACGATCTCCAGGCCCTTCGCCATCGCCGCGGTCAGCTGCCTGCCGTGCGTCTCTATCAGGCCGCCCACCACATCGGTGCCTCGCGCCAGGCGGCGCTGGCCCTCGGCCAGCATGGCGTATGTCTTCCCGACCCCGGGCGCGGCGCCGAGATAGATGCGGAGCTGCCCTCTGGCCCTGGCCGGGTCAGCCGGCGCCAGGCCGACGGGGGTGGCCCTGTCACCCCGCACCTCCTGATGACGCATCATGCGCTCCCTTCGGCCCGAGTTCGGGTGCGGACACCAGCTGGCCAGACGCCTGCCAGGCCGCCCGCGCCCGGACTGGAGCGTCAGCAGGAACCTAGACGTCCCGTTCAGGACAGCATTCGCGGCGCGGTGCCCGGTAGGGTCGCAGTTCCCCCGGCGGGTGGCCGAACAGCCCTGTCCAAAGGCCCCGGAACCAGCGCCGTCGAGCGACGGGAGCGCTATGCGGCTACGGCGCGGGGCTGACCTGGCGCGAGACCGGAAGCCGGGTCCGGCGCGGACCGTATACGGCGTCGTGGACGGACCAGATCGCGGAGGTCAGCACGTCGAACCGATCCAGGTGCTGGCGCAACTCGGCGGAGTTCCCTGCCCGCGCCGCGGTAATCGTGTCGTTGGCCGCGGCGGCCAGCCGGTCCAGCCGTACCCGCAGGAACGTCTCGTCCCGGCGACCCCGATCACCGCCGACGGCGGCCAGCGCGGCGCGGCCGGCGGCCTCGGCTTCATCGAGGATCGCGCTGGTCGCCCGGGCGATCTCGACCACCATCCAGCGCGGCGGCGGCGTTCCTGCCTCGTCCCTGGCCAGCATCCGCAACTTGATCAGGTGCGCCAGGCAGCGGGCCCGACGATCCTGTATCTGGTCGGCGACGGACATGGCGGGCAGGGCCTTTCCAGCTGAGGGTCTATCAGGTGTGCAACGGCTTCATTTCATGGCGGCCCCTGGCCGCCAGCCAAGGGACGAAGGTCCCCTCTCCGGCCAGAAACGCAAGATCTGTCAGCTGAACCCGGGGCGGGCCAGGACCAACGGCCTGGCGTAAGGCAACCTTTGCGGGTCCTTCGGCCCTAGCAGCCGCCGCGACGTCATCCCACGCTCGATGCATGACCTACATGACATGCCACGAGGAGGTTTGGTCATGTACGCACAAGTGGGAGACGAGCTGACCGTCAAGGGGCGTCATCAGGGCGATGAGGAGCGCCATGGCGAGATCATCCAGGTCGACGGCGCACATGGCGCGCCGCCGTACGTGGTCCGCTGGCGTGACGGTCACCAGAGCGTGTTCTTCCCCTCGTCCGATAGCGAGATCGAGCATCACGCGGCACCCACCGCCTAATCAAGGGGACCTGCGATGTTCACCCGTGCGGACGTCGAGAAGCTCGCCACCGTGCATGTCGTGCAGCCGGCGGTACTCTCCCTCTACCTGACCGTTCCGCCGGATCCCGCGGAGCTGAGCGGCCTTCTGGTTCGTGCGGGAGAGCTCATGGCGGCAGCCGGGACAGATTCCCAGCGCGTCAGGGATGAGGATGAAAACTGGGTCCTCCGGACGCTGGCGACACGCGGCCGGGGCTGGCTGGGCCGCAGCGTGGCGATCCTCGCCTGCACTGACGCCGGCCTGCTCGAGGTTCTGCCGCTTCCCAGCCTCGTGCCGGAACGGGCCGTACTGGGAACCAGGCCGCACATCCGGCCGCTGCTGGGCGCCTTGCAGCGGTGTCCTGCTCATCGAGTCGTCGACCGGATCCTGGCCATGGTGCCGAGCGGGCTGGCCGCCGTCGGCCTGCCCGCCTGCCTGGCCGCCGTCAATGCCGACGCCGTGGAAACCCTGGTCGTTCCGGACGAGGGGCTTGTCCCCGGATATGAGTGCGGCAGGTGCGGCGCTCTCAGCACGCGCTCCGACAGCTGCCCGGACTGGGGCGCGGCGCCGCTGCCGGTCCCTGACGTCATCGAAGAGATGGTCACCAGGACCCTGGAGGACGGCGGCCAGATCTCAGTGATCGGCGGCGGCCCACCGCAGATCGCGGCCAAGCTGCGTTTCCCCCTGGTTCAGTAGTGCCCGGCCAAGCCGCCGGGCCCGCGCGGCGAACGCGGGCCAGATGCGGCACGGTTCCGCGCGGATGGTCAGGTACCCGATTGGACCGTGACTTCGAACCTTCGTCATGATCAGAGGCCCTTGGGCTACTGCCCCGGGACCAACGGCTCTGCCGGTCTGCGGCGCCAGGGACCACGCTAAGAAGCGAGACAATGCGCGAAGCGAGCTGATCCGCAATGAAGGCCATGGTCGGGGACGTCATGTCCAGCCGTCCGATTTCGGTGCACAAGGACTCATTGTTCAAGGAGCTCGCAGTCAGATTCCGAGCCTCCCAGGTGAGCGCGTTCGCAGTCGTCGACGACGACGGGAAGGTCGTCGGCGTCGTCTCCGACGCGGACATGCTGTTCAAAGAGGCCCTCGGCGGGGGAGCCGACGGCAGGCACGGCCTGGTCATCGGCGTGTTGCACCGTAAGGCGCGGGAGAAGGCCCAGGGGATTACGGCGGGCGACCTGATGACGAGCCCCGCGGTGACCGTGACGCGCGATGACACCGTCGAGGATTCCGCCCGGCTGATGTACGGCCGCAGGCTCGGGCAGCTTCCCGTGGTCGACGCGGCCGGCCGGCTCGCCGGGATCATCAACAGGACCGACGTACTGGCCGTCTTCGACCGCCCCGATGAGGACATCCGCGTCGAGATCATCAGCCGGGTGATCCCCGCTGTGTCGGAGCCGAGCTGGTACTCGGTCATGGTCGATGACGGCATCGTGACCGTGGAAGGTACCCCCGAGACCGTCTCGATCGGTCACGAGGTCCTCACCCGGGTTCGCCATGTCCAGGGCGTGGTGGCCGTCCGCGACCGCCTGGTCTACCCGGCTCCGCCCGTCCCCGTGGCGCCCGGCGCCTACTTCCACTCGTACCGATGACCGATACCAGGCGGAGCGCGGCCGGCGTCGCTGCTCCCGCGGGCGGCAGCCCTGCCGCCCTCACGATCTTGTGCGCGCTGCTGTTCCTGACCTTCCTGGACAACACCATCGTGAGCGTCGGACTCGGCAGCGTACAGTCCGACCTGCACGCGGGCGTCCTGGCCCTGCAGTGGATCGTCGGCGCGTACGCTCTGACGTTCGCCAGCGCGATGCTGGCCTTCGGCATGGTGGGCGATGAGTTCGGCCGCAAGAAGGTCATGCTCGCGGGCGGGGCGGTGTTCTGCGCCGGTTCCGTGCTGTGCGCGCTGGCCCCAGGTTCCGGGGCGCTGATCGCCGGCCGGGCCGTCATGGGCCTCGGCGCGGCCGCGAGCGAGCCGGGCACCTTGTCGATGCTCCGGCACCTCTACACCGATGAGCATTCCCGCAACCGGGCCATCGGCGTGTGGTCCGGTGTCTCCGGGCTGGCCCTCGCGCTCGGCCCGGTCGTGGGCGGTGCGCTCATCGGGCTGTGGAACTGGCGCGGCATCTTCTGGTTCAACCTGGCCTTCGGGCTGGCCGTGCTGATCGCGGCGGCCATCGCCCTGCCGGAGAACGCCGATCCGGACGCCCACCGCGTCGACATCACCGGCGCCATCCTCGGCGCGGCGGCGCTGGCCGCGCTGATCTTCGGCGTCATGACCGGTGAGGGCACCGGATTTACCACCCCGGCGGTGCTCGCGCTGTTCTGCGTCAGCGCGGCGGCGGGGGCCGGGTTCTTCTGGTGGGAGCACCGCGTCGCCCACCCGCTACTCGACCTGCGGTTCCTTCGCATCCCGGGCTTTACCACCGCCAATGTGGTCGCGTTCTGCAGCTATTTCGCGACATTCGCGATCTTCTTCTTCACCGCGCTGTACCTCGCTGAGGTGGTCGGCTACTCCGGCTACCGCATCGCGCTGACGTTCTTGCCGATGGCGGCGCTGATGATCATTTCGTCACTGCTGGCCGGCAACTGGACAAGCCCGGCCAGGTTCCGCTGGTCGATCAGCGGCGGCTGCCTGGTCTTCGCCACCGGCCTGATGCTGACCAGCGTCACCCTCAGCCCGCATCCGCACTACGCGCTGCTGGCAGGCGCGCTGGCCATCACCGGCATCGGCATCGGCGCGACGGTCGTGCCCATCACCGCGTCGGTCCTTGACGCGGTACCGCCGGAACGGTCCGGCATGGCCGCGTCGTCCGCCAACACCAGCCGCGAAATCGGTGCCGTCACCGGGGTGGCGATCCTCGGCGCCCTGGTCAACGCGCAGCTGCACTCCGACCTGATCAGCAAGCTGAACCACCTGGGGATCCCGGCCAATTTCCAGTCCATCGTGGTCAACGCGATCGAGACCGGCGGCGTCCCGTCCAGCAGCCAGAGCTCATCCGCCGGCGGCCAGGGCAATGCCGCCATCGTCCAGCAGGTGATCAACGCCGCGTACGACGCTTTCCAGGCCGGCCTCCACGCTGCCCTGTACCTGTCGGCCGGGCTGGTCATTGCCGCGGGGATCCTGGCCGTCATCACCCTCGGCCGTTCCTCGGACCGCGTGTCGTCGCCTATTCCGCCGAACGATCCTGCTGACAGCGGCAGCGGGATCGTGCCACGCCACATCGACAGCCGGTCTGCTCCGGCCCGAGGCCGACGGCGGCCGCCTCTGGCTCACCGCGCCAAATGATCTTTACTGGCTAGTTTTTCCTGTTCACAGGCCTAGTGAAAGATGCCCTTCGGGCCGGTGATCTACCATGCTGCGCAAGCACGGCATCGAGGTGGTCACGATCGCCAGCAGTGAACTGGGCCGCGGCCGCGGCAGGCCCTGCATGGCCTGCCCGATCGAGAGGGACCCGGCCTGACCTGGCCCGGCCGGGCTAGGCGGTGGGAACGGTGGCCACGGGGCCGTGCGCGTGGCTCAGCAGGGCGTTGATGACCGAGCCGGGACCGTGGTGCACAGCCTGCCTGCCGATCACGACCAGGTCTGAGCGGGCGGACAGGCCGATCAGCGCCCGGCCCGGGTGGCCACGCACGACGTCGTGGTGAACCGGGACGTCGGGATACCTGGCCTGCCAGTCGTTCAGCACCTGCTCCAGCTTCGCGGTGGCTTTCTCTTCCATGTCCTGCAGCCCCGGCGTCGCGAGGGCTTGGCCCGCCCGGGAGATATCGGATTCTGGCGTGTGCCAGGCGTGGACGGCGATCAGGCTGGCTTTGCGCAGGGCAGCTTCCTCGAACGCGAAGGTGAGCGGGACTTCGGCATGCTCCAGGTCGCCGATGCCGATGCCGACCTGCCGTCGCGCGGCCTCGGGCGCCTCGCGGACGATCACGACCGGGCAGGGCGCGTGGGTGGCCGCGTACCGGCTGACCGATCCGAGGATCAAGGCCGTGAACGCCCCGACGCCACGGGAGCCCACCACCAGCATGAGCGCTCCAGATCCGCTCTGCGTGACCGCGTCGGCAGGTGCCCCGGACAGGTGGTCGGCGTCGATCAGCAGTCCCGGTGCCGCCTTCGCGGCCCGCTCCGATGCCGCCTGCAGGGCCCGGTCGCTGCTCTTGCTGATGGCGTCGGTCACGGTGTCGTACTGTTCCTTCTCGTGGTCGGCGATCATCCGGGGCAGCAGCCCCGGAGCGGAGACGATCCGCAGCGGGGCACCGCGCAGCACGGCCTCCCGCGCGGCCCAGTCGACCGCCCGCAGCGATTCCTCGGAGCCGTCCGTAGCGGCCACGATGGGCTTAGCTGGCATGCTCGTCCTCCTCGGTGGACCCGGATATGCCGGGATGTCTCGCCAGGCGGTGTCTGCCCCACCGTTATCATGATCGTGCGCGGATCCCGGCGGCAAGGCCGTATCTGCCGAGACTAAGCCACCCCCGCTCCCGGTGAGCGCGCGTTTGCCCGGCGGAGCGGCCAGGTTGCGCGAATTGTTAGCTGACCTGAGCGGGGGAGTCCAACCCCCAGCGGCCGACCGAGGTGGCTGTGCGCTGTCACCGCGGCCCGTTCGGTACCAGAGATCTTTTGACTTGCCCGCCCGCCTCGGTGCTAGCCGCGTCAAGGACCTGGCGTTATTCTGACGATGCGTCGTCACCGGGAGGAGCCAGCCGTGGAACCGGGTGCTGCGGGCCGTCCCGAGCTGCAGCCCAGCCTGCAGCTGGACGAACTCCTTGCCGAGCTGCAGGTTCGTCTGCCCGCGGTCCTGGCCACCAGGGACCGGATGCGCAGCCTGCTCGAGGCGGTGATCGCCATCAGCTCAGGCCTGGACCTGGAATCCACCCTCAGGCGGATCGTCGAGACCGCGGTCGGCCTGGTGGACGCGACCTACGGGGCGCTGGGCGTCATCGGAGACGATAAGCGGCTGGCCGAGTTCATCCCGGTCGGCGTGAGCGAGGAAGAGATCGCGCGTATCCATCACTGGCCCGAAGGACGCGGCCTGCTCGGGCTGCTGATCGAGGATCCCCGGCCGTTGCGCCTGGCCGACATCTCCGCACACCCCGCATCGGCCGGGTTCCCCGAGGGGCACCCGCCGATGCGCGGCTTCCTCGGCGTCCCGGTCCGGGTCCGCGACGAGGTGTTCGGCAACCTGTACCTGACCGACAAGCGGGACGGCGGGGAGTTCACCGAGGACGATGAGGCGGTGCTGGTCGCCCTGGGGGCCGCGGCGGGCGTGGCGGTCGAGAACGCGCGGCTCTATGACGCGGCGCGCCGCCAGCAGCGCTGGATCCAGGCCAGCGCCGAGGTCACGACCAACCTGCTGTCCGGCGCCGAGCCCCGTGAGGTGCTGGCCGACATCACCCGGCAGGTGCGCGAGCTGTCCGGAGCCGACCTGGCCGTGCTGGCCCAGCCCGACGAGGAGGGCCGCCGGCTGACCATCACCTACGCCGAGGGCGATGGCGCCGCCGCGGCTCTCGGCCTGGTCCTGCCGGCCGGCCAGTCCCTGTCCGGCCTGGTGCTGTCCACCGGGAAGCCGGTGACGTCCGCCGACTTCGCCGCCGACGAGCGGGCCTCCACGGCGGCCCGCGGCGCGATGAGCCAGATCGGACCCGCGGTCGTGTTCCCGCTGGGCGCGCCGGGCAACGTCCGGGGCGTGCTCACCATCGGACGCCGCCATGGCGCGGTGCCGTTCCCGCAGGCCCAGGCCGATGTCGTGGCCACGTTCGCGGCGCAGGCCGGCGTCACGCTCGAACTCGCGGCCAGCCGCGCCGACGCCGAACTTCTCTTGGTCTACGAGGACCGGGACCGGATCGCCCGCGACCTGCACGATCTGGTCATCCAGCGGCTCTACGCCACCGGCATGTCCCTGGAGGGAACCCTGCCCATGGTCGCCAGGCCGGAGGTGGCCGGCCGGATCAGCAACGCCGTCGACGCGATGGACGAGACCATCAAGGACATCCGCGCCACCATCTTCCGGTTGCAGGCGCGGGGCGACGCGGACGAGCCGGACCTGCGCACAGACATCGTGGCCCTGGTCGAGGAGATGACGCCCATGCTCGGCTTGGTCCCCTCACTGCGGCTGGGGGCCGGCCTGGGCGCGGAGGTCAGCCAGGAGGTGGCCGAGCAGGCGCTGGCCGCGCTGCGCGAGGCGCTGTCCAACGCGGCCAGGCACTCCGGCGCCAGCCAGGTCGAGGTGACGGTGGACGTCGATCCGGACGGCATCCTGGCCGTCCAGGTCACCGACAACGGGATCGGCCTCCCGCCCGAGGGCCGGCGCAGCGGCCTGGGCAACCTGGCCCGCCGGGCCGACAAGCTCGGCGGTGAACTGCGGCTCGGCCCGGCCGACCCGGGCGCGGCCCGGCCGGGAACCAGGCTGGAGTGGCGCTCGCCCTGTGCCTGACGACCCGGCGCAGGACCTCCGCGGCGGGTGCTCGCGCGTTCCGCCGATCCCGCGCTACTCGTGCTCGTGCTCGTGCTGCTCGCCGAAGACCCGGACCGCGTACGCGGCCGCCTGGGTGCGGCGCTCCATGCCGAGCTTGGCGAACAGCGCGGACACGTAGTTCTTCACGGTCTTCTCGGCCAGGAACATCCGCTCGCCGATCTGCCGGTTGGTCAGGCCCTCCCCGATCAGCTCCAGGATCCTGCGCTCCTGCGCGGACAGCCCGGCCAGCGGGTCGTGCTTGGCCGACTGATCCCGCAGCCGGGCCATCAGCTGGCTCGCCGCCCGCGGGTCCAGCATCGATTGGCCGGACGCCACCGTGCGCACCGCGCCGACCAGGTCGGTGCCGCGGATCTGCTTCAGCACGTACCCGGCCGCGCCGGCCATGATCGCGTC
>Ga0187766_10000721_pt1 | contig 18846 bp, 19 predicted proteins | sample 0216_QUI02_MP05__4_FD_132971 | JGI IMG/M metagenome (GOLD analysis project Ga0187766, IMG submission 132971) | Tropical peat soil microbial communities from peatlands in Department of Meta, Colombia - 0216_QUI02_MP05_20_MG | ecosystem: Environmental > Terrestrial > Soil > Wetlands > Peat ... | reverse complement strand
AGACCGCGTAGAGCAGGTCCACGACCAGGTTGACGACCACGAAGGTGGTGGCGATCAGGAGGACCCCGCCCTGCACGAGGGGGTAGTCGCGGGCCTGGATCGCCCGCACCATCATCGAGCCGAGGCCCGGCCACGAGAAGACGGTCTCGGTCAGGATGGCCCCGCCGAGCAGGTAGCCCACCTGCACGCCGACCACGGTGAGGATCGGGTTCAGCGCGTTCTTCAGCACGTGGCGCGCGATCACGGCCCGCTCGGCCAGCCCCTTGGCGCGCGCCGCCCGCACGTAGTCCTGCCGAATGATCTCGAGCACGCTCGAGCGGGTCAGTCGCGCCACCGCCGCCGCCGACGCGGTCCCGAGCGTGATCGCGGGGAGCGCGAGATGCCAGAGGAGATCGGCGAACCCGCCGCCGTAGGGCGAGCTCATGCCCGCGGAGGGAAACCACCGGAGCGAGAGCGCGAAGACCAGGATCAGCATGATGCCGGTCCAGAAGACGGGCAGGCTCACCCCGGTCACCGCCACCGCCATGCTCAGCTTGTCGAGCCAGGAGTACTGCCGCGTTGCCGACACGATGCCCGCGGCCAGCCCGAGGCCGACCGCGATCAGGAGCGCGCCCGTCGTCAGCACCACGGTGGCCTTGAAGCGCAGCAGCACCTCGGGCAGCACCGGCCGACCGAGCGGGATCGATCGGCCGAGGTCGCCCCGGAGCACCTGGCCCATCCACTGGACGTACTGCGCTGGGACCGGCCGGTCGAGCCCGAGATCGCGTCGGAGGCGCGCGACGTCCTCGGGGGTGGCCTGCGCGCCCAGCATGATCGCGGCCGGATCGCCCGGGGCCAGGCGCATCACCCCGAACACGAGCAGCGAGACGCCGACCAGGACCGGTAGCGCGAGCAGGATGCGGCGGACGACGTAGCCCTGGAGGCCGTGCCCTCCTACTGCAGCCACACCTGCGTCAGCACGAGATCGAAGTTGGGGTGGAGCCTGAACCCTTGGACGCGCTTGCGGTAGACGATGACCTGCTTGCCGTGGTCGACGAAGATCCACGGCGCGTCCTCGGTCACCAGCCGCTGGGCCTCGCGATAGAGCGGGATCCGGTCCTTCTCGTCGATCGTGGTCCGCCCCTTGCGCAGCAGCTCGTCGACGCGGGGGTTCTGGTAGTAGCCGGCGTTGAACGCGGGCGGGAAGCGGTCGGAGGAGAGCAGCATGTACATCATGTGGTCGGGATCGCCGATCGACGGGTTCCACGACATCTCGGCCATGTCCGGGCTGTCCAGGTACTTCTTGAGATAGGCGCCCCACTCCATGGTCTGGATCTTGGCGCGCACGCCCACCGCGGCCAGGTTGGCCTGGATGACCGTGCCCATCTCGACCGGCGACTGCATCCCGGAGCCGGACTCGGGCACGTAGAACGTGACGTCGAAGCCACTGGCGTAGCCCGCTTCCTTCAGCAGGGCCTTGGCCTTCTCGGGGTCGTACGGGTAGCGCTGGGTCTTCTCCTCGTGGTAGGGCCCGTACACCGGCGACAGCGGGGTCGTCGCCACGATCGCGGTGCCCTTGAGGATGTCGCGGATGATCGCGTCCTTCTGCACCGCGTAGTTCAGCGCCTGGCGGACGCGGCGGTCCCGGAGCGCGGGGTGCTTCGTGTTGAGCGCGACGTACCAGACCGCCGAGGAGTTGGCCTCCGCCACCACCACGTCCGGATCCTTCCGCAGATCGGCCAGGCTGTCCGGCGGCACGTCCATCGTGAGGTCGACCTCGCCGGTCTTGATCGCGGAGAGCCGCGCCTGCGCCTCGATGATCGGCACGTAGATGGCCTGGCGGAGCCTCGGCGCCCCGCCCCAGTACTGATCGTTGCGCGCGAGCACCACGCGCACGCCGGGCTCCCACGTCTCGAGCTTGAAGGGCCCGGTGCCCACCGGATGCTTCACGATGTCCTTGCCCCACTTCCGTAGGGGCTCGGGGCTGTAGATGTAGAGCGAGTGGTGCGCGAGGTATTGCAGGAACGGGGTGAGCGGGGACTTGAGCCGGATCTGCACCGTGCTCGGGTTCACCACCTCGACGCCCGCCACGTTGCCGAGGAAGCCCTTCACGTAGGGGTACGTCCCGGTCGCGTAGAAGGGACCCTGGTCGTTCATCTGCCGCTCGAAGCAGAACTTCACCGCCTCGGCGGTGAGTGCCGTGCCGTCGTGGAACTTCACGTTCGGGCGCAGGTTGAACGTGTAGGTCAGCCCGTCCTTCGAGATGTCCCACGACTGGGCCAGCCCCGGGACGATCTTGTAGGTGCCGAGCTCCTGGCCGACCAGCCCCTCGAACATCCGCTTGATCACGCGGGTGGAGTTGAGGTCGGTGACCTGCGGCGGGTCCATGGTGACCGGCTCGGCGAGTAGCCCGATCACGATCGCGTCTTTCGGAGGCGCCGCGACCGCGGTGGACACCAGCGCGCCCGCCACCAGGAGCAGCCCGATTCCCCACGCTCGACGTCTCGACATGATGGCCTCCCGGCACAGGTTGGAGGGAACGCCCCGCATCTTGCCCCAGGGCGCCCGGCTTGGCAACGGCCGGCGGCGGCGCTAAGATCTCGCGGGAGCTTCTCCAACCGAAGGAGACCGAGATGGCCAAGCGAATGCTCTTCATCGGCGGCGGCGCGATCGGCAGCTACCTGGGGTCGTTCTTCTCGCGCGCGGGCCACGACGTCACGATCGTCGACCCCTGGCCGGAGCAGGTCGAGGCGGTGCGCAGCCGCGGCATCACCGTCACCGGCCCGCACGATCCGTTCGAGGCGCGGCCCACCGCGCTGCACGTGCACGAGCTGCAGCGTCTCGGGGCGGACTTCGACATGGCCTTCGTCGCGATGAAGGCCTACGACACCGCGTGGGCCACCTGGATGGCCCTGCCCCATCTCAGGCCCGAGGGCTACGTGATCTCCGCGCAGAACTGCTGGAACGATCCGGTGGTGGCCTCGGTCGCGGGCGTCGAGCGCTCGGTGGGCCTCGTCATGTCCAAGATCGGCGTCGCGCTCTGGAAGCCGGGCCAGGTCGAGCGCGGCATGGAGAAGGGCCAGGGCGCCGGGCACGACGTCTTCCGGGCCGGCGAGCACGACGGCCGGATCACCGAGCGCACCACCGAGCTCGCGGAGATCCTGAGCGTGGTGGACGGCTCGCGGCCCACCGACAACCTCTGGGGCGAGCGCTGGTCCAAGCTCTGCGCGAACTGCATGGGCAACCCGGTGCAGGCCATGACCGGGCTCGGCAGCCTGGAGATCGCGGGCCAGGCGCGCGGCCGCGGGATCACGATCCGCATCGCTCAGGAGTCGGCCGAGGTCGGCCTCAAGCAGGGCTACCGCATCCCCAAGTTCAACGGACGCGAGGCCGAGCAGTGGGCGCAGGCTGGCCGGCCCGACGTCTACGCCGAGCTCGACACGATGCTCCGGCCGAAGGAGGGCGCGGGCCGCAACTGGCGCGCCTCGATGGCCCAGGACGTGATCAAGGGCCGCCGGAGCGAGATCGACTACATGAACGGCCGCGTGGTCGACAAGGGGCGCGAGCTGGGCGTGCCGACTCCGGTCTCGGCCGCGGTGGTGGAGCTGATGCGCGAGATCGACGCGGGCACGCGGAAGTCCTCGCCCGAGCACATCGAGCTGGCGCTCAAGCGGGCGGGCGCCTGAGCGGGTGCGCTCAGCGCATCGGTAGCAGCTCGACCACGCGGAGGTTGCTGAACACCACCTCCATGCCGCGCTGGTCGACGTAGAGCCCGACGGTGCCTCCACCGTCCCCGGGCAGCTCGGCGGTCGCCACCGGCCGTCCGTTGACGTAGGCCACGATGCTCTTCTCCCGCACCTCCACCGCGAGGTGGTTGACCGCCCCGTAGTCGCTCTTCACGCTGCGGCTCGCGGTGGGCGGGACCGGGTAGCTCCACTTCCCGGTCCAGCTCGCCACCCGGTAGGTCCCGTTGGCGGTGAGGCCGAGCGTGGCGAACGTCCGCCCGTCGGCCGCGCCGCGGCCGCCGAACATCAGCCCGAAGGCGCCCTCTCGGGTGCCCTTGCGCTGGCGGGCGTCGACCTCGATGCGCACGCTCGCGGGAAAGGCCTGCGGCCGGACCGGACCGAGCAGGCAGGGCGTGGCCGTGCCGATGTTCTCGACCACGTAGCCGCCGTCGGCGTAGGCCGACTTGCAGATCGAGCCCTGCGCGGCGGGCCAGTTGCGCGGAACGCGCAGCTCGTCCTCGAAGAGGATCCGCGGCCCGCCGCTGCCCGAGATCGTGGTGCGCGGCTCGACGGGAGGCCCGCACGCGGCGGCCGCCAACGCTCCCGCCACCGCGAGCGTCAGGGCGACCCGCGGCATCCATCGCCTCCCGGAATCAAGAGTGGTGAGCACTGGTGGCCGAGCGCCACCTCATCTTTTACACTACACCGGGCTCAAACGACAACCGCGCGGCACCGGCGAGGAGGCCAGCGATGCGAGGCGTCGTGTTCACCGGCAATCGACAGCTCGAATTGCGGGAGGTCCCGGACCCGGTGCCCGGGCCCGGCGAGGTGGTGCTCGAGATCCGAGCCTCGGGCATGTGCGGCAGCGACCTGAAGTTCTACCGCGCCGCCGGCAACGAGGCCGCCTCGCTCGGCCTGGGCGGCAGCGGCAAGCAGGTCATCGCCGGCCACGAGCCGTGCGGCGTGATCGCGGCGGTCGGCCCCGACGTGAGCGAGACGGAGGCGCGCGTGGGCCAGCGCGTGATGAACCATCACTACGCCGGCTGCGGCCGCTGCAAGCACTGCCGCGTGGGCTGGTCGCAGCTCTGCGCGAGCGGCATCACCGTCTTCGGCGTCACCGGCGACGGCGCCCACGCCCGCTTCCTGAAGGTCCCGGCGCGCACCAACGTGCCGCTGCCCGACGAGCTGAGCTTCGAGGAGGGTGCCGCCGTCTCCTGTGGCACCGGCACCGCCTACGGCGCGCTGAAGCGGCTCGACGTCTCGGGGCGCGACACCCTCGCGATCTTCGGGCAGGGGCCGGTCGGCCTGTCGGCCACGATGCTGGGCGCCGCGATGGGCGCGCGGGTGATCGCGGTCGACATCGCGAGCGAGCGGCTCGCCCTCGCGAAGGAGCTGGGCGCCGACGCGGTGGTGAACTCGCACGAGATCGACCCGGTGAAGGCCATCCGCGAGCTCACCCGCGGCGAAGGCGCGGAGGCCACGCTGGACTGCACCGGCCTTCCCGAGCCGCGGGTGGCCGCGGTGAAGAGCGCGGCCACCTGGGGCCGCATGTGCTTCGTGGGCGAGGGCGGCGCCACCACCTTCGACGTCAGCAGCGACCTGATCCGCAAGCAGCTCACGCTGATCGCGTCGTGGACCTTCAGCAGCATGGGCCAGTGGGAGTGCGCGCGCTTCGTGGCCGACCGCAAGATCCCGCTCGGACGGCTGCTCACCCACCGGTTCCGCCTCGAGCAGGCCGCGGAGGCCTACAAGCTCTTCGACACCCAGACCACCGGCAAGGGCGTGTTCACCTCGTTCTAGGCGCCCCGTGCCCGACGTCAAGATCCTCGGCATCCCCGGCAGCCTGCGCCGGGCCTCCTTCAACCGGCTAGCGCTGGAGTCGGCCCGCTGGCTCCTGCCCGAGGGCGCCACGCTCGACATCTTCGGGCTCGAGGGCATCCCGCTCTACAACCAGGACCTCGAGAAGCAGCCGCCGCCTCGCGTGGTGGAGCTCAAGGCGCACATCCGCGCCGCCGACGCGGTCCTGTTCTGCACGCCCGAATACAACTACTCGATGCCCGGGGTGCTGAAGAATGCGATCGACTGGGCGTCGAGGCCGTACGGCGACAGCGCCTGGCGGGGCAAGCCGGTGGCGGTGATGGGCGCCTCGGTGGGCAACCTCGGGAGCGCTCGCGCCCAGTATCACCTGCGGCAGTGCTTCCTCTTCCTCGACATGCCTCAGGTCAACCAGCCCGAGGTGCTGATCGGCAACGCGGCCCAGCGCTTCAACGAGCGCGGCGAGCTGATCGACGAGGCCTCGCGCGAGCTGATCCGCAAGCTGCTCGCCGAGCTGGTGACCTGGACGAGGCGCCTCCGGAGCTAGCCAGCTCGCCTCACGGCTCGACGCGCTGCCAGCTGCCGTCGGGGAGCGAGCGCAGGATCGCGTCGAGGACGAGCTGGGCGCGCACGCCGTCCTCGAGCGTGGGCGACGGGCTCTCGCCCTTGCGGATGCCGTCGAAAAAGCGCTTCACGAGCGGGGCGATCGTGGCCTTGCCGGTGACCTCGATCGGATCGCCCTCGCCCGCCGACCGCGGCAGGCCCGCGGTGATCGACACCGGCTGTAGCGTGCCGCTCGCGCCGGCGGCGCGCAGCTCGCCCACGTACCACTTCGGCCGCTCGCGGTCGATCCGGTACACCAGGGCCCCCTGGCTGCCGTAGGCCTCGAGGAACACCTCGTTGGCGCCGCGCGCGGCGCGGCTGACCGAGAGCACCACTTGCCCGCCGGAGGCGAGCTCGGCGAGCACGTTGCAGAAGTCCTCCGCGTCGGCGGGCCGGCCGCCGCCCGGAACCGCGCGGGAGGCGTAGGCCACGCCGGCCTGCGCGGAGACCTTCGCGAATTCGCCGAAGTTCCAGCGCACCATGTCGATCAGGTGCACGCCCATGTCACCCATCGCGCCGTGCCCGGCCTGGGCGCGGTCCATGCGCCACGTCGAGGCGGCCGCCTCGTCGGCCCACCGCGCGCCGAGCCAGCGGCCGCCCGCGTGGAAGAGACGTCCGACCCCACCCTCCTCCACCATCGAGTGGAAGCGCTGCATCGCGGGGATGAACCGCCAGTTGAAGCACGTCATCGCCACGCGCTGCGCGCGCACGGCGGCCTCGACCATGTCGCGGCCCTCCGCGGCGGTCATGGCGAGCGGCTTCTCGCAGAGCACGTGCGCGCCCTGCCCGAGCGCGCGCAGCGCGATCTCTCGATGGAGGTGGGGCGGCGCGGCGATCACCACGATGTCGGGCTTGGCCTCGTCGAGCATCTGCTCCCAGCGCTCGAACACCCCGGGCACGTTGTAGCGCGCGGCGATCGATCGAGCCGTCTCCTGGTTTCGCTGACAGACCGCCACCACCTCGCATCCGTTCGCCTGGAACGCCGGAATGTGGGCGCGACCGAAGCCGAGCCCGACGATGCCCACGCTGTACTTCTTCCGTGCCATGCCTCGCCGATCCTTTCGCCGCCGGATTCCCTTCCCACGCGGATTGGGTTAGAGTCGCCCCATCCTACCGCAGGTCCAGAGGAGGACCCCATGAAGGCGGTCGCCGCCGTTGCCGAAATCCTGAAGCGCGAAGGTACCACCTTTCTCATCGGCTATCCGGTGAACCCGATCATCGAGGCGGCCGCGCAGGCCGACATCCGCACCATCATCGTCCGCCAGGAGCGGACGGGACTGCACATGGCCGACGCGGTGAGCCGCATCACCTCCGGCCAGAAGATCGGCGTGTTCACGATGCAGCACGGGCCGGGTTCGGAGAACGCCTTCGGAGGCGTGGCCCAGGCGTACGGCGACTCGGTGCCGATCGTGGTGCTGCCCGGCGGCTACCCGCGCCGCATCACCAACATTCCGCCCAACTTCAACTCGTTCATCAACTACCGGAACGTCACGAAGTGGTGCGAGCAGGTCGTCCTGGGCGACGCGGTGCCCGACGCCATGCGCCGCGCCTTCACGCAGGTGAAGAACGGCCGCCCGCGGCCGGTCCTCGTGGAAATCCCCGTCGACGTCTATCAGGAAGAGGTGCCGGAGCCGCTCAACTACAAAGCGACTCCGCGCACCCGGGTCGCGCCGGATCCCGACGCGGTGACCGAGGCCGCGCGCATCCTGGTCGAGGCGGAGCGGCCGGTGATCTACGCGGGCCAGGGCGTGCACTACGCGCGCGCGTGGCAGCAGCTGCGCGAGCTGGCCGAGCTGCTCGAGGCGCCGGTCACCACCAGCCTAGAGGGCAAGAGCGCCTTCCCGGAGAACCACCCGCTGTCGCTGGGCTCGGGCGGCCGCTCGATCCCGAAGACGGTCCACGAGTTCCTCAAGGCCTCGGACGTCATCTTCGGCATCGGCTGCAGCTTCTCGACGACCAACTACGGGGTCACGATGCCGAAGGGCAAGACCATCGTGCACTCCACGATCGACCCGGCCGATCTCAACAAGGACGTGGTCGCCGAGCACGCGCTGATCGGCGACGCGGGGCTCGTCCTCGACGCGCTCCTCGCCGAGGTGCGCGATCGCCTGAAGGGCAAGCCCCGCGGTCGCAAGGCCGAGGTGACCAAGCAGATCGCGACGATGAAGGGCGAATGGCTGGCCCAGTGGATGCCGAAGCTGACGTCCAACGACAAGCCGCTCTCGCCGTACCGCGTGATCTGGGACCTGCTGCACACGGTGGACGCGGCCAACACCATTATCACCCACGACGCGGGCAGCCCGCGGGACCAGCTCTCGCCCTTCTGGGAGTCCACCCATCCGCTGACCTACATCGGCTGGGGCAAGACCACCCAGCTCGGCTACGGGCTCGGGCTCGCGATGGGCGCCAAGCTCGCGCGGCCGGAGGCGCTCTGCATCAACGTATGGGGCGACGCGGCGATCGGCTTCACGGGCATGGACTTCGAGACCGCGGTGCGCGAGCGCATTCCGATCCTCTCGATCCTGCTCAACAACTTCTCGATGGCCATCGAGCTGCCGATCATGAAGACCGCGACCGAGAAGTACCGCTCCACCGACATCAGCGGCCACTACGCGGACATGGCGAAGGCCTTCGGCGGCTACGGCGAGCGCATCACCGAGCCGGGCGAGGTCGTCCCCGCGCTCAAGCGCGGCATCACCAAGACCCGCGAGGGCGTGCCGGTGCTGCTCGAGTTCATCACCGAGAAGGAGATCAACTTCTCGATCTTCAAGTAGCCACCCTCCTCGCCCTCTCCCTTCCGTCCCTCTCCCCTCCGGGGAGAGGGCAGGATGAGGGGTGGTCTCGAGGCACGGAGCCCCCATGACCTTCCCCCTGGCCCCGATGTCGCCGTCGATCCTCGGCCTGACCATCGGGCTCCTCGCGTTCCCGGCCATCTTCATCGTGTTTGCCGCGATCTGGCTGCCGCCGCTGCTGATCGTCGCGGCCCTCGTGCTGGCGATCTACGCGTGGGTCTGGCTCCGCTACCGTCCGACCGCGTTCTCCGTGCAGCCGACCGGGGTCGAGGTGACCTGGCCGCTCAAGCGCCGGACGATCCCGCGCGCCGACATCATCGCGGCGCGCGTGATCGACGGGCCGACGCTGCGTCGCGAGACCGGCTGGGCGATGCGCGTGGGCGCCGGCGGGCTCTTCGGCGGATTCGGATACCTGTGGACCACGAGGCGCGGGCTCGTGCGCATGTACGTCTCCCGGACCGACCGCTTCGTCTGGATCGAGTGCCGCCGCGAGCGCCCCTGGCTCATCACGCCCGACCGGCCCGACACCTTCGTCCGGGCGCTGGGGGCGAACGGCTGACGTGAATGGATGATCTGACCTTCAGGTCGTCGAAGACCGAGGTGCGGCCGAGCCCCATCCAAGGCCAGGGCCTCTTCGCCCGCCGGCCGATCGCGCGCGGCGAGATCGTCGCGGTCAAGGGCGGCCACGTCCTCACCCGCGCGCGGTGGGCCGAGCTCGAGCCCACACTCGGCGCCGCCGACATCCAGCTCACCGAGGACCTGGTCATCGCGCCGGTGAGCCAGGAGCATCGCCACGGCAGCATGCTCTACACCAACCACTCGTGCGATCCGAACCTCGCCATCCAGGGCCAGATCGCCTTGGTCGCCATGCGCGACGTGGCCGCCGGCGAGGAGCTGACCATCGACTGGGCCACCACCGACGACGGCGACTACACGCTCGAGTGCCGCTGCGGCAGCCCGCGCTGCCGCGGCATCGTGACCGGCAAGGACTGGATGAAGCCGGAGCTGCAGCGGCGCTATCGGGGCTGGTTTTGCTGGTTCCTCCAGCGGAAGATCGAGGCCGGCCTCGGGTCCTGACCCGATGCGGCCGGGAGGGACACGCCGATGCTGCTCGGGCTGATCGCGCTGATCAGCACGGGGCTCTTCGCCGGAGCCGCGCTCTACGTCACCCTGGTGGAGCATCCCGCGCGGCTCGAGTGCGGGCCCGCGGCGGCCGTTACCGTGTTCGGGCCAAGCTACCGGCGAGGCGCCCTCATGCAGGCCACCCTCGCCGCGGTGGGATGCGTGGCCGGCGTCGCCGCCTGGGCGCGCGAGGGCGGCACGACCGCGCTCGTGGCGGGCCTCCTCCTCGGCGCCATCATCGCGTTCACCCTGATCGCGATCCTGCCCACCAACAAGCGGCTGCTGGACCCGACGCTCGCCCGCGATTCCGCCGAGGCAACGAAGCTCCTCACCCGCTGGGGCTGGCTCCACGCCGTCCGCACCGCGGCGAGCGGCTTCGCGTTCCTCCTGCTGGCCCTCCGCGTGATCGGCGGCTTCTGACCGTGGCCGCGGGCCGCGGCAGCCGCGTCGTCACCCCGGAGCGCTTCGCCGGCGGGATGACCTTCCCGGCGTACATGGCCGACATCGCCACGCCGGAGAACCTGGCGCGCGAGGCCGGCTGGTGGCGCGGCCCGGAGCGCATGGACTGGAGCGGGCCCTTGCTGGACTGGTACCGGAGCCTGCGGCTTCGCGAGGATCAGGTCGCGTCGATTCGCTGGCTCACCCAACGGCCCGACGGCCCGGGCAAGATCCTCGTCATCTCCGAGGAGTGGTCGTCGGACTGCCATCGCGCGCTGCCGATGCTCGCCCGGCTCGCCGAGGTCGGAGGGCTCGAGCTGCGCATCTTCCGGCGCGACGGGGAGAGGGTCGGACGCGGCCCGCGGGCGGACCCGGCCGAGAGCCCGAACGCGGACCTGATGAACGAGTTCCTGCGGGAGCAGGACGGCCGGACCTATCAGTCCATCCCGGTGGTCGTCTTCTACACGGCCGCCTTCGATTACCTCTATCACTTCGTCGAGCGGCCGGGGATCTACCATCCGCGGCGCCTCTCCGATGCCATGCGGACGCCTCGGCCCGGCGAGACGACCGAGCAGACGTGGGAGCGCTTCATGGGCGAGTGGGCGGCGATGCAGCGGTCGCCGATCTTCAAGGTGTGGGCGCACGCGGCCGTCGACGAGATGCTCTCCGCCCTCCACGAGATCTCCGTGCTGGGGCCGGCCCGCGGTTGCCGCCCACCGGCCCGAACGCTATAGTCGCCGCGATGGCTCTCCGCGTCGTCCGGCTCGGCACTCCGCGTCTTGCGCACGAGGGCCTGCGCCTCGGCACCGTGCGCCGCCCGCCGCGCGGGGTGCCCAAGGAGGACTACGCCGCCCGCGACTACTACGACGCGTGGCTGCCCGAGCTGGCGCCGAGCGCTCCCCTGGTGTCGTTCGCCCTGTCCAAACCCTTCACGCCGGCACGCTGGGGCGCGTACGCGCGCCGCTACCGGCGCGAGATGGCCGAGCCCGCGGCGCAGCGCCTCCTCGCGGTGCTGGCCGCGCTCTCGCGACAGACCGACCTCTCGGTGGGCTGCTACTGCGAGGACGAGAACCACTGCCACCGCTCGCTGCTCCGCGAGCTGCTGGCCGCCAAGGGCGCGCGCCTCGTCTGAGCCGGCCGCCGGCCCCGGTATCGCGCCGGTCGTCCCCGGTCGGTTGTCGCCGCCGCGCCAACCGTGTAGCCTCTAGGGCCGGACGGACCCGCACCCCCCGATCGACACTCAAGGAGGCGCGTATGAAGTACGGCGTGGTACTTCCGATCTGGCAGCTCACGGTGGCGGAGGCGGAATCACTGGCCACGAAGGCGGAGTCACTCGGCCTCGACGGCGTCTTCGTCCCCGACCACATCCTGGCCAAGCCCGCGACCACGCAGCACTACGGCGCGCACTGGCCGGACCCGTTCTCGCTGCTGGCCTTCCTGGCCGGGCGCACCCGGCGCATCCAGCTGGGGGCGAGCGTGATCGTGTTGCCCTACCGGAACGCCCTGGTCGCGGCCAAGGCCGCGGCCACGGTCGATCAGGCCTCGGGCGGCCGCTTCATCTTCGGCGTCGGCGTGGGCTGGGACGAGGCGGAGTTCGTCGACCTGCGCCTGCCCTTCCACGAGCGCGGGCGCCTCAGCGACGACTACATCCGCGCGATCAAGGCCGCCTTCGGCGCCGACGTGCCGCAGTACACGGGCAAGTACGCGAGCTTCTCGGGAGCCACGTTCTCACCGCGGCCCGTGCAGAGACCGCATCCGCCGATCTGGGTGGGCGGGGCCCCCGGCGCGATCTCGCGCCCCGCGGTGCGGCGCTGCGCGGAACTGGGCGACGCGTGGCATCCCCTCGCGCTCGGCCTCGACGACATCGAGAAGGGCTACGCGACGCTCCGCGATCTGGCGGGCCGCACCGGCCGCCGCGACAAGCTGGGCCTCTCGCCGCGCAACATGCTCGACCTGACCGACGGCGCGAAGGGCACCGGCCGCGCCGCGTTCCAGGGCTCGGTGGCCGAGGTGGCCGCCGACGTCAAGCGTGTGAAAGCCATGGGCGCGGAGTGGATGACGTTCGATCTGCCGCGCGCCGGCATCCCCGCGATGACGCGCGCCATGGAGCGGCTGGTCTCCGAGGTCAAGCCCGCCGCGGCGTGAGCGGGCGGACCGACGACCTGACGATCCGCGACGCCCGCCCGGAGGACCGCGCCGCCGTCGAGGCGGTGACCCTCGCGGCCTACGAGCAGTACGCGGCCGTCCTCGCGCCACCGCTGTGGGCGGCCTACCGGGAGAACATCCTGGCCACGCTGGCCGAGGCGTCGGCCGTGGCGACGATCGTGGCGGAAGCGGCTACCGGCGTCGTGGGTAGCGTGCTGCTCTATCCGGCCGGCGCGGAGTTGGCCGCGCCCGGCTCCGGGCGGTCCGCCCGCCTCGCTCATCCCGAGGTGCGGCTGCTCGCGGTGGGGCCGCCCGGACGCGGTCGGGGCGTGGGGCGACGGCTGATGGAGGAGTGCATCCAGCGATCGCGCGGCGCCGGCGCCGCGGCGCTCACGCTCCACACCACCGACATGATGGCGGTGGCGATGCGGCTCTACGAGCGGATGGGCTTCGCGCGAGCGCCCGAGCTGGATTTCCGGCCGGTCCCGACGATGCTCGTGAAGGGCTACCGCCTGCCGCTCACTTGAGCGAGGCGAAGGTGAAGGCGCGGACGATCTGCCGCTGCGCGACGGCGAAGACGGCCAGCATCGGCGCCACCACGAACATGCTGCCCGCCATGATGATGTGCCAGCGGGCCCCGGTCCCCTCCTCGCGCAGCATCGCCACGCCGACCGGCAGCGTGCGCACCGCGTCGGTCGTGGTCATGACCAGCGGCCAGAAGAAGTCGTTCCAGTGGTACACGACGCTGAAGAGCGCGAAGGCCACCACGGTGGGCCGGGCGATCGGCACCAGCAGGCGGAAGATGATCGTGAACGGCCCCGCTCCATCCACGCGCGCCGCGTCGACGATGTCGTCGCTGATCTGCATGAACGCCTCGCGGATCAGGAAGGTGCCGAGCGCCGAGACCGAGTAGGGCAGCACCAGCGCCGCGTAGGTGTTCACCAGGCCCAGGTGGGAGAACAGGATGTAGAGCGGCACGAAGCGCACCTGGGGTGGCACGATCAGGCACGCCATCACGACCACGAAGCAGAGGTCGCGCCCCGGAAAACGAAGCTTGGCGAAGGCGTAGGCCGCCGGGCACGCGAAGGCGAGCTGGAGCAGCACGATCGCCAGCGTCTGGACCGCGTTGTTCACGAGGTAACGCAGGAACGGAGCCGAGCCCCAGGCCCGCGCGTAGTTGTCCCAGCGGGGCGCGTGCGGGATCAGGGTGGGCGGGAAGGTGGTCACGTCGGGCAGGTCCTTGAGCGACGTCGCCACCATCCAGAGGTACGGGCCGACCTCGCCGGCGGCCACCACCAGCAGGCCCAGCAGGCTGAGCCAGCGGAGGAGCGGATTGCTCTGGCTCACGTCGTGTACTGCACGCGTCGGCGGAAGAGGAGCCACTGCAGCAGCGTGAGCAGCAGGATCAGCAGGAAGAAGACCACGACCGCCGCGGAGGCCTTCCCGAGCCGGAAGTACTGGAAGGCCTGCTCGTAGATGTAGTAGACGTAGATCATCGTCGAGGTGATCGGCCCGCCCTGGGTCATGATCTTGACCACGTCGAAGCCCTGGAAGCTCGCGATGGTGACCGTCACCACGAGGAACAGGGTCGTCGGCGACAGCAGCGGCCACGTGATGAAGCGGAAGCGCCTCCAGCCGGTCGCTCCGTCCAGCGCGGCCGCCTCGTAGAAGTCGCCCGGGATCGCCTGGAGCCCGGCGAGGTAGATCACCAGCGGGTAGCCGACCGTCTTCCATACCGTGACCAGCACCAGCGTCCACAGGGCGACCGACGGGCTGCCCAGCCAGTTCACGGGCCGAAGGCCGACCAGGCGCAGGCCGTAGGTGACGAGGCCGTACTGCGGATCGAGCATCCAGATCCAGAGCAGCGAGACCGCGACCCACGACACGATGTACGAGGAGAAAATGCAGGCCTGGAGCGCGGCCCCGAGCGCGCCGCGGTGGTCGAGCCCCAGGGCCAGGACCAGCCCGAGCCCGAGCGCGAGCACCACCACCCCGCCCGAGTAGCACCCGGTGTTGACCAGCACCTCGCCGAACTCGGCCGACCAGAGCGCCCGGTAGTTGGCGACGCCCACGTAGCGCTTGGGCGTCATGAGGTCCCAGTCGAAGACGCTGACGTAGGCGGAGTAGGCGACCGGGTAGAGATAGACGAGCCCGAAGAGCGCCAGCGAGGGGCCGACCAGCGCGTACCCCAGCCAGGCGTCCCTCCGGGCCCGCCGCGAGGCCACTACTTGTCGTACTTCCCGATGCTCTCGTTCGCCTTCTGTTCGGCGATCGTCATGATCTCGGCCGAGGTCTTGGTGCCCAGGACCGCGGCCTCCAGGTTCGGCTGGATGGCCTCACGCTGGATGTCGAACAACGCGGGCGAGAACGGGAAGCGCTGCGCGGTGCGGAGCTGGTCGAGCGCGACCTTGTAGTTGGGGTTGTCCTTGTAGAAGGACTGCATCGCGGGCGAGTTGATCGCCGAGAGGCGGACCGGCATGTACCCGGTCGCCTTCGAAAGCGAGATCGTCTGCTCGGGCTCGGTCATCCACTTGATGAAGGCCCAGCCCGCCTCCTTCTGCGCGGCCGGCGCGTCCTTCAGCAGCACGAAGTACGTCCCGCCCGTCGGCACCGCCGCCTTCGCCTTCGCGGGCAGGAACGCGGTCCTGACCTTGAACTTGGCGTTCTCGGTCATGTAGTTCAGGAACGCCGTCGAGGTGAAGATCATGCCCACTCGCTGGTTGATGAAGTCGGTGTTGGTGACCTCCCAGGCGCTGTAGTCCTTGCCCGGCGGCTGCTTCATGGTGTGGTCCCGGTTCACGAGGTCGACCCAGAGCTGGAGCGCCTCCTGCCCCTTCTCGCGGAAGGCCGCCTTCTTGCCGTCGGCGGACATCAGCGTGCCGCCCGCCTGGTGGAGCAGGCCGTACCAGAACCACCAGTCCACCGGCACCTCGAAGCCGTAGACCTTGGTCTCCCCGCCGTCCCGCACGGTCAGCTTGCCCGCGGCGGCTCGCAGCTCGTCCCAGGTCGTCGGCACCTTCACGCCCTTCGCGGCGAGCATGTCGGCGTTGTAGTAGAGGATCGGCGTGCTCCGGAAGAACGGCAGTGCGAAGAGGGGCGCCGCTGGCTTGCCGAGATAGTCGAAGTAGCCGGCCTGGGTGAGCCCGGGTACGAAGTCGGCGAGGTCCGTCCCGTTCGGTCCCCGGGCGAACTCCTCCATGGTCTCGAGCATCCCGGCCTGCCAGAGGTTCGGCAGCGCCTCACCGACCACGTGGAAGGCGGCCGGCGCGGTCTTCGTGATCGCGGCGGCCCGGATCTTGGCGAGGGCCTGGAAGTAGTCGCCCTGGAAGGTGCCCTCGATGCGGTACTTGGTCTGCGACTCGTTGAACCTCTTGATGTGGGCCTCGGTGACCTCGCGATTCTTGCCGCCGAACGAGTACCAGAACTGGGCGACGACGGGATCCGCCGCCGCGGGTCCGGCGCTCGCGATCCAGAGCCCCGCCAGCAGTGCCGCCAGCCTCCGCCTCATGATCGGCCTCCTTTGGATGGGGTGGACGACGTTGCGCTCCCGAAGCAGGCGGCCAGGAGCTCGCGCTCCACGTCGCGCCCGCCGTAGACGATGCGCTGCAGGGCCTGCAGCAGGGGCACGTCGGCGACCTGGCGCTCCCGCGCGAAGCGCCAGCACCAGCGGATCGCCGCGTAGCCCTCGGTCAGCTCGTCGCGCGCCCGCAGGGCGGCCACGACCTCCCGGGTGCTCCGGCCGGAGCCGCGCAGCTCGCCGAAGATCCGATTGCGGCCGGCCATGCCGGTGACGTGCAGGTCGCCGGCGCCACCCAGGCCGTGGACGGTCTCGCCGCGCATGCCCACCGTGCGGCCGAGGCGGGCGATCTCCCGCAGCGCCTGGGTGAAGAGCGCGGACTTGGTGTTGTACATCGCCTCCGCGCGCCCGGCCGCCACCAGCCCGTCGCAGAGGCCGATCGCGATCGCGTAGGCGTTCTTGAGCGCGGAGCAGAGCTCGAGGCCGCGCTGGTCCGCGGTCTCCACGATGCGGTAGTAAGGGGTCTCGAGCCAGCCGCGGATCCGCCGTCGCAGGGACGCGGCCGGCGAGGCGTACGTCACCGCGGTGGGCACGCGACGGGCCAGCTCGAGCGCCTTGGACGGGCCGCCCACCGTCACGATCCGCAGGCCGGTCGCCCCGGCGATCGCGTCGGAGAGCGTGACGGCCCGGCCGCGGTGCTGGGCGAGCCCCTTCGACACGCTCAGCACCGGGACGCCCGGCGTCACGCGCGGGGCCGTGCGCTTGAGCACGGGGAGTGCGCCGTCGGAAGTCACCGCGTTGATCACCAGCTCGGCGCCCGTGAGCGCGCGAGGCAGCTCCGTCGAGTCGAACGCGGTCACCGCCGCGGGCAGCACGAGGCCCAGCTTCGGATGGCGGGCTCCCGCCCTCACCGCCGCGATCAGGTGATCGTCGAGGTGGGTGCCCCAGAGCGCGACGGTGTGGCCGTTGTCGGTGGCGGGCACGGTGAGCGCCGCACCCATGAAACCGGCGCCGAGGATCGCGATCCGCGCCATCAGGCGATGCGCCGCACCGCCGGATAGAGCTCCCGGCGCGCGGCGAGGAGCGCCGCGTACGTCGCGGTGCGGCCCGGATCCGGGGCGTGGGGCACCAGCGCATGGCGCCAGCGGCGCGCGGCCGCCACCCCGTCGAGCAGGCCCACCGCGATGCCGCCCAGGAGCGCGCCGCCGGTGGGAGCGCCGCCGCCGTCCGGCACGTAGAGCAGCGGCACCCCCAGGGCGTCGCACAGGATCTGCCGCCAGACCGCGCTGCGCGCGCCGCCGTTGACCGCGATGACCTCGCGGAGCCGCATGCCCTTCTCCGCCGCGATCTCCGCGCAGTGGCGGAACGAGACGGCCACGCCCTCGAGCACCGCGCGGTAGAGGTGGCCGCGGCCGTGCACGAGCGAGAGCCCCACGAAGGCTCCGCGCGCCCCCGCGTCCCACACCGGCGTGCGCTCGCCCTGCAGATAGGGCAGCAGGCGCAAGCCCTCGGCGCCCGGGGGCACCGCGGCGGCCTCCGCGTCGAGCGTCTCGAACGCGGTCCCCGGCGCCGCGATGGACCGGAACCACTCCTGCAGCGCGCCGGAGAGCGTCCCGCCGAGGGAGAGGAAGCGGTCGCAGCCCACGTGGTGCGAGTTGATCAGCCGCGTGTCGAAGTCGGGCGCGGCCAGCGGCATGATCAAGTTGCCGGCCGTGCCGAGCATGAGGCACGCCTCGCCCGGCTCGGTGACGCCGGCGGCCAGCGTCGAGGCCGCGAAGTCCGCGCCGCCCACCGCCACCGGCGTGCCCTCGCGCAGCCCGGTCTCCCGCGCCGCCGACGCGGTCACGCGCCCGGCGATCGCGTGGCTGGGGTGGATCTCGGGCAGCCAGCGCGCATCGACGTCGAGGCGCGCGCACATCTCCGCCGACCACCCCCGCGCGCGACAGTCGTAGAGCGGCGCGCACAGGGCCGCGGAGGAGTAGTCGGTGACGCGCGCGCCGGTCAGCCGCAGCACCGGATAGCTGTGCGACTGCAAGATCGTCGGCGCCCGCTCGAAGAGCTTGGGCTCGTGACGACGAAGCCACGCGAGCTTCGGACCCAGGTAGTACGCGTGGAAGCGATTGCCCGAGACGCGCTCGCCCTCGGGGCCGACGCGCGCCGCGAGCGCGTCCACCTCGTCCTCGCTCCGCACGTCGAGCCAGAGGATCGCCGGCCGGAGGGGCCGGCCGTCTCCGTCCACCACGAGCAGCGTCGGCGCCTGTCCGGTCACCGTGACCGCGTCGATTCGCGCGGGGCGCACCGCGTCGGCGAGCGATCGTAGGATGCGGCTCGTCGCGCTCCACCACGCGTCGGCGTCCGCCTCGGCCCAGCCGCGGCGGGGCGCGTCGTGGCGGTAGGCGATCTCCGCAGCGGCGAGCGTGCGGCCGTCGGTGTCGTGGGCGATTCCCTTTGCCGAGGACGTGCCGATGTCGACGCCGACGAGAGCGGAGGTGGCCATGGAGCCCGGCTATTATACGCAAGCGATCTTGCCCGCGCCGTTCAATGTCTGTTACAAGAGTGCGATGTCCGCGCCTCCGCTCCTCGTGATGCTGAGCATCGATGGGCTCCGCGCCGATCTCGTCGACGATCCCACGCTCGAGCTGCCCGCGCTGCGCGGGCTCATCGCGCGCGGGGCTCGCGCGCACCGCATGGTCGCCGTGTTCCCCACCGT
>Ga0187766_10000719_pt1 | contig 18857 bp, 17 predicted proteins | sample 0216_QUI02_MP05__4_FD_132971 | JGI IMG/M metagenome (GOLD analysis project Ga0187766, IMG submission 132971) | Tropical peat soil microbial communities from peatlands in Department of Meta, Colombia - 0216_QUI02_MP05_20_MG | ecosystem: Environmental > Terrestrial > Soil > Wetlands > Peat ... | reverse complement strand
CGCCTGCGCCAGCTGTGGGGCCAGCCTGAGCGCACACCTGGCCCACCGGGGGCTGGACGCGAGCGGGGCGGACGGCACGACGGCTCGATTCGTGGTCGCCTACTGCTCGTCCTGCGGGGCGGCGGTCGGCGCCAGCCCAACCTGATCGGCCCTACGCGCCAAGCACTCTTCGGGTGGGGGCTGCGTTTGTCCCCCTGCCGTCGTCAGCGAAGGGCCGCCGCACCAAACACCCCCCCGACCAGAAACGCGCTTGGCGCGTCACCGGGTTTGTCGCCTGGTCGGGACCGGGTGAGGCCCTTCTACGGCCGGGCCGGTTGCTCCCGGTCGTAGAGCGCGCGCGACCAGACGTAGCCGACGAGGGCGAGACCTGCGCACCAGGCGAGCAGCGCCACCACTCCCGCCCAGTCCGATGCCGCCGCCGGTCAGGAGGCCTCGAAGGGTCTTGATGACCGGGGTGAACGGCTGGTACTCGGCGAACCAACGCACTCCCGCCGGCATGGAACCGGTGGGCACGAAGGCGTTGCTGATGGATGGCGGCACCACCAGGATCAGCGACATGCTGTTGGCGCCGGCGGGCGTCTTGGCGTAGAGGCCGCAGGCTGGCTCTGCCCAGCTCGGAGGAAGCACGCGCCGCATTGCTGAGTTAGTGTGGAGTACGCGCACACGTTCGGGGCGATTTCGTTTCGTGGCCGGCGGGAAAGCCGCACGGCTGAATGTAGTCGATCAGGTCTTCGTTAACCCGTCTCCCGAGCCCGCCGCCGGTCGTAGGCTTGATATCGCCAGCAGTCGAGAGTACGACCAATGAACCGATCCAGTGGCTTTCTCCGTCGGACACCGACGCGCACCTTCCGGGACCGCCGGGAAGCCGGTTGCGTGCTGGCCGAGGAACTGGCGTCCTACCGCGACAAGGACGGGCTGTTGGTCTTCGGGTTGGCGCGTGGCGGTGTTCCCGTCGGCTGGGAGGTCGCCTCAGCCCTGCATGCGCCGCTGGATGTGTTCCTGGTCCGCAAGCTGGGCGTGCCGCAGTGGACCGAACTCGCCATGGGCGCGCTGGCCAGCGGCGGCGGGGTCGTGATGAACGACAACGTGGTTTCCAGCCTCAACATCAGCGAAGAGGAACTGCGTGCGGTGATCGACCGCGAAGCAGCGGAGCTGAAACGCCGCGAGCAGGCGTACCGGGGCGGTCGCCCGCTCACTGATCCGCGCGGCAAGACGGTGATCCTGGTCGACGACGGCATCGCGACGGGCGCCAGCATGCTGGCGGCGGTGCGGGCGGTGCGGGCCGCCGGCCCGGAGTCGATCGTCGTCGCGGTCCCCGTCGGTCCGCCATCAGCGTGCCAACAGCTTGCCGAGGAGGCTGACGACGTGGTGTGCGCGACCATGCCCCGCGCATTTGAGGCCGTGGGACAGGTTTACGTCGACTTTCATCAGGTCACTGACGACGAGGTTCGCGAGCTGTTGGCCACGCCCACCTGCGGCGGCAGCTCCGGCGGCTAAGCGCCGACGCGCGTATTGCGGCAACGAAGGTCGATAACCGGGCGGCTTAGCCGGTGTTGTCGTCGCTGACGGTGTCGCCGCGGCGGTAATCGGCTGGCACCTCAGGTTGCTCGGTGGTTCCCGGTTCCGGTGCGCCTGACGACATCTCGCCGGCACCGGTGTCGGTTTCGCCCTTGTCCGGGGCGTCCTCCGGGTAGTCCTCGTAGACAGTCTCCTGGGTTGGGCTCTCGGCAGTCGTGTCTTCGGCAGGCCGCGATTTGGCTTCCGCCGGTTGCTTGGTGGTTCCGCCGGCCTTACGTCGCTGGCGTTCCTGCAGCGCATCGATGATCAGCAGCACCACCCCCAGCGCGCTCGCGGCGATGCATACCCAAGCCACCAGTTCGTTGCTGGTAACGACCGCGAAGACCAGCGCGGCGAGACCTATCACCGCTAACACCAGGGCAACAATGAGCATCGGTCATCCTCCAGCCGAATGGGCAGCATCGCCAGGAGTACGTCGTACCGGCCGTGAGGTCCGGCAGTCTTCGGCTAGTTATTTATCCCCGATTGAACTGGTTGAACCCGCCAGCCTCGGCACTGGAATCGACCGGCGCTGCCGATCCGCGCTGCCCGAGTTCCTCGAGCTGGGATTCCAGGTACGTCTTGAGCCGGGTGCGGTACTCGCGTTCGAAGGTGCGGAGTTGCTCGAGGCGGCCTTCCAGCACGGTGCGCTGCTGGTTGATGGTGCCCATGATCTCGGAGTGCTTGCGTTCGGCGTCGGCCTGCAACGCGTCGGCCTTCTCCTGGGCTTGGCGCAGCTGAGCCTCGGACCGGGTTTGCGCATCGGCCAGCATCGCATCGGCGTGCTCCCGGGCCTCGGTGACGGTGGTTTCGGCCTCGTTCCGGGCATCGGTGACAGTGGTTTCGGCCTCACGCCGGGCATCGCCGAGGATCTGGTCGGCGTTGGCGCGGGCATCGGCCATCATCTTCTCCGACTCGGCCTTGGCAAGGCTCGTGAGCCGGTCCGCGGTGTCTTGGGCCAAGCTCAGAACCTTGGCGGCCTTCACGGCCTGGTCCTCACTCACCTCGGCGGCCACGGGCGCGGGGGCTTCCCGTTGCGGTTCGTAGAGCGGAATGGCCTCTGTGGGTTGGGCGCCGGCACCGCCACGGGCGCTGGCCAGTTCCTGATCCAGCTCCTTGATCCGCTGGCGAAGGTCGGAGTTTTCTTCGACGAGCCGGGTCAGCTCGTTTTCCACCAGGTCGAGGAAGGCGTCGACCTCGTCCTCGTTGTACCCACGCTTGCCGATCGGCGGCTTACTGAACGCCACATTGTGGACGTCGGCTGGTGTCAGCGGCACTCTTTGCCCCCTCGAATCTGGACGGTCAAACCGATCTGGAAAGTGTAGAACCGTGCGGTAGCCATACTGCAAACTGTCGCCCATCCTGTCACATCACACCCGTCCGTTCCCAATTAGCCGGAGAATTAAGAAACGAATTTCAAGCTTTAAGGCCTAAGAAATCCGGTCCTTAAGGTTCCAGAAATCCGCGCGGCCAGACCTTCTTGAAGTGCCGCGGCGGCGGCGCGGCATCGCGATCGGGACACGGCTCATGCTGCGGCGCTGAATGCCAGCTGCATGCCGATGAACGCCACCAGCAGCAGCACCATGATGGACAGGTCGAAGCGGACCGCACCGATGGTGAGCTGCGGTATCAGCCGGCGTAACAGCTTCACCGGCGGATCGGTGATCGACATGATGATCTCCAGGATCACGACGGTGGCGCCGCGCGGACGCCAGTCGCGGCTGAACGAGCGGATGAACTCCACGACGACCCGAGCGATCAGCAACAGCCAGAAGATGAACAGCGCGAAGCCGAGGATCTGAAAAAACAGCGCCAACTAGAGCCCGACCTTACCGATGTGACCTTGACGACAGCGCCCGCCTGTGAGCGCGGCGATCGCCAGCCTACCGCTCAACCGGTCGGCACACAGACCAGCCTGGCGACGATGCGGACGTGGTAGGACCCGAGGAGCCGGGCAATCAGAGCGAGCCCGAGGCGCCTACTGGTAGGCGTAAAAACCGGTTTCTGCGATCCGGCGGCGCTCCTCTGGGGACACATCGATATCGGCAGGCGACAGGAGGAACACCTTGGTCGCTACCTTGTCGAAGGAGCCGCGCAACGCGAAAGCCAACCCGGCGGCGAAGTCCACCAGCCGTTTGGCGTCAGCGTTGTCCATCGACACCAGATCGATGATCACCGGGGTGCCATCCCGGAACCGCTCGCCGATAGTGCGGGCCTCGCTGTAGTCCTTCGGCCGCAGCGTGGTGATCTTCGACAGCGGGCTGCCCTCGTCGAACATCATCGCCATCCGGCGTGGGTCCATCGCCAGCGCGCCGCGGGTGGAACCTCGCAACAAGCCGAATCGCGGCCGGGCTAATTCCGTTCGCTCGAAGTCACGAGGCCGGAACCGGTGCTCGTCGCCGTAGCCGCCGCGATAGCTGCCCGGCGGGTAGTCGGCAGGCTCGCTCCGCGGATCGTCGTAGTCGCGCCCGCCATAGCGGCCGTACCCGTCATCGAACCGCTGGCGCGGGTAGCCGTGCTGGGTTGGAGCGCGATCGTCGTAGTACTCGTCGTCGTAGTCCTCCGTCGGAGCCATACCGAAGTAGGCCTTGACCTTGTGCAGTGTGCTCATCGCGTGACCCCTTCTGGACTTTGGTGTCTGTGATGAAGATGTGACTACAGTGACTGCTCACGGTGACCGTAACGGTCGCGGACCCAATAGCGCGGTACCGACACGCACACACGTCGAACCATGTTTTACGGCAATTTCGAAGTCGTTTGACATGCCGGCCGACAGCCCCACCGCGTTCGGGTGCGACTCGAGCACCCGGCGGTGCTCTGATTGCAGCCGGGCGAAGGCCTTGTCCGGGTCCCAGTCCAGCGGCGGGATGCCCATCAGTCCGACCAGCTCCAGGGTCTCAGACGCCTCCACCTGCGCGCAGATCTCGTCGACCGCACCGGGCGCCGAGATGTCGATGCCGCCGCGAGACACATCGCCGTCGAAACTGATCTGGACATAGACCCGCAGGGGGTTGCTGCGTTGACCCCCGGCGAGCGCCGCACCGACCGCGCGGTCGAGCGCGGTCACCACGCGTGAGCTGCTCACCGAGTGAGCGGTGTGCGCCCAGCGGGCCAGCGACCGGGCCTTGTTGCGTTGGATCAGGCCGACCATGTGCCAGTGCACCTGTTGCGATGCGGAACCTAACAGCCGAGCGAGTTCACCGATCTTCGCCGAAGCTTCCTGCTCGCGAGATTCGCCAACGGACCGACAACCCAATCGCGACAAAATCGCAACATCGGTTGCTGGAAAGAATTTGGTTATCGGCAGCAGTTCAATTTCGTCGACGTTGCGACCTGCCGCGTCCGCGGCCGCCGCGAGCCGCGATCGCACGGTCGCCAAGGCGCGGGCCAATTCGGATTCCCGCCCTTGGGTTGGCCGGTCTACCGCCACGGCGCTAATTCCATCCACACCAGCGACGCCAGCCGCCCGGTCGGCGCATCACGGCGATGACTGAACAGACTGGGGTCGTCCACCGTGCAGCGGGGGTCGATGTCGATTGCTGTGACCCCCAAATCGCTTAGCTGGCAAGCGATCCCGGCCCGAAGGTCGAGTCCGGGGGTGCCGGCCGACGTGGTGGTGCGACTGCCCGGCAGCGCCGCCTCAACCTCATCGGCCATCGCCGCAGGCACTTCGTAGTTGCGCCCGCTGACCGCCGGTCCAAGCAGAGCCGAGATATCGCGAGTATGCGCGCCGACGGCCAGCATCACCTCCAGCGCGCGGGCCACCACGCCCCGCTGGGCGCCGACGCGACCGGCGTGGACCGCCGCGGCGACACCGGCGCGGGCGTCGGCCAGCAAGACCGGCACGCAGTCCGCGGATACCACCGCCAGCGCCAAGCGGGGTGTGCGGGTCACCAGGGCGTCGGTGTCATCGACTTCGGTGTCGCGGGGCTCGTCGACCACCTCGACATGGTCACCGTGGACTTGATTCATCCACACCACCCTCCCGGCGGGCAGACCGATGGTGGCGGCCAGCCGGGCCCGGTTGGCCGCCACCGCGGCCGCGTCGTCACCGACATGGTCGCCGAGGTTGAAGGTGTCGAACGGCGGCGCCGAGACGCCGCCGGCTCGAGTGGTCGTCACCCGGCGGATGCGAAAGCTCACCTGCCCAGTATCCGGTCGGCCTGCATCCTCGCCGGGGCTTGGTCCGATTGCCCGGCTCCTCCTCGCGCCGCCCCGCGGCCCGCATCGTCGCCGGGCGCGTCCGATTGCCCGGCTCCTCCTCGCGCCGCCCCGCGGCCCGCATCGTCGCCGGGCTAGCGGCGCATGAAGGGCGGCACGTCGACGTCCTCGTCGTCGTACTCGCCGCCGATGCTGAGCGACGAGCCATTGGTCGACAGCGGCACGCTGACGGCATCGGCGGGCTCGAAGAACGTCGAGGTCACATTGCCGGCCTTGCCCGACGCGATGGTCCGGCCCGGACCGCCGCCGATCGGCTTGCGGCCCGGCACGGTGGCCTCGAAGCCCGCCGCGATGACGGTGACGCGCACTTCGTCGCCCAGCGAGTCGTCGATGACGGTGCCGAAGATGATGTTGGCCTCGGGATGGGCGGCCTGCTGCACCAGCGAGGCTGCTTCGTTGATCTCGAACAGGCCCAGATCGCTGCCGCCGGCGATCGACAGCAGCACGCCCTGGGCGCCCTCCATGGAGGCTTCCAGCAGCGGGGAATTGATCGCGATCTCGGCGGCTTTGAGCGCCCGGCCCTCGCTGCGGGCCGCGCCGATGCCCATCAGCGCAGTCCCGGCGCCGCTCATGATGCCCTTGACGTCGGCGAAGTCGACGTTGATCAGACCCGGGGTGGTGATCAGGTCGGTGATGCCCTGCACACCGTTGAGCAGCACCTCGTCGGCGCTGCGGAACGCTGCCATCAGCGACACGTGGGCGTCGCCCATCTGCAGCAGCCGGTCGTTGGGGATCACGATGAGGGTGTCGCAACTCTCCCGCAGCGCGGTGATGCCGGCTTCGGCCTGCGTGCCGCGCCGCTTGCCCTCGAACGAGAACGGCCGGGTGACCACGCCGACGGTCAGCGCCCCCAGCTTGCGGGCGATGGTGGCGACGACGGGTGCCCCACCGGTGCCGGTGCCACCCCCTTCGCCGGCGGTGACGAATACCATGTCGGCGCCGCGGAGCAGTTCTTCGATCTCATCCTTGGCGTCCTCGGCGGCCTTGCGCCCCACCTCCGGGTCGGCGCCGGCGCCCAGCCCGCGGGTGGAGTCGCGGCCGACGTCCAGCTTGATGTCGGCATCGCTCATCAACAGCGCCTGCGCGTCGGTGTTGATCGCGATGAACTCCACGCCCTTGAGGCCCTGCTCGATCATCCGGTTCACGGCGTTGACGCCACCGCCGCCGATCCCCACGACTTTGATGACGGCAAGGTAGTTGTGCGGGGGGGTCATCATTCGTCTTTCCTCCCTGGTGGGACTTGGCCTGGCGGCGAAACCCATAAACAAACTCTCAACCCTTCGGCATAACTCTCAACCTCAACCAGAGGCTTAGAGTTATGTCAAGTAGTTCTGTGCAAACAGAACGGTATGGCCCTGGCGCGTGCTATCGATGCAGGCGCGCCGATACGTGGCGGGCGAATTTCTGGCCAATTTTTCGCCGGCGACGCGCGCCAAGCGCCCCGAGCGTGACGCTGGAGTGACGGTCGCCGCCGGACCCTCCGGGCTCGGGGCTATTTAACCGTCGGCAAGTCCGGGCTGGACACGTCGTAGGTCCGTCCCGGCTGTGTCAACAGTGCCGCCAGCTTTTCGGCCTTCTCCTCGGTGCGGTCGGTGGTCCCCCAGATCACCGTGCGCCCGTCGGCCAGCGTGAGGGTGATCGAGGCCACTGACGGTGCCGCGATCCGGCCCACCTGGCCGGCGACCTCAGGACGCAGCGCGGTCAGCACCGCCAGCGCAGCCTTGGTCGCCGGATCGGCCGGCCCCGGGTTGTCGACATCGATATAGGGCAGCGACGGTGGCGGCGGCGCGGTCGCGAAGTCGACCCCGTCCCGGTCGTAGAGGTGCGGGCCATCCGGAAAATCCTTGACGACCAACGGGACTCGCTCCACGATGGTGATCCGCAGCGCCGACGGATATTGGCGCTGCACCCGCGCGCTGGCCACCCGCCGGATCGCCGCCACCCGGTCGGCGACCTGGCCGGTGTCGACCTGCAGAAGCGGCGTCCCGGGCCGCACCCGCGCCGCGTCGAGGACCTCGTCGCGGGTCACCGCCCGGGTCCCGGTGACGACGATGCTGCGGGCGGATATCACTGGCGTGAAGTAGAGGATCAGCCCGAGCGCCGCGACGACGACGGTCAACAGGACCGTCGCGAGCATCATCTTCAGGCCCCGGATAGCGCCGCGCGGAACAGGTTTGGGCTCGTTGACGGCGCGTCCGCGGGCCCTGCGCTTGGCCTCCCGGCGGGCTTGCTCGATCGCTCTGGCGCGGGCCTGCGCGGCGCGCCGCTCAGCACGTTCCCGGCGGGCCCGCCGGCGCGGACCCTCGAATTCGGCGTGATCCGGTTGGGCGTCCCGGGTCTCGGCGGTGGGCTCTACCGGGTCGTCGGCCACCACCTCGGTGCCGTCGTCCGGCTCCATCACCACAACACTCCAGGCCGGCCCGGCGCGCTGCGGTTGGCCCGCACCCGCAAAGCGGTCACGATCTCAGGCGCGAGCATCGTCACGTCGCCGGCGCCCATCGTGACCACGACGTCGCCCGGCCCGGCCGCCGCGGCCACCGCATCGGCGACCGCAGAGAAGTCCGGCATATAGTGCACCGGCACACTGACATGCTCAGCGATACTGGCCCCGCTCACGCCGGCGAGCGGTTGTTCCCGTGCGCCGTAGACGTCGAGCACGAACACCTCGTCGGCAGCATCCAGCGCACGACCAAACTCGGCGGCGAAAACCTTTGTCCGCGAATATAAATGCGGCTGAAACACCACCAACAAACGGCCGCTGCCGCCCTCTTCCAGCATTGTGCGGACTGCGGCCAGCGTCGCGCTGATTTCTGTCGGATGGTGGGCGTAGTCGTCGAACACGCGCACCGACGCCGCTGTCCCGATCAACTCGAATCGGCGACGCACGCCCTCGAAACCGGCCAGCCCGTCGAGCACCGAATCTATTGGGGCGCCGATCTCGATCGCGGCCAACAGCGCTCCCAGCGCGTTGAGCGCCATATGACGTCCGGGCACCGACAGCCGCATCACCCGCGGGTAGGGTTCGCCGGCCAGCTGGATGTGCGCTACCGCGCCGGTGCCCTCTTGCTCCCACGACAACAGGGTGCCGATCAGCTGGTCGGCTGGGCGGCTGCCGTAGCGCAGCACCCGAATCCCTAGTGCCGCAGTGTGTTCGGCCAGCGCGGCCGCAACCGGATCGTCAACGCAGACCACGAGCGCTCCGCCGGGGGCAAGCCGCTCCACAAAGGAATCGAAAACCGCTGCGTAGGCATCGTTGCTGCCGAAGAAATCCAGGTGATCCGACTCGATGTTGGTGACCACCGCGACGTTCGGCGCGTACTCCAGTAGCGAGCCGTCACTTTCGTCGGCCTCGGCGACGAAGCAGTCGCCGCTGCCGTGGTGCGCATTGGTGCCGGCCTCCCCGAGCTCGCCGCCGACCGCGAAGGACGGGTCTCGCCCGGAGTGCTGCAGGGCGACGATCAGCATCGATGTCGTCGTCGTCTTTCCGTGGGTGCCGGTGATCATCAGCGTGGTGCGCCCGGCCATCAGCTTGGCCAGCACCGCCGGCCGCAACAGCACCGGAATGCCGCGGCGCCGAGCTTCGACGAGCTCGGGGTTGGTCTTGGGGATGGCGGCACGGGTGGTGATGACTGCGGTGGCGCCGCCGGGTAGCAGATCCAGCGACGACGCGTCATGGCCGATCTGGATCAGCGCGCCGCGTGCGCGCAGCGCGCGCACGCCGCGGGACTCCTTGGCGTCTGACCCCGACACCAGCGCGCCGCGGTCCAGCAGGATGCGGGCAATACCCGACATGCCCGCTCCCCCAATACCGACCATGTGGACCCGCTGCAGCTCGGGCGGCAGGGGCTCGGCGTTCACTGTTGCCCCTCGTGCTTCACCGGAGTGGTGTGGGCGCCACCCGCCACGTCCAGTGCGCTGCGCCGCTTTTTCGCGCGCTGACCGTCACGCGCTCCGCGCGCACTAGCAGCTATGTCCAGCGCGACGCGCGCCACCTGCCGCGCCGCATCCGGGTGTCCCGCCCGCGCGGCGGCCGCCGTCATCGCCGCCAGCCGTGGGCGGTCAGTGAGCAGCCGAGACACTTGCGCTGCCACCAGGCCCGGCGTCAGATCAGCGTCGGCGACCAGCAGACCACCGCCGACGTTGACCACCGGCAGCGCATTGAGCCGCTGCTCACCATTGCCGATCGGCAGCGGCACGTAGATCGCCGGCAGGCCGACGGCCGACACTTCGGCAACCGTCATCGCCCCGGCCCGGCAGATCACCAGGTCGGCGGCGGCGTATGCCAAGTCCATCCGGTCCAGGTAGGGCACCGCCACATACGGCGGATCGCCCTGGTTCGGGGCACGCAAATCGAGTGTGTTCTTGGGGCCATAGGCATGCAGCACGGACACACCTGCCGCGGCCAGGTCGTCCGCCGCCCCGGCGACCGCCCGGTTGAGCGAGATCGCGCCCTGCGAACCGCCGAACACCAGCAGGACCCGCGCGTCATCGGTGAAACCGAAATGGGCGCGCGCTGCCGTCCGCAACGCCGCGCGGTCCAGCTCGGTGATCGCCGCCCGGACCGGTACGCCAACCACCTCGGCACGGCGCAGCCCAGAATCCGGCACCGCCGAAAGCACCCGGCGCGCGGCGTGCACGCCGACCCGATTGGCCAACCCCGCTCTGGCGTTGGCTTCGTGGATCACCACCGGGATGCAGCGCCGGAACCGGGGCATACCGCGGGCGGCGAGGTAGGCCGGCAGCGCGACGTATCCGCCGAAACCGATCACGACGTCGGCGTCGACGTCGTCGAGTACCGCGCGGGTCTGCCGGACAGCACGCCATATCCGCGGCGGCAGCCGGGCCAGGTCGCCGCTGAGCTTGCGCGGCAGCGGCACCGGCGTGATCAGCTCGAGTTGGTAGCCGCGCTCGGGCACGAGCCTGGTCTCAAGGCCGCGCCGGGTGCCCAGCGCGGTAATCCGGACCGGCGGATCCAGGGCACGCAACGCGTCGGCGACAGCCATTGCGGGCTCAACGTGGCCAGCGGTGCCGCCGCCGGCGAGAACGACCGAAAACCTGGCGCCGCCGGCTGAGCTGTTGACCGAGTCATTCACCCGTAACGCTGACCTTCCAGTGCGCGAGCACGCCGCGTGGACGCTGGCCGGCGTACCGCTGACCGCCTCCATGATGCCCCGACCGGCGGGCCAGCCGACGGGTCTTACGCGATCTTCCCGGTCGTGCGGCCCGGTTAACCGGCAGCGCGCGGTCGGCATTGCGTAGGGGCTTGACCGGTTGCGGACGGGCCCGCAGGCGGTCACGCAGCGCCTCGGCGCGGGTCGGCACGTACGGCTCGGGCGGCGGCAGCCGCAGCAGCCGGTTCATCCGGTCGTTGCGCCCGGCCCGCAGCGCGGCCACCGCGTCCGGTTCGTGGCGAGCCGCGCTCGCCATCACGCCTATCATCAAAAGTGTTGTGGCCGTGGATGTTCCGCCCGCAGAGATGAGCGGCAGTTGTATACCGGTGACCGGCAGCAGCCCGATCACGTAGCCCACATTGATGAATGATTGGCCGATCACCCACATCGTTGTGGTGGCCGTCAGCAGCCGCAGGAACGGGTCGGCGGACCGGCGCGCGATCCGCATCCCGGTGTAGGCGAACAGCCCGAACAGCGCCAGCAGCGCGAACGCGCCGACAAAGCCGAGCTCCTCACCGATGATCGCGAAGATGAAGTCGTTGTGGGCGTTGGGCAGATAGTTCCACTTGGCAGTGCCCTGGCCGAGACCGTCGCCGAACACACCGCCATTGGCCAGCGCGAACTTCGCCTGCCGGGCCTGGTAGCCGGTGGCTTGCGGATCCATCTCCGGGTTCAGCCACGAGCGCACCCGGTCGGAACGGTAACCCTCGGACACCGCCAGGATCGCCGCCGACCCGATGGCCGCGAAAAGCGAGCCCAAGAAGACACGCAGCGGTAGGCCGGCATACCACAACAGCGCCAACAGGATGATGCTCAGCGACACCGTCTGCCCGAGGTCGGGCTGGGCCACGATCAGGGCCAGCGCGACGACGGCGGCCGGCACCAACGGAATCAGCATCTCCCGCAGCAACGCCCGCTCCATCCGCCGGGCGGCCAGCAGGTGCGCCCCCCAGATGGCGAACGCGATTTTGGTCAGCTCGGAGGGCTGCATCGAAAAGCCCGCGACCACGAACCACCCGCGAGAACCGTTGGCCTCCTTGCCAATTCCCGGGATCAACACGAGCACCAGCAGAACAATGGTCACGGCGAAACCGGAGAACGCCATACGCCGCATGAATCGCACGGGCATCCGCAGGGCCAGGTAGCACGCAACGAGCCCGACGACCGTCCACAACACCTGCCGGCCGAAGATCACCCACGGCGATCCGTCGTCGTCATACGAGCGCACGCCGGACGCCGACAGCACCATGATCAGACCGAGCGTCATCAAAAGCGCGGCAACCGCGATGATGAGGTGAAACGACGTCATGGGCCGGCCCAGCCAGGCGCCGAACCGGGTATGCGGACCGCCTGCCCGCGCCTTACTGGCCTGCGACCCGGACGTGCCGGCGATCGTCCCGGCGGTCTCCGGAGCGTCCGCGTCACCCGGGGAGGTCGCATCCGTCTCCGCAGTCTTCGAGCGCCGGTGCAGCAACCGGGTTAGCGCGCCCGTCACACCGCCTACCCGACCGCGGCGCGGACGGCGGACTCGAACGTGTCGCCACGGTCGGCGTAGCCGGCGAACTGGTCGAACGACGCACCCGCCGGCGCCAGCAGTACCGTGTCACCCGGCTCCGCCAACTCTTGGGCCGCTGCCACCACCGCGGTCATCACGCGAGCACCGACGGTCTCGCCAGACTTAGGGACAACTCTGGTCACATTAGTAACTTCGACCTCACCAGTCGCATGCATATCAGCATCCTCGCCTGTCACAACCTGGACGACGGGGACATCGGGCGCGTGTCGTGATAACGCCTCAGCAATCTCGCCCCGATCACGGCCGATCAGCACCGCTCCGACCAGCCGGGACGCGATCCGGGCGACCGTCGCGTCCACGGATGCGCCCTTGAGCAGGCCACCGGCCACCCACACCACCCGCGGATAGGCCAGCACCGATGCCTCGGTCGCGTGCGGGTTCGTGGCCTTGGAATCGTCGACGTAGCTGATCCCGTCGGCGACGGCCACCACCTCGCCGCGGTGCCTGCCCACCCGAAAGGACGCCAGTGCGTCGGCGATCGCGTCAGCGGGCACCCCGACGCTGCGGGCCAGCGCCGCCGCGGCCAGCGCGTCGAGCACGCCGACCGGGCCCGGCACCGGGATCGACGCGACCGACGTCAGCGCCAGTTCGTCGGCGAAGGCGCGGTCGACGAGCAGGCCGTCGCGCACCCCGAGCTCCCCGGCGGCCGGTTCACCGAGGCGGAAGCCGACCCGCACCGGCGCGGCCGCGGTGTCCAGCAGCGCGGCCGCACGGGCATCGTCCAGCCCGACCACTGCCACCCGGCCGTTGAGCGCGCGCGCCTTCGCGGCGGTGTAGTCGGCCAGGGTGGCATGCCAGTCCAGGTGGTCTTCGGCGATGTTGAGCACCGCGCCGGCCTCCGGTCGCAGCGACGGCGCCCAATGCAGCTGGAAACTGGACAGCTCGACAGCCAGCAGGTCCGCGGGCTCACGCAGCGCGTCCAGCACCGGGCTGCCGATGTTGCCGCACAGCCGGCTGCGCCGGCCCGCGGCCGTCAGCATGGCGTGCAGCATCGACGTTGTGGTGGTTTTGCCGTTGGTGCCGGTGACGGCCAGCCAGCGGCGCGGCGGCCCGCAGCAGCCTGCCGTGTCGAGCCGCCAGGCCAACTCCACGTCGCCCCAGATCGGCACGCCCGCCGTTCCGGCGGCTGTCAGCACGGGCGCGGTCGGCGGGAAACCGGGACTGGTGACCACCAGGGCATAGTCGGCGATCTGGGCCGCTGCGGTCGACGAACTCACAGTCGGCACTCCACTGTCGGCGTGCCGTCGCAGGGTGGCCGGGTCGTCGTCACACACGGTTGCCGTCGCACCCAGCGGTGCCAGCACCGCCAGCACCGACCGGCCGGTCACACCGCCGCCGGCGACCAGCACGCGCACACCCGGCACCAGCGGGTGCACACCGGCGTGGTCCGCCGCCGGGTCGTGCGCGCAGTCGTGCCCCATGTCAGCCGCCGATCGTGGCTAACCATTCACCGTAGAACAGGGCCAGACCCAGACCGCAGGTGATCGCGGTGAGCAGCCAAAACCGGATGATCACCGTCGTTTCGGCCCAGCCGACCAGTTCGAAGTGGTGGTGGAAGGGTGCCATCCGGAACACCCGGCGGCCGGTGGTGCGGAAAGCCAAGATCTGCAGCACGACCGAGGTGATCTCGGCGACGAACAGCGACCCCAGCACGACGGCGAGGATCTCGGTCCGGCTGGTGACCGAGAGGCCCGCGATGATGCCACCCAACGCGAGGGACCCGGTGTCACCCATGAAGATCTTGGCCGGTGCGGCGTTCCACCACAGAAAGCCGACACAGGCGCCTGCGGTGGCCGCGGCGATCAGCGCCAGGTCCAGCGGATCACGCACGTTATAGCAGCCCAGGCCCGGCTCGGTCGCACATGCGTTGCGGTACTGCCAGAAGGTGATCAGCACGTAGGCGGCGGTGACCATCGCCATGCTGCCGCCGGCCAGCCCGTCCAGGCCGTCGGTGAAATTGACCGCGTTCGACCAGGCGCTGACCATGACCACGCAAAACAGCACGAACAGCGCCGGAGCCAGTGTGACAGTAGCGATCTCACGCACATAAGACAGGTCGGAACTTCCCGGTGTCAGTCCAGCAGCGCTGCGGAACTGCAGCGCCAGCACACCGAACAACACAGCGGCGGTGATCTGCCCACCGGTTTTAGCCGTCTTGCTCAACCCAAGGTTGCGCGACCGGCGGATCTTGATCAAGTCATCAAGAAACCCCACAGCGCCCAGGGCAGTGGCTAAAAGCAGCACCAGCACACCCGATGCTGACGGTCCCCCGCCATCGAACGCCAGCAGGCCTGCCAGGTGGGTGCCCATATAGCCCGCCCAGATTCCGGCGAGGATCGCAACCCCTCCCATCGACGGCGTGCCGCGTTTCGTCTGGTGGCTGGGCGGGCCGTCCTCGCGAATCTCGTGCCCGAGCCCCTGCTTGGTGAACACGCGGATCAGCACCGGGGTCAACAGGATAGAGACCGTCAGCGCGATGGCGACGGCGATGAGGATCTCTACCATCGGCGAATGCCCCGGCCGTCAGCGACCAGCGCGTCGGCCAGCGGCCCCAGTCCGGCAGCGTTCGACGCCTTGACCAGCACCACATCCCCGGGCCGCAACTCGGCCCGCAACAAAGCCAGGGCGGCGTCGGCGTCGGCGACGATGGTGGCCTCCCCACCCCACGAGCCCTCCATAACCGCCCCGTGGTGCATGGCGCTCATAGACCTCCCGGTTCCCACGACGACGAGTCGAGACACATCTAAGCGCACCGCCAGCCGGCCGATGCGATCATGCTCGGTTATCGCGTCCTCGCCGAGTTCGGCCATCTCGCCCAGCACCGCCCAGCTGCGTCGCGGGGGGCCGGTTTGACGGGCGATCCAGGCCAGCGCCTGCAGTCCGGCCCGCATCGACTCGGGGTTGGCGTTGTAGGCGTCGTCGATCACCGTCACCCCGTCGGCGCGGGTGATCACCTGCATCCGGTGCTGCGACACCGGACGCGCACCGGCCAACGCGGTTGCTATCTGCTCTGGGCTCGCACCGCATTCCAGTGCGACGGCGGCCGCGCACAGCGCGTTACCCACCTGATGGTCGCCGGATACCCCGAGTTTGACCTCGACCGCTGTGTCACCGGCGTGCAGCGTGAAACGCGGCCTGGCCAATTCGTCGAGGCTCACCGGCCCGGCCCAGACGTCGCTGGGCCCGGCGTCGGTGCACCGGCGCCGACCGACCCGCACCACCCGGGCGGCGGTCACGTCGGCCATCGCCGCCACCGCAGGGTCGTCGACGTTGAGAATGACCGCTCCGGATTCCGGAACAGCCTGCGGCAGTTCGGCTTTGGTTTTTGCGATGGCCTTCCGTGTTCCGAACTCGCCCAGATGCGCGGTGCCGACGTTGAGCACCACCCCGACCGCGGGTGGCGCGATGGCCGCCAGCGCGGCGATGTTGCCGGGATGGCGTGCCGACAGCTCCAGAATCAAGTAGTCGGTGTTGGGAGTCGCGCGCAGCACCGTCCAGGGGTGGCCCAGCTCGTTGTTGAAGGAACCGGGCGGGGCCACCACCTCACCCAGCGGGTCGAGCACGGCGGCCAGCAGGTCCTTGGTCGAGGTCTTCCCTGACGAGCCGGTGATCCCAATAATGGTCAGCCCCTTTTTGACGAGGTTTGCGGCCACCGCCGAAGCCAGCTTGGCCAGCGCGGCCAGCACCGCCGCGCCGGAACCGTCGGCGTCGTGCTCGAGCACACCGGCCGCTCTTTCTGCGGCCCGCGGATCGGGGGCGAGCACGATAGCCGGCACGCCGACCGGCCGGGCGGCCAGCACCGCGACCGCGCCGGCCGCCACCGCCGACGCCGCATGGTCATGGCCGTCGGTGCGCGCCCCCGGTAACGCCAAAAACAACCCGCCGGGAGTGGTTTGCCGCGAGTCGAATTCGACGGTCCCGGTGACGTGGAGTTCCGCGGCGGCCTCCGGCGAGATGTCGGCCAGTTCACCGCCGACGATCTCGGCGATCTGGGCGACGGTCAGATCGATCACGCGCGCGCCTCCAGGGCGACCGCGAGCTCCACCCGGTCATCGAATGGGCGGGTCTGCCCGCCGCGGCTCTGCCCGGTTTCATGACCCTTCCCGGTGACCAGCACCACGTCGCCCGGCCCCGCCCACGCGACTGCATGCGTGATCGCCGCCCGCCGGTCGGCGATCTCGACCACCTCGGCGGCGCCCTGGGTGGCGCCCGCCAGGATCTCGCGGCGAATCGCCGCCGGGTCCTCGCCGCGCGGATTGTCGTCGGTGACGACGACCAAGTCGGCCAGCTCGGCGGCGATCTTGCCCATCGGCGCCCGCTTGCCCGGGTCGCGCTCGCCACCTGCGCCGAACACCACCGCCAGCCGCCGGTCCGGGCGACGCATGGTCTGCAGCACCGCCCGCAACGCGCCTGGTTTGTGCGCGTAGTCGACCAGCGCAAGAAAGTCTTGACCGCGGTCGACCTCTTCCAGCCGCCCGGGGACCCGGGTGTCGCGCAGTCCGGTCGCTGCCTGCTCCGGGGAGATTCCCACCGTATCGAGAATCGCCAGCGCGACAAGACAATTGGCGACGTTATAGCGGCCTGGCAGCCGGATGCCGAGCCGGTGGTGCACGCCGGCCGGATCGAGCGCGGTGAATTGCTGCCCACCAGCGCCCAGCGGGCCTATGTCCTCGGCGCGCCAGTCCGCGGGTTGGTTTCCGGCGCTGACGGTGATCGCATCGCCGACTCGGGCGGCCATCGCCCTGCCAGCATCATCGTCGACGCACACCACCGCGACGCGCGCACGTAGCGGCGAATCCGGGTCGAACAACCGCGCCTTGGCCTCGAAATACTCGGCCATGCTGGGGTGAAAGTCGAGGTGGTCGCGGGATAGGTTGGTGAAACCTCCGACCGCGAACCGGACGCCGTCAACGCGGCCCAGTGTCAGCGCGTGACTGGACACCTCCATCACCACGGTGTCCACACCGCGCTCGGTCATCACCGCAAGAAGCGCCTGCAGTGCGGGTGCCTCCGGAGTGGTGAGTGCGGTGGGGATATCGCCGCCGTCGATGTGGATGCCGATGGTACCGATCAGTCCCGCGGTCCGCCCGGCAGCTCGCAGACCGGCCTCGACCAGATACGTCGTGGTGGTCTTACCCGACGTTCCGGTGACCCCGATGACGGTGACCTGGTCAGACGGATCTCCGTATACCGTGGCGGCCAGTTCACCAAGCACCGCCCGGGGCGCGGGATGGATCAGTACCGGCACCGGTTCTGGTGTGCGGGCGCCGATTTCGGCGATGCCGGCGGCATCGGCGAGCACCGCGACGGCACCGCGTCGGATCGCGTCCGCGACGTACCGGATGCCGTGCGTGGTCGAGCCGGGAAGGGCAGCGAACAGGTCACCCGGCTGCGCGTCTTGAGCTCGCAGCGTCACACCCGTGATGCGGACATCGGAGACGACGCTGCCCTCAGCGGGCACCGCGCCGACCTGCGCCGCCAGCACCGGCAGCGGCACGCCGGCGCCCATGCTGGGACGCAGCTCACCGAGCACCGACATCACCTCCGTCCGCCATGTGATCGCCAGGATTTCAGCCATCACACACTACCTAGCAGGGGCTGCCGCTACTGTGGATAATCGCACTGGTTTTCTATGCCGTCATACCGGCGGCGCCCCCGTGGGCGGCCAGCCTTTGCACCGCCGATGAGGTTCACGGCGGTCCCTCCCATCCCGCCTGTATGGGACATTTCCCGGCGCAGGTGCCAAATGGCGGACTTCTCGGCGCTACGCATCGCAGCCAGATCGGCGCCCACCAGTATGTGGAGAGAATCTCAACACGAGGTTGGGGAACACTACATCTCAAAGGCGCACGGGCGTTGTCAACGAGGGTCAGGCAAGCGTGCCAGGTCTAGGCGCCACCGTACAACGGCATCAACATGACTCATAGGGATGTGTTGTAACAGGACAAAACCCAGTAGCCCGGCGTAGATCTCGGCGCACCGGCTTCCGCCGGCCTGTGCGTCTGGTATCACCTCATCAGATGAGATTTGCGTGAGCGAACCGCGCACCGGCGCTACGCGAAGGAGGAGTCCCTGAACACCGAGGCCAGGCCGGTCGAACCGGTCGCGATCGAGGGTCCAGGATGGTGCGCGCCCGGCGTCTCGCGACGAACCGACCGGCCTGGCCAGCCCAAAGGACACACACTGACTACGGCATGACGTTGCGCCACCTCGGCTAAACGAGATGACAATCCTTAGAAAGGAAGCGCGCGATCGCCGGCTCCGACGGCACCCTCCCTCGCAATGTCAACCCAAAGCGCCCCCGGGGTGACGACGCGAAATGGCTCCAGCTG
>Ga0187766_10000718_pt1 | contig 18859 bp, 13 predicted proteins | sample 0216_QUI02_MP05__4_FD_132971 | JGI IMG/M metagenome (GOLD analysis project Ga0187766, IMG submission 132971) | Tropical peat soil microbial communities from peatlands in Department of Meta, Colombia - 0216_QUI02_MP05_20_MG | ecosystem: Environmental > Terrestrial > Soil > Wetlands > Peat ... | reverse complement strand
CTACATAATCTGGAACCAGCTGGGCGCCTTCGTCTTCCTGTCGGGCATTGCGCTTGCCTACGCCGCCACGGGGAGCTTCGACATCTCCTCTCTCTCGGGCGCGCAGTCGAGCACCTGGGCCTACTGGATAGCCGGGCTCATCCTCGTCGGCTGGCTCGTCAAGATGGCTGTCTTCGGGGTCCACATGTGGCTCCCGATCACCGAGGCCGAACCCCCCACTTCTTTTGCGCCCACGATGGCCGTGGTCTCGGGCATAGGCGCCTACGTCATCGCGCGCCTCCTCTTCTTCAACATGCCCACCATCTTCCACTCGTTCAGCCTCCCGCTGATGGCCTGGGCGGTGCTAACCATGTTCTACGGCGGCGCGGTCACCCTCGCCCAGAATGATGTCAAGTACATCTTCGCCTGGTCGACCATGAGCCAGAACGCCTATTCGATTCTCGGCCTCGCGAGCACCTCCGCCCTGGGCGCCGTCGGGGGGGTGTTCTACTTCGGCAGCCACATCCTGGGCAAGTTCATCATGTTCGCTGTGGCGGGCATCCTGCTGACACAGACTGGCCTCAGGGACGTCAAACAGATGGGAGGCCTCGCGGGGAAGATGCCCTTCACGGCGGCGCTCTTCGTGCTCGGCGCCCTGATACTCTCGGCCGTCCCTCCGACGAGCGGCTTTCAGGCCGAGTGGATAATGTTCGCAGGCATATTCTCGCAGGGGGCGACAGGCTCGTCCACCTTCCTCCTGGTGGCCCTGCTGGGGGTGATCGCGACGCTCCTGACAGTCGCCTACACCTTCTGGCCCATCAAGAAGATATTCTTCGGGCAGCTGGCGCCGGGACTCGAAGGGGTAAGAGACGCGCCGCTGAGCATGACCCTCCCGCTCCTGGCCATCGTCGTGGTTTCCATACTCATTGGCATCTACCCCGACCTGGTCACCAAGTTCCTGACAGGGTTCGCGAACATCCTAAGCGCTGGAGGTGCGCCCTGAGTTGACGTACGCGATCCCGTCCTACTTCGTCTGGCTGATCTTCATCCTCCCCTTCGTGGGCGCCCTGGTTACGGCGGCCCTCAGGAAGGCGAAAAGGCTCGGCGACTACGCCGCGGCTGCCTTCTCTCTCCTCTCCGCCGTATTCGCCTTCACAATGCTCGTCCCCGTGCTGCAGGGGCAGCCCCTTACCATCAACAGCGTCGGGCCCCTGGCGACTAGCGTCCCCTGGATCTCGGGACTGGGGTTGACCATGGGCGTCCTTGGAGACTCGTACACGGCGATAATCACGAACGTGGTCGCCTGGGTCAGCTTCCTCATAGTCCTCTACAGCCTGGAGTACATGAGGGAGGACGGAGGGCACAACAGGTACTTCTTCTTCATCTCTCTCTTCATCGGGAGCATGCAGCTCATCGTCCTCGCAGACAACCTCCTGGCGCTCTTCATAGGGTGGGAGATGGTCGGCCTGTGCAGCTACGCCCTCATCGGCTATTACTGGAAGGACGAGACAAAGGACTGGGTGGGGACGCCGGGGGACAGGGCCCTCGGAGAGGCGCAGGCCTACTCCCCTTCGCACGCTGGCATGAAGGCCTTCGTAATGACAAGGGTCGGAGACGTGGCTTTCCTCGCGGGGATCCTGATACTCTTTTTCTACTCTGGGACTTTCAACTACTACCAACTGGCCGCTGACCGGGGCCTCTGGTTCCAGCATCTCTACAGCAACGGCCTGCTTGTGCCCGTCGCTCTCCTGATCTTCGGGGGTGCGGTGGGGAAGTCCGCCCAGTTCCCCCTGCACGAGTGGTTGCCCGACGCAATGGCTGGTCCCGCACCGGTGTCGGCCCTCATCCACGCCGCGACCATGGTTAAGGCAGGGGTCGTGCTCGTCGCCAGGGTCGCTCCAATCTTCTACTTCATCGCAATCAGCAGCTCAGCCTATGGCATGGGCTCCGTCCAGCCCTTCTTCCTGACCGTGGCCTGGATCGGTGCCTTCACCGCCGTGCTCGCAGCCAGCCAGGCGCTCGTGGGCTTCGAGCTGAAGAAGATCCTGGCCTACTCGACCGTGTCTCAGATTGGGTACATGATGCTTGCTGTAGGCGTCGCCGGGCTTTCGACGAACTTCTCGGGGGGGCTGTCGGCGGCGCTCTATCAGTTGCTGAGCCACGCCATTTTCAAGGCATGCCTCTTCCTAGCGGCAGGAGCCCTCATCCACGCGGCCGACTCGAAGTACATCAACGACATGGGAGGGATGAGGAACAAGATGAAGCTGACCTTCGCCGCAGTACTGATCGCTGTCGCCTCTCTCTCAGGGATACCTCCGTTCAGCGGGTTCTGGAGCAAGGATGCCGTCCTGGGAGCCGCCTGGGGGGCGGGACAGTACGGCCTCTTCGTGGTGGGGGCCCTCACGGCAGGCATGACCGCGTTCTACTCCTTCAGGATGCTGGGGATGGTCTTCTACGGTGACGTGAGCAGGAGGCTGGCCGATGTCGAGGCCCAGGGACATCACGTCCACGAGCCGAGCCCCATCATGTGGGTGCCCTACTCGATCCTTGCGGGGCTAACGGTGATCATCGGTGTAACGGCCTTCGCAGGCCTAGCGGTTCCGGCGCTGAACATCGACGCCTCCCTGCAGGCGGCGGCCCAGAGCTACATCGCGGCGCTCTTCCCGTCGGCATCCCTCCCAGCACCCTCGGGAGCGGTGGACTGGGCCCCGGCGGGATTGACCCTGGCGATAGTGATCGTGGGCTTCCTGGCCGCGTACGCGCTCTACATCGCCCGGAGGGTGTCCCCGACGCGCTTCGTGGGCCAGACTGGGTTCATGCACGGCCTCTACACTTTCCTCTACAACAGGTGGTACATCAACGCGATCTACTACAAGGTCTTCGTGGACGCGCCCCTGGCTGCCTCGGCGTGGCTGAGTGAGGACTTCGATTACAGGGGCCTGTTCAGGGTCAACCAGGCAGGGTCGGTACTGGGCGTGTACACCTCGAGGGCGGGGAATTGGGTAGACGCTCACGTAGTCGACGCCGTCGCCAACGGGTTCCCCTCGGTGGGGCAGGCCTTCTCCAAGGGGCTTAGGAAGATCCAGACGGGGATAGTGGAGCAGTACGCAGAGGTCTTCGCCATAGGCATCCTCCTGCTGGTGGTTCTGCTGCTCATCGCAATCTGGCAGGCCGGGGTGGGGGTCCCTCTGCCATGAGCTACGTCCTCTCCCTACTGATCGCTCTCCCGCTCGCGGCCGCCCCGTTCGTCTTCCTCGCCACCAGGGCGAACAGGCGCCTCGGCATCTACCTCTCCCTCGGAATAGCTGTAGTGGTCCTGCTCATCGCGGGGTACGTCTTCTGGGAGGTTTACTCCCAGGTCCCGGCAATGCCCCCGGGGACATACATCCTCCAGGAGAAGTACAACTGGATCAGCTTCAGCTCCTTCAACCTCAACTACTTCCTCGGCGTCGACGGCCTCAGCTCCCCCCTGCTCTTCGTCTCCGCCCTCCTGACGGTGCTCGTCATCATAGGCTCAAGGAGGCTGATCGACCATCACGAGGCCGAGTACTATTCGCTGATTTTCCTGTTCGAAGGCGCGATAATGGGGGTGTTCACCTCCCTCGACCTCATCCTGTTCTACGTCTTCTGGGAGATAGTCCTCATCCCGATGTTCTTCTTCATCGGGGTGTGGGGAGGTCCACGCAGGAGGTACGCCGCTATGAAGTTCATCATATTCACCTTCGCGGGGAGCACCATAATGCTGCTTGGCTTCCTCTACTTCTACATGGGGATGCCCTCCCCCTCCTTCGACATCCCCACTATCGACGCGATGCTGCAAGCCCACCAGATCCCCATAGGACTCGAGTATCTCCCCCTGCTCGCTTCGTTCATCGGGTTCGCGGTCAAGCTCCCTCTGGTGCCTTTCCACACCTGGCTCCCCGACGCGCACGTCGAAGCCCCCTCTCCAATCTCCGTGCTGCTGGCGGGGGTGCTCCTGAAGATGGGCGGTTACGGTTTCCTGCGGGTCAGCATAGGACTCTTCCCCGGAGCTTCGACGCAGTACGCCTGGGTCTTTCTAGCCCTCGGCCTCTTCTCCATGTTCTACGGGGCGGTGGCCGCACTGCTGCAGACCGACCTGAAGAAGATGATAGCGTTCACGAGCATCAACCACATGGGATTCGTCCTCTTCGGGGCCTACGCCACGATGATCTCAGGGAGCTACCTCGGCATCCAGGGGGCCATCTTCCAGATGTTCACCCACGCCCTTGCCGTGGGGAGTCTCTTCATGCTCTCCGGGTACGTCCAGCACCAGGCGGGGACGAGGGAGATCCCGCTGTTGAAGGGGCTGGGCACGAGCATGCCTCGGACAGCCGCAATCCTTGTCCTCGGCTCGGCGGCGGCAATGGGCCTCCCGCCCTTCGCCAGCTTCCTGGCCGAGTTCATGGTCATAGTCGCAGGAATCTCCGCGTCCATCCTCACGGCTATCTCGATCCTCGTCCCTGTAATCACTGCCGGATACTTCCTCTGGATGATCAAGAGGACCGTCCTATCCCCGGCCGAACCAGGCACGGAGGCCCACGACATGGGGTGGTCGGACGTGGGAGCGTTTGCCGTCTACCTCATCCCCCTTGTGATTCTGATCATCACTTCGTACCTGATACTTGGCCCGGCGCTGCCGGTGGCCCAGTTCCTCAAGGGGTTGCCATAGTGTGATAGACTACCTCACGATTGCCATAGCGCTTCTCGCTGGCACCGGCCTGTTCCTCCCCCTCCTGCAGGTCTTCCGGTCGGGGAAAGAGAACCTGGCGGGGTACATCCTTGCGGTGGTACTGGCCGCGGCACTGCTGTTCATCGGCCTGTTCACCCTCAACCCGTCCTCAGTCTCTTGGGGTGGGTCCCTGATAGTCACCGACCAGTTGGGAGGTATCTTCGCGCTGGTAACGGTCGGCGTCACCCTCGCGGTCACCGTAGCGTCCTTCGACTTCATCAAGAGCGCGAACAGACCCGTCTACTACGGCCTTCTCGGGTTCACCGCCCTCGGGATGGTACTGCTCGCCTACTCCCAGGACCTGCTGATGCTGTTCGTCTCCTGGGAGCTGATGAGCCTCCCCACGTACGTGCTCGCCGGGTTCGACAAGAAGATCCGATCGAACGAAGCGTCAGTCAAGTACGCCATAATCGGGGCGATGTCGTCCGCAGTCATACTCTACGCCATCAGCCTGTCCTATGGCCTGACAGGGAGCACACAGATTTCTGCCGTCGTCGCTGGGTTCACCAGCCATCCGTCCGCCCTGGCGGGGGTCGCTACCCTGCTCTTCGTGGCTGGCTTCGGCTTCAAGATGTCCATCGTCCCATTCCACATGTGGATCCCAGACGCGTACGAGGGCGCCCCGACGACCATAAGCACCCTCCTCGCCGCGGCTACGAAGAAGGCAGGTTTCATTGCGGCCATCAGGGTCCTGCTGGGCATCACAACGCTCTACGCCGTTACGAAGAGCCCCCTGTTTACGATGGCCAACGTGTTCGCGGTCCTCGCCCTTGTCACCATGACAGTGGGGAACATCTCGGCCCTGACCCAGAAGAGCATGACCAGACTTCTGGCCTACTCCAGCATCGCCCAGGCCGGGTACATACTCATCGGGTTCGTGGCCTTCTCAAACGCGCCAGGCTCCTCCGCAGCCATCCTCGGGTTGACCGGGACCGTCTTCCACGTGATCAACCACGCCGTGATGAAGGGGGCGGCCTTCCTCGCCGCTGCACTGGTCGTCCTACAGCTGAAGCGTGCGGACCTGAAGGCGTACGACGGACTCGGGAAGCGGATGCCCATAACGGCGTTCACCCTGGCCGTGGCCTTCCTCGGTCTCGCAGGCGTACCTCCGCTCAGCGGGTTCTGGAGCAAGCTGCTCTTGGTCCTCTCCGTCGCAAACGGCCCCTACGCCTGGCTGGCGCTCGCGGCTATCCTGAACTCCGCCTTCAGCCTAGGCTACTACGCGTGGATCATAAAACGGATGTACATGGACCAGGGAGAGAGCACGGAGAGGGTCAACGAGCCCTTCTGGTTCGTCCTTATTTTCGCTGTAATGGTCGGCCTGATCATAGGCATAGGGTTGTTCCCCCAGCAGGTGATCAGCTTCGTGTCAAATGCCGTCACAAACTTCGCAGGCTAATGCCAGCTTATTCTGACCCGGGCCCTGTCCGGGAATATCTTTCGGAAGGGCTTCCCCGTTCCAGTGTAGAACTTCGTGAAGAACTCGTAGAGGTGCAACCTTAGGTCCTGCACATAGACGATGAAGGCCTCGAAGGCAAGTATGAGCATGTTAAGGATGACCCATGGCGCTATCATCACAGGGTTCCCCCAGGGTTGCAGCAGGTTGACGATCAGGAGCAGGGCAGCGTGGACAAGCAACATGACGGCAAGCCTGACGTAACTGATTGTGTTGGACATGAACTGGGAGATTCTTTCAAAGACCTCCAGGCCCCCATTCGACAGAGCCCCAAGCGCCGACCCCTCCTTCAGCTTCCCTGCCGCGATGGCCACGCTCTTCCCCGCGAGGATTACTATCATGGACGGCACAAGTACCGCGATCGAGACCGCCCCCAGAACGTTGTTCGGTACGCCGAGGAGAGGGTTCGCGGACGAACTCGAGAACACATTGAAGCTGAACCCCACGCCGACGAAAGCTAGACCGTACCCCACCCCTGAAAGGTACATCGTGAACACGGGGACTTTCTCAAGCCAGAGCTCGGAGAGCTCCCCCGCCCTGTATGTCTGATAGACGTCAAGCCCCAGGGCCGTTGTCAGGTGAGCTATGCCGATTATGAAGCTCACGATCAACACGAGGTTGATTCCGGCGAATGGGGTCGGAAGGAAGTTGAAGGTATCCACGGAGCCCGCCGCCCTGTGAATTATCTCTACGAGGGCCGGGATGGGGACGAAACTGGAGAAAGACAGCTCGAAGAACTCCCCGAAGATGATCCCGAAAATGATGGCGGATATCCCAGCGACTATGAACATGTTCGCCCACTGCCTCATGCTCCCCGTCGACCTCTGCCTTACTAGCAGCATGAATGCCGTCAGTATCAGGCCGTGCCCCACGTCCCCGAACATCATCCCGAAGAATACGGGGAAGACGAAGGAGACCAGGGGGGTGGGGTCCACCTCCTTTTCCGCCGGTAATCCCTGTTCCAGCGTGATTGGTTGAAAGAGTCCCAGGCCCCTCCTGTTCTCCATGAGCGCAGGGACCTGTCCCTCGTCCGACCCCCTTTCCACCGGTTCCGTGTGAACCATCCAACTCCCGAACATTTCTTTCAGCTTACCCTCCTTCTTCGCCGGGACGTACCCGGTAATCATTGCCAACCTCTGCAAGCCCCCCGACACCCTCGCCTCGTCCAGTGTCTTCCTGGATACCTCTGAAAGCTCCCTTAGCGCTAGAAGGTCAGTCCCGTGTTTCTCTCTTGTGTCCCCCATCTCTTTCTCTGCCTTCTCTCGGGCCTCAATCGCCGCCGCATGGTCCTGGGAAGCCCTGTTGTACGCCTCAGCGGGGTTCTGGGGGAAGTTGGGGGGAATTGTCAGCGGCTTCAGCTCCAGCAGCTTCATCGTCTTGTCGAGCTTCGCTTCCTCTCCCTTTGCCACTGCAACCAAGACAAGCGTCTGCTCCTTGGTTATCGGCTGAGAGAGGAACACCGACTGTGGGACTGACCTGCTGAATTCATCCAGCTTGTCATTTCCGACCAGGGACACCACCCCCTTGAAGTGCTCGAGGGCCGAAAGCCCCGTCAGGTCAGACGAGAAGCCCGAAACGACCTTCAGCGCGCCCATCAACGCATCCGAGTCCGCCTCGTCCTTCTGCGCCTTCTGCAGCTGGACCTTCTCCGCCCTTACCTCTTCTGAGATCGGCCCAAGCTGGGAGTCCGCCTTGGTCAGGAGTTCCTCCCAGGTGGATGCTTCGTAGGTGCTCTTCGGGACCTTGACCCCCCTGAACACGATGTCCATCTGACCGGGCATCAGCTTCAGGCCCAGGTCCTTCACCGCCTGGTCCGCTTGGGCGAAGAGCTTCACAGCTTTTACCGTCAGCTCCTGCACCCCGGGGTCGAAGTTCGGAGGGGCGCCCTCGAGCGGGTGGAAGTCCTCGAAATTGGCAAGCGCCTTGGCTACTTCTTCATATTCGCTGCGGGGTGAGATTATTGTGACCTTTGATAGTCGGGCGACGCCCAAGCGCTATGCGTTTTCAGCCGCGCCCGGGTTCCGTTATTAAGGGTGTGGGATTCGGGGTCGAACCGGTTCTGGCCTTTTGGTCCCTCGAGGGGATTAACCGTTATAAGCCGTCCGACTTCAGGAATCGAGATTTCAGGGGATCCGTGTTTGTCAAGCAGGACCTATGTCGGCACCAAGGCGTTCGCGCTCAGGGGTACCCTGCTGGACGCACCCACGGTCCAGAAGCTTGCAGAGTCCACCTCTCTCGACGAGATGGTGAACAGGCTCAGAAGCACGCCTTACGCCGACGCCTTCTCCAGCATGTCCCCACCATACAGCGCCAGAAGGATTGAGCTTGCCCTCAGGGAGCGCCTCGCAGTTGTTCACCACTCAGCAACGCAGGGCGCAGGCAGGTACAAGATCCTGCAACTGTACTACCTGAAGAACATCGCCTGGGACCTAAAGCTTGCGCTGAAGGCAAGGGCCCTGGGGCGCACCTACGAGGAGACGGTCGAGTATCTTGACATGAAGGCAGAGGAGCTTGTAGGGAGGAGGGACCTGATAGTGAAGGTCCTCTCGGCAAAGGACGTCAACGAGGCCGTAACGATGCTTTCCGGGACCGAGTTTTTCTCGGACGTGGAGAAGGCTCTAGCCGCATATTCGTCCAAAGGCGAGATACGGTTCTTTGACGTCTACATCGACCACGCTGTCCTCTCTGAGATTTCGAAGGAGTACTCCCTCAACCCGAAGCTGTACTCCGCCAGGGCCGCGAACGTGAACGGGGTGAGCGACATGGTCGCCCTCGACGTCGACTCTTACAACGTTCTGAGCGTGCTGCGCTCTAAGCTCTGGGGCCTAAAAGAAGCGGAGATCCAGGAACTTGTCATCACTCCAGCAAGAAAGGTCTCCGTCCCGACCCTTAGCAGCATGGCGGGTGCTGACTCGGTATCCGAAGCAGCGAAGATGATCGAGTCTGCATACCGTTTCCCCCTTCAAACCCTTCAGGGTGACGAGGAACTCATCGACAATGTCGAGGATGGCTTCGCGAAGGAGATGAGGGACACCGCCGAGCTCGCCTTCGTTTGGCAGGGGCTCAGCCCTGGGACCATGCTCGGCCTCATCAAACTCCTCGAATTCGAGGTGAGCAACCTCGCTGCCGCAGCCATCGGCGTCGAGGCCGGGATGGACCCAAAGAAGATACTGTCGAAGCTCAGGGTCTAGGCCCCGTTTTTCCCATTCAACCTACCAATGTTTATAAGCGGTATTCGAAGGCGCTGATTCGTCAGGCCATGCGAAGGCTTTCCAGGATTTTCCTCGCCCTGAGTTTCCTTGCGACTCTGATTTCAGCGCTTTCGGCTCCGGTTTTCGCCATCACACCGGGAGCGGCCGCCAACGGCCAGCAGTTCCTGGCGGCGGGGCTCGCATTCGGTCTGGCTGCGCTCGGCGCGGGGATAGGCGTCGGAACCTCAGGCTCCGCGGCCATTGCCGCGGTGACAGAAAAGGCGGAAGTAAGGACGACCGCGCTGATCTTCGTGGTGCTTGCCGAAGCGATAGCGATTTACGGTTTCGCAATCGCGTTCATAATCCTGGGTCAGTCCGGTTAGACTGCGACTGAAGCTTCCTGCGTTAATAGTCCCTTAGTATCGAGAAGTCAGAAAGGTCCTCCAGCAGCATCGTCGCTTCGTTTCTGGGGAGGTTCATGAGCCGCCTCTTCGCCTCTTCTGCGTACAATTCTGCCTGGGCGGTCATCTTCCCGACCACCTCGCTCTCGCTATGGGTCTTCAACAGCCCCACTGTTACTTTGTCTTGCGACCTCCAGTCGATCAGGTCGTCCTTCAGCTGGTAAGCTATACCTATGCATCTTCCGAAGTCGGCGAGGGCCTCGACCTCCTTCTCGTTCCCGTCGGCTATCAGCGCTCCGAGCTTCGCCGAGGTCTCGAATAACGAAGCGGTCTTCTCTGTGATTATCCTGATGTACTCGTCCCAGGTGAGCTTGTATATCTGGGGGTCTATTGTCAGTTCAGAGTATTCGCCTTCGGACATCTGGAGCGCCGCGCTGCTCACCTCCTCCGCTATTCTTCTGTCATCATACCTCGCCGCAATCGCCAGTATCATGGCGAATACGAAGTCGGCGCTAAGCAGGGACGCGCTATAGCCGTACTTGACATGGAACGGCATCTTCGATCTCCTGACCTTCTCTTCGTCGATTACGTCGTCGTGGATGATGGACTCGGTGTGTAAGAGCTCCACCGCCACAGCGGCTCCAAGCACCGAATCGTCCTTGCACCCCAACGCCTCGGCCGATAGCATGAGCATCACCGGACGGACCCGTTTCCCACCTTCGATGGCGTAGAGCAGGGGGTCGTGGAACCTGGAATGGGTATACAGCTTAAGTTCCCTGGCAAGGGCCGAGTCTATGCGAACCGCATAGGACTTCATCCTCGCCTCGAGCGCCGCCAGCGAGACGGCCCTGTCTTCCACCATTCCCTAACACTCGATCCTCAACACCTTAGGTTTGTATATATTGTGTATGCCTAAATCGCCAGGACGTGCATCGTTTCAAGGTGCATCAGCTCCAGGTGGGAGGGAAGCACTACCTTCTTCTGCCCAAGCTGAACTCCCAACAGGTCGAGATCCTCGCAAGGCGATTTTCAGAGATCGGGACTGTCCAGACGAATGTCGCCCTGGTAGTCAAGTCGAGGGAGGGGACTATCATGGTCTCTGAAGAGGGGCTCTGCTGGTCCTCCTTTGACCCATCTGACGTAGTGCTGCCTGCCGTGCCTGCGCTCCTTTCGTGCCCCAAAGAGGAGGCTTCGGTGGAGACGATCAAGAGAAAGTACTTCCGCGCGTCTAGATCAAAGGAGGGAACGACGTTCCATGTTCTGCCTCGGCTGGAGTCATCGTCGCTATGGCGGAAATTGCGCGCGTTAGACCAGTGTGCCTTGGCGCCCGATGAGCACGCAGTTGTGACCTTCCTTCTGAAGAGAATTAGAGGGGATTGCGAGATGATCACGGACTTCCCCGTCGAAGGTTCGACTCCGCTTGTTATTGGCAGAAAACGCTACTTCGACTCGAAGATCAATCCGGAAATGGCGGTTTCCACGCTCAGGGTGGTTGAAGAACGCGGACAAAGAAACTCCTACCTCCGCAGGGATGGAAGGATTGGTCCAAGCCCGGTGTCAGCGCCAGGTAGACACGACTGGCTAGGTTTGTTCTCCGACCTGGGCGAATGGTGCCCCTTCAATCCTGTCTAGGGCGAAAGCTCTAATTGCTGACCTCGATGGCCTCGTTCAGCCCCGGTAGTATAGAGTCCGCGTGGGCGTACAGCCCGGTCAAGCCTCTGGTGTCGAGAGTATGCCGGCCTTTCGAGTCGGCGACCCGGGTTCGAATCCCGGCCGGGGCAGTTTTTGAGCTCCGTTGGGCAGTAGAAGCCGATTTCAGGCTCCAAGGCCTTTTCAGGTCCCATCGGCCTATGAGAGTGAGTTTCTCTTCGTGAACACGTAGATACCGAAGATGACAGCAATCGCCGTTCCGAGTATGATTGCAATGATATTCTCCGGTGAACCTAGAGGGAAGTAACCAACAGCCACCAACGCCAACCTACCAACGACGTCAGCAATGTAGAAGATGATGGCAACAGACGCCCCCCACCTACTCCTCGTCAATAGGAACAGGCCAGCGAAAGCGTAAGTTGAGCCAACGAAAGCAGTAGAGTATTCGGAAGCCAGCCCCATGGTCGTGGAGACACCCGCAAAATTGTGAGTGAATGCCGTCCAGATCTCCACAAGGCCAAAGACTATGCTCAGCGCTGCAACAGTGAGGAGACCCCGAAGTCTTGGTTCGGTCCTCGCCTCCATATCACACGGGGAGCTAGGACCGATGTATAGAGCTCTTGGCTAATATGCTAGTGTCTCTCTGAAATGTGTAAATCACATTCCGAAACGCCGTCATGTATGCGAAGACTTGTAGTCGAATCCTCGGCGATCGAGGTAGCCAACTATCTTGGAATCGGGTCGTCGCTATCTCGATTAGATTCCTTTGAAGTTCTGAGTTTCCTCAAGGAGCAACCTAATGAAGTTGCGATGATTTGTCGGGTCAGGTTCAAGGAAGGAACCAAGAAGATAGACGAGGTCCTGGCCGAACCGTCAGCGGTCATCCAACATCTTGATAGGGAAAGTAATGGGGCTCATGTCTACTACATTAAGAGGAAACCACTCCGCGTTCCAAGCCCAAGTGTGCTGACGGCGGGGGGATACCTGACTACGTTTGAGTTGAAGGATGGGGTCTTCCGGGTCGGTTTCCTCGGCGGCGCTAAGGAGGTCGGTCGATTCCTACGACTTCTGCGCAGAATGAGCATACAGTTCAAAGTAGCCTCACTGACAGACGCCAAGTTCTCTAGCGATTCGCCGCTAGGCAAGCTTACTGATAAGCAAAGGAAGGTCCTGACCTCCGCTTACAGACTGGGGTACTACGATCTTCCAAAGAGAATCAACTCCGAGGATTTGGCGCATCGACTCGGTATGAGAAGTTCCACCATGGTGGTTCACAGGATTAAAGCGGAAAGGAGGATACTCGCAGCACTGCTGAATGCTTGAAAGAACCGCGATTCTTTTCACGAGTTTAGACCCGGAATTCCATGCTCCAGTCCCGGCCGGAGCTTCGAACCTGATTGGGGGTGGATCCCACCGGGTCAGCACTCGATTGCCCGTCCCGATACGAGGGCTACCTTCCAGGTCCACTCGAATTTGACTCTGACTGGCAAGAGGTGCTTGATTCTAACCTAATAGTTTCTTGGCGCGGATTTTGACTCCCTTTTTCTGAAGTAATAATGACCGCTCGTGAACATGAGCGCGAACCCAACAAACATAGTAGCAATGCCAGGTGCCAAGTATTGCGTCCAGCCTATCAATGTAACACCGAGAAGCAACAGGAATAGTCCGCCAAAGCCGTACCATCTAGAAGCGAAGTTCAGTTGCTTTGTCACAGCCTTGGAACTACCTCGATCTTGTCTGTGACCGGCTCGAGCCTACTTGACGCTCGGGATTGCGAAAGTAACGAGCGTGAGACCCTCAATGCAAGCGCCATCGTAGTCATTATGGTGGGCAAGCCCTGAGACTTGGGCATTAGGGACAGGTCTGCCACCCAGACTCCTCCTGGTAACCAGTCAGGCCTCATTTCCTTCACATCTCTTGGTGTTAGTGGGACCGTGCCGCCGAGGTGGCCTCCATTCATCATCCCGGGCACGAATGGTCCGACAACTCCCGCCGACCTCATTATTTTCTCCGCCAGCCCCAGACCTTCTTCCAGGCGGGATTGATCGTGTTCGGTGAGTTCCTTCCTTACAGAGCCATCCAGCTCGACGGTACCGTTCTGTTCATCGGCCAACTTGACCATGACCCCAACCCGGTCGTCATCAGAAACATCCCTCCAGGGCTTGTGGAAGAGATGTGACAGTATGTCTGGGTATGGCGACAGAATGTAGTCGGGGCGCTTGGCGAACCAGGCCATGGGGGCTTCGTCGAACATCTTTGCACCCTTGAGCACACCACCAAGAGTCAGGACAATGTCAACCCAGAGATTGTTCTTGGGTTCAATTCCTGACGCCTTCAATACCTGAGCAGTGCCTATGGCACCCGCAGCCAGCACCACCGCATCTCCTTCGAGATGTGTGCCATCTGCCATATCGACGCCTCTGGCCACTCCGTTCGCTAATACCACCCGTCTGACTTCAGATCCAGTCACGATTCTCCCGCCGTGAGCGAATATGTCTGGGAAGAGCCTCCTCGAGTCCCACCTCGCCCCTGTGAAGCATCCCAGCTCACAGAGGCCGCAGGAGTCACACTTGTCCACGTCGACCATCTTCGGAGTTGGCGCGGGTTCCAAACCAAGCGTCTCGGCGCAGTCGAACATTTTCTGGGTCACTGGGCGCCATTTCGCACGGGGAATAGGGACCGGATTCAGAAGTCTCTCAATCTCGGTAAATTCTCCTGATAGGTCTAGTCCTATTTCGTCCAGGCCGTTCTCGGCCCTCACTGCGTTGCCGCATGAGATGGCAGTGCACCCACCAGTGGTTACCCCTCGTACTAGCACCAACTCTTTGGACGAACGCAAAGTGCTGATGTGAGGGAAGAATCTGTCGATCGTCTTTTCTCCTCCCAAGAGGCCCATACTCCTGAGCCCGGCTGCCCAGAAGAGGTGTCTGGTGAATGGCCTGAAGGCCTTCCCGGCTTCTAGAATCGTGACCTGGTGCCCATTCATTGCGAGTTCGCGAGCTGCCATGGCTCCGCCCGCACCTGAACCAACTACTATGACCCTCATGCAGGCGCGCCTCCCGGCTCAACCCAGACTCGCGCGATGCAGGTAGGAAAGCCTGAGGTAATCATCCGCTCGAATTTCATTCCAACCCTGGGGTTTAGGCCTCTGATTACGCCCTCGTCTACTGCACTCAGCAGCATGCAGGCTCTCTCCGAATAGTAGTTCGACAGGGCGCATCTGCGCACCACTATCTCAAGTCCGTCTCCACGTCTCTCGACCATGAAGCTGATTCCCAGCACCTTGTAGAGCGCCCTGGCCGCCATGATCAGATCATCGATATCGTCTCCTACACCAAGCACGCTCCGGGTTTCCTCGCCGATTCTCAGCCCGACCTTGAACAGGGACTCCCTGCCCAGGTTGAACGCCTCCTTCTCGCCTATCTCTTCGACAAGAGACTGTACCAGGGCGTTGTGGTTCCAAGCCATCGCCGCTCGGCACTCGCTTAGGTTCCCCACGAGGGGTTTCATCGACGAGTGAAGCTTGGCAGCTGTCGTTGGTGCTCTATCCGCAAGCAGCGTTTCAAGGGCGCCAGTGGTCAATTCTGAGACGTTCTCGAGGTGACCCTTGAGCGACCACTCGGGGAGCCAAGACGAAGCTAGCCGAAGCCTAAGGCTAGGCAACTGCAGACACCTCAAGTGGGTTGCTGGGGATCGGAGTCGCTTGATGCCCGGCGTAGAGCCCCTCGATAACATCCCTGAATCTCGTAGCGACCACCCTGCGCTTCAGTTTCAGGTTCGGGGTGAGCTCGCCCCCGTCAATGGTAAGGTTGTTCTCGAGAACCACCCACCTGCGGACCTGTTCAGGGTGAGAGAGTCTACTGTTCACTTCAGGGACTGCTTTGTCTACCGTCGCCGAGGCTGCAGCCATGTCGACGCCCTTCTTGATCCAGATCAGGGCCGTGCAGAATGGTCGCCCCTCTCCAATGACCATCGCTTCTTCGACGTCCTTTATGCCCTTCAGCATGGCTTCGACCTTGGCGGGCTGAACGTACTTCCCGTAGGAGGTCTTGATCAGCTCCTTCTTCCTCCCGTCCACCGTAAGATAACCCCCCTCGATCCTCCCTAGGTCTCCAGTGGCCAGGTATCCGTCCTCGAACTGGAGCTCGCCTTTTGCGTATGCTTTCGTCACCTGCGGGCCCTTCACCAATATCTCGCCGTCCTCGCCTATCCTCACTTTCGTTTCGGGAAGTGGCTCGCCTACAGTCCCCAGCTTGTTCCTCCCTGGAAGGTTCATCGTGACCAGGGGGGCCTCCGTCAAGCCATAGGCATCGTGAATCTCGATGCCCAATCCCCTGAACTCCTCAAGCAGGGACTTGTTAACCGGAGCGGAACCGACCATCATCTGTTCGCACTTGTCGAGACCTGCCTTTGAGAGTAGAGCTCGCCTCATGAAGGGGCGCAGTACCGACTTTACTGCGCCAGGGGAACGAGTCCAAGTCCTCCCTAACCTGCTTAGCATGAGCCCTTCCCAGGCCTTCTCGTAGAATCTCGGCACCGAGAAGAAGACAGTAGGCTTGACGAGAGGCAGCGCCCTGCCAAGTTGTTTGAAATCCTCTAGGAAGTAGATGTTAACGGCAGCGGGCGCATAGTACGGGGCATAGGCGCAGATGATTCCCTCCACGCAGTGATTCAGAGGGAGGAAGGAAAGATAGGTGATTTCCTTGCTTCTTACATTCCAAGGAAAGAGGGAACATACAGTCTCCCCCAACCACCTGAGGTTCTGGTGGTCGAAACAAACCCCCTTTGGCCGCCCGGTAGTTCCTGATGTGTACCTCACAGTCGCGAGGTCCTCGAAACAGACCGGGGAGGCCTCGTGTCCCGCGTCTTCCGAGATTCCCCTCCGAAGGAACTCCTCCCAGGTTTCCTGCTCAGGTGTGGCCTCGGGCGCCTCCTCCCGGCAAAACGAGACTATGGGGATTTCGAGCCCAGCTTCCCTGAGGCTCCTGATGATCTGCGCCGAGTCCACGAAGACTACCTTGGCCCCAGATTCCGAAAGGATGTCGACGACCTCCCTCGGAGGGCTGGTGTAGTAAATCGGAACGCTCACCGCTCCCGCCATCCCAATCGCGACGTCAAGTATCAGATAGCGCGAGCTATTCAGCCCGACGATCCCGACCCTGTCGCCTTTGGAGACCCCCATAGCGCGGAGGGCACGCGAAGCAGATAGCATCTCGTCTCTGACCATGGAGGTGTCTCGCCGCACCACTCTTCCATCGATTACATCCGCTATCGTGACGGGCATTACCCGCCCTTCCAGTCGATGCAGGATTGCTTCATGAACGGTCCTAGGGCGTGGGTGCAGGAAGCTGTGACGGACTGCGTAATTCAGGAGATTGGGCAGGTACTGGCGCCAGTCGGGTTCGTAACTTCCGAGGAGTCTGTCGGTGTTGTCTCTTTGAAAGAAGACGCCGTTGGAGCAGTAGGCTTCGAGTTCACCAAGTTTCTGAGCAAGACCCGCGTTAGGCCCCTCGCCCGCTTCAAGTCTTCTGGCAGTCCAAGTCCTGGATCTTCCTACAGGAGCGAACAGAACTTTGGGCAGTTCGAGATTCATCTTCTCTTTAGCCCATTGCCTGACGGTTCCGACCAAGTCTCCCAGAGTCGGGAGGCTGGCGAATGGGGAGGTGAGGTGGAAGGTCCGACCCTTTGCCTCTTCCATCATGGTGAGCCTGACGATAGAGTCGGCTACGTAGTCGACTGGCACGATGTTGATCCTCGAAGAGCCAGATGCCGGAACGACTCTGATCCTTCGCTCAAAGTACAGGCGGAGTGGGTAATAGATTGTGTTGAAGGTCTTGACTTCCCCGGTCCCCGAGTCTCCAACTATCATGCCGGGCCGGAAGATAGAAACTGGCAGCCGATCGCTCGCGTTTCGGACCAGGCTCTCACCTTCAAACTTCGTAAGCTCATAGGTATTGTGGAATCCGTAATCCTCGGAAAGCTCGGATTCTTGAACTGGGCCGCCTCGTCCTCCAGCAACATAAGCAGTTGACACATGCGAGAACCGCCGCAACCCGTGATCAGCGTTTGCAGCCGAAGCGAACTCAAGCACGTTAGCCGTTCCGGCAACGTTCACCCTTCTCATTTCGGTTAGGGGTCCGTCTAGCCTCAGGTCAGCCGCTGCGTGAATGACGTGGGTAACTGTAGTGGTCAGAGTGGTGTATTCGTCCGATGTCAGCCCGAGTTGTGGCTCGGAAACATCTCCAGCAACGAGTCCAACACGGCCTGGTGGCAGGCTCCGCAACTCAGGGCATTCCCACCATTCGCGTCGGAGCTTGCACGCTGCCTCCTCCTTGGTTCTGGCCCTCACAAGCGCCACGAGTGTTAGGTCAGTGTTGGAGATGAGCCGCCGAGCGACCTGGGTCCCTAGGAACCCCGTTCCCCCGGTGAGGAAAACTGCCTTCACTCCGTTGTATTCGTTCTCAAATCCGCAGGGCGTCAGCTCAGCCACCCTGGCCGCCGGCTTTCAATGAAGGCCCTCAACAGGACAGGATTGCGCCTTTCACGCTCGGCATATTGCTCGAACCCTCCGCGGAGCTTTGCCCTCATCTCTCCTTTCTGCTCAAAGAGAGCGTCCACGTTCCTCGACAGCGACGAATACCGATTGGGGTCTTCGTGATCTACGAACAGCTCCGGGATGTCCAAGTCAGAGAAAAGATCCTTGATGCGCAAGTCGTGGCCAATCGCCGTCATTGGAACCTGGTTGGGCAGGGAGAGGACGCCGGCGTGGTATCTTGAAGTGATGAGGAGCTCGAGGCTCCTGAGCACACTCGTCATCTGGGAAGCGTTGTAGTCGCTCGACGAGAAGACCCTGACACGGCTTGCATGTTTCATCAGACTCAGGATCCTATTGGCGAAAATTGTGTCTAGTCCCTCCATCGCCAGAAGGGCTATGTCATTGTCGTACGTTTCGACTATTCTGTCCGCTTCGGATGCCAGTCCCTCGGCTAGCCTCTCACTCTTGTTTAGGCTCTCTTCGGTGTGGGTGTAGTAGTAGGGCCATCTATAGCAGTACTGCCTTCGGGCCCACAGACGTATCCCTACAGGCCACTTGTAGATGTCTTCGGCCGCAATCCCCACGACGTGCGAAGCTTCTGGCCACACTCTTCGGAGCAGCCCCTCATCTGCTTGACTCGGGCTGAAAGAAAAGGCGTTGTCAGCCGTAACCTCAATTGGCGCTTCTACTCCCCATTGCTTCAGGCGGTCGCAAGCTTCCTGGGTCCGTGAAATGATCAGGTCCGTCTTGCTTGCCTCCCGCTTGATCAGCCATGAATCGAACCGTGATGCCTTGCCTGCGTCCACCGAATATGCCAAGCATGGCTTCTTCATCGAGTGAGCGTACCTCGTGGCGAGCAGGTAATACCAGAGCAGCGCGGACGACCAGGTGTCCATG
>Ga0187766_10000716_pt1 | contig 18896 bp, 10 predicted proteins | sample 0216_QUI02_MP05__4_FD_132971 | JGI IMG/M metagenome (GOLD analysis project Ga0187766, IMG submission 132971) | Tropical peat soil microbial communities from peatlands in Department of Meta, Colombia - 0216_QUI02_MP05_20_MG | ecosystem: Environmental > Terrestrial > Soil > Wetlands > Peat ... | reverse complement strand
TCAGGAGTCCTGGGCCCACGAGATTGCTAATGGTGGTTTCGACCGCAAGCTCGACGGCTAACAATTCCAGGAAGCCTCCGAACGTGACCAGTCCCAGGTCAGCCGCGATCGGATCACCGACTGCGTTAAGGAGGTGACCGGCCTCGAGCCTGGTCACGAAGAGGCTGGCGTCATATGTTGGGAAGGTGATTCCGAGGGCAAGAGCTAAATCTGCCATCGGAAGTAGAACAGCGTAGTCATTCGCGAGCACACTACTGAAAGTGTTGACGGTATTGGTGATCTCAGATGCCAAAGTGTCTCTGAGGAAGTGGCGCTTGCCAAATCGCTCACGGACACCGTCTGTAGTGCGTCGGTCAGTGCCGTGGGCGGATTCAACGTAATCAGGTTCGACAGGCCGCGTCGGGTCATAGCTGTCGGCGTCTGGATCCCACCAGCGCAGGTCGCGCCGCAGGGCGTATGGCGTGGTTTCGACGATGGCGCCGCGATGCTTTTCTATCGGCGCCGTAAGCCGTCTGGTCTGGCGTCCAACCCGTCTTGCGAATTCTTTGCGAATAGCACTACTGCTCCCCACCCGCTGCGGCGCTGGTCAAGGGCGAGGGCCAACCTAGAGGGACGGCCTCGGGAGCTCGGTTGTGACCGCGTCGTCGCCGTGCTCCTCCCTTAGCAGCAAGGACCGAACCAACGGACGCGGCCCGTAAGGCCGAAGCAATTGACTGGCTGGGCGTGGGCGCACTATTTGCGGCCACCAGAACCAACGTCCGAGCAGCGCGGCGATAGACGGCGTCATGAAGGAGCGCACGATCACGGTGTCGAACAACAGACCAAGGCCGATGGTGGTACCCACTTGAGCGATAATGCGCAGGTCACTGACCGCCATGGCCATCATGGTGAACGCGAACACCAGGCCCGCGTTCGTCACGACCTTGCCGGTACCGCCCATTGCACGGATGATGCCCGTGTTTATACCGGCGGCTATTTCCTCTTTCATCCTGGATACCAACAACAGGTTGTAGTCAGACCCCACCGCCAAAAGGATGATCACAGAAAACGCAAGCACCATCCAGTGCAATTTGATGCCCAGAACATACTGCCAGACCAGCACCGACAGTCCAAACGATGCGCCCAACGAAAGCGCCACCGTACCCACGATAACTAGTGCGGCAATAAAACTTCGCGTGATGATGAGCATGATGGTGAAAATAATGCAGAGCGCAGCGACTCCCGCGATGAGGAGATCGTATTTGGAGCCGTCTCGCCAGTCCTTATAGGTCGCCGCCGTGCCGGCGATATAGATCTTGGCGTTCGACAGAGGTGTCCCCTTGAGCGCCTCCTCGGCCGCCGTCTTTATCCGGTCGATACGCGTAATTCCCACGGGCGTCGCGGGATCGCCCCTGTGCGAAATGATGAATCGAGCCGCTTTCCCATCCGGAGACAGGAAGGAATTCATAGCGCGCTGGAAGTCCTTGTTCTTGAAAACCTCCGGAGGCAGATAGAAGGAATCGTCGTTCCTGGCGGCGTCGAACGCCTGTCCCATCGCTGTCGCATTATCGCTCATTTCGTCCATCTCGTTGAAGGTCCCGGACATGGTGCTGTGCATGGTTAGCAACATAGTCCGCGTTGTCTCCATGCTTGCGATCATCGGCGGGAACTGGGCGAGCAGCTGCGGCATTAGCGCATCCAGTTGATCGAGGTCTTTGAGGAGATCCTGCAGCTTATCGCTAATCTCGTCAACACCGTCGATGGAATCGAATATGGATCTCAGCGACCAGCAGATCGGAATGTCGTAGCAGTGTTTCTCCCAGTAGAAATAGCTGCGGATGGGCCTCCAGAAATCCTCGAAATCCGCGATGTGACCCCGCAGTTCATCGGTGATAACAGTAATTTCCCTCGTTTTACCGATCATGCTATGAGTAGTGTTATTAATCTGTTGCGTCAAGCCATACATGCGCTGCATTAGGTTGATCGTTTTCGTGAGCTCGTCGGCCTGCTTGAGCATGTCGTTCATGCGGTCTTTTAGATACTTCATATTCTGTAGCTGGCTCGCGTTTTGCATGCTGAGCAGAAACGGTATCGATGTGTGTTCAATCGGTGTTCCTTCGGGCCGAGTTATGCCCTGCACCCGAGAAATTCCTGGGACGCGGAAAACTCCCTTGGCTAGTTTGTTTAGCACGAGAAAATCTGCCGGATTGCGCATATCGTGATCTGACTCGATCATCAGAATTTCCGGCATCATTCGTGCCTGGGAGAAATGACGGTCAGCAGCCGCATACCCCAAATTGGCTGGAATGTCTTCGGGTATATAGAGTCGGTCGTTGTAGCTCGTTTTATAGCCCGGCAGCGTCAGTAGACCGATCAGCGCGATCGCGCAAGTGGCAGCCAGAATGGGCGCGGGCCAGCGGACAATCGCCGTGCCGACCCGGCGCCATCTACCGACCCCGATCATGCGCTTGGGGTCGAATAGCCCAAACCGGCTGCCTACGGCAATAACTGCCGGAACCAGCGTGAGCGCGACCGCGACCGCAACGACCATGCCCACTGCGCAGGGGACGCCCAGGCTGTGGAAGTAGGGCAGCCGGGTAAAGCTCAGGCAGAAAACCGCCCCGGCGATCGTCAAACCGGAAGCCAAGACAACGCGCGCGACCCCGCGGTATGTGGTGTAGTAGGCCGTTTCCGGGTCCTCGCCGGCCTGGCGCGCCTCTTGATAGCGACCGAAGAAGAATATCCCGTAATCGGTTCCGGCCGCCATCCCGAGGGCCACCAGCAGATTAATGGCAATCGTCGACAGCGCAAAAATATTGTTATGGCCGAGAAACGCGACGATTCCCCGAGCCGCCAATAATTCGATCCCAACCATGACCAACAGCAGAACCACGGTGATGATCGAACGGTACACAAAGAGCAGCACCGCGAAGATTACCGCGGCGGCTGCCACGGTGATCTTCAGAATGGATTTGTTGCCACTGTGCTGCATATCCGAAACCAGCGGTGCCGCGCCGGTGACATAGACCTTGACCCCGGGAGGCGGCGGCGCCCGCCCTGCAATGTTCCGGACCGCCGCCACGGATTCCTGCCCCAAGGTCGTGCCTTGGTTGCCGGCCAGATTCAATTGCACATATGCGGCCTTGCCATCGGGGCTTTGCGCGCCCGCCGCCGTGAGTCGATCTCCCCACAAATCCTGCACATGCTCGACATGCTTCGAGTCATCTCTTAACTCACTAACCAATCCGGCATAGTACCTGCGAGCGTCGTCCCCGAGCGGCTGCTGCCCCTCCAGCACGATCATCGCGAAACTGTCCGAATCGGATTCTTTGAAGTCCTTGCCCATGCGCTTCATGGCCTGCACCGCCGGCGCGTCTTGGGGAGCCAGTGATACGGAATGCTCTTGCCCGACTTGCTCCAGCGATGGAACTGCCAGAGTCACAATCAGAGTCAGCGCCACCCAAGCCAGGATGATGAACAGCGAAAACCTGCGGATTGTCCGCGCTATGAAGGGTGGCCGCGGGCGTTCGGTGCTCATACGGCCTTCAACAGGCAGAAGGTAAACGCGTTCACTTCCGAGACATCGCCGACTTCATGGTTGCTTGGGCACTACACCGATCTGCTGCTGATACTTCCCTGCGGCGTGCTCCTCGTCCTGAACCGGAAATCCGCCACTTGCCCGCTGCTGTCTCAGCAACAGGGAACGAGCCACCGGACGGGGGCCGACTGGCCGAAGTAGGGCACTGGCGGGGCGGGGGCGCACTCGTTGCGGCCACCAAAACCAGCGTCCCAGCAGCGCGGCGATCGAAGGCGTCATGAACGCACGCACGACCAGCGTGTCGAACAACAGACCCAGGCCGATGGTGGTACCGATCTGAGCGATAATGCGCAGGTCGCTGACCACCATGGACATCATGGTGAACGCGAACACCAGGCCCGCGTTCGTCACGACCTTGCCGGTACCGCCCATTGCACGGATGATGCCCGTGTTTATCCCGGCGCCTATTTCCTCTTTCATCCGTGATACCAACAGCAGGTTGTAGTCAGACCCCACGGCCAAAAGGACGATCACCGACATCGCCAGCACCACCCAGTGTATTTGTATGCCGAGAAGATACTGCCAGACGAGCACGGACAGCCCGAAGGACGCGCCCAGCGAAAGCGCTACCGTACCTACGATAACCAGGGCGGCAATAAAACTTCGCGTCACGATCAGCATGATGATGAAAATCAGGCAGAGCGCAGCGACTCCCGCGATCAAAAGATCGTATTTGGAGCCGTCCACTATGTCTTTCACCATCGCTGCGGTGCCGGTGAGGTAGATCTTGGCGTCTTCTAGCGGAGTTCCCTTGAGCGCCTCCTCGGCCGCGGTTTTTATTGCGTCGACCCGCGAGACGCCTTCGGGCGTCGCGGGATCGCCCCTTTGCGAAATGAGCATACGGACGGCCTTCCCGTCCGGCGACAAGAACACTTTCATGACTCGTTTGAAGTCCTTGTTCTTGAAAACGTCCGGAGGAATGTAGAAGGAGTCGTCGTTTTTGGCGGTGTCGAACGCCTTCCCCATGGCCGTCGCGTTATCGCTCATTTCGTCCATCTCGCCGAAGACCCCGGACATGGTGCTGTGCATGGTCAGCATCATGGTCCGCATGCTCTGCATGGTCTCGATCATCGGCGGGAACTGGGTGAGCAGCTGCGGCATGAGCACGTCTAGCTGATCGAGGTCTTTGATGAGATCCCGCATCTTATCGCTAATCTCGTCAACACCGTCGATTGAATCGAATACGGACCTCAGCGACCAGCAGATGGGAATGTCGTAGCAGTGCCTTTCCCAGTAGAAGTAGCTGCGGATCGGCCTCCAGAAATCCTCGAAATCCGCAATGTGATCCCGCAATTCATTGGTTATAACGTTGATTTCCTTCGTTTCAGCAATCGTGTGATGAGTCGTGTTGGTGATCTGTTGCATCAGGCCATACATGCGCTGCATTAGGTTGATCGTTTTCGCCATCTCGTCGGCCTGCTTGAGCAGGTCGTTCATGCGGTCTTTCTGAAACTTCATATTTTGTAGCAGGCCAGCCTGTTGCATGCTCAGCAAAAATGGTATCGACGTGTGCTCGATCGGGGCTCCCGTGGGCCGAGTTATGGCCTGCACACTGGAAATGCCTGGAACGGCGAAGACGCCCTTCGCTAGTTTGTTCAGCACCAGAAAATCTGCCGGATTGCGCATATCGTGATCGGTCTCGACCAACAGGATCTCGGGCGTCATCATTCGCGACTCGGGAAAATGTCGCTCTGCGGCCGCATACCCCAAACTGGCGGGGATATCTTTGGGGATATACTTCAGGTCGTTGTAGCTGGGTTTGTATCCCGGCAGCGTCAATAGCCCGATAAGCGCGACTGCTAATGTCGCGGCGAGAATGGGCGCGGGCCACCGAACGATCGCCGTGCCGACCCGCCGCCATCCACGCGCCCTGATCTTCCGCTTGGGCTCGAACAGACCGAAACGGCTTCCGACAGTAAGAACTGCCGGAACCAGCGTGAGCGCCACCGCGACCGCAATGAGCATACCCACCGCACAAGGGACGCCAATGGCTTGGAAAGCGGGCAGCCGGGTAAAGCTCAGAGAGAAAACCGCTCCGGCGATCGTCAACCCGGAGGCCAAGACAACCTTAGCGACCCCGCGGTATGTGGTGTAGGAGGCCGTTTCCCGATCCTCGCCGGCCTGACGTGCCTCTTGATATCGACCGAAGAAGAATATCCCGTAGTCCGTTCCCGCCGCGATCCCGAGGGACACCAGCAGATTAACGGCGAAGGTAGTAAGACCAATAAGCTCGTGATGGCCGAGGAACGCGACGATTCCTCGGGCCACCTGCAATTCTATCCCGACCATCAGCAACAAAAGAATTACCGTGATAACCGAACGGTAGACGAGGAGCAACATAGTGAAGATCACCGCGAGGCTTACCGCCGCGATTGTGATGACCGTCCTGTCGCCACTGCGTCCCAGATCCGCAGTGATCGGCGCCGGGCCGGTGACATACGCCTTGACCCCCGGCGGCGGTGGCGTCCGCCCCACGATGTCCCGGACGGCTTCGGCGGATTCGTTCCCTAACGCCTGGCCCAGGTCACCGGCGAGGTCCAATTGAACATACGCGGCCTTACCATCGGCGCTTTGCGCGGCGCCCGCCGTGAGTGGATCTCCCCAGAAATTGTGGATGTGTTGCACATGCTTCGGATCGTCTTCCAACTGACGAATCAAATGATCGTAGTACCGGTGAGCATCGTCGCCCAGGGGTTGCTGGCCCTCCAAGACGACCATCGCCACACTCTCGGAATTAGATTCCTTGAAGTCCTCACCCATGCGCTTCATCGCCTTGAACGACGGCGCATCGTCGGGATTCAGCGATACCGAATGCTCTTTCTCGACTTGCTCCAGTGAGGGAACGCCGATACTCACGATGACGGTGATCGCCAACCATGCCAGGATGATGGGGACCGAAAATCGATGGATCATCCGCGCTACGAATGATGGCGTGGGGTGTTCGTTGCCCATGTGTTCGTCGCTCATGCGGCCTTCAGCAGGCAGAAGGTAAAGGCGTTCACTTCGTTCGATATTCGTTCGGCTTTGACTTCACCGTCCACCAGGATGCGGCAGCCAATGCTGCCACTATCGCCCTGCGCCACGACACTTCCCACGGCCGTCGCCTCGGTGGTCGCGAACTCCAACGACCACGGCAAGCGCGCCCCGTCGACTCGCTGCGGGTCAGCATTGACGTCGAAATAGCTGATGTTGGCCACGGTCCCCGGTGGTCCGAAGACCTCGTACGTCAGATGCTTGGGGTTGAAAGGTTTGGTGTCGTTGATTTTGGTGTCGGCATACGAGGGGCGTTCGTCAGAGCCGAAGACGCCGTGCAGCCGCGACACAGTCAATCCACCGGCACCAATCACCACCAGTATGACCAGCGGAATCCACAGCCGCCTCAGAACTCTGAAAATCCCTCTGAAAATCCCAAATCCCTGATTTCGACGACTCTTTCGAGATCCACCTCGTGCTCGAGGTGCGAGTGAAGGTTGGCGAGCACGTCGCGGAAGAGTGAGTCCGCGGCCAGACCGTTGGCTAACGTCTCGGAGATCCGCGATGGCGACATCGGACCGGGCTTCCGCAACGTCGCGCACACCGGGTTCGACCACCGCACCCAACCTTCCACCCGTTTGCCACCAGGCGCCATATCACCCGCTCGAGCATGCAACTACACATCGGCCGCGACACGCCAGACGGCGGCACATCGAATGCGGTGGGCGTCGCGGAATAGATGTGCGACGGTCACCTCAAACGAGCAGCGCCGCCTCGGGGAGCGCGACCCGATCTTGATGAGTAAACCACGCGGGTGGCCTTCATGTCGGCTCCTTACCCAAAGTGAATTGGGATTGTAACGCATACCGCGTGCGTAAACGTACGGTACTGCCGTCCGCCTCGACTCGCAAATCACATGACGTGCGTTATCCTCGGGCGGTGGCGCAACTTGCCTTCCAGCGCGCCCGCACCGAGGAGAAGAAACGTGAACGCGCAGCGGCGCTCGTGGAAGCCGCGCGCTCGTTGGCAGTGGAGAACGGCGTCGCGCCGGTGACGTTGACTGGGGTCGCCAACCGCGCCGGGGTCCACTATTCCGCCGTGCGCCGCCTCCCACAAAGAGGTGCTCCTGCATCTCGCAGCTGAAGGTTGGGTGCGATGGTCGAACACGGTGCGCGCGGCGTTGCGCGAGCCCGGTCCGATGTCGCCATCGCGGGTTGCCGAGGCGTTGGCCAACGGTCTGGCCGCCGACCCGCTCTTCTGTGACCTGCTGGCCAACCTCCACGTGCACCCTCGAGCATGAGGTGGATCTCGAAAGGGTTGCCGAGATCAGGCGGACCAGCGCCGCTGCCGTGATGTCGCTCGCGGATGAGATCGAGCAGGCGTTGCCGGCGCTGGGGCGCTCGGGCGCGTTCGACGTCCTTCTTGCCGCCTACTCTTTGGCGGCCCCCTTGTGGCAGATCGCCCACCCGCCGGAGGGGCTGACCGACGCCTATGCCGAGGAACCGGAGGTGCCAGTCGACTGGAACCTCGATTTCGCATCCGCACTTACCCGACTGCTGACCGCTACCTGCGTCGGTCTCCTCTCCGAATCCACTGAGCGAAACCACACCTGACAACCCGACGTGGTTTTACGACAAGTACATCCTGGCGGCACGGCCGAACCTGGCCTTCATTCCATTCGGCGCCGGACCGCACGGTTGTTTCGGTGCGGCGATGGGCTATCTGCGGGCGCAATTCCTGCTCGCCTAGATCCATCAGAGATTTCGGATACAAACGCGCCCGGGCTGGGCTTCCCGGCCTGCCGTGGCCGGTCGCAGGCGACATTCCGTCCGCCTCTGCTGATCCATGTCCCGACAGCGAGACGGTGTTCGCTCGCGGCACTGACGAGCACCGAAAACTTCATCGTCCTCGAAAGGCCCGTGCCTGCCCGGTAGCGAAACGCCACAAAGCCAAACCCATCGCTGCAGGTCACAGCACCGAAAGTCACCACCGCCGGAACCCTGCGCCGCGCACAATTACTGAGCCGTGTCACGAGTCACATCAAGAGACTTTGTCGAAACCCCGGAGCGACCCTATTGGCCTCCAGTATGGTTTGGAACTGTTCCACTCATCTTGACTAGACGGTCTGGGGAGAACCGGTGAGCATCAATCCGTTCGACGACGACAATGGCAGCTTTTTCGTCTTGGTCAACGACGAGGAGCAACACAGCCTGTGGCCGACCTTCGCCGACGTTCCAGCGGGCTGGCGGGTGGTTTACGGCGAAGCGGACCGCGCCGCGTGTCTGGACTACATCGAACAGAACTGGACCGATATACGGCCGAAGAGTCTGCGCGAGAGGCTGGCACAGGGCCGGGGGTTTGAGACGTAAACCGTCTGGGTTGGGGGAGTCGGATGGAACTTGATGACCACGCACTTCCGCTGAGGCGCGGATAGCTCGACATAATGGCTTGCGCAGGAAACGGGTCACTTCGCAGACCCTGCAATCGCCATGTCAACCGCGTGAACTGGATGACAGTCCTGTACACCGGTTCTACAGTCGTCTAGCCTCGTGCGGGACTGCCGACACTCGACCAGGCCCTACGGCCAGACGGTCGCGGGCGTTGTCGCGCGCCAGGCCGCACGGGCACGATTCGTTAGTCGATCTCGCCAGTCAGGTCGAACTCAGCCAGCGTGTGTGCAGCCAGCTCACGCAAAGCGGGCTTTGTGTTCTCGGCGCCCGGGTTGGTAGGCGCCGACGCTGATGCCAATCTTGCCGCCGATGCGCCAAGACTGCAGAGTCATTTGGCCGCCCGTTCGCTCAAGCCACTGTCCCGTTACGTGTTACCCAGTCACTCGTGCGGTGACGGGCTTGGCGTCGCTGCCATCGAGGCGGCACACCACCGAGCCGAAGTCGCCGAGATTAGAACAAAACACCGGCAGATCGGGGTCGGCGACCATCGCATCGGGCAGCCATTTTCAACGCCCGCTTCGGCGTGAACGAGGCCAGCCAAAGGGTCAAACACTGCCGACCCGGCGGTGAACGCATGGGATGATTGCACCGAAAGTCCCTTCCCGAACTTTGGACAAGATCGACATCAGCACTCGTATTGTCCAGTTCAGCAGGCCTTTTCGGCGTTCACACGCCGATCACATCACCGGCCCATCTACGGATTCAGGCTAAGCCGACACGTCGATATCAGGCGACTTCCGCAGGCGCCAGCTTTTCGCATAGCAGCCCCGCCAAACCGCGAATGGTGGTGATATCGGTGGCAGTGATGCGTATTCCCGTTTCGGTCTCGATGCGAGTACGTAGTTCGAGGGCGCCCAGCGAGTCAACGCCGTACTCGGAGAGCGGCCGGTCCGGATCGACGCTGCGACGCAGAATCAGGCTGACCTGATCGGAGATCAGACGCCGCAGCCGGGTGGGCCACTCATCCAGGGGCAGCTCGTTGAGCTCGGCACGCAGTTTGCTTGTGGCCGTTGGGCTTTGTCCTGTGGAGCGGAACGCTTCAGCGAAGGGGCTGCGCTGGGCGAAGGCGGCCAACCACGGTGTGCCCGTGATCGGCGCATACCCGGTGTAGGCGCGGTCGTGGCGCAGCAGCGCTTCGAACGCGTAAGCACCCTCCTCGGGAGCGATGGCAACCTCGGCGCCCTCCGCCAAGGCGGTGGCGCGCCCGATCTGGGCCCAGGCGCCCCAGGCGATCGCGGTCGCCGGCAGGCCCTGAACCCGGCGCCAGTGGGTGAAGGCGTCCAGCCAGCTGTTGGCCGCGGCGTAGGCACCCTGCCCGGGCGAGCCCACCAGCGCGGCCGCCGAGGAGAACGAGCAAAACCAGTCCAACGGCTGCTCGGCGGTGGCAGTGTGCAAGTTCCACGCACCGTAAACCTTGGGCGCCCAGTCACGCTCGATGAGCTCATCGGTGATAGTGGTCAGTGTGGCGTCCTCGACCACCGCCGCCGCATGCAACACCCCGCGCACCGCAAGCCCGGTGGCAGTCGCAGTGGCCACCAACCGCTGCGCCGTACCGGCCTGGGCGATATCGCCGCACTCCACCACGACGTCGGCGCCGATCGCCCGGATCAGCTCGATCGTCTGCAGCGCCTTGAGTGTTGGCTGCGAGCGGGACGTGAGCACAATGCGCCCGCAGCCCGCAGCGGCCATCTTCTCGGCGAGGAACAACCCCAGGCCACCCAGGCCACCGGTGATGAGGTAGGCGCCGTCGCGGCGGAAGACTTGAGCCTGCTCCGGCGGCATCACAACGCTGCTACGCCCCGTGCGCGGCACGTCGAGCAGGAGTTTGCCGGTGTGCTGGGCCGCGCTCATTACCCGGATCGCGGTGGCGGCGTCAGCTAATGGATAGTTATTGTGCTTCGCGGGAGGCAACTCACCGTCTGCCACGAGCCGGTACACGGTGCGCAGCAACTCCCCGACCCGTTGGGGGTGGCTGACAGACATCAGCGCCAGGTCGACATAGTGGAACGTGAGGTTGCGGCGAAACGGGAAGAGCCCCAACCGGGTGTTGCCATAGACGTCGCGTTTGCCGATCTCGACGAACCGCCCGCCGATGGCCAACAATTCGAATCCGGCGCGTTGTGCTGCGCCGGTCAGGGAGTTGAGCACGATGTCTACGCCATATCCATCGGTATCGCGGCGGATCTGCTCGGCGAATTCGGTGCTGCGCGAGTCGTAGACATGCTCGATTCCCATGTTGCGCAACAACTCTCGACGCTCCTCGCTACCCGCGGTAGCGAAGATCTCAGCTCCTGCGGCGTGGGCGATCGTGATCGCCGCCTGGCCCACGCCGCCGGTTGCGGAGTGGATCAACACCCGGTCTCCCGATGAGATCCTGGCCTGATCGTGCAGGCCATACCAGGCGGTGGCGGTCGCCGTAGCCACCGCGACCGCCTGATGATCGGTCAGGCCGGGCGGAAGCGTGACGGCGAGGTGGGCGTCGCAGGTGACGAACGTGGCCCAACAGCCGTTTCTGGAAAACCCGCCGACACGGTCACCGACGTGATGGTGGGTGACGTCCGGACCGACCGCGGTGACCACTCCGGCGAAATCCATACCCAGCTCTGGCAGACCCCCGTCGATGCTGGGGAACAGGCCCATTGCGACAAGCACGTCGGCGAAGTTGATGCTGGATGCGCTGACCGCGACCTCGATCTGTCCCGGTCCCGGCGGAACCCGGTCGCAGGCAACAAGTTCCAGAGTTTCCAGGTCGCCGGGTGTGCGGATCTGCAGGCGCATCGCGTCGCGCTCATGGTCCACCACAGTGGTTTGCCGCTCCTCCGGGCGCAGCGGAGCCGGGCACAACCGCGCCGCATACCACACGCCGTTTCGCCAGGCGGTCTCGTCCTCTTCGGACCTGCTGAGCAGTTGCCGCGCCAGCTGCTCGGCATCGGTGGCTTCGTCCACATCGATCTGGGTGGCGCGCAGATGCGGATGCTCGGTGCCGATCACCCGCATCAAACCCCGCAGCCCAGCCTGCTCCAGATTGGGTCGGTCACCGGCCAGCACGGTCTGGGCGGTGCGCGTCACAACATACAGGCGAGGCAGCTCGCCTGGGATCTGTGGCAATTCGCGGGTGATGCGCACCAGATGTTGCACATACTCGCGGCCCAGCAGCGGGGACTGGTCCTCGGCGTCGCCGTTTTTCGGTCCCGTGAGGATCACCACACCGGTGAATCCACCGGCGCGCAGATGATTTCCAAGCTGCTCCGCGTTCGAGGTCTGGTCGGCGTGTGGTGGCCAGCACATGGTGGTGCATTGCGCGCCATGGTTTTTCAGGGCGTCGGTCAACGTGGTGGCCACCACATCCGCAGTGGCGGTGGTGCTGATAAGCAGCCAGGTTCCTGCGTCGGCGTGAGGGAGTTCAGGCAACTGTCGCTGCTGCCATTCGATGGTTAGCAGCCGCTCGCCCAGCACCCGATCTTTGTGGGCGTTCTCGGATGCTCCGGTGCCGCATCGCAGCCCCTGCACGCTCAGCAGCACCGTCCCGTGCTCGTCGAGCACGTCGAGGTCGGCCTCGACCCCGGAAGTATCGGCTTTCGTCACCCTTGTGTAGCAGTAGCGGGCGTTGCGGGCAGCGCTGTAGGAGCGGAGTCGACGGATACCCAACACCAACCCCAGCACACCTTCGCCCAGGGCCTGGACGTCCGGATGAGCCTCAACGGACTGAAAACAGGCATCCAGCAGTGCGGGATGCACGCCGTAAGCGGCTTGCTGCGAACGGATTTGGCCAGGCAGCGCGACCTCGGCCAGCACGGTGCCGGTTTCCCCCTCGCTGGTGTGCACGGCGGCCAGACCGGTGAACGCCGGACCGTACTGCACACCACGCTGGTCGAGGCGCTTGCGCACCTCGGCGCCGTCCTCGCGACGCGGGTGCGCGGCAACGAGCGCGGACGTGTCGTGCGCGGGTGGCTGCTCATCCTCTGCGGCATGTAGGACTGCGGTAGCGTGCCGCGCTTGCTCGCCCCCCTGATTGGTCTCCAAGGTGAAGTCGACGACGCCCGGCGATGACACCGACGCCGAGGCGCCGACCGTGGTCTGCTCATCGAGCAGCAGCGCCTGCTCGAAGCGGATGTCACGGACCTCACAAGCCTCGCCCAGCACAGCGCGCGCGGCCGCCAACGCCATCTCGCAGTAGGCCGCCCCCGGAAGCACAGCCATATTGCGGATCTTGTGCTCAGCGAGCCAGGGCTGGGCGGCGCTGCCGACCTCCCCTTGCCAGACGTGGCGCTCCGGTTCCTCCTGCAAGCGCACATGCGGGCCCAGCAGCGGATGTACTGAAACGGTGCATGCGCTGTGTGTCGGGGATTCCTGGCCGTCGCGGCTCAACCACAGCCGACGGTGGGTCCAGGTCGGCAGCGGTGCATCCACCAGCCGCCCATTCGGGTAGAGCACGGAGAAGTCGACCGCGGCGCCCGCACTGTGCAGATCCGCCACAAAGCCACGCAGCCCGTGCGGCAGTTCCTGCTCGCGGCGCATACCGGCCAGGGCGGCCAGCGGCATGTCCAGACTGCGGGCGGTCTGCTCAACAGCGTGGGTGAGCAGGGGGTGTGGTGCCAGCTCGGCGAACACCCGGTAGCCGTCCTCCAAAGCGGCCCGCACCGCCGCGGCGAACCGCACCGTGCGGCGCAGATTGTCCACCCAATACCTGCTGTCGCACACCGGCTGCTCGCGCGGGTCGAACAGGGTCGCCGAGTAGAACGGAACGTCCGCTGTCATCGGGTTGAGCTCTGCGAGGACGTCGGTTAGCTCGTCGAGGATCGGATCGACTTGAGGCGAGTGTGAGGCGACATCGACGGCGATCTCGCGGGCCATCACGTCGCGCTGCTCCCACGCTGCGACCAGATCGCGAACCGTCTGGGTGGCACCGCCAATCACCGTGGACTGCGGCGAGGCCACCACCGCCACCACGACGTCCTTGACGCCGCGCAACGTCAACTCCGAAAGCACTTGCTTGGCAGGCAATTCCACCGACGCCATGGCGCCGGCACCGGCGATAGTGGACATCAGCCGCGAGCGGCGGCAGATGACGCGCACCCCGTCTTCCAGCGACAGCGCACCCGCGACGACAGCCGCCGCGGCCTCACCGAGGGAGTGCCCGATGACCGCGGCCGGGCGCGCCCCGTATGCCACCATGGTGGCGGCCAGGGCGACCTGCATGACGAAAATGGTCGGCTGGATCCGGTCAATACCGGTCACGGTCTCCGGCGACGTCATCGCCTCGGTCACCGAGAATCCGGACTCGCGGGCGATCAGCGGCTCGGCTTGCGCGACAGTGGCGGCAAACACCGGTTCGGTCGCCAGCAGATCAGCACCCATCTGAGCCCACTGCGAACCCTGCCCGGAGAACACCCACACCGGACCCCGATCATCGCGCCCGAGCGCGGCCTGATACGGAGTATCGCCCTCGGCGACCTCGCGCAACGCCTCAGTGAGCTCCGGCTGGCTGCTCGCAATGACGGCGGTGCGCACTGGGCGGTGCGCGCGCCGACGTGCCAGGGTGTAGGCCAGATCCGGCAACGCCACGTCCTCGTGTGCTTGCACCCAGTCAGCCAGCCGGCCGGCGGTGCGGCGCAGCTCATCGGCCGAGGTGGACGACAGCGGGAACAGCAGTGGTGCCGTCATCGCCGATTCGGCTGAGATGTCCTCGCCCGTAGCGGCTTCGGGAGCCTGTTCCACGATGGCATGGACGTTGGTTCCCGACAGCCCGTACGACGACACCGCCGCTCGGCGTGGATGCTGGCCGTTAGTCGGCCACGGTGTGCTCGTCTGCGGCACAAAAAGATTGGTCTTGATTCGGGCGAGCTCATCGGGCAGGCGGGTGAAGTGCAGATTGCGCGGAACCACACCATGCTGCAGGGCGAGAACCGCCTTCATCAGCCCCAGTGCTCCGGAGGCCGACTGGGTATGTCCGAAATTAGTCTTCACCGCGGCCAGCGCACAGGGGCCGTCGATGCCGTAGACCTTGGCAAGGCTCGCGTATTCGATCGGGTCACCCACGGGCGTACCGGGGCCGTGCGCCTCCACCATGCCGACGCTGCGGGCGTCCACGCCCGCCGCAGCCAACGCCGCCCCGTACACTGCGGTCTGCGCGTTCGGCGACGGGGTCGTGATCGTCGCAGAACGACCGTCCTGATTAGCGGCCGTGCCGCGCACCACGGCGAGAATCCGATCACCGTCCCATAGCGCATCCGGCAACCGTTTGAGCAACACCACTGCGCAACCCTCGGCAGACACGAACCCGTCGGCCGCGACGTCGAAGGCATGACAGCGTCCCGTGGGGGACAGCATGCCCGCCGCCGAGCCCGAGGCGGACTTCCGCGGTTCCACCATCACGGAGGCGCCGCCCGCGAGGGCAAGATCGCTTTCGCCTTCGTGCAGGCTGCGACAGGCCATGTGGACAGCCAACAGGCCAGACGAACACGCAGTGTCCACTGTGACCGCGGGACCGTGGAATCCCAGGGTGTAGGCGATCCGCCCGGACGCCAGGCTGAAACTCGTGCCAGTGAACCCGTATGGGCCCTCCAGGGCGTGGGTGTCGGCGTGCACCAATTGGTAGTCACCGTGAGTCAATCCCACGAACACGCCGGTCAGCGAGTCGACCATCGTCTCCGGGGTAAGACCGGCGTGCTCCATGGCCTCCCAGGAGGTTTCCAGCAACAAGCGATGCTGCGGATCCATCGCGGTCGCCTCCCGCTCGTTGATCCCAAAGAACTCGGAATCGAAGCCGGCGACGTCGTCCAGGACAGCGCCCCACTTACACGTCGACCGGCCAGGCACACCGGGCTCAGGGTCGTAGTACTCGTCGGCGTCCCAGCGGTCGCGCGGAATTTCGGTGACCAGGTCATCGCCCCGTAGCAATGCCTCCCACAGCTGCTCCGGGGAGTCGATACCTCCGGGAAGCCGACAGGCCATGCCGATGACAGCAATCGGAGTGACAGGTGTGGTGCCCATACTGGGCGAAAAATTCGCTGAGGCTGAGTGGTTTGCACGATCATCAATTGTCACGAACGAAACCATTCCGCCTCCTCACAGCAACGACTACATAGCATTGTCCGCTGCTTGACTCCCCCTCGACTAACCACGGTGCCTACGTCTGCGTCAATTGACGCGTTGCTCGGGTCAGGCGCTTTCATGCACGTCAGCGGCCTAGGTAGCAGGGGCAACATTATTACCCATGCGTCAAGTTCGTCAACCGGCGCATACCGCGACGGGGTAGGACTCGCGCCAGCGGGTGGCGAACGCATCGATGCGACTCTGGGCCAGCTTAACCGCGTCGAGCCCGCTCGCCGCCAACGAGGCATTCGGCAGCCGTCCGTCAGCGACGATCAAACTGACCCACTACCTTTTTGTCTGGACGGCCGCTGAAGGATAGGCGGCTACTTTAAACTTCTCTTTTCGAAGGTGCAGCGGCGACGGCCACGGTAACCTGATGGAGGTGGTTGAGACGTCCGTTCCGGCTCTGCTGCGCGAGCGTGCCAGTCTGCAGCCCGATGACACGGCATTCACGTTTATTGATTACGAGCAGGACTGGGCCGGCATTGCCGAAAGCCTGACGTGGCCGCAGTTGCATCGGCGAGCGCTGAACGTTGCACGCGAGCTCAGACTTTGTGCATCACCTGGTGATCGCGCTGTGATACTAGCGCCGCAGGGACTTGATTACATCGTTGCTTTTCTGGGCGCATTACAGGCCGGACTTATCGCGGTTCCGCTTTCGGTCCCGCTAGGTGGCGTCAGCGATGAGCGGGTTGATTCGGTGCTGCACGACGCGTCGCCCGCTGCCGTTCTCACGACATCCTCTGTCGTAGGCAATGTCACCGCGCATGTTATGTCGCAGCCCGGGGAATCCGCTCCATCAGTCATCGAGGTTGATTTGCTGAATTTGGACTCGCCGATACGATTTGATGCCGGGGACGATGATTACCCAACTATCGCGTATTTGCAATATACTTCTGGATCGACCCGGCAACCGGCTGGGGTAATGATTTCCCACAGGAACCTGCTGGCTAATTTTGAGCAGCTGATGTCCGGCTACTTTGCGGACCGCGGAGGCGTTCCGCCACTGGACGGCACTCTTGTGTCGTGGCTGCCGTTCTATCACGACATGGGTTTGGTTCTAGGAGTTTGCGCACCGATTCTTTGGGGAGGCGGCGCCGTGCTCACGAGCCCGGTGTCGTTCCTGCAGCGACCAGCCCGATGGATGCAATTGCTGGCGAGCAATTCTCACACATTTTCGGCAGCACCGAACTTCGCCTACGAACTGGCGGCAGGCAAAACATCAGACGATGACATGGCCGGGCTTGATCTCGGCAACGTGCTCACCATCCTCAGCGGTAGCGAACGGGTACAGCCCGCGACTCTCAAACGCTTTGCTGAGCGGTTTGCGCGCTTCAATCTTCATGAGTCGGTAATCCGGCCCTCATATGGGCTCGCGGAAGCAACGGTGTACGTGGCGACCAGCAGAGCGGGTCAACCACCAGACTTCGTCGACTTCGAGTCCGACAAACTGTCCGCCGGCCACGCGAAGCGGTGCTCAAGCGGAGGCGGCACACCAATGGTCAGTTATCCCCTGCGGCAATCACCCACCGTGCGGATCGTCGATCCCGAGACCCAGACCGAGTGTCCGGAGGGAACGACCGGCGAGATCTGGGTGCACGGCGACAACGTCGCCATGGGCTATTGGCGGAAACCTCAAGAGACTGACCGCACGTTCGGAGCCATGCTTGTCGCGCCGTCGGCTGGCACACCTGAAGGGCCTTGGCTGAGGACTGGGGATCTGGGCTTCATCTCCGATGGAGAGCTGTTCATCGTCGGCCGCATCAAGGATCTTTTGATCGTGTATGGGCGTAACCACTCTCCCGACGACATCGAGGCGACGATCCAGGAGATAACCGGAGGCCGGGTGGTGGCGATAGCGGTTCCGGATGGGGGCATGGAGCAGCTTGTCGTCGTCATCGAAGTCAAGAAGCGGGGCGACTCCGATGAGGATGTGATGCACAAGTTCGCCGTCGTCAAGCGTGAGGTCACCTCGGCGATCTCAAACTCGCACGGCCTCGGCGTCGCGGATCTGGTTCTGGTGCCGCCTGGTTCGATTCCGATCACGACAAGTGGCAAGGTGAGACGAGCGGCGTGTGTCGAGCAGTACCGGCACGGTCAGTTCGCCCGCTTGGACGCTTAGCCCGGATTTTGCAGTAGTTGCTGGGCGACACGGTGGGTAGGTAACGGAAAGCCCTTCTGTTGCAGGGGTAACTGTGGTTGTGGACGCCGCAGTTTCAACAATGAGAAGGGCACTTCCGGGGTGAAGCATAGCGCTGGCCGTCCAAGTCTGGTCGTAACTACTGGTGGACGGGGTGTCGTGGCACATGCCGGGGCGCGGTTGTTGTGCGAGGTGGCCGACGGGTTGGGGCTGAGTGAGGGGTTGTCGGCCGCGATGGTGTCCACCAAGCAGCGCCGCCGCGGCCATGACCGCGGCCGGGTGCTGACCGATTTGGCGGTGGCCATCGCCAACGGGGCGAGCGCGATCACCGACCTGCGGGTGCTGGCTGATCAGCCCGGCCTGTTCGGTGAGGTGGCCTCGGTGCCCACCGCGTGGCGCTCGTTGGCCGCGGTTGATACCGACGCGCTGGCGCGCATCGCGGCGGCGCGAGCGGGCGCACGTGCGGCGGCCTGGGCAGCCGGCCGACCCGGGTCTTTATGTCATCGATATCGACGGGGTGCTCATCGAGGCTGATTCCGATAAGCAGGGCGCGGCGCCGACGCGCAAGCACGGGTTCGGGTTCTATCCGCTGGTGGCCTATCTGGATGCCACCGGGGAGGCGCTGGCCGGGCTGCTGCGGCCCGGTAACGCCGGCTCCGGC
>Ga0187766_10000710_pt1 | contig 18939 bp, 19 predicted proteins | sample 0216_QUI02_MP05__4_FD_132971 | JGI IMG/M metagenome (GOLD analysis project Ga0187766, IMG submission 132971) | Tropical peat soil microbial communities from peatlands in Department of Meta, Colombia - 0216_QUI02_MP05_20_MG | ecosystem: Environmental > Terrestrial > Soil > Wetlands > Peat ... | reverse complement strand
TCGCCGGTCGTTCCCGTCTGACTGGGCGAACGATGGAAGGGAGCCGCCTCGCCGTCGGCGGGCCCGATCTCCACTGCCGCGGCGGCCGCGACCCGCACGAGCACATCGCGCAGCGATTCGTCCGGCGCGACCAGGGCGACACGCTTCATCCGGACGGGCACGACCACGTCAAGCCAGCTCATCGTACGCCTCCAGCGGTACGCCGCCTCGAGCGGCGACCTCAAGCGCGGCCCGGATCCGCCGTGCGTCGCAACCCATGACGGCCACCGCGCCAAGCACGGCCGCACTGTCCAGGCTGGAAGTGCGCAGCAGCCGCAAGCCGTCCTGCTCGACCCTGGCCAGCCACGTCTCTTCCGCTCGCCACAGCTCACCGGGCGCGGTGATCCCGGCGAGCACCCACCTGGCCCTGGGCGCCAGTCCTTCGGCCAGCTCGTCAAGCGTGGCGGCGTGATAAGCGGCAGGTCCGAGCAAGCCAAGTACGCAGCCCGCGACGGCAGGGTCGAGGGCACGGCCCGCCACGAACCGCTCTCCAGCCACCAGCAAGGCGGCCGCCGCCATGGCCCAGGTCCTGGCCGGATCATCGAGCGCCGCGGCTCGTGCCGCCCAGCGTGCGCGCATACCCAGACGGACCGCGTACATCGTCTCTCCGCCCGGATCCCGCCAGGAGGAGGCCGCGAGCGCGGCCCGCAGTTCACCGTTGCTTCTCGCCTGGCGCAGCCGTGGCCAGGCCGTGGCGAGGGCGCCGAGGCGGAACTCGGTGTCGGCGGGCAGTCCTGCGAAGACCCGCATCATCTCGTCGACGTTCGCTATCTCGAACCAGGCGCCGAGGGTGCGCAGCATCAGCACGCCTTCCCGGGGCAGCCAGCCGGCCAGCACCCGCAAGTCCCACAGCAGCGTGTCGACAACCTCGCGCTGGGCCTCGGCGAGAGTCTGCTCCGGCCGGACGTTGGCGCCGTAGCGGGTGGCGGCCAGCAGCCGCAGCGCATCACCCAGCGAACGGCAGGAGGCCAGCTGCCGCGTGGCCTCGGCGCCCACGCGGCGGCGGGCCAGGCCCCTGGCCCGCACGCTGCCTGCCACCCACCCCGCGCTCATGTGTCTATGGCCTCCAATTGCCTGATCGCGTCGACCGTATGGCTCACGAGCGCCGGCATACGCTGCCCGGCCAGCTCACGCGTCCGCACGGCCTGCCGCAGGGCGCTGTCCACCGACCTCGCGGTCTCATCCCGCGCCAGGGCTATCGCCTGTCGCGCCGCTTCGGCGCGGGCCGCCCTCGCGCGCCGGTCGGCATCGGCGGCTATCGCGGCCGCCTCGGCCCGCGCCGCCGCGGTTATCTCCTCGGCCTCGCGCCGGGCCTGCGCGATGATCTGCTCACGCTCGGCCGCCGCACCCTCGAGCAGCGCCAGGACCGGACCAACCTCTGCCTCCAGCTCGCGGGAACGCTCGGCCGGACCTCCGGCGCGCGCCGCAGCGCCCGGCGCGCCTGCGGGCCGGAGGTGGGCCAGGAAATCCCGCAGCTGAGGCATGGTGAAACGCAAGCACCCCAGGTCCTGAAAGAGTAGGGGCGAAGGTCGCCCGCGGTCGGTGCCGAGGTCCCGGTGCGACAGCGGCATGTGCTTGTATCGGGTTGCCGGGCACGTACGCGGTGGCATGCCGCCCGGAGCCCGGTGTGCGGCGGTGGTGGACTCTAGCCCATCACGGGCGTGGTGCTCACCCGAGTTGGGCAGTGATCGCAACCACTTCGTCGTCGGTGAAGGCCCGGGTGGTCTTGGTGCGGACGTTGCCGAGCGAGGCGAGCGCCAGCACCGCAGCTGCCGCGGTGTCATCGTCGGGGAACTCGGTCACCATCACGATGTCGTACTCGCCGAGGGTGTACAGATGTTCCCGGACCTTGCCGCCGCGGCTCTCGATCAGTGCGCGGAAGGCCCTGGCGCGCTTGATGGTATCGCGGCTGTTCTTGACGCCCTGGTCGGTCCAGTTCGCCAAGATCACGTAACTGCGCATCGCTGACTCCACTCGTAGTGGTCGTTACCCTCCGTTAGTTTGGCCACGAGGGTAGGGTCCGGGCGGCGGGCGTTACAGGGCTGAAAGTCCCTTGCCTGGTCATGCCCTAGTGATCAAGATGTGGCCAGCAAGCCTGTCCCGTCGCCCGGCATACGGTCACCCGGAATCTCGCAGGATTGCCATGGGAACTCCTCTCGTCGCGACAGCATCAATACACGGCGGAACGAGCGCCTCACGATCGTGTGCTGCGGATCAGCTCATCCGGACCGCGTGTCGTCGACATGTGGTCGGTTGCCCACCGTACGTAGCTGCGCCCATATGTTTCGGCTATCCGGGGTGAGAGACGGTACAGCCGCCACAGCCATCGCGCTGATGAGGGCTTGACGATGATGGACTTGTCCTTGTCCAGATCACTCAGGACTTCCCGCGCCAGGCGGGCGACGGGGTAAGGAGCGCTGCGGGTGGCATGGCTCAGCAGGCCGCGTCGCGACTCCGCCGACTCCACATCGGCCCTCCCGGCCGAGAGGTATGGGCGTCGCGGTAATGATCAGGTGGGCCCTGCTCGTCTTCGTCGTCGCTGGACTGGATCGATGACCGGTAATTCGGTGTAGCGTGCGGGTTGCCCACGGCCACGCTGGCTGACAGCTGAGTCGATGCCGGCTGCAGGGGCTGCGGGATCGGACCCGGGCCTTCGCGCAGGCCTATCTCAGATGGCCAGCCGGCGCAGGACGGGCCAGGACCGAAGACCTGGCAGCACGCGAGGCGTGCCGTGCTGTCGCAGCGTCCGGCGGCCCTGCGTGGCGGCGCGCGCGCGACGAGCCTGGTCTGCCCGGGCGTGCAGATCGGCGGTCCGGGCCTTCATGATCTCGTTCTGGAACGTCGGCTGCATCGTGCTCTCCTTCTCAAGATCGGCGTTGGCGCCACTATGAGGAAGAGCGTGCCAACGCTGTGCTAATGCGTCATTGAGGCGTGATTGAGCGCGACCCCGTGCCAGCTGGCCTGGCCACGAGGGCGGGCCTGGCAGCGGACATGTGCATGGGGACGACGGCACGCCGAAGGTCCAGGGACGGGAGATGCGTTCCTTGATGACCAGCAGGTCGCCGGCATCGATGCCGAGGCGGAACTGGGTGGCCCCGAGCCATCGCAGCAGGGCCGCCGGGTCGCGAAGCGGCTCGGCGTGGCGCTGGACCTGAGCGTAGCCGCAGCGACCGTTCTCGGTCGACCCGGCGACGGCGAGTCCGGGGACACCGGCGCCGGCAGACCCGGCCTCCCGGTCGCCGTGGTGGGCCGCGATCCGCGTGCCTCCGGCGGCTTCCTCGAGGCGGCGGTAGTGGCCGGCCTGACTAGCGCGGGCGTCGACGTCCTCCTGCTAGGTGTCATCCCGACGCCGGGAGTGGCCTACCTGACCCAGGCCCTCGGCGCCGCCTTCGGCGTGGTCATCTCGGCCAGCCACAACCCGGCCGGCTACAACGGGATCAAATTCTTCGGCTCCGGGGGTGCCAAGCTGCCGAACGACGTGGAGGATCAGATCGAAGCCCGGTTGAGGTCGGCGCCGCGGCCGCGGAGATGATGCGGAAATACCCCCAGCTGCTTATCAACGTGCCCGGCGACGCCTTCCGGCTCGGGCCGGGGGTCGCGGCGGTGTCCAGGGCGGAGTCTCAGCTCGGCGGTAACGGGCGGGTGCTTGTCCGGCCTAGCGGTACCGAGCCCGTGATCCGGCTGATGGTCCAGGCCGCGGATGCAGGCCTGGCCGAGCAGGTAATCGGGCAGCTGGCAGCAGAGGTCCGGCTGGCCCTCGCTGAGCGTCCGCGCATGTCTAGGTCCTGATCGCAGCGACCTCGTCGGGCTTCCACGTGTCTCCGCTCCACAAGCCCGCGATGGCAAGGGACAGCCCGGTCGCCAGTGACCTCCACTGGTCTTGACAATGTCTCGGTCTTGGCGTCGGTATCCTGCCCGATTTCCGGTGCTGGGCGTGGGTTGGGCAGACTGGGGGCCATGGGAGACATCGCGGCCGACCGCCGACAGCCCCGCGGCGGGGAAGCCCGCCGCGTCCGGCATTCTGCAGGCAGCGGCGGGCCCCGTCGGCCCGGGGATGCGCCGCCAGGCCGCGTGCCGACTCGGGGCAGGTCGTGACTGCCGTCAGCACGCGAGGTTCGGAACCAGGCGGGGCGGCATGAGTACGCCGGAGGGGGAGGGTGCTTACGCTCTGCTGACCGACGGCAGCACGATCGAGATCCGGCCTGCGCGGCCCGAGGACCTGGACGCGGTGCGGGACATGTACCTCAAGATGTCCTCGGACAACCTCTACCTGCGCTTCTTCAGCATGGGCACGGCCGTGGCCGAGCGCGAGGCCTGGCGGATATGCCGCCAGCCCGCGCCGGACCGCACGGCGCTGCTGGCCGTTCTGAACGGTGAGGTGGTCGGCTGCGGCAGCTACGAGCTCCTCGGCGCTGGCTCGGTGTCCGCGGAGGTCGCCATGGCGGTGGCTGATGACATGCACAATCGCGGCGTGGGCACGCTGCTGCTGGAGCACCTGATCTCGCTGGCCCGCGGCCGGGGAGTGCGCTCGTTTGTCGCGGAGACGCTGAGCGAGAACGCGCTCATGCTGCAGGTGTTCGCCGACTCTGGGCTGCAGGTGCACCGCGCCCTGGCCGACGGTGTGTACGAGTTCACGTTCCCGCTGCCCTCGGGCGAGGCTGACGCCGCCTTGGGCTCCTACCGCGATGCGGTCGCCGAGCGGGAACGATCGGCCGACCTGGCAAGCCTGCGGCACCTGCTGACCCCGGCCTCGGTCGCGATCATCGGTGCGAGCCGGCGCCCCGACTCGGTCGGGCGGGTGATTCTGCGAAACGTCATCACCGGCGGCTTCCCCGGCCCGGTCTACGCGGTCAACCCGGGCGCGGCCGAACTGGACGGCGTGGCTTGCGTGCCGTCAGTGGCCGCGTTGCCCGATCGCATCGACTTGGCGGTCATTGCCGTGCCGGCGGGGGCTGTGCCCGGGGTCGCAGAGGAATGCGGACGGCGGGGAGTCAAGGCGCTGGTGGTGATCACGGCCGGACTGGACCGCCCGGGCCGCGCGGATCTGCTGGGCATCTGCCGGCGCTACGGCATGCGGATGGTCGGGCCGGCCACTTTCGGCGTGGCCAACACCAGCATCGGGCTGGACGCGACGCTGGCGGCGCGCCATCCCCGGCCGGGGCGGGCCGGCCTGGCGCTGCAGTCCGGTGGCGTGGGCGAGGTGCTGCTGGAGCACCTGTCCCGGCTGGGCGTCGGGATCTCTTCCTTCGTGTCCCTGGGCGACAAAGACGACGTATCTGGCAACGACTCGCTGCTGTGGCTGGAATCCGACGCGGCGACCAAGCTGGCCGTGCTGTACCTGGAGTCGATCGGGAACCCGCGCAAGTTTGCCCGCCTCGCCCGCAGTCTCGGCCGCACTATGCCGGTCCTGGCCGTGAATATGGCCCGGTCCGCGAAAGGCAAGCGCCTGGCTGCGGGCCGCTCCCCGGCCACGGTGCCCCGGCCGCTCACCAGGCAGGCGCTGTTCGAGCAGGCTGGCGTGATCGCCACCGCTAACCTTGGCGAGCTACTCGACACTGCCGCCCTGCTGGCATCTCAGCCGGTACCCGCCGGGAACAGGGTCGGGGTGGTGTCCAATACCCGCGGTGCCTTGATCCTAGCTGTCGACGCGTGCGGCGACGCGGGCCTGCAGGTCGCCGGCCTCACCGAGGACACCCAGCGGGCGCTGCGGGACGTGCTCCCCCCCGGCGCCGATGCGGCGGGGCCCGTCGATACCCGGGGACTGGTCGCGCCCAGCCGATTCCGCCGGTGCCTGGAACTCGTCGGGGCCGACCCGGGCGTGGACGTGGTACTGGCCCTGACCGCTACGACCGCGGTCAGCGACCTGGCCCCCGAAGTGCACGCTGCGCGGCTGCCGGTGCCGATCGCGGCCGTGGTGATGGACCAGATTGAAACGGTCCGGCTGCTGCCAGGCCCGGACGAGGAGTCCCCTCCCGTGCCCGCCTATGCCTACCCCGAGTCCGCCGTCCGAGCCCTCGGCCGCGCCGCGCGCTACGGTACCTGGCGGGCGACCCCGCCGGGACGGGTACCCGGCCTGGACGGCCTGCGCCAGGGCCAGGCCACCGACCTGGTGGTCGGCTTCCTCACCAGCACCCCACAGGGCGGCTGGCTGTCCCTGGAGCAAACCGCAGAGCTGCTCGGCTGCTACGGCGTGCCGCTGGCCAGCAGCATCGCAGTCACCACCGAAGAAACCGCGATCGAAGCCGCGGCACGAATCAGTGGCCCCGTCATGCTCACCGCCGATGTGCCCAGCCTGGCACGCAACAGCGACGCCGGCATCGTGCTGCCCGACCTGCACAGCGCCGATGAGGTGCGGCGCGCGTTTTGTTCGCTGCGGGAGACGTTCGGCGACCAGCTGGCCGCGGTCGTCGTCCAGCCGATGACCGGCGGAGTGGAGGTAACGATCAGCGTCCTGCAAGAGCAGCTGTTCGGACCGCTGGTGCTGTTCGGGCCCGGCCAGGCCACCGACGTGCTAGCCGACCGCGCCGCCCGGCTCGCCCCCCTCACCGACTCTGACGCCGATACGCTGATCCGCTCTATACGCGCTGCCCCGCGGCTGCTCGGACGCCGCGGCGCTCCCGCCGCCGACCTCGCCGCGCTGCGCGACATCTTGCTGCGGGTATCGCAGATGGCCGACGACCTGCCGCAAATCGCCGAGCTCGAACTGAGCCCCGTCATCGCCCGCCCCGACGGCGCCCAGGTCCTCGATGCCCGGATCCGCATCCAGTCGGCGGAGCCCGCCGACGCCTACCTGCGCCGACTGGAATGATCCCGGCCGTGGTCGCGCGCCTGGGGCCGCCATCGTGGCGCGAACGCGGATCTTCGATGCCGGGTTCGTACCAGCGGCCGTCACCCGGCCTACCGGGTGCTGCGGGCCTGGCTGCACAACCTGCGGGGCCGCCCTACCGTGGGGATCGCCGCGCATTTCGTAGCCAGGCTGGAGGCTGCGGGCCAGCACTTCCTGTTCTTCGTCAACCCCGAGACAGGCCGCGGCAACCTGATCTACGACCGTTACGACGGCCATTACAGCCTCATCGGCTCGGCCGATTGACCCTGCATCTAGTGCAGGAGAACTGTCACGGCTCTAGCCGGGGGAAGCCGTGCCGGCTGTGGCGGGCCTCGGCAGGTCAGTTCCTGGCCGCGAGGCACCATCTCGCAAGGCAGGGCGTGCCGGGGTCGCCTTCTCGCCGAAGGTACTGCTGACCGCGCTCGTCACGCAGCTTCTAGCTCTGTCTCTTGCAGGAGAAACTCTTCCGTATTGACCGTATTGATGATCCTCTGGTCTGCCATACGGACTGCCTCCCAGTCGACTGGCTCCAGAAAGACCTCGGGCGCCATGAGTTCCCTCAGGGCGTCTCCTATCGCGTGAGCTTCGTCCATCGTCAGTTCTACCGTGATCATCGCGCCTCGCCTCTTTCCGCATCACCCAGCCGGCTCAGCCACGCGCCTGCTATGCCTGCTTACTTCCAGGATCACTCCCCTACTGCCCGGTAGCAGGCATGACGCCTCCATTTATCAAGGATCTCTGCGGACAAGTTTTGTCTGATACGTCACAGGTCGATTACTCTCGACCAGCTCCTTCGATGAAGTGCCTGGCTGTCGGGGCGCTTCTACCCGCAGCGCGCGGCGCTCAGGCGTTGGGACGTCTTTGAGGCTAGCCGGGGTGGCAGTTTCGGCGCCGGTGGCTTGACCACCATGATGACCCTGCCCGCGGGGCTTCTCCCTCCTCAACGGGCAACCGCGGCATCGGGAACATAACCAGCCAGCCGGGCTGCTCCGCGTCCGGCCGTCGCCGACAGCCGTCGGGGCCGGCGCTTAGCACTCATCGCCGGGCTATCCTCGGACGGACCGACGCGAAGAAGGGAGTGGGGCATGACGCAGCAGGCCGTGGGTTACGAGGACTGCGACATCCCGCTGGAGTCCGGACGGCTCCGGGTACGGCGGTGGGGCGCCGCCGATGCGCCGACGGTGGTATGCGTGCCCGGCCTGTCGGCGAACCTGTGCGGCTTCGACCGCCTCGCCGAACGGCTGGCCGGCGACACGCTTCAGCTGGTGGCCGTCGACCTGCGCGGCCGCGGCCGCAGCGAGGTGACCGGCGCGGGCACGTACGGCTGGCGCCACCACGCCCGCGACGTGCTCGGCATCGCAGATGCCGTCGGGGCGGCGTCGTTCGCGGTCATCGGCCAGTCCAGCGGCGCGGCCATCGCCATGACCTGCGCGCAATTCGAGCCGTCGCGGGTCGAGCGGCTCGTCCTGGTCGACCTGGCCGGGAGTCCTGACCAGCGGGCGGCGGTGCCGGTGCTCGCGTCGGTGAGCCGGCTCGGCGCGGTGTACCCGTCGGCGCAGGCGGCCATCGCCCTGATCAAGCAGATCGGCATCATTCCGGAGTGGGATGAGTACTGGGATCGCTACTTCGCCTACGAGCTGCGCGAGGTCGACGGCGGCGTGATGGCGGCCAGCGACCGCGGCGCGGTGCTGGAGGATCTCGGGTACGGCAAATGCGATGTACTGGCCCGGCCCGGATCCGCCGATCCACGCGCTGTGGACGGCGGTCACCGTGCCGGCGCTGGAGCTACGCGCCCGGCAAGAGATCTTGCCGGGGTTCGGGTTCATCCTGCCGACCGCGGAGGCGGAGCGGTTCGCGGCGGCGGTGCCGTCGGCCCGCGTGGTGGAGATCGACGCGAATCACTACACGATCACCACCCACGACGATTCCATCGCCGCCATCGGCGCGTTCCTGCGCACGAGCTGACGTCCCCGGGCGAAGTCACCTCGGGGATCACATGGTCCGCCGTCAGCCTTGACCGACTTACTCGGGATCGAGGTTAAGAGGAAAGCCGCGGCCACGAGGACGGCAGGACCCCGGTGGCGGATTCTCGGAGCCTCACCGGGACGGCCAGCTCACTGGGGGGCGGCCGCGAGCGCAGAGCCCGAACGCCACCGGCACGACAACCGGTGCTGTTATCTCACCGGGTCGGCGGCGACCCCGGCCACAGGCGCGTTGCCGTAGGCGCCGGCGGGAATGATCGCGCGGTGACAAGAGGGCCCGCAACGCCTTGGGAAAGGACTAGACCCGATGACCGATCCGCAGAACACCCCGGCCGGCTTCGCCCGCCTCATCCAGCTGTGGACCATCCAGATGCGCAGGATAACCGAGGGGCTGGTTGGCATGACCGGGCTCAGTGAGTCCGTCCTGTCGCAGTCCGTACAGTCGCTGCAGGGTCTGCCGCACCCCGGCGCGCTGTCCGCGGCCCAGCTGAACCTGATCGCCAGCAGCGTCGCCTCGCAGCGGCAGGGCATCGCCGCGATGCAAGCGCAGCTCAGGGTGCTCGATGAGCAGCTTGCGATGCTGGAGCAGATCCTCGGCCCGCTCGCCGAGTGGAGCAAGACCTGGGCACAGTTCGAGGGTCTAGTCATGCCCGCGAGCCGTAACCCGGGGCCTGAGGGCTAGCGCGAACCCGGTCCGGCTGTGGACAGTCCGTCTCGCCTGTGGATAGCACGGGGCCAGCTTGTGCCGGTCCTGGGGCTGGTCCCCGGCCTGGCGGGCATGCACGACGTGGACGACTATCCCCCAGCCTAGAGTCCCCGGGCTCTACCCGACCTTGCCCGTGGCGGTAAAGGCCTACCGCGAGTGGTCCGCCAGCATGGCCCGCAGCGCGGCCGTGAAGGCGCCCGGGATGGCTGAGCCGCCCGGCGACCCGGGCTAGCTGGCGACCGGCGATCCCGTGAGGCGGAGGCGGATGTCGGCGACGACCGCGCCGTGCCGGCGGACGAAGACCGGGTTGAGGTCGAGTTCGGCGATCTCGGGGATGTCCTCGACCATGGCGCTGACTCGGTGCAGCAACTCGGCGAAGGCCGCCACGTCAAGCGGCGGGGACTTGCGGAAGCCGGTGAGCAGCCGGTAAGAGCGCAGCGAGCGGAGCATCTCGTCGACGTCGGTGTTGGACAGCGGGGTGATGCGCACCGCCACGTCGCCGAGGACCTCCACCGCGGGGCCGCCCAGGCCGGCCAGCACCAAGGGGCCGAAGGCCGGGTCGTGGTTCACGCCGACGATCATCTCCACGCCGTCCCGGATCTGCTCCTGGACGAGGAATTCCGCGGCGTGCTCCGCGATGCCGGCGTGGTCCAGGGTGGCGCGGATCGCGGTCACCGCGTCGGCGGCCGCCTGCGGGCTGCCGAGGCCGAGGGCGACGCCGCCCACATCGGTCTTGTGGATGGCGGCGGCGATCTTGACCACGACCGGTCCGCCCAGTTCGGCCTGGGCCGTCGCGGCTTCGGCCGGGGTGCGGACCAGACGGGACCGGGCGGCGGCGATGCCGTAGGCGGCGAGGAGCTCCCCGGCCGCCTTCGCGTCGGCCCAGCCGCCCGCGGGTTGGCCGGCCAGCAGCGCGGTGATCACGGCCCGCCCGCGGCCGGAGTGGATGCCGGGCGGCGTCACGACATGACCCGGGGGCCGGGCCCGCCATTCGGCCCACCGCGCGATGGGTCCGAGCGCGGCTGCGGCCCGCTCGGGGAAGGCGAAGGTGGGGATGCCTGCTTCGGCGAGGCCGGCTGGCACGGGCCCAGCTGCGATGAAGACCGCCAGGATGGGCTTGGCGGGCAGTTCGGCCGTGGTGGCGGCCATTTCGCGGGCCACGTCCTCGGCCCAGGTTGCAACCGGCGGTATGAACACTGCGATGATGGCGTCGATCTCCTCGGCCGTGCCCAGCAGCCGCAGCGCCTGCCCGTACTGCCCGGAGGTGGCACTGGCGATCACGTCCACCGGGTTCCCGACGGCTGCCTCAGGCGGCAGGCCCGCGCGCAGCGCCGCCTGGGTGTCGTCGGACAGCTCCGGCACCAGCAGCCCGGCTGCCTCGCAGGCGTCGGCGACCAGGATGCCGGGCCCTCCGCCGTTGGTCAGTACCGCGACCCTCCGTCCCGCGGGCACGGGCTGCGACGACACCACGGCGGCAAGGTCGAACATCTGCTCCAGCGTGTCCGCGCGGATCACTCCCGCCTGGTGGAACAGCGCCGCGACCGCTGGCTCGCCGGCTGCAATGGCCGCGGTGTGCGAGGACGCGGCCCGGCGTCCGGCTCCGGTGCGGCCGGCTTTGACCGCCACGATGGGCATGTGCCGGCTGACGCGCCGGGCGATCCGGGCGAACTGGCGGGGGCGGGGCACCGATTCCAGGTAGGCCAGAACGAGGCTGGTGCCGGGGTCCTCATCCCAGTACAGCAGCAGGTCGTCGGGCTCCAGGTCCGCCGTGTTGCCGACCGACACGAACCCGCCGACGCCCATCGCGGGGCCGGCGAGCAGGGCGAGTGCGGCCAACCCGAGTCCCCCGGACTGCGATACGAACGCCAGGTGACCCGGCGGAGGGAAGTAAGGGCTGAGAGTGGCGTTGAACCGGGGATCGGGCCCGCCGTTGAGCAGGCCCATGCAGTTGGGCCCGACGAGCCGCACCCCGGCCGCCCGGGCATGGCGGCGCAGCTCGTCCTGCAGGACCCGGCCCTCGCCGCCCACCTCGGCGAACCCGGCGGAGATCACGCACACCGCCCGGGTCCCCAGCCGGCCGGCCTGGTCGACGATCCCGGCCACCAGCGGCGCGGGCACCGCCACCACCGCCAGGTCCGGCCGCTGGGGACAAGCGGCCAGGTCCGGGTAGGCGGTCATCCCCTGGATGACCTGATGGCGGGGGTTGACCGGGTACACCGGCCCGGCGAACCCGCTGGCCAGCAGGTTGGTCAGCAGCAGGGCGCCGATGCTGTCGGGCTTGTCGCTGGCCCCCACCAGGGCGATCGAGCGGGGGCGCAGGAACGGCCCGACCGCGGCCCGGGCCGCGGCGCGCTGGTCGGCCAGCACCGCATCGAGGTAGGCGTCGGTTTCCTGCACGGCGAAGCTGGCGTGCACGCTGGCCGCCGTCACCTGCTCCTCATACTCCAGCCCCAGCTCCGCGAGCAGGCCGAGCATCGCGATATCGCTCCTGGGCACGTCGCCGGCCAGCCGCCGCACCCCGGCGTGCCGGGCGGCCGCGGCCAGCCGGCGCAGCAGCAAGGTCCCCACCCCGGCGCGCCGCCAGGAGGCATCGACAAACACCAGGAACCTGGCCGTGTCTCCTGCCCTACGCTCGTACCGCGCCACGCCGACCAGCCGGCCGGGCGAGCCGGCCTGGGCGGTCGCGACGATTCCCGCCGTGTGGCCGGGCCGCGGGACGGCCATGTCACCGGGACGGTCGGGTGGGACATGAGCCAGGTGCGTGAACAGGCGCCGGGCAGGGGCATCCAGGCGGCGCCACAGCGCCTCGACCCCCGCGGCGTCCTCACCGCGCAGCGGCCTAAGCGCCACCACCCTGCCATCACGCAGCGTCTCCTCCCACGCCGGTGCGCTCGCGGTGGTCACGATCCACCCGGCCGCAGCTCGTGGCCCGGTGACGCGCGCGCTGGCCCGGTCACCCGGGCGGCAGACCGGGGCGCGGGGAGACTCACAGCTTCGTGAGCAACTCCCGTGGCAGGATGCGGATATGTCGGCTGCCGCTGGCTGGCTACCGACTCGGGCGGGATGGCGGCCAGCTGAAGCTCGTTGTTCACCATGTCCAGCATGACCCACAGCCTCAAGATGCGGTCAGGTGCCTCAACCTGGTCCGCGCCCCGCTCCCCCGATGCCTTTCTCAGCACGACGACGACCCGGGCGCAGGCACCATCGCGGCACTCCCGGCCGACTGCCGCAGGGAACCATCCACCGCCACCACCCTCTTGGGAAAGCCCGCCCGCACGCCGCGTCGACGCTCCGCCCGCTGATCATGCGGCAAGCCTTCACCAGATAAATGGGACCGCGGCGCTCTTACCGCTCCAAGGGCCGGAGTGCCTCCGGAGTCAGACCGAAGGTCCTCCGGAGCAGGCCGAGGCCATGACCTGATTCTGCTGGCCGACGGAGTTCGGTGCGGAAGGGCACTACCGGTGGGGCGGGAGTTCGTAGGTACGGCCCGGCAGTCCCCATTCGCCGAATGGGCCGGATTCCCCGGCGTCTATCGCGCGAAGTGCGGGCCGGCCGATGTGGGCGAAAACGAGCCGGTGAATCCGGTGTTCCCGGGCCTGCGCGGAGACTTCCAGGGCTGACATGTGCCCGCCGGTTCCGCGAGCGAAGCGGATCGGCCGGTCCCAGCCGGCTGCTTCGCCAAACATCAGGTCCACCCCCGCCGCCCAGGCGGGGAAAACCCAGAACTCAGGAGCCCAGGCGGCGGACGCGGCAGGTGTGTGCAGCAGATACCCCCATGTCGGGTGGCTGGTGTGGGCAACCCTGTGCGGCTCGATGATCAGGTCAGCTAGGGCAACCGCATCCACGCGCGGCCGGAGTCCGCGAGCCTCGGCAAGCACCCGCAACTCGCGGCGCAACTCGCTCTGGGCATCGCTGACCAGCCAGGCGGCAAGCCGACCTGATGGCTCGGCGCCCCGTCCGCCGTCGATCATGACCCGCTGGCCGCGGTACCGGACCAGCAGCCCCGCCGGCGGGTAGCGGGGCGAGTTCATCGCGCCTACGCCCAGCAGCGTCAGCCGCGGCCGCGACGGCACCGACACCACGTCCAGGCCGTTCCGGGCCGCCGTACCTCGGCACGAGCCACCGACCGTGCCGCCGTAAGTTCAGGCCGCGCATGCTAGGCGGCTGACCGGAGGACGTGTCCGCGGAGGGCGGTGAGCATCGCGGCGCGGCCCGCGCGCATGAACTCCGGCCATTCGCGGGTGTCGAGGAACTGCTCGTAGAAGCCGGTCCCGGCGACCTTCCAGTAGGGCACCGGCTCGACCAGCAGGGTCCGGGCCTGCTCGCGCAGCCTGGCCAGATGCTCACGGGCCAATTCCGCCTGCTGGCAGGTGCGCACCTGCGAGCCGGCCGTGACGATGCTGAGCGGCCGGCGATCCCAGCCGGTGACGTCCTCGCCGCCGAACTCGTGCGGGTAGAAGCCGTTGACCGCTATGGCGACATCGACGGCGGGCTCGATGTCAAGCACGGGTCGCACCGGGAAGATGTCGACGATCCCGCCGTCGCACCACGACTCCCCGTCCAGCACGACCGGCTGGACGAACAGCGGGAGCGACACAGCCATGCGGATCGCGCGCGCCACCGGCAGGTCCGGATGAGTGCGAGGGCCGATGAATTTCAGGCAGTTGTGCTCGACGTTCCAGATCGGCGCGTAGGTCGGCGTCCGCAGCTGCGCCAGCGTGAGGTCGCCGAGGTGGCCGCGGTAGAACGCTTCGAGCTTGTCCCCGCGCAGCAGGCCGCACCAGCCGCGCGCCAGGGTCGGGACGAGCGCCGCGATCTCGCGCCACCCGACATCGACGTAGTCGCCGGGCTGCATCGAGGCGGTGAGCTCTGCCGCCTCCTCAGGCGGCATCCCGACGCCGAGCGGGAACCCGAACAGCGCCGAGCCCGAGCACACCGAGTAGACCGATACCCCGGTGCCGCTGTCCTCGAGCGCCTTCGCCACGCCGATGAGCGACGCCAGGGCGCCGCTGCCGCCGGTTGCCACCACGCCGACACGGCCCGCCAGCGGCGGCGGGGCGGGACCGCGCAGCGGCCCGAAAATGTGCCCGGTCGCAGGCTGGCGGTCGAACGGCAGCGGCAGGATCCCGCGCCTTACCGTGTCTAGGAACCTCGCATCGCTACGGACGGCCGTGGCCACGTCGCGGGCCCGCACGATGACGTTGAAGTACTGCCGCACGCAGAAGATGTCCAGCGCGGCATCCAGGGCGCCATGACTGCGCCCACCCTCGCTGGCAGCCATCACAGATCACCTCTTGTACATCGTGGGCCGCGATCTCGCCGTCCGGTCAGAGGCGAAGGTCCTGTTCAGCCGATGACCGGCGGCATAGGCGCTCACTCGCATGCCCGGTCCGGTCCCCTGCAGCACATGGCCACCCGGCCGGTCCTCATGGTGCCCAGACCGGATGCTGTCAGTTAGGGCTGGCTCACGGGCGGGTGTACGACGCCTACCGGGCACGGCGCGCAGTGCAGCACCGCCTGGGCCACCGAGCCGAGGTTCATGCCCTCGAAGCCGCCGCGTCCGCGGCAGCCCACGATGAGCATCTGGGCCCCGGCCGCCGCGGTCAGCAGCGCTGAGCGTGGCGCGCCGACCGCGACTTGCCGGAGCACCGTAACATCTGGGTGCTCTTTCTCCTCAGCCGTCATGATTTCGCTGAAGTGTTCTTCCATTGCACGCGCGCCGCCGAGCACGCCGGGCGCGTCGCCCAGGGCGCACAGCACCACCAGGGGCACGTCGCGCAGTGCCGCTTCTTCGAAGGCGAACGTGAGCGCGGCCTGCGACGCCGGGGACCCGTCCACGCCGGCCAGGACCGGGCCCGGGGACTCGTTGACCGGCCGCCACCGGCCCCGGACGATCACGATCCGCCTGCTCGCATGCCCGGCTACCTGCCAGGAAACCGATCCGAGCCGCAAGCCCGGCAGCTCGCTATGCCCGCGGGCGCCGACCACGACCATCTCGGCCGTGCGGCTGTGCTCGCACAGCACGCGGGCGGCGGGCCCGCCGATAAGCGCTGCGTGGACCCGGGTGGGTCCCAGCACCGATTGGGCATACGGCAGCCCGCGGTCGAGGATCTCCTTGCCGTGCTGCCTGGCCAGGTCGCAGATGGCCGACTCGGTGGGCAGTTCCGCGTGATCTGGCGCCCACGCCAGGCAGACCGTCAGCGAGGTATCGCGCGCCTCGGCTTCCCGGGCGGCCCAGCGCACCGCCTCGGCGCTGCCCGGAGACCCGTCATAGCCGGCCACGATTCCGTAGGTAACTCCAGTCATCGTGACCTCCCTTGCCTATCGGGATTGACCGTGCCCCCCCGCTCCTCGCACTCCTAAGCTGGTCCTGGCGCGGCCGCCGAGACAGGGCAGAAAGTCCCGTGCAAGGTCCCGGGAACCGGCGGAGTGCCGGGCGAGCCGGGCGCCGTCACGGCGCGGTGGTGAGCACCACCCAGACCGGGCCGCGGGGAAATGTCATCGGCGGCCAGGGACCAATGGCTCTTGCCGTCGCAGGCCAGGCGGCGCAGCATCGCGCCGTGCCGGGTACTTGGCGAGGCAGGACGGGTAAGGCAGGTGGTCATGATGGACCAGGCGCATGCCAGCTGGGCGGTCGACGAGCTGGGCCCGGCACTGGTCGCCTTCCTGCGTCCGTGCACGGGGGCGGAGGCGGTCGTCGTGGTGGACAACGTGGCGCTGGGCCCGGCGATAGGCGGCGTCCGGATAAGGCCCGATATCACGGCCGGTGAGGTGGCCCGGCTGGCTCGTGCGATGACCCTGAAGAATGCGCTGGCCGGCCTGCCGCACGGCGGCGGGAAGGCCGGCATCGCGGCGCCCGGCCTGGCTGCAACCGGCTCGGCGGCAGCTGACCACGAGCGGGTGATGCGCGCGTTTGCCCGGGCGATGCAGCAGCTCACCGACTACATCCCGGGCCCGGACATGGGCACCAGCGAGACGTCGATGGCATACATTCGCGATGAGATCGGGCGGGCCGTCGGCCTGCCCAGCGTGCTCGGCGGCGTGCCGCTCGACGAACTCGGCGCGACCGGCTTCGGGCTGGCGGTATGCGCAGACGTCCTGGGCGAGGCCAAGCTGCTGGATCTTGGCGGCGCGCGCGTCGTCATCCAGGGCTTCGGCGCCGTGGGCTGGCACGCCGCCCGCCTGCTCGACGAGCGGGGCGCGACGATCATCGCCGTCTCCGACAGCCAGGGCGCGACATGGAATCCCGCCGGGCTCGATATCGCGTCCTTGCGCGTACACAAGAAGTCGGCCGGGTCGGTGTCAGGATTCCCCGACGGCACGGCAGTGCCGCGAGACGATGTTATCGGATTCGAGTGCGAGCTCCTCGTCCCCGCGGCCCAGCCCGACGTGATCATAACGGACAACGCCGCGAAGATCTCGGCCAGCGTGATCCTCGAAGGAGCCAACATCCCCCTTACGATCCAGGCCGAAGCCCACCTCGCCGAGCGTGGCGTGCTGTGCGTCCCGGACGTGGTGGCTAATTCGGGTGGCGTCATCTGCGCCGCGGCTGAATATCGCGGCGCCGGGCACGCCGAAGCGTTCACCGAAATCGAGGAGAAGATCCGCGATACCACGGCCGAGTTGCTGGACCGCATCAGGGACCGCACGCTGACCCCGCGCGCGGCCGCCGACCAGATGGCACAAGAGCGATTGCAAGCGGCTCTGGCCCTGCGCCGGAGGTTCTGAGAGCCAACCGACGGGACCCGGGTCTCACGAGCCAGCGCCGTTGACCCGGACCGGCGCCAATGCGGGACTGATCGGCGGCTACCGACAAGCCGGCAGCACCCCGACGATCTCCCGCAGCCCGGGCCTGGATGAGGAAATTCAGCGGCTCTACCGCCAGGCAGACGCGGGCGAGGTCGTTCCGGCATAACCAGCCCGCCGCGAGCGATGGCTAAGGTCCTGTCTGCCGGGGCCGCCCGTCTCTACCTCCAGGCTCGCGGCGGCAGCATTGTTCTGGTGTGAACGTTCCTGTGGCAGTAACCGGGTCAGGCGCGCGGCCTGGCGTGGCTTCCGGCCGTGCCTTGATGCAGGAGCAGGTCATCGAGCTGCTCCGGGTGGTGGCCCGGAGCCTGCGCCGTCAGTATGTGGGGGTGGCCACGGGCCAGGGTTTTCCCATGTCTGGCCCGTACCTCGTGTTGCTGCAGGAGATTGCCGGGCATCCCGGCATCACCGCTAGCGAGCTTGCGCGGCTGACCGGGCTCCCCAAGAGCCGGGTGTCGGTCCTGGTGACCCGGCTCGTGGCGGAGCGGGTCGTCCGCAAGGACCCCGATGAGCACGACAGCCGTCTGGTCCTGCTCACGATCACGACGGAGGGGCACCGGCGCGCTGCTGAGTGGTCGGCAGCGAGCCGGCAGGCGATTGGCCGACTCTTGCAGCCGCTGTGCGATGACGAGCTTGCGACCATCGCCGGAGGGCTGACCGCGCTGCAGCGCGCGCTCCGGCAAGCTGAGGAACAGGGCACGCGGGAGCGCGCGGGAGGCGCGCGGTCGTGCTGACCCGGCTGCTGCGCGAGCGGCTGCGCCCGTACGCAGCCCAGGTGGTCCTCGTGGTCATGTTGCTGGCCGTCCAGAGCGTGGGGAACCTCTACCTGCCCAATCTCAACGCGGACATCATCAATAACGGCGTGGTGAAGGGCAACGTCGGCTATATCTTCCGGACCGGAGCGCTCATGCTGGGCGTCGCGCTGGTGCTGGGCGCGGTCGCCATCGTGGCGGTGTACTGGGCATCACGGGTGTCGATGGGGGTCGGAGCGGACGTGCGGGCCTCAGTCTACGTGCGGGTCCAGGATTTCTCCGCCCACGAGATGAACCGCTTCGGGACCCCGTCCCTGATCACCCGCAACACCAACGACGTCCAGCAGATCCAGCTGTTCCTGCAGATGGCCCTCACCCTCATGGTCATCGCCCCGATCATGTGCATCGGCGGCATCTTCATGGCCGTCAAGGAGGGCTCGGCGCTGTCACCGCTGCTGGCGGTGGCGGTGCCGGTCATGGCGGTGGTGATCGGCGCACTGCTGATCACGGTGGTCCCGCTGTTCCGGTCCATGCAGGCAAAAATCGACCGCATCAACCAGGTGCTACGCGAGCAGATCACCGGGGTCCGGGTAATCCGGGCGTTTCTTCGCGTGCCGTCGGAGCAGCGGCGCTTCCAGACCGCGAACGCCGATCTGACCGCCACCGCGCTGCGGGTCAACCGGCTCTTCGCGCTGGCCATGCCGGCGCTGATGGCGATCCTCAACCTGTCCGGCGTCGCGGTGCTCTGGTTCGGCGGCCGCCTGGTGAGCGAGGGGGCGATGCCGATCGGCAACCTCACCGCGTTCCTCACCTACATCCTGCAGATCC
>Ga0187766_10000708_pt1 | contig 18953 bp, 18 predicted proteins | sample 0216_QUI02_MP05__4_FD_132971 | JGI IMG/M metagenome (GOLD analysis project Ga0187766, IMG submission 132971) | Tropical peat soil microbial communities from peatlands in Department of Meta, Colombia - 0216_QUI02_MP05_20_MG | ecosystem: Environmental > Terrestrial > Soil > Wetlands > Peat ... | reverse complement strand
TTTTCAATAGTTTATGGACACATCATAGTTTATGGACACATCATCTGTGTGACAGTCTTATCATAAATCGTAAAGATCAACGATATGTCAGCTAAAGTTCAAGATTTGCTCAAGATTTCTGAAAATAAGCCCGAAACCCTCACAAGTTGAATGATTTCAGCAAACAGGTATGATACTATATCTTCTGGACTAACTTGATTCTATGCATCGCAATCTTGAAGTAGTAGTATACCTACAACCTTTGCATAGAACTCAAGAATAGTTGGAGCGCTGTAGATGTCCCAGAAGATTCTCATTATCGAAGATGAAGAAGGTATCGTTCACCTGCTCAATCTGTATCTTAAAGATGCAGGCTATGACGTTGTAGTCGCGAAAGATGGCGCGGATGGATTAGCGCTGCATGCACGAACACATCCAGACCTTGTGATTTTAGATATCATGTTACCAACATTGGACGGCTTTGAAGTCTGCAAACGGATTCGTGGCTGGTCGAAAACGCCGATCTTGATGCTGACCGCGCGAGGAGACGAAGAGGACCGCATTCAAGGTTTCGATCTTGGAGCTGACGACTATCTTGTGAAGCCATTCAGTCCGCGAGAGCTGGTTAGTCGAGTGCGAGCGATTTTGCGACGAGTTGACAGCCAAACAGAAGCTCAAGCATCCGGTGAAGCTCACACAAGCGAGTCGAAATCTGTGCTGCGTTTTCCAGACCTCACGATTGACCTGTTGGCACGACGAGTTGATGTTCATAATGTTGAAGTTACGCTGACTCCAACGGAATTTGATCTGCTGACATTGATGGCACAATCGCCAGATCGAGTGTACACCCGCGAGATTTTGATGAACAAAATCTGGGGTTACGACTATTATGGCGATGGACATATCATTGACGTACACATTAGCGCTCTACGCAAGAAACTCGAGGCAAATTCGGAGTATCGCTACATCAAAACAGTTTGGCGAGTTGGTTATAAATTTGAAGTTGGAGCGCTTACCAATACCGCTTAACTACTACAGGACATGCATACTCAGGAAACAGCAAGCACCATGATTAGCCAGTACACACCACCGAATTTATCCATATCAAACAAGCGAGTTCGCTGGTGGCAGAGCATTCGCTGGCGATTCGCGTTTGTATCCATGCTACTAGTGCTCCTCGCAACAGGGCTACTGGCTTTCAGTATGAATGCGGCAATCAACTACTATTATGGTGTTGACATCAGCCAGCGACTCAACTACATTGCCGATAATACAGCACAGCGAATTGGCGTGAGCTATGCGCAGAATGGTAGCCTGAAAGCTGCTGTGAATAGCATGCTACCCGCGACTCCTTCTCAGAACGCTCAAAACCAGGACTATTTACTACTTGTACTCAATATGAGTCGTCCTTTTCAGCTCATCTATCCACAGTATGGAAGCACAAATCGCGGACCTGGCCTTACCGCGCTCCTGATAGCGTTAGCTGACCCATCTCTACCAAAGGGCGACTTCGCCAAGATTAGCAAAGCGGTAACAGATGCGCGTCGACTTGGAGAACAGACTACTGTAAATATTGGAAGCACTACACCAGGCACTACCCCGCGCCTGGCTGAAGTAGAGCCAATCTTTAACGGGGGTCAGAGTGGCAACAGTGTCGTTGGTGTCTTGATCATTATGCCCCGATCAACCGCAGATAATACGGTCCCTCCATTTTTGCAGACAATACGGCTTGCAATCCTGATTGTATCAATGAGTATAGTAGCGCTGGCTGCTCTCGTCTCCATACTGTTCTCAAGAACGATCACACGACCTCTCGCAAAGATGACCAACGCCGCGCACGTGCTTGCCTCTGGTGATTACAGCGCGCGAGTCAATACAAACTCAAAAAGCGAACTGGGAGAACTGGCAGATACATTCAACGAAATGGCGGCACGACTCGAGAAAGATGTTGATGAACTGCGCAAGCAGGAATTCTGGCGGCGCGAGCTGATCATGAATATTACCCACGACCTCGCAACGCCATTGACGGCCATTGCCGGATTAGGTGATTCACTGGTTGACGGCGTGAATCAGGATCGCGAGGACTTCGAAGCGACGGGACGAATTATCGTACGAGAGACATTGCGACTACGCCGCCTGGTGCAAGATCTGCACTTGATGGCGAAAGTAGAAGCAGGAGCTATGCAACCACAGCCAAGGGTATTGCGTCTGGCAGCGATGGTTGACGAGACTCTGGCGGTACTGGCACCGGAATTCGAGCGGGCCAACGTGGAGCCGCTTAACAACGTGCCTTTTGATCTTCCACCTGCATGGGCTGACCCCGACATGCTCATGCGGGTCTTCTCGAATCTGTGTGATAACGCGCTGCGCCACACTCCAACTGGCGGCAAGGTGGTCATCGAAGCCAGACATCAGGGGAACATGCTCGAAGTGGCTGTTACAGATTCGGGTAAGGGCATCCCTCCAGAGGCTCTGGCACGCATATTCGATCGATTTTATCGTGCTGATACGTCCCGCCAGACTAGAACGGGAGGCAGTGGCCTGGGACTTGCCATCGTACGCGCAATTGTTGAGGCGCACGGTGGTACGATTAGAGCTGAAAATGTGCCTCAGGGGGGAGCGCGTTTCATCTTCTCGCTACCAATAGCTGAGCAGGCGCCAGTCTGGAGTTACACGACGACACCTATAGGATTTCAGTAGCCAATCTTACTCACTCTGCTGACGGCAAATGAAGTAAGAATGCTATATTACTAGCATAAGCTACTCAAAAATACTTCAATAGCTATCTAAAACCAACGAGATATTATGCTGTTATGCTGTGACATAGTTGAAGGGATGTTTATGACAGAGAAACAAGAGTTAGAGCGTTTACAGTCACGTTTTATTTCAATGATTACACACGAATTACGTTCTCCAATGAATACGATTAATGGGTATCTTGACCTTGCCCTGGAAGGCCTAGCAGGAGAACTTAACCAGCAACAACGAGAATTTATACAAAGAGCAAGAGCCAGCAGCGAACATCTTTATGCACTCATTGAGGATCTATTGTTCATTGCAAGAGCGGACGCAGGTCAGTTACGCTTGAATCATGAGTTTGTCCGATTGACTGAGATTATTGACCACGCAATTGAAGAACTTGAACTCATTGCACTGGATAATGAAATCTCTATTGATGTGGAAATCCCGAATGATTTTCCAGCGATAGATGTTGATGCTGAACGCATGAAGCATGTCATGCGCAACCTCATCCATAATGCACTTCGCTTTACCCAGCCGGGTGGCAGCATCGTTATAGCGGCATGTGTGAGTGCTACGCCAATTGAATTGGCAACCACCAATCACACACAACATATGAAGGTACAGATTCGCGATACTGGACATGGAATCGCGCCTGAATATCAAAATCAAATATTTGAACGCTTCTATCAAATTCCGCTAGTTCATTCAGAAAGAGCAGGTGGTCAAGGTTTAGGATTGACCGTTGTGAAGATGATAATAGAATTGCATGGGGGACAAATTTTTGTGGAAAGCATGCCTGGCGCAGGCAGCACTTTTACGTTCACGCTCCCGATTTAACCCCCAAAAATGAAACAAAATTGCCCTTGACGCTTGTGACGAAATCGTGCTATGCTCATTCTATATTCCCAAATTGTGGGAAAACGAACGGAGGTTGAAAAGATAGTCACCAGACCTGGTATGTGAGCTTGTACAGAAAAGGAGACAGACCATGGGTATGCTGCGGATTATGTCCCGTCGCGGAGATGAACGAGTCGTTTGGGATAATGAGAAGGTAGAATCAAACGACCTGGATGCCGTAGCGGCAATCCGAGAAGCCGAGCACATCTTTAATCAGGAACGCGCTCGTGGCGCAACCGCTTTCAAAGTGGAGTCTGGAAAACCTGTAGAGCGTATTGAACAGTTTGACCGCACGGCAGAACAGATTGTGATGGTGCCTCGTGTAGTAGGAGGCTGAGGAGAGAGTAAGCGGCCATGTTACAAACACTTAGCTTGTTTCTAGGTATCTGGTTGCTGTTCTTACTTCTGGCTATCTACTATCTCTCGCAAGCCCCGGATGGTCGTTTTGGGCGTTTCCGGGAGTCGATGAGTGAGCATCTCTCAGCAGAGAGCCGAGCTAAGGTATTGCTCAGGGAAATGTTGTCTGAGAATCAATACCAGCAACTTATCAAGTTTGGATACCTCGAAGTATCTAGCCCATCAATAGATAATCGTGTCTATCGCATTCCAGGGTCAGGGGGTCTCGTGAAAGTCTACGAGAAAGGTTGCGCGGTTATGGAGCTTTGCCTCCAGCCAGCAGAGCCTTTACCGGATGGCGATGTAGTTGTCATGCATAAATTGATGATCGAGGCCAACGAAGAAGAGTATTTGCAAAAAGCAAATCACTTCGCTCCGGGTATCATCTCTCTCCGCTGTCAACACCTGTAGACTGACACCCACTCATAGCTTTTTGCAGTCCTGTTGCCTGTCAAATAAAAAGGAAGCGAGGAGCATTCCCTCGTGCTCACAGCAAAGGGTTATGCCTCCACGCCCTCAATTTTGCATCCGTTGTCTAAGATGACGGATGTTTTTCTATACAAAAAGGGTATCGCTGAACTTTTGCAAAATGATTACGTATATACTCTTAAGAATATGTTTTTCCCTGTGCGCTCGACTCTTGAGCAGAAACACAGTATAATCTGCCTTAAGGATGGCTCTCGCTGAGCATGCTGGAGACACCAACAATACCCCACGATTGGAGAAAGTAGGTACGAATCATGGAATGTCCCTACTGTAAACATGAAAATCGCGATGGCGTGCGCTATTGCAGCAATTGTGGTAGAGCTTTAAGTCCGACCACGACTAACAACACGTCCATAGGTGGCACTTCTCGCTCACTGGCCGTTGGCACTTCTTTACAAGGTGGAAGATATGTCATCACGAAGACACTTGGTGAAGGTGGTATGGGTACTGCTTTACTGGCAACCGACCAAAGAACAGATAACAAGCTCGTCGTTATCAAAGAATTAGTCTCAGATAACAGCGATCCTGCCAAATACCAGGAAGACGTGCGCAATTTTAAGCGGGAAGTCGCAACGCTGGCTCACCTCGATCATCCTTTGATTTCTTATGTAACCGATAGCTTCGAAGAGAATTCTCGCTACTTTATGGTACAGAAATACATCGAGGGAGAAAATCTCGAAGAACGCATGGATCGTGTGAATCAACCCATGAAAGAGCGGGATGTACTCGGCATAGCCTCGGAGATGCTGGATATACTTGATTACCTGGAACAACAGACACCACCTATTGTCCATCGCGACATCAAACCTGCTAATATTATTATCGGCGCTAAAGACAAGCGCGCTCACCTTGTAGACTTTGGTATCGCGCGCGCGGACGAAGTGAAAAATATCAAGCGCAAACAAACGTCTGCACTGGGAACGCCCGGATACGCGCCCCCAGAACAATATCAAGGCAACGCTGATCCCCGCTCGGATCTGTATGCTCTGGGCGCGACCATGCATCACCTGCTGACCAACCGAGACCCAAGAAATTATACACCGTTTTCGTATCCACCCGCTAGAACGCTGAACCCAAAGGTTTCCCTCGAAACCGAGAATTTGATCAGCAAGGCAACCGATAATGATAGCTCGAAACGCTATCAAAGCGCTATGGCGATGAAAAATGATGTAGATGCAATCTTATTGAAACGCTTCGGTGTAACCGGCAATACAGGCAGCTACACGCTCGGCACATCGGGACCTATGGCTGCTGTCGGCGCTGCAAGCAGCATCCCCTATGCCAATCCGAATATGTACGCGAACCAGCCAACGCAGGTCCAACAGCCGCCTTATACGCCAGTTCCGCCGCCGCCCCCGTACCAGCAAGGGAATATCTACGCGCCGCCTCCAAGGCGTCAAAGAGGAAGCAATGTAGGACGGAATTTTCTTTTATTCGTAATCGTTATTATCCTGCTAGGTTTACTTGCTTTCCTCGTATTCAATCGCTTAGTAAGCCCAGGAACAGGCTCTAATGGCAATAATGCGACGCCAACAGTATCAGTGCCTGCCAGCGGTATAGGTGTAACAAAAACCTCAAACGGTGAGTATATTGGTATCAGCGATGGCACCTTCGCCTTCGATACGGGATTTGGTCGAACAAATGGTGCTCTCAAACAGCAGGCAGCACAATCGCTTAAGTCAGGCGATACCAATGACGCTGTGAATTTATACACTCAGGCTGCTAACAAGGATACCAGTGACGCTGAATCGCTAATCTACATTGAAAATCAACGCGTATTGGCCTCTGGTAGCCCGTATATTACAATTGTTGTTGGCACCATGATAACCGGTAATAGTGCTACCGCCAGCGTTGGAAGAGATGATCTTCAAGGCGCTTACGTAGCGCAAAAATCATTCAATGATGGTTTTCAACTGCACAATGGTGTTCTGGTTAGACTGTTGATCGCAAATGCAGGCAGCTCCTCTACAAATATAACAGCAGTTGCAGATCAAATCATACAACTCTCCAAGGTGGATAAGACTTTTGTAGGAGTCATGGGCTGGCCATTCAGCGGCTATGCTCAAATTGCAATTAATGTGCTGCGTCCAGCACAGATCCCAATGATTTCACAAACCGCATCCAGTGATGCGTTGACAAATTCATCTCCCTACTTTTTCAGAGTGGCCCCACCAAATACGAGCCAGGGTGTTCAGGGCGCCACATATGCAGAGCGAACATTGCATGCAACAAAGGCAGCACTCTTCTACGATCCTACAAATACGTATACGGAAAGTCTGGCGAATGCTTTTAAAAAACAGTTCACCCAGGATGGTAACCAGATTGTTGCTACAGAAACTTACACAGTTGGCAAACCACAGACCCTGTCACAACTAATGAACGATGCGGCTACTCATTCTCCCAACCTTATCTACTTTGCGGGTTACGCCAGTGACGCTAGCGTGTTGCTTACAGATTTATCATCATCCGGACTTTCTTCAGTACCAATCATGGGTGGAGATGCTCTTTATGAATTAGGTGGATATGGGAGCAGCTTCCGCGCCGGGTCGTCTAATTTGAACTTTACAACCTTTGCCTACCCTGATGAATGGAAATTTCTCTGCGGGCAGGGGCAGGCGTTTGCCTGCAAGCAGCCTGCTTTCTTCTCTCTGTACAATGCATATTACGATCCGAATAATCAACATCCAACTCCCACATACGGTTACACCCGTGCCGATTCTGATACGATTCTCTCGTACGATGCAACGTACGCAATGCTCAATGCCGTCAATAATGCGCTTACGGGAAATAAGACTGTGATTACAACAAATGATTTATTGCTTGGGATAAAAGCGATTCACGGAGCTAAAGCAATACAGGGTGTGAGCGGACAAATTGACTTTGGCTCGGACGGCAATCCAATCCAAAAATCTCTGGTGATTCTCAAAGTCGTGGATGGAGGGTTCTTTACGCTGGTATCCGTGCAGCCATGCTTCCCCCAGGGCCAATGTTCATAGTAAATAAGAATGGCCGTGCCAACATTGCAAAACTCTGCTTTTGCAATGTTGGCACGGCCATTCTTATTTAATGTATCTTTTTGATACTTTTCTCGATTTCCTCAGCAGATATTCCAGTGATCTCCACAATTTTCGAGCGGCCTGACGTACCATGTACAATCTGAATATCGCGTTTATGGACTTCAAGACATTGAGCGAGTAAGGCAATTAATGCGTTATTAGCAGCTCCATCCACAGGCGGCGCTGTTAGATGCACCTTCAGTCCCCCATTTTCCCATTCGACCACGTTCTTGCTACTACGGGGGATCACGCGCACATTGATACGCACAAGTGCTACCAGCCTTTGGGGAGAGCTTGCAGCAATAAGTGTTGCATCGTAATCACCATGAACCAGCCAATGAAAAAAGCGATGTCAAAAACGCCAATAGGACGGATAATCCGACGAATTGGCACAATGAATGGATCTGTTAAACGTGCCAGGAAGCGGATGATCGCATATCTTTCATCAATACCAAACCAGGAAGCGATAGCCCGCACAAACATCGCAATAATGAGTGCTGCTGTGCCATAGAGGATAATTCCGTAGATAATACCTTGATCGGGGGGGATGCTAAACATACTATATTACTCCTGTACTGTTCGTACCTCGACAACAGTGAAGCCCAGAATCTTGCGACGGAAGATTTCAGTGACATGCACCCCTTCAAGGTCGGGCAAGGTCGTTACATACTTTTGCACAAGTTCGCCGAGTGGACGGGCAGCAGCTAATCCCGCGACTGAGGAGAGCGCAGCCGAAGCCACGCGAGTACGTGGGCGGCTAGATGTCATGCCAAGCAGCGTGCCAAAGGTCAACATTGCGAATCCAACAACGAGGTTCGTTCCGCAATTAGGATGGATAGCAAGCTGTGATTCTCCTGCCTGCAAGCGGTACAACGCCTCGTTCAGCGCTCTACGCAGCTGTCCAAGGTCCACATCACCAAAGATAATAAAACCACGAGAACTTGAGCGAGCGCTGATGCGCAAATCAGGAACCATGCCACTGAGAATAGTGATCGTTGCATGTTCTAAGGCATGATTTTGCCGAATACGGCGACCAAAAAAGAGAGTATCTGTTTTCATGTGTGTTTATATTTCCTTTAATACTAGCAATCTCTACTTCTTGTTACGTTCGCCAAAAATTGCTCGCCCTATTCGCACAATCGTAGCGCCTTCTTCAATGGCTACGGCATAATCACCTGTCATCCCCATTGAGAGATGCCGCCAGGAACCCTGTGGCAGTTCAGAGCGCAATTGGTCCCTCAGGTTGCGTAACTTGCGAAACACGGGACGAACCTGTTCAGGGTCCTCCACCAGAGGGGCTATCGTCATCAAGCCATCTACTTGAATATCAGGCAGATCCACAATCTGGCGTACCAGTACAGGGGTTTCGGCAAGAGACATACCCTCTTTGCTTGCTTCTCCAGACACATTGACCTGAAGGAGCACAGGCAGCACTTTGCCATGCTCACCGGCGTGCCTGCTCAATGCCTGCGCAAGATGCAGGCTATCTACGCTATGCACACAATAAAATGATTCGACGACTTTCCCCGCCTTATTGCTCTGCAGGTGGCCGATCATATGCCAGCGTAACCCCAGAGGATGAAAAGCAGCGATTTTAGGGAGAGCCTCCTGTACACGATTTTCACCAAAATCAGTCACGCCTAAATTATATGCCATTTGCACAAGCTCTACAGGCATGGTTTTTGAAACAGCCACAAGTGTGACCTCTTCTGGGGCTCGCCTCACACGCAAGGCAGATTCGGCGATAACAGAACGCACATGTTCAATATTCGCGGCCATGTGAGCTTCGGTTAATGGTTGATCATTCATCATACTATTTGTACGTTGTAATCCGATCTTGCAGTGATATGCTGCGATAGTATCACATCGAATAAGCTGAAACAAGATGAAATTTCTCACGCCTTTTAGTCAGGCATCCTGGCGCAATGCAAGAATAGAAGGGAAACGACCCGCCTTCCCTTGTTCACCCCGATGTGAGAAAAAATGCTCTTTTTTGCAACTTGTGCAAATTTCTGAAGATTCGATATGTTCGGGTAGCAGACCGGCCATCAGCAATTGATTGCGATTCGTTTCCCATAAATCGAGTCTCAGACTTTCGCGGCCCTGGCTACGCCGCACTGAGAATACTGCCGATTCACGTACAAGTTTGCGATACCGCACATCAGTCGGATCGGTTTCGAAATCCTGGCGTCCCATAAAGTAGTGCTGCACCTCTTCAGAGACCTCGTAGCAACACGATCCAATCGAGGGGCCGATACCGGAGCGAATATTCTTCGGGTCGCTACCAAATTGCTCGCTCATCGCATCGACAGTTATAGCTGCAATTCCACGAGCAGTGCCCCGCCACCCTGCATGCGCCAGGCCCAGTACCTTTACAACAGGGTCGTAGAACATCAAAGGAACGCAGTCGGCAGAAGACATAGCTAATGCGACTCCACAGTGCCTGGTAATCAGAGCGTCAGCCTTGCGCCTGGGTTTCGTCGTCCAGATCACCTCTTGTTGATCGACATAATATGAACGATGAGGCCAATCAGTGCGCCAATCATCCCAGGAGTCGACCTCCAGAGTAGCAACTTGCGCGCCATGCACCATCCATACCGTAGCACAGGGGTATGTGTGTATCTGAAGAGCTGTAAGCGCTAGAAGACGATTACGTACCACATTTTCAAAATCATCGCCTGTACTATACGAAACGTTCAATCCCCGATACGGAGTCTCACTGTAACCTCCCAGGCGTGTAAAGCTTGCATGAATCAGATCGGGGAACTGGAGAAAGTGGCTGAATTGCAAATAGCGCGTGTCGCTATGGTGTTGCTCGATCAAGTTTGCTCCTTTAATAGGTTTGCATCAACGAGTATTGTAGCACAAGACACCTGTAGAGCGGGATATTGAAAAAGTCATTAAAAGCCACCTGAGACATTACAATTGACGAATCCCCCGAAGATATTGGCAAAAAGCGGTCCGATATTGTTACATTGTGGCAGCACTACACTCTGTTCAGCATTGATCGATGGATCATATACCTGCGCAAGTTGACCGTAATCTTGATTACCTGTGCCGGGACCGAGTGTCACATGTTGTATAGCTGAACTGGGAAGAGTGCGACCAAAGTTGGCAAATGCCAGTATCTCTTGCGGGCTCATGTCTGTATACACCTTACCAGCCATATCTGTAATCAGCTGTTGAAAATGATCGATAATATTTGGAACAGTCAATTTCTTTTTCAGCGCCTGGAGTACCTCCTGCTGCCTGTTCGTACGTCCAATATCTCCTACAAGGTCAGCATGGCGAGAACGTACGTATTCTAATGCCTCCAGCCCATTCAAATGCTGTGGTCCTGGCACAAGGTAGAGACGTTTGACGGCAAAAGGGTCGTTCGGGTTTGCGCGTGTATCATCTGGATACGAATCATCAACAATGGGATGTGTGACATCGATATCTACGCCTCCGAGCGTGTCTATAACGCTGGCAAAGCCGCTCAGACCCACCCAGGCGTAGCGATCAATCGTGATTCCATAATCTTGCTCGATAGTCTGTCGCGCTGCTCGCACACCATCGTCAAAGCTACTATGCGGAGAAGCTCCAAATAAAAATGCCTGGTCAATTTTATGCATACCCCCATTCAAAGACATATAGACCCACGAATCACGAGGGATAGAGATCATAGACACACTATTGTTATCGGGATCAACATGCACTACCATCATCACCTGTGTGAGTAGTGCAGGAAAGCTATATTTATTATCGTTGTCGCTACCAAGAAGCAGGATATTCCATGGTCGTCCGGTAATCGCGCTGTAGTCAGGAGCCGGTTCGTCATTGCCGCGGCCCACAGGATGGAAAAAATTCATCAGGGGAGCCTGAATCGTGCTTTGGAAGTAGGAAAAGCCATAAGCCAGGACGCCAGCAGCAAGCAAGATGAAGAGCAAGAAAACATACATGTACGTGCGCATTCTTCTCGAGTAGCGGCTCGTCGTTCGTTTTCTGGGCGGTAATTTACCCGGAGGAATATCCGATAATGGCTGCTTTTGCATGAATTCAATGCTCGTTAATGCCTGGAAGTATTATACTCACGTTACAAGAACGTATAATACTACGTAACAATAGCATCTTCAAGTAGACAATGAGATAAATTGTTCTAAAACTGACAAAATGGAGGATGAATGGAATGAATCTCAAGCAAATTCAAGAAGCGCTACAAAGCGAGGGACTGGACGGCTGGCTCTTCTATGACTTTCGCAAATCGAATCCAATCGCGTATCAGATCTTATCTCTCCCACTGAACAGTTTATTTTCACGCCGCTGGTTTTATTTTGTCCCCGCATCGGGCACGCCTACAGCTCTCGTCAGCGCAGTCGAATCGCATGTATTGAACTCGCTGCCAGGAGAAAAGCGCATATTTCGCACATGGCATGAGATGGGATCTCACCTGGAAGGATTGATGCGGGCAGGCACGCGCATAGCTATGGAATACTCACCTATGAACGCCATCCCATACATGTCTCGCGTAGATGGAGGAACACTGGAGTTGATTCGCTCTTACAACGTGGAAGTCGTGAGTTCAGCAAACATGGCGCAACGATTTATTGCCCAACTTAGTAAGGCGCAAATAGAAAGCCATCGCGAGGCAGGAAGACGTCTGATCAAAGCAAAAGATACACTCTTTGCAGCATTGGGTGACGACTTGCGCGCGGGTGTCGCACTTGACGAATACAGCGTGGTGCAACGTTTTGCCAGCTTGATGCGGGCTGCCGGTTTAGTGTTCCCTGACCCTCCTCACGTAGCCATCAATGGTAATGCGAGTAATCCGCACTACGAACCAACCATGGAGCAGCACAGCCCTATACGAAGAGGAGATTTGATCTTGTTCGACTTCTGGGCACGTTTGCCTGAAGAAGACGATATCCTGGCCGACTATACGTGGATGGCATTTGCTGGAACACAAGCTGAAATTCCAGATCCAAAACGGGCAGTCTTCGAGGTCGTGCGGAAAGCGCGTGATGCAGGAATAGACTTCATACGCACACGGCTAGTAGCAAATCAACGCGTCGAGGGCAGCGAGGTTGATGATGTTACGCGTGAAGTGATTGCTCAAGCGGGATACGCTGATTACTTTGTGCATCGCACAGGACACAATATTGGTACAGCAGTGCATGGCAATGGAACGAATCTTGATAACTACGAGACCCAGGACAACCGCACCCTGTTGCCTTCTACATGTTGCTCGATGGAGCCGGGAATTTACCTGCCAGAATTTGGCATACGCAGCGAGGTCAATCTGCTCATACACGAACAGGACGTGGAAGTTACGGGCACGCCGGTTCAGCAAGAGATTGTCGCACTGCTCTGAATATCTTCTACAACCCTTGTCTGGTTTTACTCGTATATGATGTTGAAATAAACATTATTGATCAGGCGTTAATCTATTGCGCCATGCAGGCGGGAGGAGCTTACTATGGGTGACGAATGGGACCAGAATCCTACACCAGAGCAACCCAATTTTGATGATTTAGACAAACGTATCGAAGACATACGGCGTAAAGTAATAGAAGGCACAAGCGAAGCTCAACAACGCATCAAGCGGGTAGTCGATAAAGCAGGCGAGTACTGGCAGCAAACGAATGCACCGCTTGAACCCCGTCACGCTACGAGCGTGGAAGAAGAGCGTATTCGGCATCTCGCTAATTTGTGGAGTCTTGGAAATTGGCAACTTGCGCGTGATCTGGGAACGTACATGGACATCATCTCCTGGAGTGAGGACGAGGTCTGGGAAGTATCGATCCAGACTCGTTGGGAGACGCGCAACTTAGAAATTATATCTGAACCCTATACGGGAAAACCTCTGGTGAAACCAAAGCCTCTCCTCCCGGTGTGGGATTACGAGTTGCCGGTAGTGAGTGGCTTGCGAGCGCCGGAAAGCCGAGTTCGGATTGAAGGACTGGACGAGGAGCTTTCTTGTGTTGCCTGTAACAGCACAGGCCGCCTGCTCTGCGCTACATGCACCGGGCGCGGTTGGATAATTTGTCCAGATTGCAAAGGGCGCACCAAGATTCGTTGCACAACCTGCCGGGGTCGTGGCTATATCTCAGACTGGTCGGATGCCAAGAAAAAACCTTTCTTCCAGAGGCAGGCTGATGAATTTACCAACGCAGTCAACACTAAGGTTTCGGATGTCTTCGAAGGAATCCGTGATAAAGGCATGCCCATTCCTAACCCGATGGATGTCGATCCAGCTTCGAAGGGGCCAACAGTCCCCTGTCCCGATTGCGTCAATGGCGAAGTGGAATGCACATGTGGAACAGGCAAACGCGTTTGCACAAATTGTAAAGGCGCGAAAACCGAGCTATGTTCGCACTGTGGTGGAACAGGCAAGGTAGTGCGCCATTATGAGATCGTGCGGCGCTTCGATCTGAGAGAACAAAGGCAAATCGTAGGCTCCAATATCATCCCTGAGCAGCGCCTAACCAAGGCCACTGGAGATCTTGTGTATAATGCCGAGATCCAGGAACCACTCTACGCAGATGCAGCGCCAGAGGGCGTTCCAACTGAAGTCTGGCGCCTGGCAGTCGATTTAACAAACAAAGCCAGCGAAGAGGAGATCGGCACAGGAACTCGCCCCAGCAGTAGCCAGGGTGCGCAAACACGCGCCGGATTGCAGGTGATGGAGTTGGTACGTATTCCCTTCACCAAGGTAGCGTATCGTTATGGAGATCAGGAGTACACATTCTACACCTACGACGTACAGGGAGAAGAAAAGTTCTACGCTGATCGTTTCCCGGCTCGCTGGGATCGCATCGAACGCCTGGTGCGCTTCATAACCGTCGACCTGATGACACCTGCGCAGGGAAGCTCACCGTCTGGCACAAATGGCGACCAGGTACGAGGATATCGCGTACCCATTGAGCCTTATTCAATCACAGAAGAAAGCGACCCTGAATTATAACAGAGCAAAATGCATGGTATAATTTGCTCAATGCCACCAATGGTACAGTAGTAGAGGATAAAGACACTCATGTTTACCCTCAATGACCTGTTGCAAGGCAATGAGAACAAGGCACACACGCATAGCTCAAAGACACTCGATCCTAATCAGGTCTTCCCGTCCGCGCAGCATGATAGCCGCCAGGTCAAACGGGGAGACCTTTTTATTGCGATCAAGGGCGCCCATGTCGATGGACATTGCTACATTCCCGAGGTCGCAAGAGCAGGAGCAGGAGCTGTACTGTGCAGCCAGCCATCAGACGAGGTACCACCTGATTTCTTACAACTCGTCGTGCCGGATGTTGTTCAGGCGCTGCACAACACGGCGCGCGTACGGGTACAAAGACAAGAGAACACGCTCTTGATTGGTATTACCGGCAGCAATGGAAAAACAAGCACCAAAGATGCAGTAGCGGCAATCTTGCAACGGCAGGCACCGACCCTCAAGACCTTCGCCTCCTATAACAACGAGATCGGCTATCCCCTGACATTATTGCGCCTGGAACCAGGGCACCGTTTTGCCGCACTGGAAATGGGTGCGCAATGGGTAGGGGAACTGACCTGGCTATGCGAAACGATCGCAAGGCCTGACTGGTCGATTATCACAAACGTCGGCGCCGCACATCTTGAATATTTTGGCAGCCAGGAACGCGTCATCATAGCCAAAAGCGAGCTTGTGCAGGCGCTAACCACTGATGGAATAGCTATACTCAACTATGATGATATCAATGTTCGTGGTATGGCTGCAAAGACCCGGGCTGAGAAACTCTTCTATGGTCTTAGCCAGGAAGCGGAGGTGCGTGGAAGCGATATCCACGGAGAATCCTTGCTGGGACTGCATTTCACGCTGCATTACGCCGACCAGCACAATCACATTCAACTGCATCTTCCTGGCGTTCATGGCGTAATGACAGCCCTGGCAGCAGCCGCAGTTGGATGTGCAGCACAGATGAATTTTGATGACGTATGCGCTGCCCTGGAGAGCCTGCAGCCTGCGAAGGGGCGAGGAGAAATAAAACCTGGGCCGAATGGCAGCACCTTAATCGATGATACTTATAACGCGAACCGCCAATCAATTGTTGCCATGGTCACAGCCATGGGAAAGACGAACCTTCCCGCGAATGGGAAGCGATGGGCTGTGCTGGGCGACATTTTTGAACTGGGTCAATATGCTCCAGACGAGCATAGAGCTAGCGGCAAATCACTGGTAGGAATAATAGATTACCTGATCGCAATCGGTAATGAGGCTCGGTACTTCGTAGAAGGAGCAATAGAGGCGCGCATGCCGGAAAATAACATACACTATTTTCACGCTGACGTCGAGAATGCTAAGGAATTGGAAGCGGCCAAGCAGGCTGCTGCAGACGTGCTTACGCGTGAAGTGCATAGTGAAGATCTCGTCTTGATCAAAGGCTCACGAGGGATGCGCATGGAAACCATGCTACCAATGTTGTCATAAACTACATGGTAGAAAGGATACCAGCATGGAAAAAAAGAAAATCCGTATAGGCCTTATCTTCGGAGGACGTTCAGGCGAACACGAAGTTTCGCTTGCCTCCGCGGAGTCGGTGATGGTAAACCTGGATCGTGACAGGTATGAGATCGTGCCGATTGGAATCACGCGCGAGGGTTCGTGGTTATTAGGAACGGAACCACAGATGTTACGAGCAGCTGCATCTGGTGGCACACATGATATGGAAACAGAGTCAACAAAAGCTGTTACATTGACAGGTGATCCGCGCCTGCGCCGTCTGATACCTGTCGATAAAGGCGAGGATCTCGGCAATCAAGGTTCCATCGACATCATATTTCCTGTCTTGCATGGCACCTATGGCGAAGATGGTGCGCTACAAGGGTTGCTAGAAATGGCAAATATGCCTTATGTCGGCTGTGGTGTTTTGGGGTCTGCGATGGGTATGGACAAGGAAAAGACGAAACTGGTATTTCAAGCAGTGGGTTTGCCTGTCGCCGAATATCTTGTCTACCGTCGCAACCAATGGGAACGTTCACCTGAGGATATTCTGAATGCTATCGAGCAAGAATTAGGCTACCCTTGTTTCGTTAAACCGGTGAATCTCGGATCAAGCGTTGGTGTAAATAAGGCACACGATTGCATCGAATTAGAACATGCCATTCATGTCGCTGCGGAATACGACCGTAAGATAATCATCGAGCGTGGTCTCAACTGTCGCGAAGTTGAATGTGCTGTGCTGGGCAACGACGAACCCATCGCCTCAGTGGTTGGCGAGGCTATTTCCAGTAACGAGTTTTATGACTATCGCGCCAAGTATATCGACGGCAAATCACAGGTCGTTATCCCTGCTGACATAGCGCAAGAAACAGCCGAGGAGGTGCGCCGTCAGGCAGTACAGGCATTTCTTGCGCTCGATCTCAGTGGCCTCGCCCGTGTCGATTTCTTCATCGAGAAAGAGACAGATATGGTCTATATCAACGAGGTCAATACCATGCCTGGTTTTACGACCATCAGCATGTATCCTAAATTATGGGAAGCCAGTGGCTTATCATATCCTCAATTGATGGATCGCCTGATCGAGCTAGCGATCGAACGACACGCCGATAGGCAGCGCAATCGCACAAGTTTGTAGGAGTTTAGGCTATGTCCAGCACCACCATCCGTTCGGTCAACGTCGAACCTTTGAATATTCCACTGCTTGAGCCATTTACTATTGCCACAGGCAGTGCTTCTGAAGCTCGTAATGTACTGATTACCCTCACTCTCGCTGATGGCAGTATGGGCTATGGTGAATGCGCACCCTTTTCGCCAAGTACTGGTGAAACCCAGGAGACAGCACTGGCAGCAGCTCAGGGATGTGCTACTCTGATTGAAGGAAAAGATGCCGCCCACTGGCGCACGATTTCAAAACTCATGCGCAGCGTTTATTTCAGCCAGATGACGGTTATTGCGGGTGTCGAAATGGCATTGCTCGACGCGCTCACACGTTCCTACGGCATTCCCCTCTCTGTTTTCTTTGGGGGCGCTTCTACTGCCATCGAAACCGATATGAGCATCCCAATGGTGACACCTGAACATGGCTATGAGCTAGCCAGGGACATGGTAGCGCGCGGGATTCGCTGTATCAAGATTAAAGTCGGCGGCGATATTCGCGACGATGTAGCACGCGTAGAGGCCATTCGCGAAGGCGCGCCAGGGCTTGGTTTGACGCTGGACGCTAATCAGGGATACACGGCGAATGAGGCGCTGCTGTGTCTCGAGGCGCTTGATGATCGTGATATTCGCCCGCTCATGCTGGAACAGCCGGTGCATAAAGATGATCACGAGGGGTTACGCTATGTAACGCAACATACAACGATCCCCATTGCAGCTGATGAAAGCGCCTATAACGCGGCAAGTGTGGCGCACTTGATCGCGATGGATGCTGTCAACGTCATCAACATCAAACTGATGAAATGCGGTATTGTTGAGGCGCTGGATATTGCGGCGGTCTGCCGCGCAACACACACGCAACTGATGATTGGCGCGATGATGGAGTCCCGCCTGGCGACGAGCGCTGCCACGCACTTCGTAGCCGGCCTGGGCGGTTTTCGCTATATCGACCTGGATACGCCGATGCTGCTGGCAGATGATCCGTTTACGGGCGGATACGAGCAACGAGGCGGCGTGTATGATGTTTCTGGGGTTAAAAGTGGGCTAGGGATAGAGAGAAGATAAACAAAGAGATTTAGAAACCGTCGTATTTTGACCACTAAATAGTGATATAATAAGATAAATGGTTGTGTTAAACCTTTTTCTATGTACAATAATGCAGCCATATGTACCTCTCAACAGAGAAAGAGATTTAGAGTTTTTTAATAAAGTTAGAAGTATTTTCTCCGTCCGGTGCGAATGATGCACGCTCAGGCAATCGACATTGTCGAATTCCGCTCTTCCTCGCACCAGACGCTTTCCGAACTACAAGGAGGATTCTATGTGCCGTTGGCTAGCTTATTACGGTGACCCTCTTCCTATCGAAATCCTCGTCCTCGATCGCCAGCACTCGCTGATCGACCAGAGCCTGCACTCCCGCGACGCAGGAGCTGATCCGACAAATGGCGATGGCTTTGGTGTCGGCTGGTATTCTGAGCTGGGAGGCATGCCAGGCATGTACAAGAGCCTCATGCCAGCCTGGAACGACCGCAACCTGCGAGAAATCGCGAAGCACATCCGTGCCCCCATCTTTTTCGCGCACATCCGAGCCTCTACTGGCACTCCTGTCCAGGAGACGAACGCCCATCCTTTCCGGCATGGTCGCTGGATCTTTATGCATAATGGGTTCGTGCGTGAGTTCCCACGCGTGCGACGGGATCTGCTGCTTGCCGTCGACCCGGAGCTGTTTCCGGAGATCGAGGGCTCGGGTGATACAGAAGTCCTCTTCTACCTCGCGCTCACCTTCGGTC
>Ga0187766_10000707_pt1 | contig 18969 bp, 18 predicted proteins | sample 0216_QUI02_MP05__4_FD_132971 | JGI IMG/M metagenome (GOLD analysis project Ga0187766, IMG submission 132971) | Tropical peat soil microbial communities from peatlands in Department of Meta, Colombia - 0216_QUI02_MP05_20_MG | ecosystem: Environmental > Terrestrial > Soil > Wetlands > Peat ... | reverse complement strand
GGTGGCGAAGTTGTCGACTCCGCGCACTTGGTCGCCCTGGGCCAGAACCGCTCTGGCCAGGGCAGATCCAATAAAGCCGGCTACGCCCGTAATGAGGTAAGTCGCCATAAACTCCCTTTCCAGCAGGTGGGGGAAAGGGGGGAGGGTCAAGCAGGGTACGCGGGATGGACAGCCGCATCATCCCGGTCTTCGTAGTTGGTTAGAGCGAGGTCATAGGCGGCCCGAGCCCTTTCTGGAGAGTTGCGCCATTGCCGCTGGGAACCTGCTGCTCCCTGGCGCTGCGCGTTGGCTACCCGGCATCCGCTTCGGCCAGCTGCAGGCGGAATTCGCCAGGTTGGCCTTCGCAGCTCGCAGTTCGACCCCTGCCTGCTCCAGATTCAGCTGCGCATTCCGATCATCGAGACGCAGCAGGGATGCCCCGGTATCGCTGTGTCCCCCACCTTGACGAAGATGTCCGATCACCCGTCCCTCTGCCAGACTCCCTCATCCTCGGGGTCAGCTAGTTCCCTGATCAACGACAAGGACTCCAGCCGCTCTACTGCCTCGTCGTTCGCCACAGTCAACGCATCGTATAGCTGGCTCACGATTGTGCCCTCGATCTGTCCTCTGTTTTGCCTATTGCAGCGGGTATGTAACGGGGAAGGCTATGGTCTGGCTCGGGTTCATGGTGATGTGTGAGATGTTCTGTCCTCCGTAGAGCTCCGACCCAGTGCTTACAAGACCGGTGACCGGGATGACGTACTGGGGGAGCGGGCAGGTGAAGGGAGCAGGAAAACCAGAGGCAGGACAGCCGGGTATGGTGAGCGTAATCTGTGCAGCCGCAGTGCCGGCACCTACGATGCTCGCAGTTACCCCCGACAGGTTGAATGAGTTGCGGTTCTGCATCAGACCGCCCATCCCATCGAGAGTGGGGGTTAGGACTGGCAGGTTGTACACCTGCTTGTACTTGTAGAACGTGAGGTCATAGGTGTCACTGATTAGCGAAGACGCATGAGGAGTACCGGCCGTCACCCCAGGGATCGGAACTGGGGCGAACGGAGATCCGGGAGTAAGGGGATCGTTGGGACCAGTGGCTGTAAGCGCCGCAGAGTTGTCCGAGAAATGCAAGTCGGGCTGGTGGAACATCTCCGGATCCATATCGCCCATCAGCATGTTCTGCAGAAAGATTCCGCTCGTGTAGTCCAGAATCTGCGAGGCATTCCATGCGCTGTATGGCGTATTCACGATTGGCGGTGGCGGCGTTACGCCCGGTGGCTCCGCTGGCACGTAGTGGCTGAAGATGCACACAAACTCAGCCTGATCATCCGCCCAGTTGGCTACATTATAGAAGACGTCATTCGGATGCCGCGGCACCTCGTAGATGCCGGTAGGCACGCCAGCGGGCGTCACGTTGACGATCCCGACGTTGGGCGACGGATTCGGTCCGTTGTCGGGCAGCTGCCAGGTCACCGAGGTATCACTTACCGCGAATCTTATTCCATCGTTATAGAGGTAAGTCGGAACGTTGGGATCGTTTAGTCCGGTGATGCCCGGTGTGACGATGTTTCCGGGGTTGAAGTCAGTGAAGGTAAGTTGTTTGAGGATGTCGCTGGGATCAGTGTCTAGCTTCCACGAGGGCTGGGCTGCGGGATCTGAGGCGACCCACCGGTTAGTAAGGATCTCCAGGTCAATAGAGTCAACCGGTGGATTGTCGGTATCGCCGCAGGGCGTACCGTCCGGGTTGCTACCCGTTACGGTGCTCTGGCATAAGCCATTCAGCGTACCCGGGTGATCGTACGTGTGGCTGATCCAGTGGAAGTTGCTTTCATAGAGTCCCAGGTTCGCCACCAGATCGTCAGTCACTGCCGCAGTTGCCGCCGCAGGCTCGGGCGCCGAATTGAAGCTGAGGGGTGAGGGGAGATTTACCGTGAATGTTGTCGTAGCCGGGGTGACAGGCGGGGTGGTAGCCGGGGGGATGGGTGGGGGATTCCCAGGGGTGGAGGTCAGCTTAGCTATCGTATAGGTTCCGTTGAGACCGTTCGAGGAACCGCTTATGGTAACAGTCTGCCCGACCATGCCGGAGAAGCCGTTTGGACTTTGAATGGTAAAGGTTGCCACCGAACCGGTTGCCGAATCGGATTGGATGGGAGCTGTCATACCGGTCCAGTCGCCATTGCCAGCCGTGCCCACGCCGTTGAGGGCCATCGTCAACTTGAAATTCGAGAACAAGTTGGACGGATCTTTTTGGATTACGTTTGCTTGCCAACTCGCTAACGCCGCCATGTCGGCCGAGTCGACACGGAAAACCGGTAGGTTGGAGGCATCCGGAGCCGTGCGGTCTTGGGTTAACGGATTGGTGAGGCAGGTGGTGCTCGGTATCCACTCCGTATCACTGATAAAGAAGTCGTCGACCTGCTGCGTGGCATAAACATGGTAATCGCCCAGGAAGACGCCGTGAGTGACCCAATTGAGCAAACCGTAGGCCACGACCAGATCGTGCATGAGGGCCGGGTTGCTGTCAAACAATTGTGTCAGATATTGTTGACCGTTGGCATACGTTGCGATGACCGAGAGGGCGTTATTCGAGCTGTCGGTGAGAAGCGGGGTCACGGTTGTCAGCGGGCCGCCGAGGCTCGGTTGGCTTAAACTCGGGCTAGTACCAGGGCTTATCGTAGGTGCGAGATAGATCGTCGCCAGCGAGAACGAGAGCGGCGTGCTGGTGTTGGCGTAGAAGAAGATCGGTACTGCCGCCGGTGTGAAATTCGCGCTGTAGGTCTGGGGGGGGGGACCGGGGCTAAGGTTAATCGAAGTGGAAGTCTCGCTTAGCCCGAAGTTGTTGTCGGGAGAGTCATACCAGTTCACCTGGCGCACTTTGAAGAGCCCCTCATATTGCACCAACGCCGACTCCCAGGGAATTGCATAGAAATCGGCCCCGTTGCTAAATATCACTCCCTGGTAGTAGCCGTGGCAGACACCATCGGAAAGAGTGGGAGCGGGGTCGGTGACATCCACTTTGACGTAAGGAGTGCCGACGTAATCGAGAATCTGCGTAATGGCCGGGAAGTCCACCCTCTGGCTAGGGGTAGCATTATATAAGGCATTGTTGGTAACGACCAGCAGCTTCATGTCGATGGTAGGCGACCCCGACGTGCAGGTAGGCTGCAGGCCGGATGCCGTTACCCAGGCCTCGTTGGCATACCCGTAAGCGGCAACTCCTCCATAGGTGGCTGTGACCGCGTGGGACGCATTGTCGGTGGCGACCACAGTCGCCAGCCCTGTGCCATTGACGGTGACTTCCTGCATGTCGTGCGAGATCCAGGTTGCCAGGTTCGTAAGGTTCTGGGTGCTGCCGTCGCTGAAGGTCCCAACGGCGGAGAACGGCTGCGTTGCTGTGAGACCCAATGTTACTCCGACCGATGTTGTGCTGGTCCCACAGGTTGTGGACGGGTACACTCCGAGGCAGACAGCAAAGCCCCCCTCGTAAATCGGAGGCTGGACCGTCAGAGTTGTGGAGCCTGAGGCACCGTAAGTGGCGGAGATCGTGGTCGAGACACTGTTCGTCGTTAGACTCCCCGCCGGCTGTGTAACCGTGGCTGTACCCCCAGCACTGATGATTGCCACCGTGGTGGCGGAGGACTGCCAGGTCGCCGTGGACGTTACGTTGACGGTGGTGTTATCGGTGTAAGTGGCAGTAGCCGTAAATTGGACAGTGTTGTTGGTCGGTCCGAAAGGCAGAGATGCATTCGCCAGCCCCAGAGGGAAGGTCGGGGCGGCAGGCGTGACTGCAACCGACTGTACCCCTGCCACGGTCAACGCAAACGGTAAAGAAGTGGGCACACCGGGAACTGTCGCCGTGATATTTGTCGTATTTGTCGGTACTGGAACATTCGCGGCTGAAAAAAGTACACCCGTAGCCAGGCCAGTCGCGCTGTTAATGGTAGCCACGCCCGGATTGCTCGAGGCAAACGTGGCCGCCACCCCGCCCGATGGCAGCGCGGCGGTAGTTCCGTCACTGTAGTGTGCAGTGGCAGTGAACTGATCGGTCCCTAAAGGATAGATAGAAGCGGAAGGCGCTGAGACCGTCACAGACTGTATGATTTTCGGAGTGATGGTAATGCTAGCCGTCCCTGAAACCGGTGACTGCCCGGCCGTTGTGGGAGTGACTGTCGCCGTAATCGTAGCGGAACCTTGGCTTACACCGGTTACGATTCCGGTATTGCTTCCCACCGTCGCTACCGCCGGGTTCAATGAATTCCAGACAGCCGTAGCCGTTACGTTCCCGGTTGTTCCGCCGGCGTAAGTGCCCGTCGCGGTGAGTTGCTCGCTTAAGCCAGCCGCAAGTGACGCATTGGGCGCGGTAATCGCAATGGAGACGAGATTGTTTACTTGTGCGCTGCCCGTCAGCGCAGCAGCTACTAGTGTGTGGCTGTCGCCGTAGGTGATGGAGAGAGTTCCTGGCGTAGTGCCGGCCACGGTGGGGGTGAAGACGACGGTCACAGTGCAAGAAGCGCCTGCTTGGCCGGCCGGCGCCAAGGGACTGGTGCAAGTGTTTGCCGTAATAGCATAAGCCGTCGGACTGATCGTTATGCTGTCGATTGTGAGCGGAGCGGTGCTTCGGTTAGTTAACGTGACGTTGTGCGGCGCACTCGATGTACCAACGTTTCGTAGCGCTGGGAATGTAACGGATGCTGGCTGGATCAGCAGCGGTGCGATCCCCGTTCCCTGGACACTGACCGACTGCGGGCTGCCCACACCTGAGTAGGCGACGGTAAGGGGATCAGTGACTTGGCCTGTCGTAGTAGGCGTAAAGCTCACACTGATGGTGCAGGTGCCGCCTGCGGCCACAGAAGTACAATTGTCGGTCTCTGCAAATGGGGCACTGGTCGAAACCTGGACACTCGCGGATACCGTCTGATGATTTGTTACGGTGAAAGTCTTTGCGGCGCTGGTCGTGCCCACATCGACCTGACCGAAGGCGCGCGAAGTCGGTGAGATGGTAATCGGAAGAACGCCGGTTCCCTGGACTGTGACCGACTGCGGGCTGCCCACACCCGAGTAGGTGAGGGTAAGGGGGGCAATGACTTGGCCCGTCGTAGTAGGCGTAAAGGTCACACTGATGGTGCAGGTGCCGCCTGCGGGCACGGAAGCACAATTGTCGGTTTCCGCAAATGGGGCACTGGTCGAAACCTGGACACTCGCGGATACCGTCTGATGATTTGTCACCGTAAAAGTCTTCGCCGCGGTGGCCGTCCCCTCGGCGACCGAACCAAACGCCCGCGAGGCAGGCGAGATGGTAATGGGGAGGATCACCTGGGCTTGGGCTACGCCTGCGACAGCCAGCAGCCAGAAGAAGAAAACGACAATCATGCGAGTTGGAATCGAAGAAGGACGCAACCGCGGTTTCATAGGGACCTCACTCCTCAATGATGACGTTCTGGGAAGTCAGCCGGTGTGCGGCTAACAATGCATACTTAGTCTTGGCGGGGGAACTACGGCTGGCTTCGGGGGAGGAGAAGAGACGGAAGGGCAGCGCCGACTCTTGAACGCCTTCATCGCTATTCATAGCTTCGCCCTATCTGTCCCAATTCCTGGTTGGGATAGGTGGACAGGTCCTAGGTTCATGAACCACGCTCTGAATTGAAGCGCCCGTCGACAGCAGAGGCACTTCAACCGCGGCGCGGTTTCAGGTTGTATCGACTAGTGGGGGGATACGTGTGCGGGGAGCGCTTGGAAGTAGTACGGGATAACTTGTTATTCACACCGCGCGTACTTGCTGGCCCTAGTCGCATTACCTGGGAACAAACCACAAACAGGCAGGGGAGTTTCTTGCGGGGAGGACTTACGAGCGATTTTCACCTGAACTCTATTTGCATGTCAAGCGCTGTTGGCGATCATGTAAAAACGTACTTTTTTGCACCGGCCGATGTTCCCGAGTTGACCTGCCTGAAGGTACGGAGCAAAGCCAACGGATGCCTGATGCGATCACTGAGCAGCGTGCCTCTTCACTCGGCAACCTTATCCCGTGGAAGGAGATGAGGATAACAGTTGAAAGGATGATCATAATCACTCTCTCCACGGCAACGAGCAATTCAAATGCCGCAATCCGGCAGCGGTTCAGAAAAGTACGTTTTGCCAGATGATCAATAACAAGCGCCAACAGTATCTTGCAGTATCTTGCCGTTTTGGTGAAATTGTGTGCGTTTCAAGTGACATAAAGGGAGCGCCATCACATGAAATGGCGACATGACATATCAGCCATTGGCGGTTTCGGGGTGAGGATGGGAGGACCCGTGGCCGAGTTTCGGAGTGCGAGCATGAGGTTTTTTCCAGCAGGAGGAAAGCTTCTACAGGGATGGCTGGGGAAGGGGACTCAATCGGAAGGTGGAGTTCGCATGTCATTCCTGACTCCTCGCCGAGCGAGTAGCATCTCTGCTCATTGATTGACGTAAGCCGCCTTCTGTTCGCCCGTGTCACCCACAGCGCCCTCCCCGTCAGCTTCACGGATCAGAGCGTGGGGCTGTCTTTCAGTTCGCCCCCACGCTACCAATCCTCAGAAATGCTAAGCGTTTCTCGTGCCAGGTTTAGCGGTTCACGGAAATGGTTTGTGTCGCGGACTTGCCCATGCGGGTAGCGAGCACTTTCTCCTCAGCCGAGCGGTAGCATTGATGCATCTGCATATCATCGTCGGTCCATACTTGGGAGAGAATGTAGATGTCGCCATACCGGTTGAAGACCAGCTTGGAGTATGACTTCCCGGGGCGGGTCGAAGAGACCATGACCGGCGCGATCGCGATCGACTTCCCGTCTTTGCTTTGGAGCAGGATCAATTGACTCCCAATGTGGAAAATTTGATAAGGTCCGGCGGCCAGATGCTGGCTTCCCACAACAAAATCAAACGGTACCGTGACATCGAGGATTCGGGTTATCTGGGTCTGGGCAAAGAATGTGGCCGAGATCCCCAAAACGAAGAGGAATAACAATGTGACGATAGTCTGCGGTTTCATACGACCTCCTCCACCCGCGAGGCTCGTCGTGCTTTGCAAGGGCTGCGGGCACGGTTCACGATGGCGCGCACGCTTGGAGAGCTCAATGCAAAGCGAATGGAAACAGCATGCAAACGAGGTGAGAATGCGGTGACGGCGCTAACGCATTGGAAGACGATGGGTTGCGGCCCGGCAACGGCAGTGCCAATTTTGGCCTCATGGAATCTGGCAAGCGCGATGAGTGGGGGCGGTGCGCGTCTTCCGCATTACAATTTACATAGATGACGGTTGAACGAGGTTGACCCTTGAGGCGGCAATGCCGTCAACTCTCCAGATCGTCCGCTTCGGACCCTTTGCGTTGGACCTGCGCTCGGCCGAATTGCACCGCAACGGCACCACCACGCAGCTAGCGGAACAACCGTTTCAAGTGCTCACGGCGTTGCTGGAACGCCCGGGGGAAGTCGTGACCCGCGACGAACTACAGCAGCGACTGTGGGGTGCGGAGACCTTCGGGGATTTCGAGCACGGATTGAACGCCGCCGTGAAGCGCCTGCGCGAGGTGTTGGGCGACTCTGCGGAGAACCCTCGCTACATTGAAACCCTGCCTCGGCACGGCTACCGCTTTATGGCTCCGGTTGAAGGGGCAACGAAGAGAGCCTTTGCACTCCGGGCACCAGCCGCAGTCCTGCCGTACCTCGTGATTGCCGGCTTGGCCTCATTGTTGATTGCGCTGATGTCGTTTCTGGTGTGGCGCCCGAAGCACCGAACCGATGTGCCTGAGAAAAGGATCACGCTTGCCGTTTTGCCATTTGAAAACACCAGCCGTGAACCCAGGCAGGAATTCTTCAGTGACAGCGTAACTGAAGAGCTGATCAATTGGCTCGGACGCGTGGATGCGCAGCACCTGGGCGTGATCGCAGCTACGTCAGCGATGAAATACAAAAATTCGGCCAAGAAAGCCGGCGAAATCGGGCGTGAACTGGGAGTGGACTACATCCTGGAAGGGAGCGTGCTCCGAGAGGAAAGCCGAACCCGCATTACTGCCCAGCTCATCAGGGTGAAGGACCAGACACATCTCTGGGCCGAGAGTTACGAGCGGGACAGCCGGGACATTCTGGTGATGCAAACCGACATCGCCCGGGCAGTCGCGCAGCAGATCCGGCTGACTTTAACCCCGCAAGCGCAGCAGCAGTTCAGCAGGGCACGGCGGGTCAATCCCGACGCCTATTTGGACTACCTCCGAGGCCAGCTTGAGAACCCGAAATTCACCTTTGAGGCCATGGCGAAAGAACAGGCTTATTACGAACGGGCGCTGCAGAAAGACCCCAATTTTGCTCTGGCGTATTTCGGCCTGGCGAATTGCTATCTGAACTACATGCAAACTCGCAGACTGGCGCCGGGCGAGGCGGCAAAACGCACGAAAGAGTTCGTCACCAAAGCTCTCGAAATCGATGAGAACCTCGGGGAGGCCTATGGTGTTCTTGCATTTACCAACTGGCGGTACGACTGGGACGTGCAGGCGGCCGAGCGGAACTTTCAACGAGCCATCGAGTTGAGCCCGAACTCTGTGCACGTCCGTATGAATCACACGACGTATCTTGCGTGGAGAGGCCGTCGGACCGAGGCTTTCGCAGAGCGGGAGATAGTCCGTCAGCTCGACCCCTTGCGGTTGGAGGCGGGAGCCCACCCTGGACTCATTTACTACCAGTTGCGCGACTATGGGCCCATGCTCGAAGCAATGCGGCAGTATGTGCCTTCGAATCCCGGACACTGGTTGGGCCACAACCTGCTTGGTGTTGCGTATCAGGGCTCAGGACAAACACTGCTCGCCATCCCCGAATATCAAAAAGCGGTGGAGTACTCGGGCAACGACAGCGATCCTGTGGCTGCCCTGGCATACGCTTATGCGCGTACTGGCAATCGAGCTGAAGCGGCCAAGACACTACGGAATTTGCTTGAGCAATCGAAAACCAGTTATGTTTCCCCGTACATGATCGCCACGATCTATGCTGGCCTGGGCAATAAAGACAAAGCCTTCGAATTCCTCGCAAAAGCTTACGACGAGCGGTCCACAGACTTGTCGTATTTCCTCAAGTCCGATCTCAGGATGGATACTCTCCGCTTCGATCCGCGCTTTCAAGACTTGCTAGGCCGAATGGGGCTTCCTCCGTAGCCCACGCTAGAGTAGTTGGCGTAATCAGGCCATAGCGTAAATTGCCCCACGATGCGTGTTATGGCGTTTCCCTAGTGCCAATGAGTTCCCGCGATCCATCCCCACTTGCCAAGGTCAGTTGTCCGCCATGCGGCCAAGACTTGAAGTACGACCACACTGATCGTCTCGGGCCATCCCACATCAAGGACACCGGGTCGGAGCCAGTTCAAGGCGCGTCGCGAAAATGCGATCAACAGCGCGTAAAGCACAGGCATCGTATAGTCCATGATGTACGGAGCACCGTAACGGAGGTTGACGTAAGCAAAGAAGAGCAGGCCGGTCAACCCCAGAGTCAGCGTTCCGACAGGACCGATCGCAAGCGCTGCCAGCGTAATCGCAACTGCTCCGACAAAGAAGGGGATCTCTGAGGTAGGGAAACCGGCAGCAATCCAGTATTCCGCTTCCATGCACACCAGACCGAAGAGCGTAGCCAATACAGTGCAGGTGATTCGACGTGGGGGTGGTGACGTCGCGACTATCGCTGCACAGCCGATACCAGCCGCCAAACCGGGAACGTAGCGTAGCCACATCTGCCCCGCAGTCACCGTTTCAGATTCCCCGAAAAATTGACTGGACGCAAGCCGAAGAAGAGCCGTTGGTAACAGGCCGTTGGAATCAGATGCCTACGCCATCGGCTACGCCAGACGAAGATTTTTCCACAACTATCCTTGGCGTAATAGCGCTTAAGGAACAACGATCTCACAGAACAGGCTGGAACCGTCTACTTCGGTAATGCGGGGTGTGACTCCCAAGCCAGTGGCAAGCTTCTCAAACGTCGTCCTATCCGCCGTCGTGGCACGAAAACCGTCCTTGCAGACGATCACTCCGTTACCTGTGGCTTGGTAATCAATCTCACCGATCAGGTGGTGTGCGGACTGAATTTCAAACCATTGCAGTCGATGCTCCCAGAACTGAGCCGAGTAGCTCGAAAACAGCACCAGGCCTCCCGATCGGGTCACACGAAGCGCCTCCCTGAAAAGGTGTTGTTGATCAACCGCGAAGGCGCAGATGCCATTCTGAACGCAGAGGGTCAAATCAAAGACCCGGTCACGAAAGCCCATGTAAATCGCGTCCATGCAGGCGAGGCGGAGGGATGGTTTGCGTCCCATCATTTCCAACGCCATACGGAGGCTCGGTAGCGACGTGTCGATTCCGAACACAACGTGCACGGCAGGAAGAAGCCGCTCAAGAACTCTGCCATAGCCACAACCCAGCTCCAGGGCGACTATTGAGGGCCTCGTCCTTGTAAGGACGAACTCGATTTCGGCCTCGAGGTACATCCTTGTCTGGGGCGGAGCGAGATCATAGCAAGCGCGGAGGCGTTCGGCCGCGAGCTTCTCAGTGTAGTAGCCGGGCATGGTGCGAATCTTGTCATGATAAAAGAATGTCCTCCATGGCCTTTTTCTTTCCGGTATGTTCTGCGGAGAGAGATCCCCGTCTGACCCATTGCGGTGTATCCTCTCGCGGTGGACCGCTGTGAAGTTATGGAAGTCCGCAGCCTGCAGGATACCCAGGACTATGCCTGCTCCCAGCTAGCAACAGCCCAGTGCGGAGACTGCGGGAGGGGTCCCCGATCAGTCCCCCAGCACTAGAGCCGTTTGATTGTCGCGACCAGGCCGGTGCGTCGTTCTCGTGGTATCTCGTCTGAATCCGGTCCGGTTCGATGGCGGAGACATTCCATCCATTGCGGGGGCGGAACGCCGCTCTCAGCTCTTGCTGAGTGATGGGGTGCGGGCCAGTATCGGGACCATCGCCACTGAAGCACAACACATACAGAGTTCCATCGTGTTCGGTCACCGACGCTAGACTCGCCACGTCTCGCGTTCGCTCGTCGGCGTCGAAGGTGGCGCGCAGTCCAGCACCGTCTCAAACATGCGCCCCAAACGCTCCAGCGGGAACGCGTCAGCCGCAGCGAACTCCACCTCGATCCCACGGTCGTCGGCCTTCTGTCGGGCGATCGCGACGTGTTGAAGCTTTCCGTTCCGGCAGCCCGCTATGACCCTGTCGAGCTCGAAGACGCGAGGCAGAGAACTTAGCGTAATAGTGGATGCTCTGAACTAGTTGATCCAGCAACCTCGAGGAAGGCAGTGAGGACCGAGGGAGAAAGTTAGTTCCAGTTTCCCGACAGTTCGCACATTGAAGACTGATAGGCCACTTAGCTCAGGGCAACCCCACGCGGTTGAGCAGTGCCTGGAAATGTGAGTCAGACTGCAATTCGGCAAATGCAGGGTCAACGCCGATGAGGAGACACGAACTGGAGTGCTGATCCAGACTATGGCGGAGCAGTTCCAGAGTTTGGCCGTGCTCGCCGAGCGCCGCGTAGATCACGGCAATTTCATAGGCTGAAGAGTAACTTCCTTTTGTCGGATTTTCCATCGCGCGAATAATTTCCAGTGCCCGATGCCGGTCGCCGATGGCAGCATAGGTTTGCCCCAGCCGCATGAGAGCATCTGGATCGTGCCCTGAGAGTGCAGCATATTTCTCAAATTCCGGCAAAGCCATCTTGGGAAACCCTTTCTGCAGATAGGCCATACCCAGCAAATCGTGAGCCGCAGAAAAGTTCGGATCGTACGTTAGGGCCTTCCGCGCTTGCGCCATCGCTTCGTCAGAGTTGCTCGAGTAATAGTCAACCTGGCCAAGATCGAGGGAGATGATGAGCGAAAGGGGGTCAAGGTCCTGGGCACGCTGGAATTCCGTGGTTGCTTCCGAAAAGCGCCGGCTCGTCATCAGAAGGAGTCCATACCACTGGTGGGCAGAGGCGTGATTTGGGTTCAATGCGATCGCGCGTCGAAACTCCCACTCCGCTTCCTCGCGTTTCCAGTCGTAAAAGTACGTCACCGCCGCCAAAGTGGCATGCGCTTCTCCAAGCTCATCCTCGATCTGCAGCGCTTGACGTGCCGCGGCTCGCGCCTTGGGAAAGACATCGGCGGGGAGAGCCTGATCGTTGGTTCCTAATACAAAGTACGCGTCTGCCAGACCCAGATAGGCTTGCGCAAAGAGCGGATCCTTTTCCAGGGCCTGGTTGAAGTATTCAATGCTTTTCCATGTAGTGGGTGGAGTTCGGCGATTCCACCAAAAGCGCCCACGAAGGTAAAGATCGCGGGCCTCGGGATCAACAAGGTGGCGTTTTGCGGGAGTCTGCTCGATGTGGCTCATTTCGATTCGCAGTGCACTACCCACCGAGCGTGTCACTTCATCCTCAACGGCAAACGCGTCGTGCGCGTCACGATCGTAAGTCTCCGCCCAGATATGGTAGCCATCTCCAGTCCGAATCAATTGGGTCGTAACGCGAAGACGACTGCCGCTGCGCTGGATGCTGCCCTCCAAGACAGAAATGACACCCAACTGCTTACCGATGGCCCGGACATCGTCAGCCTTCCCCTTGAACTTAAATGCCGACGTGCGAGCGACTACGCGCAGACCCTCTAGCTTGGCCAGGCCACCGGTAAGATCGTCCGTGATCCCGTCGCTCAGGTACTCATCGTTGGGGTCACCAGTAAGGTTTAGAAACGGGAGAACGGCGACGGAAGAAACTTGGGAGGCGCTGGTGACTCGCCGCCGCGAACCGGCGTTCCACCATACGATCGCTAGCGCAAGCGCCGAGACTCCCGCAAACAGGGCCATTGCAGCGAACTTACGAGGAGCCATGCCACGGGACAGGCGTGGCACGGGGTCGACCTGCTCAGACTCCTCCAACGCAGGTGGTCTTAAAGGATGAGGAGAATAAACGACCGCGTAGCCGCCCTTGGGCACTTCAATCTGCACCGGATCGGCCTTGCCCTCACCTGCGTAATACTCTTTGAGTTTGCTGCGCAGGCGTCTGGCGGCCATGCGTACAACCGGGTCCATGCGCGGGTCAAAGGAGGCGTCCCGGTCGAACACTTCCAGGCCAAGCCGATACTCTTTGAGCTGCTTCCCTTGCCCAAGCAGCGTCTGCTCGACGGTGTAACGCAGAAATCGTTTCAGTCCTTCTGCGTCGCGAAACAGCGGGCTGGCAAGAATCTTCTCCAACTCCAAACGCACAGCCGATTCTGCTGGCGGCTCAATCGCTTCTGACAGGCGTGTGAACGGTCCGGCTCGCTCTTGGAGCGCCATGGCTACACTGCGCCTAGAAGGTACGGAAGGCCCTCGCGCAGGCTTGAGTTTACCGTAACTTTACCCCGACTTGCTTGTGTTTTTGGCGCCTTCACTAACAGAATCTGCCGAAACTGCGGATGAGTGTCCTCCGTTCCGAGCAAGGGCCTCGGTTCCTGGAACAAACGCCGCCGAAAACATCCATCGGGAGGGTCTATGACCCGGTCCGTCAGGCTGGTTGGCTTCTGCCTTCTGCTGCTCGTTGTTGCTCTCACCCTGATCGGTTGCAACTCTCTGGTGGGAGGCCCTGGGCTCACGATCAGCGCGAGCGCTAGCAAAACGACGCTCCAGGCTGGCGATTCGACCGCAGTTTCGTCGACCGTGATGCACGCCGGCGGTAACCCGGCCGTTACGTGGTCCCTCTCCGGGGCCAGCTGTCCTAACAATTGCGGGATTCTGGTGAACAGCAACTCCGCATCGACGACCTACTCTGCCCCCGATTTCGCTCCGTCAGCCATTAGCGTCACCGTGACGGCCACCGCCGTCGCCGACCCCTCGAAATCCGCTTCTGTCACCATCAACGTCACGCATTCTCTTTCTATCGCATGCCCGTCCGGTAACGAAGGAGCGCTAAGTGGCCAGTATGCCTTCCTGATGCAGGGCGGCGGCAAACCCGGGGTTGTGGCACTCGTCGGCAGCCTCACAGCAGATGGAAAGGGGAATATCACCGCAGGCCTTGAGGACAGCAATGGCAACGACGCCGGCCCGCAAACCGGCCTGACCATCAATGGCACCGCGAGTCTGTATACGGTGGGTTCGGATCAGCGGGGCTGTCTCGGCATCGTGAATTCACAAAACACGGTCAACATCTACCGCTTTGCTTTAGGGTCCGTTTCGGCGGGGGTGGCGGATACCGGGTGGATGATTGAGTTTGACGATGCCACCGGCAACGGAACCCGCGCCGAAGGCTTTTTGGCACGGCAGAACTCATCTTCCTTCTCCAGCACTTCACTGCAAGGAAACTACGCCTTCGCCCTCGCAGGGCCAGACTCGGCGCTCAACCGCATGGTCAGCGCCGGAGTGATCAATGCCAATGCGGGCAATTTAAGCAGCGGAAACATGGACTCCAACGACGCCGGCACACTCAGCTCCGATGTCTTGGGAGTCACGGGCATCTACAGCGTCGCCTCCAGCGGACGGGGAACACTCACGCTGAGCATCGGGGGCGGGTCAAACTATGCTCTGTACATGATTTCTTCCGCAAGGTTCGTGGCCTTGTCAATTGACGCTCTGAATGCTTCCCGCCCCTTGCAGAGCGGTGAGTTCGACCTGCAAACTCTCGCCAGCTTTACCAACGCCTCCCTGAATGCTGCCGCGGTGTTCTTCTCCATGGGCTACGACAATACAAGCTCAGGACCCACTGTTGGCCTTGGCTTGGTCAGCCCTGACGGGCTGGGCAATGCCACTCTCCATATAGACCAGAACGACGCCGGAGTCTACGTCCCTCTTCAGACCTCAGCAATGACCTACACGGTTTCCGCCAATGGCCGCACGACTACCTCCGGCTTGAACCACAGTCCTGTGTGGTATCTGATCGGTCCCAATGCGGCGTTCTTCATCGGCACCAACCCGAACGCCGACCTCGGGCGACTGGAGCCGCAAAGCGGGGGTCCCTTCAGTATTACGTCGCTCTCCGGGAACTATTCCTACGGTACCGAAGGCACCGCCGCCGGGACCCGCCTGACAGCCGTGGGCTCCATCAACTTTGACGGCATTGGCAACGACCAAGCCACTGAAGACGATGCCACACCCACCGGCCTCTCACCCAATCTCCCGCTGCCGGTTACCCAGTACTCATTCTCGTCCACTTCTGTTCCGCCTGGGCGAGGCACACTTAACAATAACGGCAATACCGTGGCTTACATTATTTCGCCGACCAAGCTCCTATTCTTCAATACTCCGGCGTCCAAACCCAGAATCCTCATCGTGCAACAGTAGGTTAACGTACTCGGCAGGTCTTGCTCTGAGCACAATGTTCAACTGAAGCAACGGAGATGTGCAGGACTACGGATGGTCGGTTTAGCTCACATGCAATTCGTGAACCGTCCGTTCGCAGATTCCAGTTTGCCTCGACGAAACGCCTCATAAATCACCACCTTGCTTGCGTCATGCCGGCGCCCGTTGGAGGTCGCGGATCTGGAGGAGCAAATCAAAGGGTTGGAGCGGGATAGGGCTGTGACTGAACTTGAGAACGGTTCGAACGGCAACGGCAGTGGCGCCGGACCTGATTTCGAGCCCGCCTGCAAGCCGCAAACGGGGGCACGGGGAAAATCGAAGGGGCGTCTCTGCCGACGAAAGCCATCAAGGCGTACTGATTCGAATATGGCTAAGAGTTCAACAAATCATGGCCTCAGATAGAAGAAAGGCAGGACAGTTCTTCCCACTGGCTGGGGTAAAGCCGTCGAAGTTGAGCAGGGAAGTGCCGTTGAACGGTCGTATGGCAATGAACAAAAATGGTAGATCGCAGCCTTTTCAGTCTGTGGCTATCCTGAACGATCAACAACTTGCAGGTCACGGACGGCTGCGTAAGTCCTTCCAAGTACGTGCATGGCGAGTTTCTTGTGGGTTGCAACGTGGGTTGCGTGGACTCAGCAGGTCAATGAGCGTAATAGAGATATTTCGACACTTGGCCCAGCCAAGTGAAATTTGTGGCGGGTCGACGTGGCTGATCCACGCCGCGTCTACAGGCCAGAAACTGCCCTTTTAATGTGCGTGGCGTAGCTTCTGCCGCACTGTTTCCGCGATCAGACCGATCCATCCATACGCAATGGTATTCGCAAGAATGACCCAATAGACACCAATGCCGAAGTGGAAACGAAAACCGGCGAGCACGATTGGCTGAGTCAAAAGGGCGAGATTCCACACAATCGGTTCGGCGGGAGTGATCGGACTTGGGAAAGCAGAGAAGGAATACAGCGCCCATCCGACCGCAACCAGAAAGCCCACACCCGCCCACATAGCAATTCGGAATTTCATGGCTACGGCCTCCCAACAAGCAGGATTTTACGCCTTTTCGGTCTCCGAAGTGTAACTGTTGAGAACGATGTCACAAGCTTGCGCTATTCGTTCGCCAGTTCTCAAATCCCTGTCGACGGGTCAATTCGCGCTACGGAGATGTTACGACCGTCGCAAAGTTGGAACCCGTCTCGCAGAACCAGCTTCCGCTTGGCCATATAATGAAATCGATGAACGGACACCGATAGGAGGCTGCGGGCCCCCCTCTCGAAGCTTACTCGCGGGTCACAAACCAGGAGCGATTCGTGTCCTTGCATGACACTGCAACAGAGTTACTCGATGACTTGGAACTGGAGTTCGACGCCGAGCGCAGGGAGGCATACGGTCTCGATCCCGAGTTGGAGGAGGACTGTAAACTGGCGCGTCCGAGCGTAGCTCTCTTGCCGCGGGACGTTGGGGCCGCTCCCGTCATCGTTGCTTTCTCAGCCTTTCCGGGGCTGCGCATGCGTTTCGGTCACTGGTGCGCAGTTGCTTTTCCGACGTGCGGATGTAACGCCTGTGACGAAACCGCGCACAGCGAAACCGAACGTTTGAGGTCACTGATTGACAACATGATATCGGGCCGCTTCCGGGAAGCTATCCGAGTTCGTGCTGATGGAACTCCGTGGAAAGAGTCGGAGTCTTGGTCCACCGGCGGGAGCTTTGCAGAAGAGTCGCGTCTCGATGAAGCTCTTGCTCGGAAGCTAATTGATGCTACAGGCCCACCACTGGCAGCCATGGCCCAGACGCAGGTGATATCAGTGCTGAGTAAATCGTTGTCGGCCGAAGAGCAAAATAACAACCGCGGCACCGATTAGGGTCAGCATGATGCGATGATACAGGTCATTGCTCGCTGTCCGAGGACCAGCACCGAGAGCTAAAGCGACCATCCCCAGCAATACCCCGCCTAATGCAATAAAGTTGGCGATGAGCGCTGTGCGTCCTCTCGTACTATGAAAAAGCGAAATCGCACCCCCCAGTAAGCAAAGCCCACACAGACTCTCCACAATGGTGGCCGGGATGATCAGCGGTTCACGGAATGGGCCGATCACAACACCTGCGTGTTGAACGCTGCCAAAGAAAAAAAGCAAAGCATTCGCGATCATCAGCACTCCGGCTACAGTTTTCATGCTGGCACCTCCATCCGGCGCAATCGGTTGGAAACCGTTCTCGGCAGCAGGAAACCGGTCGTGATCAGCCAGATAAAGCCAGGAAATCTTACAAGCGGGATGAGGAAAAGAGCCTTCGGGAAAACCAGATTGAGCCAACTCAGCTCACCGGCAACTGCCAGCAGTAGACCCAATGCCACGACCCACTTTGGCAGGAGCTTCTGAAGAGCTGCAGGAACGCACACACCTGCCATTAACAGACCCATTGGGACCGAAAAACCGGGCCCACCAAAAGCATATGAAAGGTAGTACAGAGCCGTAGTGAGCATCGCATCCTGCGTGACACCTTGGTGGATCATCACCCACACGATGAATCCGGCGGCTGCGCCGTTAAATACTGTCATGAATCCACCGAAGAGCGCGATGTTCGGCCCTGCAGCATCGATGCCTAGGAACCGCAGACGGCTAACAACCGAGGCCGCGAAGATTCCGAGAGGGATCAAGGCGCCGAATTGGAGAAAGGTGCAGATCAACGCGGCAGTGGAGTGCGTCTGAAAATACGGCACGATCACACTGGGCGGTTCCCAGGGCCCCGGCCAGTATGGCTGTTTAACCCCGAAGGGAATACCGAAGGCGCTGACCGCACAAAGGCCTGCGTTAAAAAGAACTGTGTAGACGATCGCCAGCGTGCCGAGATGCGGCCCGGCGTGCCGAAGGTTGGCTGAAGTGGCATGTGGTTGATTGTTCATGGTCTCCCCGTATTCATCAGGTTGCGAAGCAATTTGGGAAGGTGATCGCAATTGTTCATATAGGTAATCATTCTATAGAAGAACGATTCTAGCATGTAATATTGCACATGGCAAAAGTGCGACACGAACGCAAATCTTGTTCCCTTGGACAAGGCTCACCTTCCTTTCTCATTGCTCAGGTGGGGGCCCACGCGGCGTCGCAGTTTGCCCAGCGACTTCGGAAGGTCGGCCTCGCGCCGCAGCATGCCGGCATCTTGCGAATACTCAACTCGACGCCAGCCATTACCCAGCAGACGCTCGCCGCCAGGCTCGGGATGGTTCCAAGCCGATTGGTCGTCCTTGTCGATGAAATGGAAGAGAGAGGACTGATTGAACGGCGAGAAGATCCGGGCGACCGACGCCGCTATGCTTTGCATGTCACTCAAAAGGGGCATTCGACGTTAGGGGCGATAGGCCAGATTTCCCGAGAACATTCGCAGGCACTACTCGCCGCTATCTCAGCCCAGGAACAGCGGCAACTCGCCACTTTGCTGCAACGTATTGCAGATCAACAGGGACTCACTCCTGGGGTACATCCTGGCTATCGGTCAGAGTGACCGTGGGCGGCACTGCACTAATCCTGCTTGACTGACGACTTCCAGAAGTAACTGTTGCATTCAGTCGCTTAGGCGCGGTTCGATTGTGGCCTAGAAGTGATTACCCTCATAACCGTTTGGTTGTGAGCGTAATGGCGATTTGGACGAAGCCGCTGTCGCGGCGGACGCTACCGCGTGTTTCAACTTCAGCTGATTGGGAGGGGCGAGAGAGTT
>Ga0187766_10000706_pt1 | contig 18976 bp, 19 predicted proteins | sample 0216_QUI02_MP05__4_FD_132971 | JGI IMG/M metagenome (GOLD analysis project Ga0187766, IMG submission 132971) | Tropical peat soil microbial communities from peatlands in Department of Meta, Colombia - 0216_QUI02_MP05_20_MG | ecosystem: Environmental > Terrestrial > Soil > Wetlands > Peat ... | reverse complement strand
TCGCGATGGTCGAGCGTGATCCCAACGACGACAAGAACGTGATCGTGGAGATCCGGCCGGGAGCGGGGGGCGACGAAGCGGGGCTATGGGCGGGCGACCTGTGCCGGATGCTCACCCGGTACGCCGAGCGCCGAGGGTTCGCGGTCGAGCCGCTGTCAAGCGGGGACGGCAGCTACACGTTTGCGGTCAAGGGCGACGGCGCCTACTCGGTGTTCAAGTACGAGGGCGGGACGCATCGCGTGCAGCGCGTGCCCGAGACCGAATCACAGGGTCGGATCCACACCTCGACGGCGACCGTCGCCGTGCTCCCGGAGGCCGACGAGGTCGAGGTCGATATCGATCCGGGCGACCTCCAGATCGACGTCTATCGGAGTTCGGGGCCGGGCGGCCAATCCGTCAACACGACCGATTCCGCGGTTCGGATCACGCACAAGCCGACCGGGATCGTCGTCTCGATGCAGGATGAGAAATCGCAGCTTCAGAACCGGGAGCGGGCGATGCGCGTGCTGCGCGCGCGGCTGTACGAGCGCGCGCTCGCGGCGCAGCAGGCTGCGGTCGCCGCGTCACGGCAGGCGCAGGTCGGCACCGGCGACCGGGCCGAGAAGATCCGCACCTACAACTACGGCGAGCGGCGGGTCAAGGACCACCGCATCAACCTGTTGCTGCACAACCTCGACGCGATCCTGCTCGGCGAGCTCGACGAACTGACGGCGGCGCTCCAGGACGACGAAAAGCGCAGGCGGCTGGCGGAGCGGGCGCTTGCGTGAGGCGGGGGGCGGTCTGGCCGACGCTGCGGCGTCGCCTGGGTCGGTGCGTGACGCGCTCGCTCACGCGGTAGTGCGACTGCGCGCGGTCGGCTGTGACACGCCCCGGCTCGATGCCGAGCTGCTGCTCGCCGAGGTGCTCGGCTGCGACCGGGCCTGGCTCGTGATCGACGGCCGCTCGGAGCTGCCTGCCGATGCGGCCGAGCGCTTCGGCGCGCTGATCGAGCGACGGGCCGCGCGCGAGCCGATCGCCTACATCCTCGGCCGCAAGGAGTTCCGGCGCATCTCGCTCGGTGTCGACCGGCGCGTGCTGATCCCGCGACCCGAGACCGAGCTGCTCGTCGAGGTCGGGTGCTCGCTTCCCCGTGGCGCTCGGGTCGTCGACGTCGGCACGGGATCCGGGGCGGTGGCGCTGGCGCTGAAGGACGAGCGGCCCGATCTGATCGTCGCCGGAACGGACATCAGCGACGAGGCGCTGGCGGTCGCGCGGGCGAATGCGTCGCGGCTCGAACTCGACGTCAGGTTCGCTTGCGCGGACCTGCTTGACGACCGTGCGTACGACGCGGTCCTCGCCAACCTGCCGTACGTCGCCGCCGATGCCCCCGGGCTGGCGCCCGAAATCTCGGTCTACGAGCCGCCAGCGGCGCTGTACGGAGGGCCAGACGGGCTCGACCTCGTGCGGCGCTTGCTGTCCCGGGTCGACCGCGTCTCCGTCGTCGGCCTGGAGGTCGGGTTCGACCAGGCGGGCACCGTTTGTGAGCTCGTGGCGGACGCCGGGTTCACGTCCGTGCAGCGACTCCGCGACCTCGCCGGTCACGAGCGCGTGGTGGTCGGGCGCCGGTGAGCGAAGGCGTGGTGGAGGGTGGGGGGGCGTCGGAGGCCGCCTCCCCGGACGCGTCTGCGGCGGAGGCCGTGTCGGAGGCATTCGAGCGCTGTATGGCGGCCGGCGGTGTCGCCGTGTTCCCGGCCGACACCGTGTACGGACTCGCGTGCGATCCCGGGAACCGGTTTGCGGTCGAGCGGCTGTACCTGCTCAAGCGGCGCCCATTGGAGAAGCCGTCGGCGGTGATGTTCTGCGAACTGGAGCTGGCGCTCGGGGCGCTGCCCGAGCTCGGCCGGCGGACGCGCGCCGCGCTCACGCGCCTGCTCCCCGGCGCGGTGACGGTGCTGCTGCGAAACCCGGCCGAGCGCTTCCCGCTGGCCTGCGGCGCGGATCCCGGGACGCTCGGTCTGCGAGTCCCGTGCACGGATCTGCTGGCCGGCGTGAGGTGGCCGGTCCTTCAGTCCAGTGCCAACCGCGCGGGAGCGGCTGATCCGTCGCGGCTCGGGGACGTGCCGCCGCTGATCCGGGCGGCCGCGGATCTCGTGATCGACGGCGGTGAGCTCTCGGGCACGCCGTCGACGGTCGTTGACCTGCGCGGCTACGAGGATTCGGGCGAATGGTCGGTCCTGCGCGACGGGGCGACCGGGGCCGCTGCGTTGGCCGTTGCGTTGGATTGAGCCGGCCGCGCTCGGGCGCGACGGTTCCGTGGTCCGGGGATGATCCGCCGGGCGCCACTGCCGCTGATATCGTCGCCCACCAGTGAGCACCCAGCTGCCACCCGACTTCTTCAACCGGCCGCTGGCGGACGTCGACCCCGAGATCGCCGATGTGCTGGCACTCGAGCTCGAGCGCCAGCAACGCACGCTCGAGATGATCGCGTCGGAGAACTTCGTCCCGATCTCGGTGCTCGAGTGCCAGGGGTCGGTGCTGACGAACAAGTACGCCGAGGGCTATCCGGGCAAGCGCTACTACGGCGGCTGCGAGCACGTCGACGTCGCCGAGCAGCTCGCGATCGATCGCGCGTGCGCGCTGTTCGGCGCCGAGCACGCGAACGTGCAACCGCACTCTGGCGCGCAGGCCAACGCCGCCGTTTACCACGCGCTGCTCCAGCCCGGGGACGTGATGATGGGCCTCGAGCTCGCGCACGGCGGCCACCTGACGCACGGGATGCCGATCAACGTGTCCGGACGGCTGTACGACATCGCCGCCTACCACGTCGATCGGGAGACGAGCCTGATCGACATGGACGGGGTCGAGCGGATCGCGCTCGAACGGCGGCCCAAGGTGATTCTCGCGGGCTGGTCCGCCTATCCCCGGATCCTCGACTTCGCGCGCTTCCGCGCGATCGCGGACGAGGTCGGGGCGTACCTGGTCGTCGACATGGCGCACTTCGCCGGGCTCGTCGCAGCGGGCCTGCATCCCAACCCGGTGCCGGTTGCCGACGTCGTCACGACCACGATCCACAAGACGATCGGCGGTAGCCGTGGCGGGATGATCCTGTGCAAGCAGGAGTTGGCGAAGAAGATCAACTCGGCCGTGTTCCCGGGTCAGCAGGGCGGCCCGCTGGAGCACGCGATCGCCGGCAAGGCTGTGTCGCTACGGATCGCGGCGTCGGAGCCGTTTCGGGAGCGCCAGGAGCGGACGCTCGCGGGCGCGCGTGCGGTTGCCGCGGAGCTGCTGCACGCCGGCGGCGACGTCAACGTGCTCACCGGCGGCACCGACGTTCACCTGCTGCTGTGCGACCTCCGCGCATCGGATCTGGACGGGCGGCAGGCCGAGGATCGACTGGCGTCGATCGGAATCACCGTGAACCGCAACGCGGTGCCGTTCGATCCGCGTCCGCCGGCCGTGTCCTCCGGGCTGCGGATCGGGACCCCGGCGCTCGCGACGCGCGGACTTCAGGTCGAGGACTTCGTCGAGGTGGGCAAGATCATCGCCGCGGCGCTGCAGCCTGGGGACGTGTTCGGACAGCGGCAGGGCGAGCTGGCCGACCGTGCGGCGGCGGTCGCAGAGCGATATCCGCTGTACACGGTGTTGAGGGCGCCGGCGGCTGTTTGATGGCCCGGGCCGTTTGCGGGCTCGGGGCGGTTTTGCCGGCCCGCGGCTGTTTGAGGGCTCGGGGCGGTTTCGGGCTCGGGGCGGTTTCGGGCGCTCGGGGGCGGTTTTGCGGGCTCGGGGCTGTTTGAGGGCTCGGGGCGGCCTGCGGCCCGGGGTGGTTCTGCGGGCTGGGGGCGGTTTGAGGCTGAGGGCGGCGGGGGCGGGGTGCCTCGGCTGGCCCGACCGGCTACCGCTTTGTGCCGAATGTGCGCCGTTCGTGGCGACTTGGTCAAAGTCCTGAGCCAAATCGCGGCCGTCGAGGTCCGCGGCCACGCGGCGGGCGGATACTTGCCCGGATGGAGGCGTCGGAACCTGCACGAGAACCCAAACCGGCCGGCGGCGGCCGGAAATGGGTGCCGGTGCATGGCATACATGCAGATCCGCCGAAAGCTCCCGTGGCCGCGCCAGTTTGGGCTCCCGTGCAGGTCATGGGCCGGGGCGACCGGGAGATTGCGCGCATCGCCGCGCGCCAGAAGGGACTGATCACTCGCGAGCAACTGCTGAGGTGCGGGCTCGGGCGCGGCGCGATCGACCATCGACTGAAGAACGGCCGCCTGCACCGGTATCACCCCGGCGTGTACGTCGTCGGCCACACGTCGCTCGAGCAGTTCGGCGGCGAGCTGGCCGCGGTCCTCTACTACCGCGGTCACGCGATCGTCAGCCATCGCACGGCAGCGCTCGTCTGGGGGCTCGTCGAGTCGCCTCCAGACGAGGTGACGTTGACGGTCGTCGACAGCGACTGCCGCTCGCGTCCCGGTCTGCGCCTGCACCGCGCGGCCAGGATCGATCGCAGCGACGTGCAAGCACAGCGCGGACTTCCGCTCACCTCCGCGGCTCGCACCCTGCTCGATCTCGCCGGCGGAGCATCGGGCGTCGAGCTCGAGGACGCGCTCGCCAAGGCGCGCGGACGCCGGCTGGTCCGCGACGAGGAGATCCGGGCCGCGATCAGCCGTGCGCCGAACCGCAGGGGCGCGTCCCGGATGAGCCGGCTGCTTGGCAGCGGTCGCCGGTCCGGATTCACGCGCTCAAAGGCCGAACGCCGGTTGCGCGCGCTCGTCGAGGCGGCTCAGCTGCCGCAGCCACTCGTCAACGTCCCGCTGCTCGGATACACGGTCGACTTCCTGTGGCCCGATCAGCGGGTCGTGCTCGAGGTGGACGGTCTCGCCTATCACGCCGGGGCGGCGGCGTTCACGCGCGACCGCAGGCGGGACCAGCGGCTGACGGCCGCCGGGTACCTCCCGATGCGTGCCACCTGGGACGACCTCACCGAGGAGTTCTTGCCGTTCGTCGCTCGGCTCGCACAGGCGCTCGTACAGGGTCGCCGCTAGACGGCCGAAGCGCTTCCGTCCGAGCGTCCAACGCTCCAGTCCTACCGGGCTGCCATCCTACGCGCAAGCCATGCAGTACTGGGATGCAGCGTTCGCCTTCCTTGTCGCGATGGCGGTCGCCGCAGCGCTGACGCCGCTGTCGGCTCGGCTGGCTGTGCGCGTGAAGGCGGTCGTCCAGCCGAGCGACCGGGGGCTTGCCGAGCGCGCGACCCCGGCGTTGGGCGGATTGGCGATCCTCGCGGGCGTGCTGGTGGCCGCGGCGATCTGGATGCCGCCCGTGGTCAAGTTGCGCCATACGGCCGGCACACCGCCCGGGTCAGGCGGCACGGCGCACACCTGGGCGATCGTGGCGGGCGCGTGCGTGATCGCGGTCGTCGGCGCGATTGACGACGCCCGCGATCTGCGCCCGCAGTGGAAACTGCTCGGTCAGGTCGCGGCTGCCGTGATCGCGGTCGAAGGCGGAGTCGTCGTGACCGACGTGACGCTGCCGTTCGTGGGCTCGCTGCAGTTCCCGAACGCGGGCGGGGCGCTGACCGTTGTCTGGCTCGTGGGGCTGATGAACGTCGTCAACTTCTCCGACGGCGTCGACGGCCTGGCGGCGGGCCTGTGCACGATCGACGGGATCGCGTTCGCGATCATCGCGTTCGACCTGAGCGTCAGTGGGGCGGCGGTGCTGGCGGCGCTGACGGCCGGGGCGGCGCTGGGCTTCCTGTTCCACAACCTGTATCCGGCGAAGGTGTTCATGGGCGACTCGGGGGCGAACCTGCTCGGCTACCTGCTCGGGGTCGTGGCCGTCCTGGGATCGGTGAAGACGGGCGTCGTGGTCGCGTTGGCCGTGCCGCTCCTGATCCTCGCGGTCCCATTCCTCGACACGGGCTTTGTCGTCGCCAAGCGCCTCAAATCCCGACGCAAGCCGTGGTCGGCCGACGCGAACCACTTCCATCACCGGATGGCGCGGATCGGCTTCAGCCAGCGCAAGACGGTCCTGTACCTGTACGGCTGGACGCTGATGCTCGCGGGCGTGGCGATCGCGCTCCGGTTCGTTCCCTACCACCCTCATCATCGTGGTCAGTACGACCTCGGCTGGTCGCTGGTGATGGCCGCGATCCTGCTGCTCGCGCTCGCGGCGAGCCTCTACCTGGTCTACGTCCTCGAGCTGCTCAAGTTCCGCAACCGCCGGGCGCGCGAGCTGCGCAATCTCGATCCGGACACCAGCGAGCACGAGATCGAGGAGGTCGTGAACCGGGACATCGAGACGGGCGAGTTCGAGCGCGTGGGATAGTGGGGACCGACGCCGATGCAGAAATCGAACCTCGCGCAGCTCGAGTCGTTCATCACGCTGGATGGCTCCTCGATCCGGGAGCTGGCTGGACCGGCGTGGACGCGCGCGCGCAACCAGAGCCTCGCCGAAGCCACGGTGCCGCCGGGCGGCGAGACTGCGGAGCACTACCACGCGACCACGGAGGAGCTCTACTACTTCATCGCCGGCGCCGGGCGGATGCGGCTCGGCGAGCACGAGGACGAGGTGCGGAGTGGGGACTGCGTGGTGATCCCGCCCGGCACCCCGCACAAGCTATGGAACCCGGGTCCCCAGTCGCTGGTGCTCCTGTGCTGCTGCGCGCCGGCGTATACGGACGATGACACCGTGATGACGGGCGCCTGAGCAGGATGCGGAGCGGACCGATCGAGGCGATCGTTGTCGGGGCACGGGCAGCGCCACTCTGACCCCTGCCGACCGAACCGGCCGCGAACCAGGTAGCGCCACTCTGAGCCCTGCCGACCGAGCCGGCCGCGAACGAGGTGGCGGCACTCTGAGCCGCGTCGGTAGAACCGACCGGCTCCTGTTCGGGGCGGTCGTGCTGGCGACGGTGCTTGCCGGGATCACGCGCTACGCGAGCGGGATCTCCAGGGTCGTCGCGTTCGTGTGCGCGGCACTCGCGCTCGCGGGGCTTGCGTGGGTGGTGTCATTTGCGACCGAGCAGGTCGGGATCCGGTTCGGCCACGCGATCACCGGGTTCATGCAGTCGACGATCGGCAACCTGCCCGAGTTCTTCGTCGTCCTGTTCGCCCTCGCCGCGGGCGAGCGGACGATCGCCGAGACGGCGATCCTGGGCGCGATCCTCTCCAACGCCCTGCTCGTGCTCGGGATCGTGATCGTCGTGGGGGCGCGCAGAGCCCACGACGGAGTGATGCGCTTCAGCCCGCGGTTGCCGAACGACACCGCGACGCTGCTGCTGCTGTCGACGTTCATCATCGTCCTGATCGGGCTGGCGAATGCGGCCCGAGACCCGGCGAGCAAGCACACCACGACGATCTCGATCGTCGGAGCCGCGGCGATCCTGATCGTGTATTGCGCGTGGACGGTGCAGTATCTGCGCTCGGCTGAAGTCCCGCCGGGGCGCTCGGCTGACGTGCCGCCGGGGCGCTCGGCTGACGTGCCGCCGGAGCGCTCGGCTGGCGTGCCGCCAGGGCGCTCGGCTGACGTGCCGCCAGGCGAACTCGAGCGTCCGAAGCTGGCGCCGGCGGCGAGCGTCGCGCTCCTGGCCCTCGCCGGCACCGCGTCGGCGTTCGTCTCCGATTGGTTCGTGAACGCGCTCGAGCCCACGATCCACGCGCTCCACATCACCGAGGTGTTCGCCGGTCTGGTGATCGTCGCGATCGCGGGCAACGCCGCCGAGAGCGTGACGGGAATCGTGATGGCGGCGAAGGGCCGATCGGAGCTCGCGATCTCGATCGTCAAGAATGCGGTCGCGCAGATCGCGGCGTTCCTGTACCCGGTGCTGGTGCTCGTATCGCTGCTGACCGTGACAACGCTGACGTTCGCGCTCGCGCCGGTGTACATCGGAGCCCTGTTCGGAACCGCCGTGATCGTATGGCAGATCACGGGGGACGGTGAGGCGACGCTGTTCGAAGGAGCGGCGCTGATCGCCACGTTCGTGATCCTCGCGACGGTCGCAGCGTTTGAATAGCGCCGGGTCCTCCTCCCACAGCGGAGATTCGTCGGCGAGGGCGCGATTTGGTGGTATTCTTACGTTTACGTAAGAATCAATTTTGTTGGCGGCGAGGACTGCAAGGCGTTTGACGGCGCTCAAGGCACCCCGAGGGAAGACCCACAGATTCGGCGTTCAGGCTGGGCACGACGCGTACAAGTGGTGGGCGCTGTCGTGTACGAGCCTCGGAATGCTGCTGGCAACGATCAACTCCGGCACGCTGATCATCGCGCTGCCGGACCTGGAGCGGAGCCTGCACACGACTCTGCTCGAGCTCGTGTGGGTGATCCTCGTGTACATGATCGCCTCGACGGTGCTGGTGCTGAGCGCCGGGCGCTTGTCCGACCAGTTCGGCCGCAAACGCGCGTACATCGCGGGTTTCGCCGTGTTTGCGCTCGCGTCGCTCGGGGCGGGCTTTGCCGGCAACGGCACGCAGCTGATCCTGTGGCGGATCCTGCAAGGCGTCGGAGGCTCGTTCCTGTTCGCGAACGCGGCGGCGATTGTTACCGACGCGTTCCCACGCGAGCAGCTCGGCCTGGCGATGGGAACGAACACGATGGTGGCCGCAGTCGGACTCGTGATCGGACCCGTGCTCGGCGGAGCACTGGTAGCCATCTCGTGGCACTGGGTGTTCTGGTTCAACGTTCCACTCGGCTTCGCCGGCAGCGCTTGGGCCGGGCTGATCCTGCGCGAGCTCGGTGGCCGCTCCGGCGACAGGACGTTCGACGTGGCGGGCACGGTCACGTTCCTGATCGGTCTGACCGGCCTTGTGCTCGGAATCTCGAAGGGCGGGATCTCGGGCTGGGATTCGCCGATCGTGATCGGCGGACTGATCGCGGCGGCTGTGCTGCTGCCCCTGTTCATCGTGATCGAACGTCATCATCCCGCCCCGATGCTCGACCTGAGGATCTTCTCCAACCGCCTGTTCTCGGCGGCCGCGGCGGCCGCGTTCATCAACGGGCTGTCGCGGTTCGCGCTGATGTTCCTGTTCGTGTTCTACTTCCAGGGGGTTCAGGGCAACTCGCCGATTGTGGCCGGGATCAAGCTGGCGCCGCTCGCGCTCGGAATGCTGATCTCCTCGCCGCTGGCGGGGATGTGGGCTGATCGGCGTGGCTCGAGGGGCATGGCGGTGCTCGGGATGCTGGTCACCGCAGCCGGGCTCGCGTTGATGACGACGCTCGGGCGGGACACCGGCTACGCGGCAAGCGGCGCCTACCTGTTCATCGTCGGCGTCGGATCGGGGATGTTCAACTCTCCGAATACGGCCGCGATGATGGGCACCGTCGCTGCACACCGCCGGGGCATCGCGGCCGGCGCGCGGGTGCTGGTCCAGAACACCGGAGCGGTGATCTCGATCGCGTTTGTGATCGCGGTCGTGACCTCATCGGTCCCGAGGGCAACCCTGTTCTTGGTCTTCTCCGGTCTGGCGAACCACATCTCCAATGCGCAGCTGAGCCCGTTCATCGGCAACATGCACACGGCGCTGTGGTGCCTGTGCGCGATCTCGATCCTGGGTGCGTTCGTGGCGGCCGCACGCCCGGCGCACGCAGAGTCGAGCGCGGTCGAGGCGCAGGTGGCGATCTCATGACCGCGACCGCAACCGAACAGCACAAGCTGCTGCGGATCGGCGAGCTGGCGGAGCTGACCGGAACCACACCGCGCACGATTCGCTACTACGAAGAGATCGGACTGCTGCCCGAAGCTGCCGACCGGGCGCAGGGCAAGCACCGGTGTTATTCGCAGGCGGACGTCGACCGGGTCAAGGAGATCGTGCGGCTCAAGGATCTCTTGGGGCTCTCGCTGGAGCAGCTCTCGCGACTGTTGGAGGCCGAGGCTGCGCGTGCGGAACTGCGGCGCGAGTATCAGCAAGCAGAAGACTGTGCGACCCGTCGGCGGATCATGGAGCAGGCGCTCGGGCACATCGCGACTCAGCTCGAGCTCGTGCGCGGCCGGCGGGACGAGCTCGAGCTGCTCGAGGCCGAACTCGTCGACAAGCGGCGCGAGATCCGCAAGCGCCTGGGGGAGATCACATCGTGACCGCGCCGCGGTCGCGCGTCGACCGCCGCGCGATGGCGACGCTGTCCGCAGGCCATCTGTTCACGGACATCGCCCAGGGCTCGATTCCCGCGATGCTCGCGTTCCTGATCGCGAGGGATCACCTCAGCTACGCCGCTGCCTCCGCCCTGATTTTCGCCGCGACGGTTTCGAGCTCCGTGATCCAGCCGCTGTTCGGACACGTGTCCGACCGCCTGTCGCTACCGTGGCTGATGCGCGGCGATGCTGCTCGGCGGGGCCGCGGGAACGCTGATCGGTGGACCGCTCGCAGACCAGTTCGGTCGTCGTACCGTGCTGGTCGGATCGATGCTCGCGCTACCGCCGCTGCTGGCCGGGTTTCTGCTCTCGGGGCCGGTGCTCGGGGTCGCGTTCGCGGCGCTCGCCGGAGCAGCGACGATCGCGACGTTCGCGGTCACGATCGTGATGGGCCAGGAGTACCTGCCGGGCCGCCTCGGCGTCGCAGCGGGCGTGACGATCGGTCTGTCGATCGGTCTTGGCGGAGTCGGCGCCCCGTTGCTTGGGCTGCTGGCGGACGCACACGGTCTGCGGGCGGTGTTCGAGACGATCGTGGTGCTGCCGTTGCTGGCATTGGGCCCGACGCTCCTGCTTGCGGTGACCACGCCGAGGCCCGCCGCCCCACGGCGCTACGGCGAGCCGCCGGCGCCGGCCAAAGTCGCCTGAGGGGCGCCGCGTCGCGTCGTCCCGACCGGGATCGATCGATGCGGATCGCTGCAGGAAAGTGGCGCATCGCGCCGTAACAATCCGTCGCCGGCGCTGTATTTGTGCGCAACGTCGGTGCGGCGGCGCCGCATGAGCAAGGAATTGACCTCGGGCGCCGTAATTGAGACCGATAGGGCGAGACGATCCCGTGAACAGGCTCATGCAACGCTTCCCCCGCTGGGTGCCTCGCCTGGCAGCGCTCGCGGCCGCGGTCGTCGGGCTCGTCAACATCGCCTCCGCGCTGACGCCCAACATTCGCTGGCGAGGCCACCTGCTGCTCGAGTTCGAGCCCGTCGAGGCGATGCGCCTGTTCCATGCGTTCGCGCTGCCCGCGGGTACCGCGCTGCTGCTCGTCGCGCCGTACCTGCTCAAACGTCGCCGACGCGCGTGGCAGGCTGCGATTGTCCTGATGCTGCTGATGGGTACGTTCGACCTGCTCAAGGGCCTCGACTTCGAAGCGACGCTGATCACGTGGGGAACCGCGTCGATCCTGCTGTTCACGGGTGCCGCGTTCCGCGTCCGGCACGACCCGATCACGCTCCGTTCCGCGCTCTGGCGTGTGCCGCTGCTCGGGCTGGCGGGCGTCGGCACGGCCGCGCTCGCCGCGTGGGCTTCGCAGGGCCGTCCATCCGTCACGACGGTGCTGCGCGAGACCGGCGATCTGCTGCGCTGGCATTCGGGTCCGATCCATTTCCGTCATCACCATCTCGCTTGGATCCACCACCTCGTATGGATCCCGCTCAGCGTGCATCTGATCGAGATCGGGACGCTGGCCGCGGTGGCGTACGTGATCTTCCGCCCGCTCGCCGCCCCGAGGACCCTCCCGGCTCCCGACGCTCGCGCGGCGGCCGCTGAGCTGGTCCGCGCGCACGGCAGCGACACGCTGTCGTTCTTCAAGCTCCGCGCCGACGAGCAGTACTTCTTCGCGCGCGGTCGTCGCGCGTTCGTCGGCTACCGGATCGAGAACGGCGTGCTCCTGTTGTCAGGGGATCCCGTCGGCTCGGAGGACGCGTTCGAACCGCTGCTGTTCGAGTTGCGCGCGTTCGCCGACAGCCGAGGCTTGAAGCTGGGCGCCGTCGGCGCGAGCGAACAGATGTGCCCCCTGTTCAAGGAGCTTGGCCTACGGACGCTGTACCTCGGCGACGAGGCGATCATCGAGCTCGACAAGTTCTCGCTCGAGGGCCGTGCGATCCGCAAGATCCGCCAATCGGTGACCCGACTGACGAAAGCCGGGTATGTCGCCGAGCTGCACGAGCTCGAGACGATCGATCCCGGCACGCTGGAGCAGGCGGAGGCGGTGCTCGAGCGTGGGCGGGACGGCGCGCCCGAACGTGGCTTCTCGATGGCGATGGACTCACTGCGCCGCGCCGAGACGTTCGTCGTGATCGCTCGCGACGACGAGGGCGACGTCCGGGGCGTGTTGCACTTTGTTCCCTGCTATGGACGACAGGCCGCCTCGTTGTCGTTCATGCGTCGCGATCCGGGGACACCGAACGGCTTGACCGAGTTTCTCGTCGCCCGCGCGGTCGAGCTGCTGCGCGAGCGTGGCCTGGCTGAGCTTTCGCTCAACTTCGCCACGTTTGCGAAATGGATGCACAGCCCCGAGAAGCGCTCCGAGCGCGTGCTCGGCAAGCTCGTCGCGCTCGGCAATCCCTTCTTTCAGATCGAGAGCCTGTATCGCTTCAACGCCAAGTTCTTCCCGCGCTGGGAGCCGCGCTACCTGGTCTACGAAGGGGCGTTCGGCCTTCCGCGAACGAGTCTTGCGGTGATGTGGGCCGAGGGGCAGCTGCCGAAGTTGAAACGGCCCGCTGGTCGCCGGGCCGCGGTAACCGCGGGCGTGGTCGAGCCGCCCCATGCGTCGGTCGCGCGTTAAGCGCGACTAATCGGTACCCTTTTGGATTCGCCGACCTTTCCGTCGGCGGCCGCTTTTGTCGCCGCCTCCCGCGGTTCCGCACGATAGCCTTCCGGCCCTCCGACGCCTTGTGTTTGGCTTGACCAGCTATTACCGACATCATGACGAACAGCCGTCCCCCTCTCACTGGCAGGGACGCCGCCGGCGCCGGAGCATTGATGCTGTCGGTAAACGTGATCTGCGCGGCCGTGGGCGCCGGTCTCGGAGCGCTGGTGGGCGCCCTGGTGCCGCTGCTGGTGGCCGGGTTCTTCGTCGGCTTCTTCCTGGGGATCTTCGTTGTCGCTAAACGCTTCCGCCACCTGTGAGCGGCCCGCCGAGCCAGACATGACGCTGCTCCGATACATCGACGTGGTGCTGGTGGTGATCGCCGCGCCGATCCTGTTGCTGATCGGGGTGCCCGCCGTCGGGTACCTGGTCGGCGCCGCCGCCTGGATTCTGCTGCGAGCGGTCGGCGTCGGCGTCGACCGTTACGCCGGATCGGTTGATGAGCAGAGCCGGGAGGTGACGCTCAGGCTCGTGTACCTCCTCGGCCGGTTGTTCCTGCTCGCGCTGGCGATCGTTCTCGTTCGCAAGGAGGTCGGGCGCGACGACGGGCTGACGGCGCTGCTCGTGATCGTGTTCGCATTCACGGCGCAGCTCGCGGCGTCGATCATGACCCGGCCGAGGTCGCGATGAGCAGGACGCAGAAGGTTCTGCTCGCGATCTTCGGCTTCTACGTGCTGGGGATCGTGTTGCTGCTGGTGCTGTTCGGCTTCTCGTCGCACAAGAACAATTCGTTCCAGATCCAGAACGAGTTCAAGCTGATCAACTGGGTCAGCCTCGGTGTGTTCAGCATCAACCGCGCTGTGCTGTACCTGTTCATCGCGGCGGTGCTGACGGTCGTGACGATGGTGTACGTGGCCAACCGGATGCAGGCACGGCCCAACCGCGTCCAGACGGGCACCGAGGTGATCTTCTCGCTGATGCGAGACAACATCACGCGCGGGAACATGCCCGACTCGATGGCCGCCAACTGGTTCCCGTTCCTGGGCACGCTGTTCCTGTTCATCTGGTACTGCAACCTGATCGGCTACATCCCACTGCCGACGAATACCGAGGAGAAGTTCAACATCTTCGGCGCGCACATTCCCTCGTTCGCGCTCTACGCCGCGACCGCGAATATCTCGGTCCCGCTCGCGCTCGCGCTCGTCGTGTTCGTTTCGTTTATCGTCGTCGGGATTCGCGCGCAGGGCCCGATCGGCTACGCGAAGAGCTTGATCCCAGCCGGCGTCCATGGACCGATGCTGCTGCTGATCGGACCGCTGGAGATCATCTCGACGATCATGCGGCTGCTGTCGCTGACGATCCGGTTGTTCGCGAACATCCTTGCCGGCCACCTGATCATCCTGTTCATGGCCGGCGGGCTGGCGGTGATCCTCGGCCTTCAGGTCCTGGGCTGGTTCACGCTGCCGGCCGGGATCGCGATCTACCTGTTCGAGCTCGGCCTGGTCGCGACCCTCCAGGCGTTCATCTTCGCGACCCTGTCGGCGATCTATCTCGCCGGCTCGGTGACCACTCATTGACCAACAACAAGGAGCTTTCTAAGTGCTTTTTTCATTACTTGTTCCGTTAGCGGCCTCGTCGGGGGTGGGCGCGGGGCTCGGGATCGGGATCGGCGGTGGACTCGGAGCGGTCGGCGCCGGAATCGGCATCGGTTTCATCTTCGGCAAGGTGATCGAGGCGGTCACGCGCCAGCCCGAGATGCGCGATGAGATCACGAGCATCCAGTGGCTCGGTTTCGCGCTCACCGAGGCCTGCTTCTTCTACGGTCTGGTCGCAGGCCTGCTCTCGTACGTACTGAAGTAATGCCGCCCCTTGCATCCAGCGGCTCGTTCCTGATCACGCCCAACGTCGGGCTGATGATCTGGACGCTGCTGCTGTTCGTGATCTCGATGTACATCCTTGCCAAGCTCGCGTTTCCCCGGATCAGCGAGGCGCTCGACCGGCGCCAGAAGGCGATCGACGATTCGATCGATGTGGCCGAGCGGACCCGGCGAGACGCAGATGAGTTGCTGGCGCAGTACCGCGAGCGGCTGAAGGAAGCGCGCCAGCAGGCCGAGGACATCGTCCAGCGCGCGCGTCACGCGGCCGAGGTGCGCGAGCGCGATGCGCAAGCCGAATCCCAGACCCGACGCGAGCAGATGATGGAGCAGACCCGGAGGGAGATCGAGGCCGAGACGCGGCGCGCGATCGACGAGATCCGGCGTGAGGTCGCCGATCTGACCGTGCTGGCGACCGAGAAGGTGACCCGTAAGACGCTGACCGCCGACGATCAGCGGCGCCTGGTGCAGGACGCGCTGAGCGAGCTCGACTTCAGCGCGCTCAGCCCGGGAGGCCAGAATTAATGGAGGAGATCGCCGAGGTGTACGCGCGGGCGCTGTTCGAGGTCGCCAAAGAGCAGGGCTCGCTCGACAAGATCCGCGAGCAGCTTCGGCAGTTCGCCGACGCGCTCGACTCCGACCGCGAGCTGGCGGTGTTCTTCTTCTCGCCGTACTTCTCCTCCGAGGAGAAGAAGGACGGGTTGAGGCGCGCGGTCGACGGAGCCGATCCCGCGTTCATGAACTTCCTCGAGGCGCTGATCGAGCGCCATCGGATGCCCGCCGTGTTCCGCATCCGTGCCCGCTACGAGGAGCTCTGGGACGACGAGCGCAAGCTGCTTCCGGTCGACGTGACGAGCGCGGTGGCGCTTGACTCCACGACGGTGCGCAGCATCGGCGACCGAGTCGGCGAGCAAACCGGACGCACGGTCGAGCTCGCAAGCCACGTCGATCCCGAGATCCTTGGGGGAATCGTGCTCCGGGTGGGCAATTACGTCCTCGATGCCTCGATCAGGAACAGTCTGAACCAACTTCGCAAGCAAGTCGCGCAGGGCTAGGCCACGACCGGCGCGACGTCAAGGGAGCAAACCTGATGCAGATCAAGCCCGACGAGATCACTTCAATCCTCAAGAGCCGGATCGAAGGCCTCGATACCTCGAGCGCCGAACTGACCGAGGTCGGGACGGTGCTGTCTGTCGCCGACGGCATCTGCCGCGTCCACGGGCTCGAGAACTGCATGTCGTTCGAGATGCTCGAGCTACCGCACGGCGTCACGGGCCTGGCGCTGAACCTCGAGTCCGACAACGTCGGTGCGGTGCTGTTCGGCGAATGGGAGAAGATCCTCGAGGGCGACACGGTCCGCAGGACCAAGCACCTGCTCGACGTTCCCGTCGGGGAGGGGCTGCTCGGGCGGATCGTCGACCCGCTCGGCAACCCCCTCGATGGCAAGGGAGAGATCAACACCACGCTAACGCGTCCCGCGGAGCACAAGGCTCCCGGGGTCGTCCAGCGCCAGCCGGTGAAGGAGCCGATGCTGACCGGCCTGAAGGCGATCGACTCGATGATTCCGATCGGGCGCGGTCAGCGGGAGCTGATCATCGGCGACCGCCAAACCGGCAAGAGCGCGATCGCGATCGACGCGATCATCAACAACAAGGATCGGGACCTGATCTGCGTCTACGTCGCGATCGGCCAGCGCAAGGCCACCGTCGTGGCGCTGGCGAGGACGCTCGAGGAGGCGGGCGCGCTCGACAATACGATCATCGTGATGGCGGCCGCGGACGAGGCCGCGCCGATCAAGTTCCTCGCACCGTACGCCGGCTGCGCGATGGGGGAGTACTTCCTCTACAACGGCAAGGCCGCGCTCGCGATCTACGACGACCTGACCAAGCACGCGTACGCCTACCGGCAGATGTCGCTGCTGCTGCGCCGGCCGCCGGGACGCGAGGCCTATCCGGGTGACGTGTTCTACCTGCACTCGCGGCTGCTCGAGCGGGCGGTGAAGTTGAGCGACGATCTCGGCGGCGGGTCGCTCACCGCGCTGCCGGTGATCGAGACGCAGGCCGGCGACGTGTCCGCGTACATCCCCACGAACGTGATCTCGATCACCGATGGTCAGATCTTCCTCGAGCCAGGTCTGTTCTACGCCGGCGTGCGACCGGCGATCAACGTCGGCATCTCCGTCTCGAGGGTCGGCGGTAACGCGCAGATCACGCCGATGCGCCGCGTGGCCGGGCGGCTCAAGCTGGAGCTCTCTCAGTACCGGGAGCTGGAGGCGTTCGCGCAGTTCGGCTCCGAGCTCGATCCCGAAACACAACGGACGCTGGCCCGCGGCGAGCGCCTGGTGAAGACTCTCAACCAGCGCGAGCGGCACCCGATGGCGGTCGAGGACCAGGTGATCCAGATCTACGCGGCGACGAACGGGTACCTCGACCGGATCACGGTCGAGCGGGTGGACGACTTTCTGTCCGGGCTGACGGAGTCGGTCCGCGGCAACGAGCCGGAGCTGCTACGGAAGATCGCCGATGGCGATTGGAGCGCGGAGACGCAGTCAGGAATCGAGGCGGCGGTGCAGCAGTACGCCGAGGACTTCGGCTTCGATCTCGACGAGGAGGGGCATCCGCTCGAGGATCAGGCCCAGGAAGCGCAGCCTCTGCGGCGGCCGGACGCCGAGCAGCGGGAACAACCCGAGGAGAAGGCGGCTTAGCCCGCCGGCGCGATGGCGACCTCCCAGCGCGACGTTCGCAACCGCATCGCCGCGGTCAAGAACATTCAGAAGATCACCCGCGCGATGGAGATGGTCGCCGCCGCGCGCCTGCGCCGCGCGGAGCAGCGGATCGAGGCGCTGCGCCCGTACGCGAGCGCAATCCGGCGCATGACGCGCCAGTCGGCCGAGGCCGCGGGAGCGGTTCCCAGGCTGCCGATCCTGTCCGAGCACGAACACGTGCGGACGGTCGGCCTGCTGCTGATCGCGGGCGATCGAGGGCTGGCCGGCGCGTTCAACTCCAACATCGTGCGCGCCGGGGTAGCGGCCGGGCGCGAGCAGACCGCAGACGGGCGGCGCGCCGTGTACTTCGCGTCCGGGCGCCGTCCGGCGTCATCGCTACGGTTCCGCGGCTTCGAGCCCGCCGAGAGCTTCATCGGCTTTACGGATCGCCCTGCCTACTCGGACGCGCGCAGGATCGCGGAGCGGATGATGGCTGCTTACATCGATGACGAGGTAGACCGGGTGGAGGTGTTCTACAACGGCTACATCTCCCCGATCTCGCAGCAGCTGCGGCGCGAGGTACTGCTACCGCTACAGCAGGCGACGGTGCTCGACGACGACCAGCCGCGCGACTCGGCGCGCGCGCGATCAGGCGAGGCCGGAGCCGCGGCGTCCGGCACGCGCGAGGGGGCCGCGGCCGAGCAGCGCGCCAAGCATCGGGCGCTCGTCGAGTACGAGCCCGATCCCGAGGAGATCCTGCGGCGCCTGGTCCCCGACTACGTCGAGATCTCGATCTATCGCGCGCTACTGGAGTCGACCGCGTCCGAGCACGGCGCGAGGATGACAGCGATGCGCAACGCCTCCGAGAACGCGGGCGAGCTGATCAACGGCCTTACGCTCGAGATGAACCGCGCTCGGCAGGCGGAGATCACCCAGGAAATCATGGAAGTTGTCGCCGGGGCCGAAGGGCTGTCAGGCTAACCTAGGAGAAATATGGCACTAACAGAAGAGACTCCAGCGACAGAAGCGTCGCGCACCACGAACGTCGGACGGATCGACGAGATCCAGGGGGTCGTGATCGAGGCGGTGTTCCCGGACAAGCTGCCCGAGATCAACCACGCGATCAAGGTCCGCCGACCCGAGGCGGCAGAGGCCGAGGAGGACATCGACATCGGCGCCCGTGAGGACGCGTGGCTGGTGTGCGAGGTGCAGCAGCACCTTGGCGATGATCGCGTCCGCGCGGTGGCGATGGATACGACCGACGGGCTCGCTCGGGGAACGGAGATCGTCGACACCGGGGCCCCGATCACGGTACCGGTCGGTCGCGTGACGCTTGGACGGATCTTCAACCTGCTCGGCGAGCCGATCGACCTGGGCGCGCCGATCCCAGACGACGTCGAGCGCTGGCCGATCCACCGCGAGGCGCCGAGTGTCGAGGCGCTGATCCCGACCGCCGAGATGTTCGAGACCGGGATCAAGGTGATCGACTTGCTCGCCCCCTACGCGCGCGGCGGCAAGGTCGGCCTGTTCGGTGGCGCCGGGGTCGGCAAGACCGTGATCATCCAGGAGCTGATCCACAACCTCGCCCAGGAGCACGGTGGCCTGTCGGCGTTCTGCGGCGTTGGCGAGCGCTCGCGTGAGGGCAACGACCTGTGGCTCGAGATGAAGGAGTCCGGGGTGCTCGACAAGACGATGCTCGTGTTCGGGCAGATGAACGAGCCCCC